>WNFD01000342.1_pt1 | contig 45496 bp, 44 predicted proteins | sample 5400491 | NCBI WGS metagenome assembly WNFD01 (sample SAMN13153343, study PRJNA577476) | soil metagenome | isolation source: 120 cm saprolite under Douglas fir tree site 2 hole 2 replicate 2 | place: USA:California | collected 2015-04-18
CCAGTCGGATCATCGCCCCCTTGACGCTCAAGAGAGGAGGCAGCAGCCCGCTCCGAACCAGCATCACGCCGCCGCACAGAGCGATAAAGGCGATGCCCGCCAACACCCCGAGAGCCACCATGAAATCACGATCGTCGGATTCCAGCTTGCTGCGGGCTCGGCCGATCTCCTGTTCGTAGGCGCGGGCAACAATGCTCAGGCTCTCGTTGAGGGCAGTCCTGACGTTGCGGTTTGCGTCATTGTCGCCAAACGCCCGGGCGGCCGCCGTGCTCTCCTCCCTGCCGAGCCGAACCAACTCGGTGCGGAACTGCACGAATTGATCGATCCGCCGCGCCAGCTCCTCGACATTGGATTGTTGCGAAGTGAGAGCTTCTGCTTTCCAGGTCCGAGCAATCTCCTGGAGTTCGGGAAGCTGGCGGATCAGATTTTTGGCGAACGGCTCGGCGGCTTTCCAGTCCGCGGACATGTAAATGCCGCGCGACTCCATCACGACGGCATAGACCAGGCCGTTGATACGTTCGAGATGGATTGTACCGCGAGCGGCACGATCGAGCGCCGCATTATCGCGCGACGCGTGCTCCATCGTCACCAAGGCAAAGATTACTACGAGCACCGGGAGCAGCCCGAGGAAGCCGATGATCGTGTAGAGACGGGTTTTAAGGCTGTAGCCCGCGCCGCGCGGCATGGGCTTTCGCAACGCGAAGCGCAGCCTCCCAATCAAAAAATTAAGCATCGTGTGCCACCAAGCCGAGCTGGCGATCCCATGCCACGGTCCGCAGAAAATCCGCCGCGGACTCGCGCCGTGACCGGCACGAGCGATCAGTTATTAGATTTATCGTAAAACGAGTTTACACGTAATACAACATATTTAAAGTTGTATAATCGGACAGACGTAGTGGACGGTACGTCCGCACTCCCAGGTGGTTAGGCCACCTTTTCCAATTCGCGCAGGATCGTGTCGCCCATCACCCGGGTTGAGACACGGGCCGTGTTGGGTGAGAGGATGTCGGCCGTGCGCACCCCGGCGGCAAGTGCGCGGCGCACCGCGTCCTCGACCAGGCTTGCCTCGTTGGCGAGGTCGAACGAATAACGCAGCATCATCGCGAAGGAGAGGATGCAGGCGAGCGGGTTGGCGAGGTTCTTGCCGGCGATGTCGGGGGCGCTGCCGTGCACCGGCTCGTAGAGCGCCTTGCGCCGGCCGCTCGCATCAGCCGCGCCGAGCGAAGCAGAGGGGAGCATGCCGAGCGACCCCGTCAGCATCGCCGCGCAATCCGACAGGATGTCGCCGAACAGGTTGCTGGTGACGATCACGTCGAATTGCTTGGGGTTGCGCACGAGCTGCATCGCGCAATTGTCGGCGTACATGAAGGAAAGCTCGACTTGCGGGTAGTCGGCATGCACCCGCTCGGCGACCTCGCGCCACAGCCCACCGGATTCCATGACATTGGCCTTGTCGACCTCGCAGAGCCGGCGTTGCCGCTTCATGGCGAGGTCGAACCCGGCGCGCAGCACGCGCTCGATCTCGGCCTCGGTGTAGACCTCGGTGTTGATGCCGCGGCGGGTGCCGTCGGGCATCGTCTCGACCCCGCGCGGCTCGCCGAAATAGATGCCGCCGGTCAATTCGCGCACGATCATCAAATCGAGGCCGGCGACGAGGTCGCGCTTCAGCGCCGAGGCGTCGGCCAGCGCGTCGAACACCACGGCCGGGCGCAGATTGGCGAACAGGTCCATTTCCTTGCGCAATCGCAACAGGCCGCGCTCGGGGCGCAATTCAAAGGGCAGCGCCTCCCATTTCGGGCCGCCGACCGAGCCGAACAGCACCGCGTCGCTGGCCATCGCCTCGGCCAGCGTGTCGTCGGTCAAGGGCGTGCCGGACGCCTCGTAGGCGGCGCCGCCCACGAGGCCCTCGCCGACATCGAAGCGGGCAATGTTGCGGCGGTCGAAAAACTCGAACACCCGCATTACTTCGCGCATGATCTCGGGGCCGATGCCGTCGCCGGGCAGCACCAGCACCTTGCGATTTGCGCGTGATCGATTCATTGCGGTTCGCCTTTGGAAAATCTGCGTGGCCATCACCTCGAAAATCCCCGTGGCCGGGCTTGACCCGGCCATCCACGTCTTAGGGGTGCCGCATGGAACAAAAGACGTGGGTGGCCGGGTCAATCCCGGCCACGGGGTCCGTGAGTTGGGCTAGACCCCGGTCTGGGTCATGCCGAACAGCCAGGGCCGCGACCGGCGCGTCTCTTGCTCATAGAAGGCGATTTCCGCAGCCTTTTGCTCGGTCAGCCCGATATCGTCGAGCCCGTTGATCATGCAATGCTTGCGGAACGGGTCGATGTCGAAATGCACGACGCCGCCATCGGGGCGCGAGATCGTCTGCGCCTCGAGGTCGATGGTCAGCACCGCGTTGGCGCCCTTCCTGGCGTCTTCCATCAGCTGGTCGACCATGTCCTGCGGCAGGGCGATCGGCAACATGCCGTTCTTGAAGCAATTGTTGTAGAAGATGTCGGCAAAGCTCGGCGCGATGACGCAGCTGATCCCGAAATCCATCAGCGCCCAGGGCGCGTGCTCGCGGCTCGACCCGCAGCCGAAATTGTCGCCCGCGACGATGATCTTGGCATTGCGGTAAGGGCCCTGGTTCAGCACGAAATCGGGGTTTTCCGAGCCGTCGGGCCGAAAGCGGATCTCGTCGAACAGGTATTTGGCGAGCCCGGTGCGCTTGATCGTCTTCAGATAGCCAGCAGGGAAGATCTTGTCGGTGTCGATATTGATCATCGGCAATGGCGCCGCGACCCCGGTCAGCTTGGTGAATTTGTCCATCGAAGATCCCTTCCATATTTGGCCCGAGATTGCTTCGCTTCGCTCGCAATGACCCTAGAACGGCTGTCATTGCGAGGCGCCGACAGGCGCCGCGGCAATCTCGATCAGGCGCTCCTAGTCGAGTTGGCGCACGTCGGCGAGGTGGCCGGCGATGGCGGCGGCGGCGGCCATCGCCGGGCCCATCAAATGGGTCTTGGCGTTCTTGCCCTGGCGGCCCTCGAAATTGCGGTTCGAGGTCGAGGCGATGCGCTCGCCGTGCTCCGCCCGGTCGTTGTTCATCGACATGCAGTTCGAGCAGCCCGGCTCGCGCCATTCGAAGCCGGCTTCGAGGAAAATCCGGTCGAGCCCTTCCTCTTCGGCCTGATGCTTGACGAGGCCCGAGCCGGGGACGACCAGCGCCCGCACGCCCGCAGCGACACGTCGGCCCTGGGCGATCGCCGCGGCGGCGCGCAGATCCTCGATCCGGCTGTTGGTGCAGGACCCGATGAAGACGCGCTCGACCGGGATCTCGATGAGCGGCGTCTTCGGCTTCAGCTGCATGTATTGCAGCGCGCGCTCGACCGCTGCCCGCTTCAGCGGGTCGTCGATGTCGGCCGGATCGGGCACGCGGCCGGTGATCGGCGCGGTCTGTTCCGGGTTGGTGCCCCAGGTGACGTGCGGTGCGATCTCGGAAGCGTCGAGCGAGGTTTTTTTGTCGAAATGCGCCCCGGGATCGGAGGGCAGGGTGCGCCAGTAGGTGAGGGCCTGGTCCCACGCGGCGCCCTTCGGCGCATAGGGCCGGCCCTTGACATAGGCAAAGGTGGTGTCGTCCGGCGCAACCAGACCGGCCCGTGCGCCCGCCTCAACGGTCATGTTGCAGACCGTCATGCGGCCTTCCATCGAGAGGCCGCGGATCGTGCTGCCGGCATATTCGATAACATGGCCGGTGCCGCCGGCGGTGCCGATCTTGCCGATGATCGCGAGGATCACATCCTTGGCGCTGACCCCGGCGCCGAGGCTGCCGTTGACCTCGACCAGCATGTTCTTGGCATGGCGCTGGCTCAGCGTCTGGGTGGCGAGGACGTGCTCGACCTCGGAGGTGCCGATCCCGAAGGCGAGCGCGCCCAAGGCGCCATGCGTCGCGGTATGGCTGTCGCCGCAGACGATCGTCATCCCCGGCTGACTCAGCCCCTGCTCCGGGCCGATGATGTGGACGATGCCCTGGTTGATGCTGTCGATCGGGAAATAGGGGACGCCGAAATCGCGGACGTTCTGCTCGAGCGTGTCGACCTGCCGCTTTGATTCCGGCTCGTCGATGCCGGCCTTACGATTGCTCGTCGGGATGTTGTGGTCGCACACGGCCATCGTCGCGTCGGGCCGGCGCACCTTGCGGCCAGCAAGGCGCAAACTCTCGAAGGCCTGCGGCGTCGTCACCTCATGGATCAAATGCAGGTCGATATAGATAAGGAACGTGCCCTCGCCCTGCGGGGTGATGGCGTGGCTGTCCCAGATCTTGTCGAACAGGGTACGCGGTTGGGCCATGCGTGGTGCTCCAGTGGTCTAAAGTGTCCGAACGGTCAGCCGTCGCTCTCCGCCGGTGCGGTCCTTGCGGGGGCGCGTTCGCGGCGGATGTCTTCGCGTCCGCGCTCGGCGATGCGTGCCGATTTACCGCGACGGCCGCGCAGGTAATAGAGCTTGGCGCGTCTGACCGCACCGCGGCGCACCACCTCGATCGCGGTGATGCGCGGCGAATGGAGCGGAAAGACCCGTTCCACCCCTTCGCCATAGGAAATCTTGCGCAATGTGAAGTTCGAGTTGATCCCGGCATTCTTGCGGGCGATGCAGACGCCCTCGAAGGCCTGGATGCGCTCGCGCTCGCCTTCAACGACGCGCAGGCTGACGCGCACCGTGTCGCCCGGCTGGAATGGCGGCACCGGCCGCACGGCGACCAGCTTTGCGACCTGGTCGGCTTCGAGCTGTTGTAGCGTGTTCATCTCTCGTCCTTTTGCCGCGGCGCTTCCTGTTTGGCGATATGGCGCCGCCATAGATCGGGACGGCGCTCCTGGGTCAATCGCTCCGCTTCGGCCCGCCGCCAGGCGCGGACCATCTGGTGGTCGCCCGACACCAGCACCTCCGGAACCGCGCGGCCCTGCCAGAGTTGCGGCCGGGTATAGTGCGGGTATTCGAGCAGCCCCTCGGCAAAACTTTCCTCCGCCAGCGTCTCGGCGCAGCCAACGACGCCGGGCAGCAGCCGCACACAGGCGTCGATCAGCGCGATCGCCGCCGGCTCGCCGCCCGACAGGACGAAATCGCCGAGGCTCACCTCCTCGACCGAGCGGGCTTCGAGCACGCGCTCGTCGACCCCCTCGAACCGTCCGCAGATCAGCCGCACCCCGGCCATCGCGGCCAGTTCCCGCACGCGTTCCTGGCCAAGCGGCCGGCCCCGCGGCGACAAGAGGATGAGCGGCCCAACCCCGCCGGCGCCGGCGATTGCCGCATCGAGCACATCGGGCCGCAGCACCATCCCTGGCCCGCCGCCAAACGGCGCATCGTCCACGGAGCGGTGTTTATCGCGCGCGAAATCGCGGATGTCCACCGTTTCGAGCTGCCAGATCCCGGCCTCCAGCGCCTTGCCTGCCAGCGAATAGGCCAGCGGTCCCGGGAGCATTTCCGGAAAGATCGTCAACACCGTCACGCGCCAGCTCATTGGCTCGGCTCCGGCTCTGGCACCCGCTTGGGCCGACGGCGCGGCGCCGGATCGTTGATCAGTCCCGGCGGCGGATCGAGCACCAGCCTTCCGGCGGCGAGGTCGACAATCGGCACGATTGCGCGGGTGAACGGGACCATCGCCGGTGGGCCGGCCAGGCGCTCGATCTCGAGCGTGTCGCCGGCGCCGAAATCATGGACCGCGCGGACATGTCCGAGCGCTGTCCCGTCGGCGAGCGCGGCTTCGAGCCCGATCAAGTCGGCGTGGTAATATTCCTCCTCCGCGGCGGGCGGCAGCGCCGCACGCTGCAGATAGAGCCGCAGACCCCGCAAACCCTCGGCGCGGTCGCGGTCGGCTATCCCGGCGAGGTGGGCGATCACCACGCCTTTCGCGCTCCCGACCAGACGCAACGACAAGCGCCGTTCGCCGCTCTCATCTTCGAGCGGGCCATAGCGCGCGACATCCTTGGGATCGGCCGTGAAGCTCTTGACCCGCACCGCACCCTGCACGCCATGCGCGCCGGTGATGACGCCGACGCAGATGCGCTTTGCCGCCGGCGTGACAAGCTCCCTCTCCCCCATCGGGGGAGAGGGTTGGGGTGAGGGGGCGGGCAAGCGTGCCGGCTTCGACACCCTCACCCGGCTCGCCCGGCCGGGCGAGCCACCCTCTCCCGCGGTGCGGGAGAGGGGCTTGCTGCCGGCGTGGGCGCTCTGCATCTCGATGGACGTTCTCAGATTCCGGTTCAGCCGCGGGCGGCAGCGGAGGTCTCTGCGGCTTCCTTGGCGCGTTCCTGGGCCTTGGCCTTGGGTGTCGATTTGAGCGGCGTCTCGCGGATCGCCGGCTTGCCCATGATGCCCGCATCGCCAAGGAACCGTGCGACCCGATCGGTCGGCTGCGCGCCGACCCCGAGCCAATGCTTGAGCCGCTCTTCCTTGAGCGTCACCCGGTCGGCATGGCCGCGCTCCAGCATCGGGTTGTAGGTGCCGAGCTTCTCGATAAACCGCCCGTCGCGCGGGCTGCGCGCATCGGCGACGACGATCGAATAGAATGGCCGTTTCTTGGCGCCGCCGCGGGCGAGCCGGATCTTCAACGACATCAGTTACCTCTCAAGAGACAAGCAAGATTGCCATCCCGGCGAAGGCCGGGATCCATTTTTCAACCGCGCGAACGGTGGCTATATGGATCCCGGCCTTCGCCGGGATGGCGTTGAAGTGAAGGACACATGGCTGAAATCTCAATGGCGGAACCCGCCGCCGGGCATCAGCGCCGAGAGGCCATGCCGCATCAGCCCCCTCTGCCCCAGCTTTTTCATCTTTTTCATCATCCCGGCCATATCCTGATGCTGCTTCAGCAGGCGGTTGACGTCAGGGACCGAGGTGCCCGACCCCGCGGCGATCCGGCGCCGGCGCGAGCCATTGAGCAGCTTAGGGTTCTTGCGCTCGGAGCTAGTCATCGAGCCGATGATCGCCTCCTGACGCTTGATGACGGTCTCGTCGATGTTGGCGCCGGCCAGCTGTTTCTTGATCTTGCCGACCCCGGGCAGCATCCCGAGCATCCCGCTCATGCCGCCCATCCGGCGGATCTGGCGGAGCTGGCCGGCCAGATCGTCGAGATCGAAATTGCCTCGTTGGAGTTTGGCGGCGAGCCGTTCGGCCTCGTCCTCGTCGGCGGTTTCCGAGGCCTTCTCAACGAGGCTGACGATATCGCCCATGCCGAGAATGCGCCCGGCGATCCTCTCGGGGTGGAACGGTTCGAGCGCGTCCAATTTCTCGCCGGTGCCCAGCAGCACGATGGGCTTCCCGGTGATCGCCCGCATCGACAAGGCGGCGCCGCCGCGCGCGTCGCCGTCGACCCTGGTCAACACGATCCCGGTGAGGCCGGTGCGCTCCGCGAAGGCTTTGGCGACATTGACCGCGTCCTGCCCGGTCATCGCATCGGCGACGAGGAGGGTCTGGTGCGGGTTGGCCGCCTCGCGCACCGCGGCGACTTCGAGCATCAGCTCCTCGTCGATATGGAGCCGGCCGGCGGTGTCGAGCAGCACGACGTCATAGCCTTCAACGCGCGCCGTTTGCAGTGCGCGCCGAGCGATCGCGACCGGGCGCTCGCCGGCGACGACAGGCAATGTCGCGACTCCAGTCTGCTGGCCGAGTTGGGCGAGCTGCTCCTGCGCCGCCGGGCGCTGGACGTCGAGGGAGGCCATCAGCACCTTTTTCCGTTCGCGGTTTTTGAGCCTGAGGGCGATCTTTGCCGCGGTCGTCGTCTTGCCCGAGCCTTGCAGCCCGACCAGCATTACCGCGACCGGCGCGGCGGCGTTGAGGTCGAGACTATCTGCTCTGCCGCGCGGTTCGTCGCCACCGAGCACCGCGACGAGATGATCGTGCACGATCTTGACGACCATCTGGCCCGGCGTGACCGAGCGCACCACGTCCTGGCCGACCGCCTTCTCGCGCACCGCGGCGATGAAATCGCGCACCACCGGCAAGGCGACATCGGCTTCCAGCAGCGCGATGCGGATCTCGCGCATCGCGGCGGCGACGTCGTCCTCGCCGAGCGCGCCGCGGCCGCGCAGCCGGTCGAAGACCTCGTTGAGGCGGTTGCCGAGTGTGTCGAACATATCTGTCCCCAATGCCCAATGGGCCGGCGCGCGAAACTCGCGGACCGGCCGGCTCCCGATATGGGGAGCGAATGCGCACGCTGCTACGGCGATGCGCGCGGACGCTACAGACCGACCCTGGACGTGTCAATTGCTTCGCCCGCCCGTCACCGCCGTGGCAGATTTTGCGCTAGCCCATGGTCATCTGAATGCTGAAGCGCAGCAGGTAGCGGGGAAATGCGTAATTGTGCAGGTATTGGAAAAGGCTGTTGTCGACCATTTGCATGACGTGCTGGCGTTGCGGTTCGTTATTCCATCGCTCGAAGGGCCAAAACTCGAAATTGCCAACCGGGCGGCCGTTGACAATGCCGCCGGCCGTGCCGCTAAGGTGCTGAAGCACGTTGGCGGCAACCCCCGTTACAATCGGCTGCGCCCGGGCCGGATCGAGGGCAAAGGCGGTGCGGACCGTGAACAGGCCGGAGATCGCCCGAAGAAACGCATTGAACGCGATGATGCCGTTGCTGTGTGTGAAGCCTTCGACGAAATCCGCGCGAAACGCCCCGCCGGTCGCCGCCGCTATGGCAGAAACCGTATCGTGAATCACGGGGCCATCACTGCCAAAGGGGCCTAGTTCGGGGTCGACGCCACCGCCGTTCCGCAAGGCTCGGATCGGCACCAGCAGCGCCATCAGCCGTCTGCTGCCAAGGATTTGCGAGCCGTAGCAGGCCTGGACTCGTCCCGCACGCATATCGAGAGTAAACGGGTCCATGCCGTTGATCAGCGCCGCCGCATCGCGGATCAGGGGCGGCGATAGCGGGTTGCCGCCGTCGAGCCCTCCGTAGTAATCCGCCGCCTGCCCGATCGACGGGAAGATGCCGAACATGACCCGGTCCGGGATCCCGGATTCGGGCAGCAGGAGTATCCAGGCCCGGGTAACGCTTCCGGCGGTAACTGCGAACACCCCCATGCGCCCGTTCAGCGATGGTTGATAGGTGAATAAGGGGGCATTGGTCGGGACGCGTGGCAGAAAGGTCGCCTCGATGATCGCATTCAGACCGAGCAAGGTCACCGGCTCGCAATGTGACGGGGTCGTGTCGGACCCGATTACCTGGTCGGTGATCGGAGTGAGGGATACCGCCACGGCTCGCCTCGATTGGTGATTTCAAGCGAACATAATACCGCATTCCCGCTCAACGCCACAGCTGCCGGCTGGCGAGGGCGGCGCCTTGGGCCAGGGCTTCGAGCTTGGCCCAGGCGATCTGCGGGTGGATGCGGCCGCCGAGGCCGCAATCGGTCGAGGCGATGACGCGCTCGCGGCCGACGATCTTGGCGAAGCGCAGGATCCTGTCGGCGATCAGCTCGGGGTGCTCGACGACGTTGGTGGCGTGGCTGACGACGCCGGGCAGGAGGATCTTGTCGTCGGGCAATTTGACCTCCTGCCAGACCCGCCATTCGTGCTCGTGGCGGACATTGCCGGCCTCGAACGAAATCGCCCCGACCTTGGCCTTGAGCACGACCTCGATGATGTCGCGGATCGGGATATCGGTGACGTGCGGGCCGTGCCAGCTGCCCCAGCAGAGATGGAGGCGAATGCGGTCCGGCGGCAGGCCGCTTATCGCGTGGTTGAGGGCCTCGATCCACCTTGCCGCGAGCTTCTGGTAGTCGGCGACTGAGGGCTCGGGATTGACCTGGTCCCAACCTTCGGCGAGGCAGGGGTCGTCGAGCTGCAGAACGATGCCGGCATCGACGATCGCCTTGTATTCTTCGCGCATCGCATCGGCGCAGGCGTTGAGAAACTCCTCGTCGCTTTTGTAATAGGTATTGCCGATGCGTGCGCAGCTGGCGGGTGCGACCGCGGTCATGAAGCCTTCGGCCACTCCAGCGGCAGCGAGCGCCGCCTTGAAATTGGCAATGTCGGCCTTGATCATGTCGCCGCCTGCATAGCCCAAGGGTCCGGTGCAGATCGGGGTCAGCGGGCGCGGGCCGGAGCCGGTTGTGATCCCCGAATCCGGGTCGTTGTATGCGGTCGAGAACAGGGTGCGGTCGCGCCGGTCGCCGAAGCTCGTCAAGACGACATAGCCTGGGCCGGAACGGTGCGGCGCCATGTCGTAAAGGGAGTTCTGGCCCGGTTCGATGCCGGAGAGGCGCTGCCACGAATAGCGCCACCACGAGCCGTAATTGACGCTCTGCGCCATCGATTTGCCGAACTCGCCGTCGCCCGGGACGTTGATGCCGAGCTCATGCTGGCGGCGAACGACATCACCGACCGCCGCCCGGAGCGTCTTCTGAAAAGCCCGCGCGTCGGTGGCGCCGGTCTCGCGCGCTCGGTTCGCCGCGATCAGTTCGTCGGGCCGCGGCAAGCTTCCGACATGGCTAGTGAGGATGTGGTCGGTGCTGATGCGCATGCGTGCCTCCCGTTTGAACCTTTGCTGCGATCATAGGGTGGCTTGCGCCGGCCCGTCCATTTCGGCGAAGACATCCGGTAGGAGGACCGAGCATGTCGGAGATTGCGACGATCGCGGAGATGCCCGCTGCAACGGCCGCGGCCGACGACCCGGCGGGCCGGCCGCAAATCACCTTGCTGCCCGGCTTCCATCGCCGCGCTGAGGGCGGCCATCCGTGGGTCTACTCCAACGAGGTGGTGATGGATGCGGCGGCGAAGGCGCTCGCGCCCGGAACCCTCGTCACGCTGCGCCGCGCTGACGAACGCTTGTTTGGCGTCGCGATGTTCAATCCGCATACCCTGATCGCCGGCCGCCTGCTCGATCGCGACGTCGGGCGGGCGATCGACAGACGCTTTTTCGCGCGCCGGCTCGAACGCGCGCTCAAGCTGCGCGAGCGGCTTTACGATCGGCCCTATTACCGGCTCGTCCATGCCGAGGCGGACGGCCTGCCCGGTCTCGTCATCGACCGGTTTGGCGCGGTCCTGGCCATGCAGGCGAACACCGCGGGGATGGACCGGCTGACGCCGGTCATAATAGAGGCGCTGCGCGGCCTACTCTCGCCAGAGGCAATCGTGCTGCGCAACGACAGCCCGGCACGAACCCAGGAAGGGTTGAAGCTGGAAACCGCGGTCGCGCTGGGCGCCGTCGCGGGTCCGGTGGTGGTCGAAGAAAACGGCACGGTGTTTCCGGCCGATGTGCTTACCGGGCAGAAGACCGGCTGGTTTTTTGACCAGCGCGAGAATCGCACGTTCATCGCCGGGCTGGCGGCGGATGCACGTGTGCTCGACCTTTATTGCTACAGCGGCGGGTTTGCCGTCGCCGCGGCGCATAAGGGCGCCGCCACGGTCCTCGGCATCGACAGTTCCGAGCCCGCCCTCGCACTGGCGGCCGAGGCCGCCCGACGCAACGGCGTCGCCGAGCATGCCGTCTTCCGTCGGGGTGACGTCTTCGCCGAAGCGGCAGCGCTCGCCGCCGCCGGCGAGCGGTTCGACATCGTGATCGCCGACCCGCCGCCGTTCGCGCGCTCGAAGCGCGCGGTCCCGGCGGCGCTGCGCGGCTACAGGAAGCTCGCCCACCTTGCCGCGCAGCTCACTGCGCCGGGCGGGTTTTTGTTCCTCGCGTCGTGCTCCTACAATGTCGGGATAGCGGAATTCGCCGAGGCGGTGCGGCGTGGGCTCGCCGATGCGGGACGGGCCGGGCGCATCCTCAAGAGCACCGGGGCGAGCCCCGACCATCCGGTGCATCCGGCATTGCCGGAGACCGCCTATCTGAAGGCCCTCACCCTGACGCTCGATTGAGTGGCACGCCCCCTCCCTAACCCTCCCCCTCCCTAACCCTCCCCCGCAGGCGGGGAAGGGTGGGGGAAAGCCCTCACCCTGACGCTTGATTGAGTGGCACGCCCCCTCCCTAACCCTCCCCCGCAGGCGGGGAAGGGTGGGGGGAAGCGCTCACCCTGACGCTCGATTGACGCCGGCATTCGCGGCCGCCGCCGGCAGGGTCAGCCGAAACACCGTGCCGCTGCCGGTCGTCTCGACCAGCAGCAAATCGCCGCCCTGCGCCCGCATCAGCTCGCGGGCAATCGCCAGGCCGAGCCCGGTCCCGCCCGGCCGGGCCGAGCCGAAAAACGGCCGGAACAGGTTTTCCCGGGCCCGCGGCGGCAGTCCATGGCCGTCATCGGCGATCTCGATCGCGATCGCCCCGCCCGACAAGGCGGCGGTCAGGCGGAGGTGCTGGGCGCCGGCTTCGACCGCGTTCTGGGCGAGGTTCAGCAGCACCCGGTAGAGCTGATCGCGGTCCGCCCGCACGATGAGCCCCGCCGGGACAACCGGCTCGACGGCGAGATGGCCGCTGCCCCTCGCCAAGGCCGGCTCGACCTCCTCGATCAACGGCAGCAGCGGAAACTGGGTCGGCGCGAAAGGCGGCGCGCCCTCGCGCGAAAAATCGAGGGTTTGCGTGCACAGCGCGACGGCGCGGTCGATCGCCTCGAACAGCCGCGGCGCGACGCGGCGCACCTCGGGCGCAGGGCTGTCGGCGAGCCCGTCGCTGACCAGCCGCGCGGTCGCCAGAATGGCGCGCAGATCATGGTTGATCTTGGTGACCGCGGTGCCGAGCGCGGCCAGGCGGGCGCGCTGGCCGAGCGCCTGCCGCACGGTTTCCTGCAACGTCGCGAGTTCGCGTTCGGCGCCGCCGATCGCATCGCGCCGGCCGCTCGGGACGATGCGGCGCGAGGCATCCTCCGGGTCCTCGCGAAACGAGGTCATGCTCGCGGTGATGCGGCGCATCGGCCGAACCAGGAGCCATTGCAGGCTGAGGTACACGAGCGCGGCCGTGGTCAGCGAGATGACGATCGACAATTCGAGAATGCGGACGCCAAAGCGCCGCAACTCGTGGCGCAGCGGCGCCTCGTCGAGCAGCAGCTCGACGGTGGCGCCGGGCTCCATCGGCGACGGGCCGAGCACGCGCATGACGCGGTTGCCCCTGCTGAACAATGTCTCGAGCGAGCGCTGGATCCAGATCGGGACATTGCCTTTCGTCAGGTCGAAGGTGACATCGGCCGGCGGCGGCATCGCGCTGTCGAGCATCCGCACCATCCCGTCCGGACGATGCAGGATCACCGCATGCGCGCCGACATGCGCCAAGAGCTCGTTGCTCAAGGCCTGGTCAATCCGCCCGCTCGGACTGGCGGCGAGTGCCAGCGCGGCGAGGTGCCCGGAGGCGATGTGATTGTCGAGGTAGGTCATCCGGAAACGCGCGACCGACGGCACGAAAATCAGCACCTCGCTGAGCATCACAAAAAAGATCGTCAGGACGAGGAGTCGGGCCGAGAGGCTTCTGAACAGCATCAGCCAGCCCCCACCCCAACCCTCCCCCGCTTTCGGGGGAGGGAGCCCGACAGCGCACCCCCTCCCCCGCAAGCGGGGGAGGGCAGGGGTGGGGGCTTCTTAAACGCGATTCTCATCTCCAAATCTCACCCGAACCGGGCCAGGAGGCGCACGAGGCGGCGGGTGCGCGGGGCGAACAAAGCGGGCGTAAAAAAGCTGCCGGCGGCGCGCTTGCCGGCTTCGCCGCGGGTCGGGTAGGGCACGATCAGATTGGCCATTGCGCCGATCTTGAGCCGCTGCGAGATCGCCAAGGCCCAGGGCAGGATCAGATCGCCGGCCGCGGCGCCGAGGATCGCCGCGCCGAGAATGCGCCCCCGTCGGCTGGTGATGATCTTCACTTCGCCCGAGGTGTCGCGCTCGGTGTGGGCGCGGTCATTTTCGGCAAACGACCAGCGCAGCAACCGCACCGTCCCCGCTGCCCGCGCCGCCACCTCGCTCGACCCGGCCTGGGCAAGCTCGGGATCGGTATAGGTCACCCAGGAGAGCGCCCGGTAATCGACCCGCGCGGGCAGCCGGAACAGCGCGTTCCGGATGACGATCCCGGCGTGGTAGAGCGCGATATGGGTAAATTGCGGGCCGCCGGCCGCGTCGCCGATGGCATAGGCGCGACGGTTCGTCGTCCGCAGCCGCGCATCGACGGTGATTCCCCATTCTGTGGCCGCGATCCCGGCGGCGGAGAGGTCGAGCGCGGCCAGATTGGGCCGCCTCCCGGCGGCGACCAGCAGGTGTGATCCGATGACGCGTTCGCCGGTCGCCAGGATGACGGCGATCTGCGGTCCGGTCTGCTCGATCCCGGCGATCGCAACCGAGGGTTTCAGCACGACACCGTCTTCCGCCAGGTGCTGAGCGAGGAGCGCCGCCAGCTCCGGATCGTCGTGCGGCAAGATGGGGCCGGCATCGAGCACCGTGACGGCGGCGCCGAGCCCCTTATGCGCCTGGGCCAGCTCGATGCCGACCGGGCCGCCGCCGACCACGATCAGATGAGAGGGGGCGGTCCGGTTGGCGAACACCGTCTCGTTGGTGAAGAACGAGACGCGATCGAGGCCCGGGATCGGCGGCACGACTGGCGACGAACCGGTGGCGATGACAAACCGCCGCGGCCGGATCGCATGATCGCCGGCGCGGATCGTGCGGCCGTCGACAAACCGTGCTTCGGCGGCGATCACGCGTACCCCGAGCCCTTCGAAGCGTTCCACCGAATCGGTCGGGGCGAGGCGCGCGATCACCCGCTCGACGCTGTCGGCCACGGCGGCGAAATCGATCTGCGGCGGGCCGTAGCGGATGCCGAGCTCGGCGCCGCGGCGCCAGGCAGTCGCCAGCCTCGCCGAGGCGAGCAGCGACTTCGACGGTACGCAGCCGTAATTGAGGCAGTCGCCGCCCATCCGGCCGCGTTCGACCAGCACGACGCTGGCGCCCAGCTGCGCCGCGCCCGCCGCCACCGCGAGCCCGCCCGACCCGGCGCCAATGATGCAGAGGTCGGGGGTGAGCGCGGTCATACCCACTCCTCGCCCGAGCGCCAGCGCTTGAAGATGATCGGCAACAGCGCGAGCGCTGCCAGACCGAGGATCGGGAGAAAGACGCTCGGGCGGAAGAGGATCGCGAGATCGGGAGGCCGGCCCTCTTCGGCCAGCGTCCCCAGACCGTTGCCGAGGCTCGCGTAAATGAAGGATACCGGGATCATCCCGACAAACGTGCCGAGCACAAAGACCCTGAGCCGCAGCCCGATCGCCCCGGCCACGAGGTTGAGGAGCCAGAACGGCACGATCGGAATGAGCCGCAACACCAGCAAATAATTGAGCCCGTTTCGGCGAAACCCGGCCTCGAACCGGCGCACCGACGGGCCGGCGCGGGCGGCAAGGCCGGCGAGCCCCGCGCGAGCTGCGAGGAACACGATGGTGGCGCCCGTTGTCGCCCCGATCAGGGCGTAGGCTGTGCCGAGCCACGGGCCGAACAGAAATCCGCCGGCGAGCGTGAACAGCGCCGATCCCGGGACCGATACGGCGACCAGCCCGGCATAAGCAAGGATGAAGGCGAGGACGCCCTTCGCCCCGGCCTGCGCCACCGTTGCGCAGAGCCATTCGCGGTTCTCGGCGAGCGCGGCGAAGGTCACGTAACGGTGACCGCCGAGCACCATGAACAATGCCCCGGCGAGAACGAGGATGCCCAGCGGGACAAAACGGCGGGGGGCAACCGGACGCGGCGCGTCGTCAGCCATTGCAGTATTGTGAATGCGGAAGGGCGGCTTTGCTAGCGCCTCGCCGCAACCGCCGCGCTCAATTCAGCGTGAATTGGGGCACGGAGAGAGAGCCCCCACCCCAACCCTCCCCCGCTTGCGGGGGAGGGAGCGAGCGGTGCGGGAGGCGGGGATGTAGGGAGCCTCCCCTCAATTAACCCTCCCCCGCAAGCGGGGGAGGGAAGGGTGGGGGCTTTGCAGACACGGCTGGGATACAGAGCGAGGGAGGTGGTCCGGGCTATTCCTGCTCCTCCTCATGGCGGAACGGGGAGTACTCGGCGAGGTGCTCGATTTTCTGCTCGACCATCTCGCGCTCGCGATCGAGGAAGGCGGCGACCGCGCGGCGGAACGCTGGGTCGGGGATCCAGTGTGCGCTGTAAATCGGCGTCGGCAGATAGCCGCGCTGTAATTTGTGCGGCCCCTGGGCGCCGGCCTCGACCCGCGTTAAGCCGCGCTGAATCGCGAACTCGATCGCCTGGTAGTAGCAGCATTCGAAATGCAGGAAGCGGTACTCGCGGTGCGCGCCCCAATTGCGGCCGTAGATCGCGTCGCGGCCGAGAATGTTGAAGGCGCCGGCGATGTAGTCCGCGCCGCGCCGCGCCATGACCAGCACGATCTTGTCCGGCATGCGTTCGCCGACCAGCGAGAAGAAGCGGCGCGTCAGATAGGCCGAGCCCCATTTCCTATCGGTGGTGCCGAGATAGAGGCGGAAGAACGCGTCCCACGCCCGCTCGGTCAGATCCTTGCCGGTCAGCAGCTCGATCTCGATGCCGCCGGCCAGCGCCTCGCGCCGCTCCTTTTTGACGGCCTTGCGCTTGCGCGAATTGAGCGCCGCCAGGTAGTCGTCGAAATCGCGGTAGCCCCGGTTCGTCCAATGGAATTGCTGGCCGATGCGCTGCAGGAAGCCGGCTTCGGCAAAGGCCGCGAAATCCTCGTCGTGCGGGAAATTGACATGCAGCGAGGAGAGCTTGTGCCGGCGCGCCAGCTCGATCATCCCGGCGATCAGATGGCTCTTGGTCTCTGCGGCGGCGCCGGGCGCGACCAGGAGGCGCGGGCCGGGCACCGGGGTGAACGGCACGGCGGACAGCAGCTTTGGATAATAGCGCCCGCCGGAGCGCTCATAGGCGTCGGCCCAGCCCCAATCGAAGATGTATTCGCCATAGGAATGGCTCTTCAGATACATCGGCACCGCGCCGACCAGACCCCCGCGCTTGCCGGCAAAGGTGAGGTGCTGCGGCGCCCAGCCGGTGCGCGCATTGGTCGAGCCGCTCTCTTCGAGCGCATTCAGAAAGACGTGGCTGACCGTCGGGTTGATGTCGCCGGCACAGGCATCCCAAGCCTGCGGCGCCACCTCGCCGATCGCATTGTGGACCGAGAGGGTGATGGTTTCGCCGCCGTCATTCATCGCCGGCGCCCGCTCAGCCGATCTCGAAGGTGGCTTCGACCTCGACCGCGACGCCGCCGGGGAGGCCGCTCATCCCGACCGCGGCGCGGGCATGGCGGCCGCCATCGCCAAACACCGCGACCATCAGGTCGGAGGCGCCGTTGACCACCTGCGGCATATCGGTGAACTCCGGGGTGCAGTTGACAAACCCGCCAAGCCGCAGAACGCGACGCACGCGGTCGAGATCGCCGCCGCAGGCAACCCGCAAATGCGCGAGGATGTTGAGCCCGCAGAGCCGCGCTGCCTCACGGCCGTCAGCGATGCCGATCGCGCCACCCAGCTTGCCGACAAAGCGGAGCTCGCCATTCCATTGGCAGATCTGGCCGGAGATGAAGACAAGATTGCCCGAGACCGTAAACGGCACATAATTCGCCATCGGTGCCGCCGGCTGCGGCAACTCGATGCTGAGTTCCTTGAGCCGCGCCTCGATCTTTCCGCTCATCGCCTACCCCTCTATCGGCTCGACCCAGCGAGATTGCGTCGTCATCGCGCTCCTCGCAACGACAAACCATTGTGCTCTCCAGCGTCGCCGCGAAACGGCCTTATTCGCTCTCTAGCACCGCAACCCATGCGCAAGCTCCGGTTCGCCCTCCTCTGCCTGATCCTCGTCCCCGGCGCAGCGCAGGCCGCAACCTTGGGCGAGGCGCAAATCGGCTTCACCGCCGACCGCACCCTGGTCATCGACGGGCGCAGCTACCAGGGCAAGATCTGGGCCATGCCAGGCAAGGAACGCCACGAGCAGGCGATCCAATCCTTCCGCCCGATCTTCCTCTTGCGTGCGGACAGTCCGCTCGGGCAAATCGTCCTGCCCCAGCTCAAGACCATCGTCCAGTTCGCGCTGCCCCCGGAATTGCGGATTCTGGTTACTTCCGAGCTCAAGAAGCGCGCGGTCGGGCAGGAGAACATCAACGGCATCGCCACGACCAAATACGCGATCGACGACAATGTGCCGGAAGGCCACGCGACCGGCACGCTGTGGCTCAGCCGTGACGGCATCCCGATGCGGCTCGACGGCAGTCTCGCCAAACAAAACGGCAAGGTTTCGACGGTCCGCTGGGAATTGAGCCATGTCAGGATCGGGCCGCAGCCCGCGTCGCTGTTCGAGGCGCCGCAGGGCTTCTCCAAGCTGCCGCCGGAGGCGATCGCCCCGCTGCTCGGCTTGAAGCTGAAATCGGCGGCGAGCCGCTAAGCCAGCGATAGCGCGCTATCGGCTTTGCTTTCGTACGACAACGCGCCTGATCAACTTGCCTGATGACACGCTGCCGACTTGTTCGTCCAGCAGCACCTGAGTTGCCGTCAGGGCACGTAGCACCCGCTCCGGTTCGAAGGCCGCATAGAGACGCCCGTGCTCGTCCCGTCTGTCAGCGCCCTCGGTCACCCGCCAGCTCAAATAAAGAATGCCGCCGGGAACCAGGATGGCCAGCAGCCTCTCGACTGCTGGCGTGATCGCCTCGGGCTCGAGATGCATAATAACGGTCTCGCAGAGCACGTTGGCAAAGCTGCTTTCGGCAATGCCATCGAGGTCCGGTAGGATGGCCGTGCAAAAACGGATCTGCGGATACCGTCTCCGCGCCTCGGCCAAGAGGCCTTCTGACGCATCAAAACCTTTTGTCGGGTATCCGCAAGCATTGAGCCAAGCGGCATCGCGACCGCTGCCGCACCCGACATCCGCCGTCGGGCCGGGAATGAAAAATTGACGGACGACGGCGTGCAGGTCGGACGGCGGCGGCTGCGCGTCCCAATCGTCGGCAAAAGCTTTTGCATCGCGATCATAGGCGCTTAGCGTTGCGTCATCCATGCGGCCGTGTCCTTCCTGCTGGACGATTGTAGGCCTTCCACTATCTGAAAAACGCTACCACGAGCCCCCATCGAGGGCCACGATGCCGGTGAAAAATCGGGCGAGTAACTTCGCTGCGGGAACCCTGCCCGATGATTCTGGATCGGATGTAACGCGCCGTTCTCTTCCCACGGTGTGCCGGCCGTGCGTATTCTGATGGCGCCCAAAAATAAGAGGAGCCCCCATGGCGAACGTACCCGGTGTCGTCACCGACCCCAGCCGCATCAAGGGCGGAGTGATCGCGCTGCCCAGCGGCGGCACGAACATCGCGGCCTATCTCGCAACCCCGAACCAGCCCGGAAACTACCCCGGCATCGTCGTGATCCAGGAGGCATTCGGCCTCGTCGACCACATCTGCGACGTCGCGCGGCGGTTCGCCAATATCGGCTACAACGCGTGTGCGCCCGCGCTCTATTGGCGGCGCGGCGGGCCAACGAACCCGGACGACATCCAGACGGTGTTCCCGGTCATGTTTGGCCTGCCGGATAGCGAGGCGGTGCAGGATCTCGAAGCGGCCGCCGCCTGTCTGCGCGGATTGCCGGGCGCGACCGGCAAGGTCGGCGCGATCGGCTTTTGCTCGGGGGGGCGGCATACGCTGCTCTTCGCCTGCAGCAGCAACAAGATCGACGCCGCTGTCGATTGCTGGGGCGGGTTCATCCAGCGCGCTACCCCCGATGCCGAGACCACCCCGGCGCGGCCAAAGGCACCATTAGACATGGTCCCTCAGCTGCATTGCCCGCTCTTCGGCGTGTTCGGCGAAGAGGACCAGAACCCGCCGGTCGAGCTCGAACCCGAGCTGAAGAAGCGCGCCCAAGCCGCCAAGAAGGACGTAACGACAAAGGTCTACAAAAGCGCGGGCCATGCCTTCCTCGCCGATTACCGGCCAAGCTACCGCGAGCCGGCCGCGAAGGAGCTGTGGGCCGACGCCACGGGGTTCTTCGCCAAGCACCTGAAGTAGCCCCCACCCCAACCCTCCCCCGCTTGCGGGGGAGGGAGCTTTCGGCGTGCGCGCCCTAACTCCCCACCGCTTGCCCCTTTCTTGACCCTCCCCCGCAAGCGGGGGAGGGCAGGGTGGGGGCTTTTCAAGCTCGATAAAACGGCCGGTCGCCCTTTATCGTGACGCGGTAGCCGTGGCGGCTTTGCGGGAAATAGTCCCACATCGCGTGGTGCTGGGCGCAGCGGTTGTCCCAGAATGCCACGGAATTGGGTTGCCAGCGAAAGCGGCACTGGAATTCCGGGGTTTCGGCGTGGCGATAGAGCATCTCGAGGATGGCGTCGCTTTCGAGCCGGTTCAGCCCCTTCAACCCGGTTGTGAAATTGCGGTTGACGAAGAGCGCTTTACGGCCGGTCACCGGGTGGGTCCGCACGACCGGGTGCTCGGCCTTGGGAAACTGCTTGCCGCGCGCCTCGTAGCCAAAGCGGCCGCGATAGACCGGCTCCCCGTCATGGATCGCGGTCAGCCCCTCGACGAGCTGCTTCACGGGCGGCGACAGCTTGTCATAGGCCGCGTACATGCTGGCGAAGAGCGTGTCGCCGCCGTCCGGCGGCACCTCGGTCAAATAGAGGATGCTGCCGAGCGGCGGCTCGGGATCGCACGAGACGTCGGAATGCCATTCCTCGCCCGCGACATGCTTCGAGTTCGCGTCGGCGTGGATTGTCAGGATCTCTGGGTGGCCCTCGGGCGCGTTGGGCGAGGCCGGATGGATCGCCAATTCGCCGAAGAGATGCCCGAACGCCTTGTGCTGGTCATGCGTCAGAACTTGGTCGCGGAAGAAGACGACGAGGTTTTCCATCAGCGCGTCGTGCACCTCCTGGAATTGCTGATTGCCGAGCGGGCGCGACAGGTCGACCCCGTCGATTTCCGCGCCGATATGCGGCGTCAGCTTTCTGACCTCGATCGTCTGGTAGGGCATCAGGCACTTCTCCCGCTTTCGAATTGTCATTGCGAGCGCAGCGAAGCAATCTCGCGCCCTGTGGGCTCAGCGGCCCGAGATTGCTTCGTCGCTTCGCTCCTCGCAATGACAAGTTGCGGGGGCGAGGCGGCGAAACGGAAAGGAGCGGACCATGGCGCGCAAGGAACTCAAGGTCGACAGCGTGGCGGAGGCCTATCTCGCGCTGCTCGCAGAGCGCGGCATCGAATATCTGTTCGCCAACGCCGGCACCGATTTCGCGCCGATCGTCGAGGCCTACGCCAAGGCGGCGCATAACGGGCAGAAGGCGCCGAAACCGCTGCTCGCGACGCACGAGAACCTGGCGCTGTCGATGGCGCATGGCTATGCCGCCGCCTCGAGGCGGGTGCCGGCGGTCATGGTGCATGTCAGTGTCGGCACCGCCAACGCCCTCTGCGGCGTCTTCAACGCGGCCCGCGCCAACGTCCCGATCCTCTTTACCGCCGGGCGCTCGCCGCTGACCGAGGAAGGGCTGCCCGGCGCGCGCGACACCTACATCCATTGGGCGCAGGAGATGTTCGACCAGGCCGGCATGCTGCGCGAGATGGTCAAATGGGATTACGAGCTGAGGAACGGCGCGCAGCTCGAAACCGTCGTCGACCGCGCCCTGACGATCGCCACCAGCCCGCCCGAAGGCCCGGTCTATCTGTCATTGCCGCGCGAGGTGCTGGCCGAGCCATTGCCCGGCTTCAGCTACGATGCGCCGGCGCGCCGGGTCGCCGCCTCGCCGCCCGCCCCCGACGAGGCGGCCATCGCCATTGCCGCGCGGATCCTCGCCGCAGCGCGGAGCCCGCTGATCATCACCGCCGATGCCGGCCGCGACCGCGCTGCCGTCCCGGCGCTCGCCGCCTTCGCCGAGCGCTTCGCGATCCCGGTCGTCGAGCATCGCCAGCGGCATCTGTCGCTGCCTTCCGACCATCCCTGCCATCTCGGCTACAACCCGGGAGCATTGCTCGGCGAGGCCGATGCGATCCTCGTCATCGATTGCGACGTGCCCTGGACGCCAAGCCGCGATAAGCCGTCGCCCGATTGCAAGATCGTCCATCTCGGCGTCGACCCGCTGTTCAGCCGCTATCCGATCCGCGGCTTTCCCTGCGACGTCGCAATCACCGGCACCACTCGGCTGGCATTGCCGCGTCTCGGCGCGGCGTTGGAGCCGCTCGCCGCCGAGCCCGCGATTGCCGCGCGGCGGCGGCGGCTCGCCGAGCGGCGCGAGACGATGCGGGCGGGGTGGCAGAAGCAGCGCGACGAGGCGAAGGCGACGCGGCCGATCAACCCGGTCTGGGTCAGTGCCTGCCTCGCCGAGGCGCGCGATCTCGGCTCGGCGATCGTCAACGAATACACGCTGTTGCCTGAGCATTGCCCGTCGACCCGGACGGGCAGCTTTTTCGGGTCGAGCCCGGCGGCCGGGCTCGGCTGGGGCGCCGGCGCGGCGCTCGGCGTCAAGCTCGCCGAGCCCGACCGCCAGGTCATCGCGGTCCTGGGCGACGGCTCGTACCTGTTCGCCAACCCGGTCGCGGTGCACCACGCCTCTGCCCTGCACCGGCTGCCGGTGCTGTTCGTCGTCGTCAACAACGCGATGTGGGGCGCGGTGCGCCGTGCGACGCTCGGCATGTACCCCAAGGGCGAAGCCGCGCGCAGCAACCGCCCGCCCTTTATCGACCTCGACGAATTGCCGGCCTTCGAGCAGGTCTGCGCCGCCGCCGGCGGCTATGGCGAGCGCGTCGAGGACCCGGCCGAACTCCCGGCCGCGCTCGAACGCGCTCTGCACGCGGTCAATGTCGAGAAGCGCCAGGCGCTGCTCAACGTCATCTGCCAGGGCGGCGGCGGCGGGTGAGGCCCGCCCATGGCCACCAAATCCTATGACTATGTGATCGTCGGGGCGGGGTCGGCCGGCTGCACGCTGGCGCGCCGACTGACCGAGGATCGCGATGTCCGCGTGCTGCTGCTCGAGGCGGGCGGGTGGGACCGCGATCCGTGGATCAAGATCCCACTCGGCTGGGGCCGCATCCTCGAAAAGCGGCTGCATGACTGGATGTACTTCACCGAGCCCGAGCCCAATGCCAACGGCCGACGGATCGAATGCGCCCGCGGCAAGGTGATCGGCGGCAGCTCATCGATCAACGCGATGGCCTATGTCCGCGGCAATCGCGGCGATTACGACCGCTGGGCCGCCGGACTCCCCGGCTGGTCCTACGCCGATGTGCTGCCATATTTCCGCCGCCAGGAATCCTGGGAGGGCGAACCTGGCGCCTATCGCGGCGGCGACGGCCCGCTCACCGTGAGCACAGCGCATTACGCCGACCCGCTGATCGAGGCGTGCCTCGCCGCCGGACGGGCGCTGCAACTCCCCGCCACCCAGGACTACAACGGCGCACAGCAGGAAGGGCTCGGGCGGCTCCAGCAGACGATCCGCCAGGGCCGCCGGTGCAGCGCCGCCGAAGCCTATCTGCGCCCGGCGCTCGGCCGGCCCAACCTCACGGTCGAGACCGGCGCGCTCGCCTCGCGGCTCGTCCTCGAAGGAAGCCGCGCCACCGGCGTCGAATTCTTGAGGCGCGGCATAGCCAGTACCGCCCGAGCGGAGCGCGAGATCATCCTCTCGGGCGGCGTCATCAACTCGCCGCAGCTCCTGATGCTGTCGGGGATCGGTGACCCCGAAGCGCTCAGGGCGCTCGGCATCGCGGGCGCGGTCGAACTCCCCGGGGTCGGCAAGAATTTGCAGGACCATCTCTCGGTGTTCGCCGACTATGAGCGTCGCGAGCCCGGTCCGTTTGTCGCGATGATGCGGCTCGATCGGGTGGCGCTCTCGCTCGCCCGCGCCTATTGCTTCGGCACCGGCCCGGCCAGCGAGACACCGAGCGGCTGGACCGGGTTCGTCCGGACCCGACCCGATGTCGAACTGCCCGACATCCAGTTCCTCTTCCGCGCCGCCCCGGCGGGCGCCGGTCCCTATCTTCCGCCGTTCAAATCGGCTTTTGCCGACGGCTTTGCGCTGCGCGCGGTGATGCTGCGGCCGGAGAGCCGCGGCGAGATCACCCTTGCCTCGGCCGACCCGAAGACGCCCCCGCGCATATGGCAGAATTTTCTCGCCACCGAAGGCGACCGGCGGACGATCCGCGACGGGCTCAAGCTGGTGCGCCGGATCGTCGGCACGGCGCCGCTCAGCGCCTTCGCCGCCCGCGAGCTCGCCCCCGGCGCCGACAAACAGAGCGACGACGACCTCGACGCCTATATCCGCGCCACCGCGGCGACCGCACATCACCCGCTCGGCACCTGCAAGATGGGTCCGCCGAACGACAAGATGGCGGTGGTCGATGCCGAGTTGCGGGTCTACGGGGTTGCCGGCTTGCGCATAATCGACGCCTCGGTGATGCCCGACCTGGTCGGCGGCAACATCAACGCCCCGGTCATCATGATCGCCGAAAAGGCCGCCGACCTGATCCGCGGCCGCGCCCCGTTGCCGGCGGCGGCATAAGTCTACTCTTGTGGGGTCTGATCGTGTTCAGCTGTTAGTAATGCCGGCGTCGCGCTCGCTGGTAGCTGCTCGGCGTTTGCCTGTGAACGCCACACAATTTCAACAATCTCTCGGATGCGATCTACAAACGGCTTAGCGTCATTCCCAAATTTTCCCAGCAACACACCAGCATCGCCAATGAGGCCATAAAATCGATCGAGGCTTGAAATGCGTTGATGTAACTCAACTTGAAGATGTTCTAAGCGCTCCAAAATTCGTCGCTTATGGTGTTCGAAAGTTTCACTTTCCGAAATTAACGTTCGCAACTCGTTGATTAGGTCTTGAATCCGCTTTGAATCAGCTTCAGAAAGACTGTAATGAAATGAACGTCCGATCAACGTAGAAAACGCTTCTTGCCTGGTCGCGCTTTTCCTAGTCGTTAGCGTTTGAGCATGAGCGCTGTAGGTATTTTGTAGTAAAATTAAAAGATTGTTGGCGTCAGTTGTCTCTTTGAGTTGGTTATTTATTGGTAATCCGTGATGCGCCAAAATCGCGATCGCCAAATCTCGCGCCTCTAAAATATCCTCGCTCGCGCGTGCAGGTTTCTCGAGGAGAGTTGTCACAACTGTTACGATAGATTCACTTGGTTCGCTCGGCAGTGAGAGCACGAAATTATCATCGTATAGCATAGTCAAATACTCTCGATCCCAGCAACGAAAGCTTGCACCCGTCTGTCACGAGGGATTGGCTCATTTGGCAAAGTGCCGCATGAAGTGCTGGTAGGTCTCCTCCGGCGCTTCTTCGGGCACGTAATGGCCGCAGGGGAGGGCGCCGCCTGAGGCGTCGGTCGCGTAGTTGCGCTGCCAGATCGCGAGGACGTCGCCGTGGACGCCTTCGGTGTGGCTGCGGGCGCCCCAGATCACCAGGAGCGGCAGGGTGATCTTGTGGCCGGAATCGAAATCGGCCTTGTCCATGTCGAAATCGCAGGTCGGGCAGGCGCGGTAATCGGCGCATGAGCCGACGATCGTCTTCCAGGTGAAGCAGCGGACGTATTCCGCGAACGCTTGCGGATCGAAAAAGCCGAGGCCGAGGCCCGGCTTCGACAGCTTCTTCTCCATGAAATACTGCGCCGGGATACCGGCCAGCATGCGTTCGGGGAAGTCGTAGGGCTGGGCCATCATCGCCCAGTGCCAGGAGCGCAACGCCCATTCCTTCGAGGTATGGGTCCAGATGTGGTGGTTCGGCAGGATGTCGACCAGCGCGGCGCGTTTGACACGGTCGGGGTGGTCGAGGCACATGCGCGCCGTGGTGCGGGCGCCGCGGTCGTGCCCGGCGACGAAGAACTCGCGATAGCCGAGCTGTTCCATCACCTCGACCTGGTCCTGGGCCATCGCGCGGAACGAATAGTTGATGTTGTTCGGCCCGCCATCCTCGGGGCCGACGCTGTCGCCATAGCCGCGCAAATCGGCGGCGACGACGTGGAAATGCTCGGCGAGCCGGTTGGCGATCTTGTGCCACGAGACATGGGTCAGCGGGTTGCCGTGCAACAGCAGCAACGGCGGCCCGTCGCCGCCATGGCGCAGGTGAATGCGCGCGCCCGAGGTCTCGATCTCGGTGCGAGTGAAGCCTTCGAACATCGGCGTTGTCCTTCTCCCTTGGCATAGTGAGGTTACCCCAGCTTGCCCGCGGCGCCACCGGGAATTGATGGCGCCCGCCGGTTCATCCGGGCATGATTGCGGCAATCGGGGAGAGACGCAGATGGCGGTGAGATTACCAATCGTCGCGGCAACCGGGATGTTGCTCGGGATGACCTTCGGCAATCCGGCATGGGCGCAAAAGCCCGGCGGCACCCTCAAGATGTACTTTTTCGACAGCCCGGCCAGCATGTCGATCCACGAGGAAGCGACCATTGCGTCCCAGGGGCCGATGATGGGCGTCTTCAACAACCTCGTGATGTACGACCAGCACGTCGCGCAGACCAGCCTCAACTCGATCGTGCCCGATCTGGCGACCGAGTGGTCATGGGAAGAGGACAAGACTGCGCTGACCCTCAAGCTGCGCCAGGGCGTCAAATGGCATGACGGCCGGCCGTTCACCGCCAAGGACGTCAAGTGCACCTGGGACTTGCTGCAGGGCAAGTCTACCGACAAGCTGCGCCTCAATCCGCGCAAGGCCTGGTACCGCAACCTCGAGGAGGTCGTCGCCAATGGCGATTACGAGGTGACCTTCCGCCTCAAGCGGCCGCAACCAGCCCTCCTCGCGCTGCTCGCTTCCGGGTTCTCGCCGGTCTATCCCTGCCATGTGCCGCCGGCCCAGATGCGGCAGCACCCGATCGGCACCGGCCCCTTCAAATTCGTCGAGTTCAAGCCGAACGAGTCGATCAAGGTCGTCCGCAACCTGGATTACTGGAAGAAGGACCGGCCTTATCTCGACGGCATCGACTATCAGATCATCAAGAACGTGGCGACCGGCGTGTTAACGTTTGTTTCGGGCCAGGTCGACATGACCTCCTGGTATTTCCTGCAAGTGCCGATGTTGAGCGACGCCAGCCAGCAGGCGCCGCAGGCGCATTGCGAGTTGCAGCCGTCAAACGTCTTGCGCAGCGTCATCATCAACCGCACGACACCGCCGTTCGACGACCCAACTATCAGGCGCGCGATCGCGCTGTCGCTCGACCGCCAGGCGTTCATCGACACGCTGACCCAGGGCAAGGGCGGCGTCGGCGCGGCCTTGCTGTCGCCGCCTGAGGGAGTGTGGGGGATGCCGCCCGAAATGGTCAGGACCCTGCCGGGCTACGGTCCCGATGTCGCGGCCAACCGGGCCGAAGCCCGCAAGCTGATGGAAAAGCTGGGCTACGGGCCGGACCACCGGCTGCAGACCAAGGTGGCGACGCGCAACCTCGCGCCCTACCGCGACCCGGCGGTATTGCTGATCGACCAATTGAAGGAAATCTACATCGATGGCGAGCTCGACGTCGTCGACACCGCAATCTGGTTTCCCAAGCTGGCGCGCAAGGATTTCACCCTGGGCCTCAACCTGATCGGCAACGGCGTCGACGATCCCGACCAGACCTTGTACGAGAATTACACGTGCAACGCCGAGGGAAACTACGACGGCTACTGTAACCCGGCGCTCGACAAGATGGTCGACGAACAGTCGATGCAGTTCGACCAGGACAAGCGCAAGAAGCTGGTGTGGGAGATCGAGAAGAAACTGGCCGAGGATGTCGCCCGGCCGATCCTCTACCACAGCCGCTCCGGCACGTGCTGGCACCCTTATGTCAAGGGCTACACGATGATGGTCAACAGCATCTACAACGGACAGCGCATGGAAGATTTGTGGCTGGATCGGTGATGCACGAGCAACAAAGGGAGCGAACAGCCTGATGATAGGAAATCTGCGCGCCGCCGCGGCCGCCGGCGCGCTGGCGGTCGCCCTGGCGGGCACCGGTCCGGCGCTGGCTCAGAAATCCGGCGGGGTTCTGAAGGTCCAGCACTGGGACAGTCCGGCCAGCATGTCGATCCTCGAGGAGGCAACCTACTCGACTGTCGTCCCGATCATGGGCGTGATGAACAATCTCGTCATGTACCGGCAGGATGTGCCGCAGAACAGCATGCAGACGATCGTTCCCGATCTTGCCGACAGCTGGTCGTGGAGCGAGGACGGCACCGAGCTTACCTTCAAGCTTCATCCTGGCGTCAAATGGCACGACGGCCAGCCGTTCACCGCGAACGACGTCAAATGCACCTGGGAGCTGCTGCAGGGTACGGCGAAGGACAAGCTGCGGCTCAATCCGCGCAAGGAGTGGTGGCAAAATGTCGGCACGGTGACCGCCGACAGCGATCTCCAAGCCACGTTCCATCTGAAGCGGCCACAGCCGGCGCTGATAACACTGCTCGGCTCGGGATATTCGCCGATTTATCCGTGCCATGTGGCCCCGGCGCAGATGCGCCAGCACCCGATCGGCACCGGGCCGTTCAAATTCGTCGAGTACAAGCCCAACGAGCACATCAAGGTGGCGAAGAACCCGGATTACTGGAAACCGGGTCGGCCCTATCTCGACGGCATCGATTACATCATCGTGCCGAACCGCTCGACCGCAATCCTCGCCTTCGCCGCCAAGCAATTCGACATGACCTGGCCGTTCTTCATCAACGTGCCGCTGTTGAAGGACGTCAAGACCCAGGCGCCAAACGCGGTCTGCGAATTGCGCACCAACAACGGCACCTCCAATCTGCTGGTCAACCGCGACAAGCCGCCGTTCGACAATGCCGATCTGCGTAAAGCCTTCGCACTGTCGATCGACCGAAAAGGCTTTGTCGACATCATCACCGAGGGCCAGGGCAAGATCGGCGGCGCGATGCTGCCGCCGCCCGAGGGGCTTTGGGGCATGCCGCCCGAGGTGCTGCAGACGATCCCCGGGTATGGCGCCGATGTCGCGAAGAACCGCGCAGAAGCGAGGGCCATCATGGAGAAGCTCGGCTTTGGACCGAACAAGCGCCTCGCAATCAAGGTGTCGGCCCGCAACGTCCCCAGCTTCCGCGACCCGGCGGTCATCCTGATCGATCAGTTGAAGGAGATCTACGTCGACGGGGAGCTCGAGACGATCGAGAGCGCCAACTGGCACGCGAAGGTGACCCGCAAGGACTACACCGTCGCGCAAAATGGCACGGGCAGCGGGGTCGACGACCCCGACCAGCAATTCTATGAAAACTACGCCTGCGGCTCACCTCGTAATTACAGCGGCTACTGCAACCCCGAGCTCGACAAGAAGTTCGACGAGCAGTCGGCTATGTCGGATCAGGACAGACGCAAGAAGCTGGTGTGGGAGATCGACAGGAAACTGCAGGAGGACGCCGCCCGGCCGATCATCTTCCACGATCGCGCGGCGACCTGCTGGCATCCCGAGGTGAAAGGGCTGACGATGATGGTCAACAGCATCTACAACGGCTGGCGCTTCGAGGATGTCTGGCTGGATAGATAGCGGTACCGTCATTGCGAGCGAAGCGAAGCAATCTGACCGCGATTCTCCCCATCGAGATTGCTTCGCTTCGCTCGCAATGACGGCGACTGGTGCCGGCTGCTCCTGCCCCGAGCGGGTTGCGGTAGGGCGGGCGGGCCTATAGGTTTCGTTGCGTGCGCTATCTCAGTACCCGCGACGGTCGGGCGAACCCGGCCACCTACACCTTCGAGGACGTGCTGCTGGCCGGGCTCGCCGAGGATGGCGGGCTTTTTGTCCCGGAAAAGCTACCCGTGCTCGATCCGCCAGCGCTGAGCAGCCTTGCCGGCCTCCCCTATGCCGAGCTGGCTGCACGGGTCATGGCGCTGTTCGCGGGCGCGGCTTTTGATGGCCCCGAATTGCGCCGTCTGACCCATTCGGCCTACGGCAATTTCCGCCATGCCGCGGTTGCGCCGTTGGTGCAGCTCGACGAACGTCTCTGGCTATTGGAGCTGTTTCGCGGTCCGACGCTGGCCTTCAAGGATTTGGCCCTGCAGCTCGTCGGGCTCATGTTCGATGCTGTGCTGGCGCGGCGCGGCGAGCATGTGACGATCGTCGGCGCGACCTCGGGCGATACCGGCTCCGCCGCGCTCGCCGCGTGCCGCGACCGCGCCGCGCTCGACATCTTCATGCTTTACCCGCAAGGCCGCATCTCCGAGGTGCAGCGCCGGCAGATGTCGACGGTCGACGCGGCAAATGCCTTCGCGGTGGCGATCGACGGCACTTTCGACGATTGCCAGGACATCGTCAAAGCGCTGTTCGCCGATCAGCGCTTGCGGCGCGAGCTCAAGCTGTCCGCGGTCAATTCGATCAATTTCGCCCGGGTCGCGGCGCAGATCGTCTACTACCTCTCAGCCGGGCTTGCGCTCGGCGCGGCCCCGGGCTCCTTTGGGCGGCCGGTGTCGTTCAGCGTTCCGACCGGCAATTTCGGCAATGTCTATGCCGGGCATCTCGCCCGCGCGCTCGGCCTGCCGATCGAGCGGCTTATTGTCGGCACCAACGCGAACGACATTCTGGCGCGCTATCTGACCAGCGGCGCGATGACGATGGCGCCGGTCGTGCCGAGCCTCAGCCCGAGCATGGACATCCAGGTGGCCAGCAATTTCGAGCGGCTCTTGTTCGAACTCAAAGACCACAACGGCGCCGCGGTTGCCGCCGCGCTGCACGCGTTTCGGCAGACCGGCGAGCTGCCCGCCGACGAGCAGTCCTCGCGGCGCGCACGCGGCCTCTTCGCCGGACATCGGGTCGACGATAGGATGACGCTGGACACGATGGCCGATACCTACCGCCGATCGGGCGTGCTGATTGATCCGCATACCGCCGTCGGCGTCGCCGCGGCGCGGGCCGAGATTGCGGAGGGGGGCAGCGCGACCCCGATGGTGGCGCTCGCCACTGCCCATCCGGCAAAGTTTCCCGATGCGGTCGAGCGCGCCACCGGCATCCGCCCTTCCGTCCCGCCCGCGCTCGCCGAGATCATCGCCAAGCCCGAGCGGATCACCATCCTGCCCAATGATGTCGGCGCGGTTGCGCGCTTCGTGCGCGCCCATGCCCGACGCACTCGACCAAACCTGGGAGCAGCATGACCATACAGCTCGCGACGCTCGCCAATGGGCTCCGGATCGTCACCGACCGGATCGATACGGTGGATACGGCCTCGCTCGGCCTCTGGGTCGATGTCGGGACCCGCCACGAGGCGCCGGAGGTCAATGGTGCCGCCCACTTCCTCGAGCACATGGCGTTCAAGGGCACCGAGCGGCGCAGCGCGCGCGCCATCGCCGAGGAGATCGAGGCGGTCGGCGGCCACCTCAACGCCTACACCTCGCGCGAGAGCACGGCCTATTACGCCAAGGTGCTGAAGGAGGATGTGGCGCTCGCGCTCGACATCCTCGCCGACATCCTCTTGCATTCGAGCTTCGACCCGACCGAGTTCGAGCGCGAGCGCACGGTCATCCTGCAGGAGATCGGCCAGGCGAACGACACGCCCGACGACATCATCTTCGACCATTTCCAGGAGCGCGCGTTTCCCGACCAGGCGATGGGCCGCCCGGTGCTGGGCCACCCCGACATCATCCGCGGGCTCGGGCGCGAAGCAGTCATCGCCTATCTGCGCGACCATTACGGCGCGGCGCGCATGGTGCTCTCGGCCTCCGGCAATCTCGACCACGACCGGTTCGTCGCGCTCGCCGACGAGTTGCTATCGGCGATGCCGGCCGAGCGGACGGTCACCACCGAGCCGGCGCGCTACAGCGGCGGCGAGTACCGCCAGGGCCGCGACCTCGAACAGCTGCATCTGGTGCTCGGGTTTCCGGGTCTCCCGCTCGGCGACCCGGATTATTACGCCGCCTCGGTGCTGTCGACCGCGTTTGGCGGCGGCATGTCGTCTCGCCTCTTCCAGGAGGTCCGCGAGAAGCGCGGCCTCGTCTACACGATCCATTCCTTTGCCCACAGCTTTCGCGACGGCGGGCTCTTCGGCATCTATGCCGGGACCGGCGAAGCGGAGGCAGGCGAGCTGGTGCCGGTATTGTGCGACGAGACAATGCGGCTGGCGGATGGGCTGACCGACATCGAGCTGGCCCGCGCCAAGGCGCAGATGAAGGCGGGGCTCCTGATGTCGCTGGAGAGCACCGGGGCGCGCTGCGAGCAGATGGCGCAGCACATGCTGATCTACGACACCCCGTTCGATCCCGCCGATCTGGTGCGCCGGGTGGAGGCGGTCGATAATGCCGCGATCGGCCGCGTCGTCGCCGGGTGGCGGACCGCGCCGCCGACCCTGGCCGCGCTCGGCCCGGTCGGCCAGCTTGAGGATTTCGAGCGTCTGCGCGCCCGGCTCGCAGCGTGAATGGGGGGTGTCAGAAATCGCGATGGCCGCACAGCGCAAGCCCTTTCCCCGCCTCTTTCTCGCCCGGCCGGAGCCGTTTCGGCTGGTCGGCGAGCGGGTGTTTCTGCGCCCGCCGGAGCGCGGCGACTATGAAGAATGGGCAAGCCTGCGCGCCCGCTCGCGCAACTTCCTGACGCCCTGGGAGCCGAGCTGGCCGCCCGATGCGCTGAGCCGCGCCGGCTTCCGCGCGCGGATTTCCCGCTATGCCGAGGATTGGCGCACCGACCAGGGCTATAATTTCTTCATCTTCCGCGACGACGAGGCGCTGGCGGGCGGCATCGGCCTGACCAATCTGCGCCGCGGCGTCGCCGAGACCGGGAGCCTCGGCTACTGGATCGGCGAGCCGTTTGCCCGGCAGCGCTATATGAGCGCGGCCCTGCCGCTGGTTCTCGACTTCGCCTTCGACCGGCTGCGCCTGCATCGGGTCGAGGCTGCCTGTCTGCCGACCAACGTGCCGAGCCGCGCGCTCCTCTTGCGCACCGGGTTTCAGCAGGAGGGCTACGCCCGCAACTACCTGCTGATCGACGGCAAGCGCCAGGACCACCTGCTGTTCGCGATCCTACGCGAGGATTGGCGGGGGTAGGGACGGCTGGAGGCTGTAGGGTGGGTTAGCGAAGCGTAACCCACCGTCGGTTGCGAAAGTGGTGGGTTACGCTGCGCTAACCCACCCTACAAATCTATCCCCTTCTCACGCGTGGCCGGCGTCGGTCGACAGCATTGTCAGGTCGATGCCGAGCTTGGTTAGCGCGCGCTGCCATTTGGCGTCGAAATCGCTGTCGAAGAGGAGATCGGGATCGGCCGGGACGGAGAGCCAGCCATTGGCCTGCATCTCGGCATCGAGCTGGCCCGGCGCCCAGCCCGCATAGCCGAGCGCCAAGAGGCTGCGGCGCGGCCCGTCGCCTTTGCCGATCGCGCGCAGGATGTCGAGCGTCGCGGTGATCGCGAACTCCTCGCCGACGACCAGCGTCGCCTCTTCGCGATAATCGGCCGTATGCAGCACAAATCCGCGTCCGGGCTCGACCGGCCCGCCGAAATGCACCGGGCGCGCGTGGTTGAGTCGGGTCGGCTCGAGGTGAAGATGGGTGAACAGCTCGTCCATGGTCAGCGAAGCCAGGAGCTTGTTGACGACAAGGCCCATCGCGCCCTCGTCGCCGCTATGGGCGCAGACATACACAACCGAACGGGCAAAGCGCGGGTCCATCATCTGCGGCATCGCGACGAGAAGTTGACCGGTCAGCGATTTCATCGCGGCCTCCACTGCTGGACCTGCACCACCTCTCCAAGATAAGCCCGGAACCGCCGTTGCGAAGAAAAAAGACTAGAAAAAATCAAAGCCCATTGCGCGGCCCGCCTCGCGCTCGCGTTTGGGATGATCACCTCCTGCGCCGCGGCGTTTACCGCGTGCGCCCGGCTATGCTATCGGTGGCGCTCCCCATGCCGCCGGCCGCACCGGCTCGGTCGTGCAGTGGAACGAGATTCGGAGGGACCATCCTATGACCATCCAGGTTGGCGACAAGATACCGGCGGGGACGCTGAAATTCGTGACCCCGGAAGGCCCCAAGGACATCAGCACCGAAGAGTTCTTCCGTGGCAAGAAGGTGGTGTTGTTCGCGGTGCCGGGCGCCTTCACCCCGGCCTGTTCGCAGCGCCATATGCCGGGCTTTGTCGAAAAGGCTGCCGATCTCAAGGCCAAGGGCGTCGACACGATCGCCTGCATTGCGGTCAACGACCAGGCGGTGATGGGTGCCTGGGGCAAGGCGCAGAATGTCGGCGACAAGATCGTGATGCTGGCCGACGGCAGCGGCGACTTCGCCCGCGCGGTCGGGCTCGACATCGACCTGAGCCGGGCCGGTCTCGGTGTCCGCTCGAAGCGCTATTCGATGCTGGTCGAGGACGGCACCGTGAAGGCGCTCAATGTCGAGCAGGTGCCCAGCCAGGTCGAGGTGTCCAGCGCCGACGCAATGCTGAAGGCGCTGTAGCCACAAAAAGAAGAGCCCCTCTCCCGCACCGCAGGAGAGGGTGGCGAGCGTAGCGAGCCGGGTGAGGGTGGTAGCAACCGAAAGACCCTCACCCTCCCATCCCTGACGCGATGGGCCCCTCCCTCTCCCGCAATGCGGGAGAGGGGCTGATCACATCTCACGGGTGCGGCGGGCGAGGGCTTTTTCCCAGACCGTGTCGCGCTCGGCGTCGAAGACGAGGTCGGGCTCGGCGGGCGCGGTGAACCAGCCATGGTTCGCGATCTCTTCTTCGAGCTGGCCCGCGCCCCATCCGGCATAGCCGAGTGCGAACAGGTATTTCGCCGGACCCTGATGGTGGCCGAGGTCGCGTAGCACCTCTCGGCTCGCGGTCATCGCCAGAGCGTCGCCGACGACCATGGTTTCGGCGCGGCGGTAGTCGGTGCTGTGGATCACAAACCCGTATTGCGGCTGGACCGGCCCGCCGAGAAACACCGCGATCGTTCCTGCGAGTGTGTTGTCCTTGCCGTCCGTCTCCAACAGCAAATCGGCGAGCGGGCGCTTGCCGAGCGGATGGTTGATGATGATGCCGAAGGCGCCGCTGCTGTCGTGGCGCAACAGCAGGATGACGCTGCGGGCAAAGCGCGGGTCCTGGATCCCGGCCGAGGCGATCAACAGCTGGCCGGCCGGCGGGTCGGCAGAGGGCGCGGCGTCGTCTGCGGCTTTCGCATTTCCCGCAAACAGCGCGGCCACGCTCAGCAGCGCGGCCAACCAACGCGGCATTCTCCGGTTGATCTTGATTGTCATTGCGAGCGAAGCGAAGCAATCTCGTGCTGATTGTGCCTCAATTCCTCCGAGATTGCTTCGTCGCCCTTTGGGCTCCTCGCAATGACAATGACGCACGACGATCTTCCTCTCGACCGGCTCGATGCATGGCTGCGTGACCATCTTGAGGGGTTCCGGGGGCCGCTTGCCGCCGAGCGCTTCACCGGCGGGCAGTCGAACCCGACCTACAAGCTCGAGGCCGCCTCCAGCCTCTATGTGCTGCGGCGGAAGCCTCCCGGGCCGCTGTTGCCGAGCGCGCACGCGGTCGACCGCGAGTTCCGCGTCATGCGCGCGCTCGACGCGACCCCGGTACCGGTGCCGCGCGTCCATGCCTTGTGCGAAGACGACAGCGTCATCGGCAACGCCTTTTACGTCATGCAATTTCTCGACGGCCGCATCTTCTGGGAGCAGCACCTGCCGGAGGTCGCACCGGCCGAGCGCGCGGCGATGTTCGATTCGATGAACGCCGTCATCGCAGCGCTGCACAGCGTCGACTACGAGGCTGTCGGCCTCGGCGATTTCGGCCGACCCGGCAATTACATGGGGCGGCAGATCGCGCGCTGGAGCCGGCAATACCGGGCCTCCGAGACCGCGCCGATCGCGGCGATGGACGCCCTCATCGACTGGCTGCCGCAGCATTTGCCGGCCGAGAGCGCCCCGGCGATCGTCCACGGCGACTATCGCATGGATAATCTGGTCTTCCACAGGACTGAGCCGCGCGTCATCGGCATCCTCGATTGGGAATTGTCGACGATCGGCGACCCGCTCGCCGATTTCGCCTATCACGCGATGACCTGGCGGGTGACCCCCGAGCTGTTCCGCGGTCTTGCCGGGATCGATTTCGCGGCGGCCGGGATCCCTGACGAAGGAGCCTATGTCGCGGCCTATTGCCGGCGAACCGGGCGCGACAGGGTCGCGGCCTGGGAGTTCTACATGGTCTACAGCCTGTTCCGCATCGCCGCGATCCTGCAGGGCATCGCCAAGCGCGCGATTGAGGGCACCGCGGCGAGCCACGAGGCGAGCGACTACGGGCGCCTCGCGCGCCCCCTTGCCGAACAGGCCTGGGCGCTGGCGCGCTCCCTCGATGCCTAAGGTCTGCCTTCTGATCGCCGCGCCGCGATCGCGTGCTTGCGCAGATAATGCCGGAGCTGATGATAACCGAGGCCCAGCGCCAGCGCCGTACGGCGCTGGTTGAAATCGTGCTCCGCCAGCGCCGCGCGCAGCATCTCGACTTCGAAGCGGTCGGCGCGGGAGCGGAAATCGCCCGGCTCCGCCGGCGCGGGTGCCGGTGAAGCAGCCGGCGGCAGTGGTCGGAACGGCGAGGCGAAGGGGTCGAGGATGATCTCGTCGAGCGGTTCGCCGGGATTGGCGGCGCGATAGAGACTGCGCTCGACCGCGTTCTTAAGCTCGCGCACGTTGCCGGGCCAGGAATGCGCCTGAAGACGCGCCATCGCCGTGCGGGAAAAACCGGCGAAGGCGTCGCGGCCCAGGGTACGCGTCATCGCGCGCGCAAAATGCTCGGCCAGCAGCGGGATGTCCTCGGCGCGCGCCCGCAGGGGCGGCACCGTCACGACGTCAAAGGCGAGCCGGTCGAGGAGGTCGCTGCGGAACCGGCCGGCCTCTGCCAGGGCCGGCAAATCGGCATTGGCCGCGGCGATCAGGCGGACATCGACTGCCAACGGCTCGTTGCCGCCGACCCGCTCGAAGGTGCCGTATTCGATGACGCGCAGCACCTTTTCCTGCACGGCGTGCGAGGCGGCGGCAATCTCGTCGAGGAAGAGCGTGCCGCCATCGGCCAATTCGAAGCGCGAGGCGCGCCGCCGCACCGCGCCGGTGAAGGCACCGGCCTCGTGCCCGAAGAGTTCGCTGTCGAGCAGCGATTCGGCGAGCGCCGCGCAGTTCACGGTGAGGAACGGTTTGTCCCAGCGCGGCGAGAGATAGGTAAGGCGTGCCGCGATCAGCTCCTTGCCGGTGCCGCGCTCGCCGACCACCAGCACCGGCCGGTCGAGCGGCGCCAGCTGCGAGACCTGCGCCAGCACCGCGCGGAACGCCGGCGCCTCGCCGACCAGCGGCGGCAGCTCGGTATAGGGCGCGGCGGTACGTGCCATGAGTCTGATCACCTGGAACCGAACGGTTCTCCCGTCACCCCCGCAAAAGCGGGGGCCCAGGGCAAGCGGCGCGTCGGTCGCCCTGGATTCCCGCTTTCGCGGGAATGACGATTCAAATCAAATACGCCCCCGTTAGCGTATTTTACCACATTAGTTAGCTAATTTGAACACTCCATCTCGATCGCCATCATGGCTCTTTGGAAATCATCACGTTATCTCAGCGACTTGGCTGTGCGCGGTCAGTTGGCACGGAGCATGCCTGTACGGGGCCGTGAGACTGCACGAGGACCTGACACCATGGGCATTTTTTCCCGGCTTGCCGACATCGTGAATTCCAACATCAACGCGATCCTCGACCGTGCCGAGGATCCGGAGAAGATCATCCGGCTGATCGTGCAGGAGATGGAGGACACGCTGGTCGAGGTCCGCTCGGCGGCGGTCCGGACCATCGCCGAGCGCAAGGAGCTGGAGCGGCGGGTCGAGGCGCTCCGCCGCGAGCAGGAGGAATGGCAACGCCGCGCCGAGCTTGCCGTGACGCGCGGCCGCGAGGATCTGGCGAAGGGCGCGCTGATCGCGAAGGCGCGCGTCGGCGAAGCACTGGCGCGCGAAGAATCTCAGCTCGCCCAGCTCGCCCAGGCGCTCGACAAGGAGAACGAGGACATCGCCAAGCTCCAGGCCAAGCTCGCCGACGCCAAGACGCGCGAGAAGGTAATTGCCCAGCGGCACAAGAGCGCCGCCTCGCGCATCAAGCTGCGCACGCGGCTCTATGACGAGCGCATCACCGACGCCTTCGCCCGCTTCGAGCAGGTCGAGCGCGCGCTCGACGAGATGGAGGGGCGGGTCGAATCGTTCGAGCTTGGCCGCAAGGCGACGCTCGCCGACGAGCTTGCCGGCATCGAGAAGGATTCGCGCGTCGAGGAGGAATTGGCCGAGCTCAAAGCGCGGCTCGGCAACGGGCCGCGCCCGATGCCGGCGCGGTGACGGGAATGGAGCCTATGAGCGTGGTCACTTTCGTCCTCGGCATCATCTTTCTGGTCGTCGTCGCGCCGATCTGGATCGTTGCGCACTACCTGACGCGCTGGCGCCGGAGCCGGAAACTCTCGGCCGAGGACGAGCGCAGCCTCGGCGAACTCTACGAGGCGGCGCGCAAGATGGAGGCGCGGGTTGTGGTTCTGGAGCGCGTGCTCGACGCCGAGGCGCCGGGTTGGCGCGCACGCGTGGGAGACTGACATGTGGAGCGGTTCACGCTATCGCCTCTATCGCGACACCGAGCACGGCCTTCTCGCCGGCGTCTGCGCCGGCATCGCCGAGTATGTCGGTGTGGAGCGCATCGTCATCCGCCTCGCCTTCGTGGTGGCGCTGGTGTTCTTCGTCGTGCCGGCGGCGCTCGCCTATATCCTCTTGGCGATCGCGCTGCCGAAGCGACCGCCGGCGCTCGCTATGACCGTCGACGAGGCGGCGTTCTGGCGCGGGGCCGCGACGGCGCCCGACGACACGCTCGCCGGCCTGCGGCGCCGCTTCGGCGACCTGGAGACGCGCATCAGGGAGATGGAGCGCCAGGTCACCTCGGGCGAGCACGATCTGCGCCGCAAGTTCCGCGATCTCGGAGGCTGACACCCATGGGACCGCTGTCGCTGTTCCTCAACATCCTCTGGGTTGTCTTTGGCGGCCTTTGGATGGCGATCGCGTGGCTCATCGCCGGCGCGCTGATGGTCGTCACGATCATCGGCATTCCGTGGGCGCGCGCCGCCTTCGCCATGGCGGGTTATGCTTTCTTGCAGTTCGGGCGCCGGGCGATGTCGCGCGCGCGCCATCAGGGCTACGACGATCTCGGGACTGGCCCCGCCGGGGTTCTCGGCAATATCGTGTGGCTCGTGCTCGCCGGCTGGTGGCTGGCCCTGGGCCATCTCGCCATCGCGCTTATCCAGGCCGCGACGATCATCGGCCTCCCTTTCGCCTGGGCGCACCTGAAGCTCGCCGGGTTCGCGCTCTGGCCGATCGGCCGCGTCATCGTGCTGGCCGACTCGCCGTCGGCCGGCTATGCGCGGCGCTAACCTCCGGCCGCGATCCGCTCCCATAAGAGGCGGGCGTCGCGGTCCGGGTCGGTTGCCACGCGGCACTGGCTGTCCAGGACCATCGTCGCGCGCTCTTCCCTGGTGTAGGCCGGCCAGCGCGGCAGAGCGGGATGTTGGGGGCTGCCGCTGCGCGCGAACCCCGCCCAGATCGTCGACACGACCGCCGCCAGCTCGCGCGCGCCGGCGGCGCCCTTGGTCGTGTCGGGCACGTCAGTGGTGTCGAACACAAAGGGCAGGTCCATCGCGTGATGCGCCTTCAGCCGCCCATCGCAGGCCGGTGACCGCCAGTCGAGCGAATACATATAGACCGGCGCCGCGCGCCGGGCAGCCTTGCGCTCGGCGAGCAGTACCGTGCGGATCCAGAAATTGGAGCCGGTCAGCATCGTGATCAGCCGGTCTTCGCGGCTCGCCTCTGGGTCGAGCGTGCGGTAGAGGTCGAGCGCGCGGCCGGCGTTCGCTCCGGCCACCGCCGCGATCCGCGCGTGCAGCGACTCCTCGGTAAGGCGGCGGTGCCACACCTCGTCGTCATCGGCGAGAAAAAACCCGCTCTCCTCCTTCGTCCCGCCGATCAGCAGCGGGATGTCGTCGGCAATCGCCGGCGCCGCGGGGTCGAACGGCTGCGTCGGCAGATCGCCGCCATCGGCGACTGGGCCGAAATCATAGCGGTCGAGCAGCGGCAATCGGCGCGGTCCGGCAATGCGCGAGGCTGGCGCGATCGCCGCCGCGAGGCGCTCGATCGGCACGCTCTGCAACCGGTCGCATTGCTCGCGGCCGAGCCCCAGCTCCTTCAGCACCGCCGCCGCCAGCGCATCGGCGCGCTCGCGGGTCGAGACCCGAACCGTCGCGCCGCTCTGGATGACCGCGCGGTGAAAAAGGCCGCGCGCCGCCGGCATCGCCAACAGCACGCTGACCTTGCCGCCGCCGCCCGACTCGCCAAAGATCGTCACATTACCGGGATCGCCGCCGAAGCTCCCGATGTTGTCGCGCACCCATTCGAGCGCAGCGACCAGGTCGAGCATCCCGGCATTGCCGGAATGGCGATAGCGCTCGCCGCCGATATCGGCGAGATCGAGGAAGCCGAAGATGTTGAGGCGGTGGTTGACGCTGACCACGACGACATCGCCCCGGCGCGCGAGATTAGTGCCTTCGGTGACCGCGCGGTTCCCCGAACCATAGGCGAAGGCGCCGCCATGCAGCCACACCATGACCGGGCGCTTGCCGCCGCCGAGCCCGGGCGACCATACATTGAGCGTCAGGCAATCCTCGCCCTCGGGGGCCGTATCGGGCGGGCCGAGGATTGTCCGCAGTTCGGGCCGGCGCTCTGGGCGACCGGGCAATTGCGGCGCATGGCCGCGATAGGCCACCACGTCGCGAACCCCGGCCCATTTTGCCGGCGACTGCGGCGGCATGAAGCGGTTCGCGCCACCGGTCGGCGCGCCGTAGGGGATGCCCTTGAAGGTGTGGACACCAGCGGCAGTTTCTCCCCGCACTTTTCCGGCGGCGGTTTCCACGATCGGTGCAGCCATTGCTTCCTCCCGTCAGAGAGCCCCCACTCCAACCCTCCCCCGCAAGCAGGGGAGGGGGTGTGCCGGAGCATGAAACACCCTCCCCCGCAAGCGGGGGAGGGAAGGGCGGGGGCTAATCCGAGTCACAACCGCCGCATACGGTTCTTGCGGCGGTGCACCGCCGGGGCCAGCACGCAGAGGATCTCGAACATCATGGTCGCGCCGACCAGCGCGGTGTTGCCCGAGGGGTCGAAGGGCGGCGCGACCTCGACGACGTCGCCGCCGACGAGGTCGAGGCCCTCGAGGCCGCGGATCATCCGCTGCGCCTCGGCGGTCGAGAAGCCGCCGATCTCGGGGGTGCCGGTGCCCGGCGCGTAGACCGGGTCGAGCCCGTCGACATCGAAACTCACATAGGTCGGGCCGTCGCCGACGATGCGGCGCGCCTCGGCGGCCACGGATTCGGGGCCGAGCCGGAAGAATTCCTCGATATGAACGATGCGGATGCCGACGCTTTCCGCCCATTCCTTCTCGTCTGCGGCATAGATCGAGCCGCGCACGCCGATCTGGATCATCCGGTGCGGATCGATCAGGCCTTCCTCGATGGCGCGGCGAAACGGCGTGCCGTGGGTGTATTTTTCGCCGCCGAAATAGCTGTCGCTGGTGTCCGAATGGGCGTCGAAATGGACCACCCCGACCGGCCGCTCGCGGGCGATCGCGCGCAGGATCGGGAGGGTGACGAGATGGTCGCCGCCGGCCGACAAGGGGGCCGCGCCGGCACCGTGGAGCCGCGCGTAGAACCCCTCGATCCGCTTCATCGCGTCGGCGAGGTCGATCGGGTTGACCGGCGCGTCGCCATGGTCGCCGACCCGGCACAGCTCATAGGGCGCGACCAGGCTGACATGGTGCACCCGGCGCATCAGCGTCGACATGCTGCGGATCTCGCGCGGCCCGTGCCGCGCCCCCGGCCGGTTGGTGGTGCCGCCATCCCACGGCACGCCGACGAGGGCGATGTCGAGCTTTTTCGGGTCGCGCTCGATCGGCAGCCGCATAAAAGTCGCGATCTCGCCAAAGCGCGGCACCACCATGCCGGAAAGCGGCTCGGGGAATTTACCAGGGGATTTATTGGTCATCGCCCACCACTATAGGCAAGCCGGGCGCCGCGGCAAATTCCCTGCTCGCAGGGAAAAATCGCGATCGGGTGCCCCAAAACCCCGGACAAGCCACTGGAATCTATTGCTTTCCTTCGGAATTGCGGTGTCGCCAGCAGGGAAATTTTCGCCACCGGGCAGGGAATTTTTGTGCACCCGCAGGGAATTTTCGCACGTCAACAGGGAATTTTCTGTGCCGGAAACCATATTAGCACCTTCGCAAATTGCGGCATATAAACGGGTATTGCCGGTCAGCGCCTCAACCGACGAGCCGTCCCGGTTTTGCGCTATCCTCGACTGCACGTATTCAGACGCGCCGGGGGCGGGGGATGTTCACGAGGGAAATTCTTTACGGCATGAATCTCCTGACCCTGGCGGGCTTTGTCCTGATGGGGGTTGGCCTCACTCTCAACCGGCAGGGGAAGGTTCCAACTCCCGTCGCCTTCGCGCTGATGGGCGTCGGGACCGTACTGGTATTTCTCGGGCTTTACGTCGCGACGCCGGCACCGCCATAAGCCCGCGGTCCGCGCGGTTGCAACATCGGGCGAAGCGCGGGATGCTGGGCGCAAATCACCGAACCCAGCGGGAGGATCCGGCCATGCCCACGCAAATCGGCGAGAATCTGGCGAAGAAGAAGCTCCGGGCGAACGAGCTCGTGCTGTGCATGGGGGTCAACCAGCTGCGCACCCCGAATATCGCGATGATCGCCGCGGCCTGCGGGTTCGATGCGGTCTATATCGACCTCGAGCACAACCCGACCTCGATCGAAACCGCGGCCGGGGTGTGCGTCGCCGCGCTCGGCATGGGGTTGACGCCGATCGCCCGGGTCACCTCGCACGACCCGCATGACGCCACCCGCATCCTCGATTGCGGCGCACAGGGGGTCATGGTGCCGCACATCCAGAACGCCGCCGAGGCGAAGGCGATCGTCGACGCGTGCCTCTATGCGCCGATGGGCCACCGCTCGGCCTTCGGCAGCGGGCCGCAACTCGGCTACGCGGCGATCCCACAGGCCGAAGTGTGCAAGATCATCAATCGCGAGACTCTGCTGATGGCGATGATCGAGACCCCCGAGGCGGTCGCCAACGCCGACAGCATCGCCGCGGTCGACGGCATCGATACATTGCATATCGGCGCGAGCGACCTCTCGACCGAGATGGGGATCCCCGGCCAGTACACCCACGAGCGCATGAGGGCCGCGTTCGAGACCGTCGCCAAGGCGGCGCGCAGCCACGGCAAGTCGTTCGGGGTCGGCGGCGTGCGCCAGGACTTCCAGTTCCAGAGCTGGCTGATCCAGATCGGAATGCGCTACCTGACCGGCGGTTCCGATGTCGGCTACATCCTCAGCGCCGGCCGCGCCGACGTGAAGCAGCTGCGCGAGCTGAAACTGTAGGATGATCCGGCCCGCGACGCTCGACGATATCCCGCGCATCTTCGAGATCCGCGACAGCGTGCGCGACAACCTTCTGTCCGATCCGGATTCGGTGACCGAGGTGGGGGCGGCCGGGTTCATCGACAACCGGGCGTTATGGGTTTGGCAGGAGGCGGATGGGCTTGTCGCCGGGTTTTCCGGCGGTAATGTACGCGACGGCTCAATCTGGGCATTGTTCGTCGCTCCGGGGCATGAGGGGAAAGGCATCGGCCGCGGGTTGCTGAAGACGGCGTGCGACGCGCTGCGCGAGGCCGGCCACCCTTTCGCCATCCTCACCGCAGCACCCGGCACCCGGGCGGAGCGGCATTACCGCGCCGACGGCTGGGGCGTCACCGGGACGAACTCGAAGGGCGAGCTTGTCTTTCAGAAGCCGCTTTGAGACCGCCGATGGACCGCGGGCGTCCCGCCCGCACGCGGGCCAGAGGCCCGCGCTCCGGGGTATACGCTGCCGGGCGCGATGCCGTAAGCTGGCCGCCAATCCCGCCGGCCACCCCTGCTCCGAGGAGACCCCGATGAAAGTCACCAACGCGATTGCCGAGATCCTGAAGCGCGAGGGGGTTGAGTTTTTGATCGGCTATCCGGTCAACCCGATCATCGAGGGCGCGGCCGAGGCCGACATCCGCACGATCATGGTGCGCCAGGAGCGCATCGGGCTGCACATGTGCGACGCGGTCGGCAAGCTCAGCTCGGGCGAGAAGATCGGCGTCTTCGTGATGCAGCACGGGCCGGGCACCGAGAATGCCTTTGGCGGCGTCGCGCAATCCTATGGCGATTCCTGTCCGGTGGTCGTGTTGCCGGCCGGCTATGCCCGCGACATCAACCAGGTGCGGCCCAACTTCAACGCGGCGCTCAATTTCCGCAACGTCACCAAATGGTCTGAGCAGGTGACCGTGGCGCACGCCACGGTCGAGGCGATGCGTCGCGCCTTCACCCAGGTCAGGAACGGCCGGCCCGGCCCGGTGCTGGTCGAGTTTCCGACCGACATCCTGCGCGAGGAAGTGCCGGACGCGCTGGTCGCCGAATACACCAAGGCGCCACAGCTGAAGAGCGGCCCCGATCCGAAATCGGTGTCACAGATCGCTGAGGCCCTGGTCGCCGCCCAGCGCCCGATCATCGTGGCGGGGCAGGGCGTGCATTACGGCAAGGCCTGGCCGCAATTGCAGGCGCTCGCAGAGCTCCTCGAAGCCCCGGTCATGACCACCCTTCCCGGCAAGAGCGCCTTCCCCGAGAACCATCCGCTGGCGCTCGGCTCGGGCGGCATCGGGATCTCGGCCCAGCTCTGGCATTTCCTGCAGAACGCCGATTTCATCTTCGGCATCGGCTGCAGCTTTACCCGCTCCAGCTTCGCCACCGCGATGCCCAAGGGGAAGAAGATCGCTCACGCGACGCTCGACTCGACCGACATCAACAAGGACGTGCCGGTTGAGCTTGCTGCGGTGGGCGACGCCGGGCTGACGCTCGACGCATTGCTCCTGGAGATGAAGGACCGCCTGAAGGGCAAGCCGCGCGATCGGCTCGCGTCGGTCACCCGCCAGATCGCCGGCCTCAAGGAAGAATGGCTGGGCAAATGGAAGCCGCGGCTGACCGCCGATACGACGCCGCTCTCGCCCTACCGGGTGATCTGGGACCTCCTGCACACCGTCGACGTCAAGAACACGATCATCACCCACGACGCCGGCAGCCCGCGCGATCAGCTCTCGCCGTTCTGGGTCAGCGAGAACCCCCTCGGCTATATCGGCTGGGGCAAGACGACCCAACTCGGCTATGGCCTCGGCCTCGCGATGGGCGCCAAGCTCGCCCGGCCCGACAAGCTCTGCATCAATGTCTGGGGCGATGCCGCGATCGGCTTTACGGGCATGGATTTCGAGACCGCTGTGCGCGAGCGCATCCCGATCCTCTCGATCCTCTTCAACAATTTCTCGATGGCGATCGAGCTGAAGGTGATGCCGGTCTCCACCGAGAAGTACCGCTCGACCGACATCAGCGGCCATTACGCCGATTTCGCCAAGGCGCTGGGCGGCTATGGCGAGCGCGTCACCGATCCCGGGCAGATCATCCCGGCGATCAAGCGCGGCATCGCCAAGACCCGCGAAGGCACCCCGGTGCTCCTCGAATTCATCACCGAGAAGGCGGTCGACGTCTCGCGCTTCCCCTGACCGTGTCCCATCCGTCCAACACCAGTGCAGTCGGCTCCCTCCCCCGCGCGCGGGGGAGGGTAGGGGTGGGGGC
>WNFD01000348.1_pt1 | contig 45491 bp, 46 predicted proteins | sample 5400491 | NCBI WGS metagenome assembly WNFD01 (sample SAMN13153343, study PRJNA577476) | soil metagenome | isolation source: 120 cm saprolite under Douglas fir tree site 2 hole 2 replicate 2 | place: USA:California | collected 2015-04-18
CTCGCCCAGGTTGCCGACCTTGAGAACACCGCCCTTCTTCTGGGCGACGGCCTCGAGCGCACTCCCCGCGACCAGCGCGGTCGACACGAGCGCGAACAGCACGACGCGGACGATCAGTCTGGACGGCATGCGCCACCTCCCTGTCGTGGGTGAGCCCGAATCTATCACACAGGGCTCCGGGCGACCGTCGGCCGCGCGCGGCTCGTCGGGAACGTCGCGGTGAGCCTACGCGGCGGTGGCGCGGCGCGTCCGGAGCGCCAGCCGACCTCGGAGGCCGCTGAGCGCCCTCTGTACCCCCGACATGTAGATGTAGAGCACGGGCGTGATGTAGAGCGTCAGGAGCTGAGACACCAGGAGGCCGCCCACGACCGCCAGGCCGAGCGCGCGCCGCGCGTCCGCGCCCCGGAGCAGGCACCCCTTGTAGATGGCGTCCGCCGGGGTGGCGCCCGCGCGCTCGGCTTCGAGCGCGAAGTCGATCATCATGATCGCGTTCTTCTTGACGATCCCGACCAGCATGATGATGCCGACGAACCCGTAGATGTTGAGCTCTATCCCGAACAGCAGGAGGGTGAGGAGCGCGCCGACGCCGGCCGACGGCAAGCCGGAGAGGATCGTCAGCGGGTGGATGAAGCTCTCGTACAGAATGCCCAGCACGAGGTAGATCACGAGGATCGTCACCAGGAGGAGCACCCCCTGGCCCTTGAGCGAGGCCTCGAAGGCCTGCGCCGTGCCCTGGAAGCTCCCGGTGACCGTGGCCGGGAGCCCGAGCTCGCGCTGGGCGCCCTTGACCTGCTCGACGGCCTGACTGAGCGAGACGCCGCGCGCGAGGTTGAACGAGATCGTCACCGAAGGCAGCTGGCCGAGATGCGTGATGGTGAGCGGGCCGATGGTCGGCGTGAGCCGCGCCACCGAGTTGAGCGGCACCAGCTTGCCCGACTGCGCGCGCACGTGCAGCAGGGAGAGCTCGTTGGGGTCGCGCTGGTACGCGGGGTCGAGCTCCAGGATGACCCAGTACTGATTCGTCGGCGTGTAGATCGTGGACACCTGCCGCGAGCCGTAGGCGCTGTAGAGCGCGCTCTCGATTTGCTCGGCGCTCACGCCAAAGGCCGAGGCCTTGTCGCGGTCGATGTCAACGGTGACCTGCGGGCTCATGATCTGTAGATCGGTGTTGACGTCCTGGAACCCCGGAAGCGCGCGCATCTTGTCGAAGACGATCGGCCCCCACCGGTAGAGCTCCCGCAGATCGGTGGCCTGGAGCGTGTACTGGTAGACCGCCTTCGTGAGGTTGCCGCCGATCCTGATGATCGGCAGGTTCTGCGGGTAGACCCTGAACCCGGGGATCGCGGCGAGCTTGGGACGGAGGTCGTCGATGATCTTGTCGGCCGACGGCCGCTCGTTGCGCGGCTTGAGCCGCATGAAGATGCGTCCGGTGTTCGGGACGACGTTGATCGTGGAGGCGCCGATCGACGACATGAGCTGGTCGACGTAGGGTTGCTGGCGCACGATCGCGGCGGCGGCCCGCTGCTTGTCCTTCATCGCGTCGAACGAGATGTCCTGCGCCGCCTCCGTGAACGCGAAGATCTGGCCGGTGTCTTCGGTCGGGATGAAGCCCTTGGGAATGCGCATGAACAGCCCGGCGGTGAGCACGAAGGTCAGCAGCATCACGACCATCGTGAGGATCCGGTGCCGCAGCGTCCACCGGAGCGACCGATCGTATGTGCGCAGCATGCCGTCGAAAAAGCGCTCCGACGCCAGGAAGAGACGCCCGTGCGACGCGCCCGGTGGACGGAGGAACCGGCTGCACAGCATCGGCGTGAGGGTCAGCGAGACGAAGCCCGACACCAGCACCGCGACGGTGATCACGACCGCGAACTCGTGGAGGAGCCGGCCGACGACGCCGCCCATGAACAGCACCGGGATGAAGACCGCCGCCAGCGAGAGCGTCATCGACAGGATCGTGAAGCCGATCTCCTTGGCTCCGATCAGCGCGGCCTCGAGGCGGCCCTTGCCCTCCTCCATGTGGCGGATGATGTTCTCGAGCATCACGACCGCGTCGTCCACGACGAAGCCGACGCACAGGGTCAGCGCCATCAGCGAGATGATGTCGATCGTGTACCCGAGCAGGTACATGACCGCGAAGGTGCCGACGATCGACAGGGGGACCGCGAGGCTCGGGATGATCGTGGCCGACAGGTTGCGCAAGAACAGGAAGATGACCAGCACGACCAGGGCGATGGCCAGCCCGAGCGTGAACTCGACGTCGTGGACGGACTCGCGGATCGCCACCGATCGGTCATAGAGGACGTTGAGGTTCACCGAGGCCGGCAACTCCTGGCGGAAGCGCGGCAGGAGCGCCCGGATGGCGTCGACGACCTCGACGCTGTTCGTGCCCGGCTGGCGCTGGATCGCCAGGATCACCGCGCGCTCGTCGTTGTACCAGCTCGCGACCTTGTCGGTCTGCACGCCGTCGACCACCCGCCCCAGCTCCTCGAGCCGGACCGGCGAGCCGTTCCGGTACGCGACGATGAGCGGGCGGAAGGCGGCGGCGTCCTGGAGCTGGCCCGTCGCCATCACGTTGAACATCTGGTGGGCGCCGTAGAGGGTGCCGGTCGGCAGGTTGACGTTGCTGCGCGCGAGCGCCTGCTCGACTTCGTCGATGCCGATCCCTCTGGTAGTCAGCGCGCGGGGGTCGAGCTGGACACGGACCGCGTACTTCTGCGAGCCGAAGACCTGGACCTGGGCGACGCCGGTGATCGTCGAGATGCGCTGGGCGAGGCTCGTCTGCGCGTACTCGTCGACCATGTAGAGCGGCAGCGTCGGCGAGCTGAGCGCCAGGTAGATGACCGGCTGATCCGCCGGGTTCACCTTCTGATAGGTCGGCGGCGTCGGCATGCTCGGCGGCAGAAGAGGCGCCGCCTTCGTGATCATCGCCTGCACGTCCTGAGCGGCCGCGTCGATGTTGCGCTCGAGACTGAACTGGATGGTGATCTGCGTGAGCCCGAGCGCGCTCGACGACGTCATCGAGTCGATGCCCGCAATCGTGGTGAACTGCTTCTCGAGCGGCGTCGCCACCGCCGACGCCATGGTCTCGGGGCTGGCACCCGGAAGCGCGGCGGCCACCTGGATCGTCGGAAAATCGACGTTCGGCAGATCGCTGACGGGCAGAAGCCGGAAGCCCATGATCCCGAAGAGCAGGATGGCGGCCATCAGGAGGGTGGTGAGAACCGGCCGCCGGATGAAGAGGTCGGTGCTCATGACGCCTTGGACGACCTGATCTCGATCTTCGCGCCCGGCACCAGGCGCAGCTGGCCGTCGGTGACGACCCGCTCAGCCGCTCGCAGGCCCTGCTCGATGATGGTCTCCGCCCCCAGCCGGGTGCCCAGGACGATCGGGCGCGACTCGACCGTCTGATCGGGCTTGACCACGAAGACGTAGGGGCCCTGCTGGCCGGGCTGGATCGCCTGCGAGGGCACGACGATCGCCGCTCGACTCGTGAGCACCAGGTTCACGTCGAGGAACTGTCCGGGCCACAGCGCGTTGTCGGTGTTCGCGAACGTCGCCTTGAGCTGGATGGTCCCCGTCGTCTGGTCCACCGTGTTGTTCACGAACGTGAGATCGCCGGTCGCGAGCGTCTCCTGCTGGCGGGGCAGCCGCGCCACGACGCGGAGCGCGCCGGCGGCGCGATAGTACTTCTTGAGGTCGGGCAGGTACTGTTCGGGGACCGCGAAGGAGACGTAGATCGGATGGACCTGGTTGATGACGACGATCGGGTTGTCGTCGTTGGCCTTCAAAATATTGCCGTTCTGGACGAGCAGGTTCCCGGTCCGGCCCTCGATGGGCGCCCGGATGGCCGTGTACGCGACCTGCAGCCTGGCGCTGTCCACGTTGGCCTGCGCCGCCCGGGTCGCGGCCTTCGCGTTCTCGACGGCGGCGCGGTCGGCCTGCACCGTCGCCTCCAGCGCCGCCCAGTTCGTGCGGAGCTGATCGTACTGCTCGCGCGCGATCAATTCCCGGTCCACGAGATCGCGGTACCGGCGCTCCTGCACCTTCGCGTTCTCGAGCTGGGCGAGGTCGCGCTCGAGATTGGCCTGCGCCTGCTGCACCTCGGCCTGGCGCTGGCCCAGCGCCGCCTCCGCCTGACGCAGCGCCGCCTCGAAGGGCCGGGGGTCGATGACAAAGAGAAGATCGTCCTTCCGGACGTCCTGTCCCTCCTTGAAGCGCACCTCCATGATCTGCCCGTTCACCTGCGACTTGATGCCGACCGACGTGTAGGGCTGCGCGTTGCCGACCGCCGTGAGCTGGACCGGCACGGTCCTCTCGAGGACATCGCTCACCGTCACGGGCACGGGCGGCACCTGCACACGGGCCTTGCCCGCGGCGTTCTCCGAGCACCCGGCGAGGAGCAGGACGCCGGCCAACGCCCAGGCGCCGGCGGCGGTCAGGTGGCGGCCGATCACTTTTTGGCCCTGCGGGCACGGCCAGTGTGCGCGTCATCCTCGGGAACGTTCGCCGCCGCGTCGACGAGCGCCTCCAGCCCGGTCAGCACCTGCCGCCTGTCCGCGGCGGACATCCGGGCGAGGACGCGCTCCATACCCCGGAGACGGATCGCCTCGAGCTCATCGACGAGGGTCTTGCCCGCGCGCGTGAGGTCCAGCACGTACACGCGCCGGTCGGCGGGGTAATCGCCGCGTGTCACCAGCCCCTTTTCCTCCAGGCGATCGACGATGTGCGTGACGGCGGGGAGGGTCACGCCGAAGGCCTTGGCGACGTCGCCCATGTGCGAGCCGGGGTGCTCGGCGAGGCGGAACAGGACCTGCGACTGGGCGTAGGTGAGATCGAGGTCCGAGGCCTTCTGCCACAGGAGCTGCCGGAAGATCGTGCCGCCCAGCGAGTTCAGCAGCTCCAGCATCTGCCGGGCCTCGGTCGTCAAGAGGGCCGACCGTCGCGCGCGCACGCCTATCTTGACCATTTTAATAGTTTAGTCGATAAAGGGATCGACGCAACCGGGATCGAGAGCGCCGGGAGCCCCTCAGTAGGTGGCGCCCAGCTTCCGATGGTCCCAGGAGACGATGCGCGTCGGCGTGAAGCGCAGCACCACGCGCTTCGGCGCCTGCTTGAGGACGCCCGCCCGCGCCTCGGGGGGCGGCTCGGCGCCGGTGTAGCGAGCCATCAGCCTGAGCCCGAGATCGCCCACGCGCGCGGGATCGCGCTCGATCGCCACGTCGCACTCGAGCATCGCGCCGCGCAGCTCGCCGTACACGTCGCGGCCGGCCTCGAGCTGCACGGTCGCGCGCGGCTCGCGCTCGAGGTTCCGGATCTTCTGGGACTTGCCGTACGTCCAGGCGAGGAGCGTGGGCCCCTCGCGCACGTACCAGAGCGGCATCAGGTGGGGGCGGCCGTTCGGCCCGAGGGTCGCGCAGGTCAGCACGCGCTCCTCGTCGAGGAAGCGCATCAGCTCCGCGTCGGACATGGTGATGTCGCTCCGTCGGGACGGCATCGTCAGTATCCTTGGCGGCGGTCGACGACGTGGCGGAGGGATCGGCCGGCGAGATAGCGCGCGAGGTTGTCGTTGAAGACGGGCGCGATCGCGTCGGGCGTGCTCGGGCCCGAAATGTGCGGGGTCACCACCACATTGTCCATTCGCCACAGCGGGTGGCTCGGCGGGAGCGGCTCGCGGTCGAAGACGTCGAGGACGGCGCCCGCGATGCGCTTCTGCTCCAGCGCCTCGAGCAGCGCCGGCTCGTTCACGACGGCGCCGCGGGCGATGTTGATGAGCCACGCGGTCGATTTCATGACCGCGAGCGCATCGGAGCCGATGATTCCCCGGGTCTCCGCGGTGAGCGGCAGGAGGAGGACCACGAAGTCAGCCTCCCGCAGCGCGCGCGCCATCGCGGTGACGGGGTAGACGCGCGCCGCCTCGCGCACCGGCCGGCCCCGGCGGGAGACGCCGAGCACGCGCATCCCGAGCCCCCGCGCCATGCGTGCGATGTCGCGACCGATGTCCCCGAGGCCGACGATCGCCATGGTCTTGCCGCCCAGCCGGTCGGGCAGCACGTGGTCGTCCCAGCGGCGCTGGCGCTGGGCGTCCCGGTACACCTTCATCCGCTGCGTCACCCAGGAGCACCAGCCAAGGACGTACTCGGCCATCCACGGCCCGAAGACGCCCGGCGCGCGGGTCACCTGCACGCCCCGCGGCAGCTCCGGCACCAACGCCCAGTCCACGCCTGCGCCCATCACCTGCAACCATTTGAGCCCGCCGGCCTTCGCGTAGAGGTGCGGGGGAAACTTCCACGCGTAGAGGATCTCGGCGTCCGCGATGGCCCCGGCAGCCTCGCTCGGCGTGGCGGCGATACGCACGCTCACCCCGCGCTTCGGGACGCGGACGAGCTCCGCATAGCGGCGGTCGGCGTGGTAGACGAGGACGCTCGGACGGGTCACCGGAGCCGCGCGTCAGCCGATCGCGACCGCGAGACACGTCGTCGTTCGGGTCACCCCGTCGATCGAGCCGATCTCGTCGGTGACCAGACGGCCCACGGCGTCGAGGGTCGGACCCTCGACCACGGCGATGAAGTCGAAGGGGCCCGTGACCGCGTCGAGGTTGACGACCGTGGAATCGCTGCCCTCGATCGACGCCAGCTCCTTCTTCACCGCCTTCGTCTTGCCCGGCGCCGTCTCGATGAGAACGTACGCGCGCATCTTCTTCTGTCCGCCCTTGGCCATGTGGTGCCTCCTGCCGCGCCCGTCAGCGTTGCGTGGTGCCGACCGCGTGGACCAGCGTCGAACGGAACTGCGCGCTCCGCTCGACGAACTTCGCCCCCTCGAGATCGACCCGCGTGCCACGGTCGTCACGGTGGTTCGCGGGATCGAAGGATGCTCTGAGCCTGGTGACCGCCGAACCGACCTTCAGGGTCAGGGCCTCGCCGGCGCTCTCGTCGCCCAGACGCGCGATGATCAGGAAGAAGCCCTGCTCGTCGGTCGCCGCGGGATACGAGAAGCCGGTCTTGTCGCGGATGAGCTCGAGCTCGCGGCCGCTGAGCGCGTGGCCCCTGGCGTCCTTCACGAAGCCGAGGACCACGTACCGGTAATACACCTCGTGCTCCGCCGCCACCGGCGTGCCGGCCAGCGTCAGCACCACGAGCAGAACGAGCGCCACGGCCCGCGTCACGCGGCTCAGTCTAGCAGATACGCGCGGAGCAGCGACCGGTGGCACCGGGCCTCGTCCGGGCAGCCGCAGAGCAGCGTGATGCGGCCCGCCTTCGTGTAGGCGCGGACCGCCGCCACATGCGCCTGGGCTTCCGGCCGCGCGAGCCCTCTCCGGTAGCGCCGCCGGTACTCGGCCCAGCCGATCTCGCCGGCGCGGAACGCGCGCAGCAGTGGAAGGACGGGACCGAGCTCTTTCAGCCAGATATCCACGCGGCTCTTGCGGATGCCGCGCGGCCAGAGCCGCATGATGAGGACGCGCGTGCCGTCCGACGCGGCGGGCGCGTCATAGACGCGTTTGACCGCGATCACGTTCCGATCCTCTCCAGCGACTTCTTGAACCTCTCGCACGGATCGACGTCGTCGATCTTCGGCGTGAACCATACGAAATCGAACGGAAGCGCATCGCTCGCGAACCTGGGCGCATAGTCGCCGGGCCTGGCCGCGGCCGGGTCCACCTCGAGAAACGCGACGCTCGCGACCGCGGCGCCCGGTGCCTGGCGCGCCAGGTGGGCCGGCACTCCGTGGTCCCGGCGCGCGTGCCCGGCGCCCGCGATGAGCACGGCGCCGTCGCGCTGACCACCGCGCGCCAGGCTCGCGGCCATGCGGGCATCGCGCGCCCACTGGATGTCCACCATCCGGTCGAGCATGCTCTCCGGTGCCTGGCCGCAGTGGGATTCCCGAATCTCGAGCGCCATCGCGCTCCGTGTCTCCGGGGCAGGCTCGGCGAGCCGGAGCTGCGTCGCGAGCGCCGGGCCGAGTCCCGACAGGCCATTACGCCGAACGGCGTCGGTCGCGGGGCGCGACAGATTGGTGGCGACGATTAGCAAATTACCGTCGAGGGCCGCCTGGGCGATCGGCTGGTAGAAGCGCCATTCGGGCCAGCCCGAGCGCGTCCAGTTCACGGCGTCGCCGAGCCCGGCGGCGTCCTTCGGACTCCGCGCCAGATAGCGCGCGAGCGCGGGGGCGTCGTCGGTCGAGAGCATCTCGAATCCCACGGCCGGGCGTCGCCCAGTCTCGATCAGCGCCCGCACGAGCTTCGCCTGGAGCGCGTGATGATCGGGGTTATCATGCCGTTCCCCCAGGATCACGAACCGGCTCCCGCCCAGCCGCGAGAGCAAGGTTTCCTCGCTGATGAACGCGCTCGCCTTCACGTCCCAGATGCGCCCAACCAGCGGATGCGCGCGCTCCACCGGGCTCTCCCATTCGATCTGCGACACCCGCCCGCACCCGCCTACGAGAAGAAGGAGAAGCACTGACAAGAGCGAATAGGCGACGCCGCACGCCCTCTTGATCATATGAAGATGTTATCAGCCGTGAGCGGGCCCGGTGAGGGCTTAGGGGGTGGCCCGGCGGCAGGGGTCGACCGGACCCGTTCCTGCAGCGCGGCGGCGGGCACGGCGCGTTCGGATGGAGCCCAGCCGCCCGGGGGTAGCGAACGCGTGCCGCGTGGTCCGGTGACCCCTGCCGCCGGCCACCCCCCAAGCCCTCATCGGGTCGCGCCCAGCGAGCCCTCAGGCGTAGTCAAAGTGAGGCCGGCGTCGATGACGAGCGTCTGGCCCGTGACCCAGCGCGCCTCGTCGCTCGCGAGGTAGACCGCGCCCCAGCCGACGTCCCAGCCGGTCCCCTCCGTCGCGAGCGGGCTCGCGCGCCGCCGGCGCTCGCGCGCGTCGGGGCCGAGGTCCTCGACCATCGGCGTCCACACGGGCCCCGGCGCGATCGCATTGACGCGGATCCCCTTGGGGCCGAGCTGGACGGCGACCGAGCGGACGAACCCGATCACGCCGGCCTTGGCCGTCGCGTACGCGGTCCGACCGTAGCCACGGAGCGCCGCGATCGAGGAGACGCAGATGACGGCGCCCCCGCCATGGCTGACCATCGCGGGCACGGCCGCCTGCGTGGCGAGGAACATGGACTTGAGGTCGACACCGATGACGCGATCCCACTCTGCCTCGGACGTGTCGAGCAAGTCCTTGCGCGACTCGATCCCGACGTTGTTGTGGAGGATGTCGAGGCCGCCCCACCGCTCGACCGCCGTCTTGACCATCGCGGCGCACTCGGCGGCGCGCGTCACGTCGGCGGCGTGGGCTATCGCCTCGCCGCCCTCGGCACGGATCAGGCCGGCGCTCTCCTCGGCGCGTTCCTTCACCTGGTCCACGCAGAGGACCCGGGCCCCTTCGCGGGCGAAGAGGATCGCAGCGGCCTTGCCGTTGCCCAGGCCAGGGCCTCGCGAGCCGGCGCCCGTCACGATCGCGATCTTGCCACTGAGCCGTCCGCTCACGGGGCGTTCACCTCGCCGAGCGCGGACCGGGGTAGCCATCCCAGGAGAGCCGTGAGCCGTCGGCGCTGAACCCGGCTCGGACGAGGGGCTCGAACACGGGGCTGTTGCGCACCGGGTGTCCGTCCCAGGTCACGATCTCGAGCCGGCGCACCGGTCGCAAGGTGAGGGGACGCTCCATCATCGACTGGAGCGCGGCGATCACTCCGGGAAGGTCGACATCTTCCAAGCCGGCGAGGGGCGTGAGGTCCCGGCCGGAGCCTTCCGCGAGGAGGCGAGGACGGCCCTGGCGGAAGATGAGCCAGTTCTGCGGTAGGCGCGGCGCTGGAACGCGCGATCCGTCGCGTCGCGAGAGGGCGAAGATGCGGCCCCAGAGGTTCGCGGGATCGATCATGTTGACCAGCACGTGCGGCTCCGCGCGCCGCGCCGGAGCGTCGAGGTCGCCGAGCGCCTCGGCCAGCGCGTACTGTTCGCCCGAGAGTCCCTGGACGAAGTAGCCGCGTACCACCTCGCCGCCGTACTCCATGCGAAGCAGTGTGTGGCGGAGCGTGGCCCAATCGCCCCGGGCGAGCTCGCGCGTGACGATGCCGTAGCGCGCGAGCAGGAGCTGAGCGCGCGCTTCGTCACGCTCCTCCGGTGAAAGCCGCTCTTCGTCGCCGAGCGCGCTCCAGCGGCCGATCACGGGCAGGCGCGCGAGCACGCCACGGGCCTGCCCTCGACGGCGGCGGCGGGGACTCCCCGCCTCGCGCGGCCGGCGCGCCGGCGTCACGCCGGCGGCGATCGCGCTGAAGGTGTCGGGCGTGACCAGCCCGGCCCAGAAGAGCTGCCAGAGCGCCGAGAGCACGTCCGGAGTACCGAGGCCGGTCGCCCGGGTGAGGTCCTGGGCGAACGAGGCGCCGCGGAGCTGGAGGTGCAGCAGGACGTTCTTGACGCGCGCGTCTATCTCGGCCGGCGGCGCCGATCCCTCGCGGAGCCAGCCGATGTTCTCGCGGAGGGCGGCACCCACTCGCGTCGAGCGACCCGGCTCGCCCGGGGCGCGGTCGAACACCGTCCAGACCATCTCGCCCGCCAGCCCCAGACGATCGAGCCACTCCCGCTCGTAGTTCTCCACGCGCGCGGGCAGGAGGTCTTGCTCCCAGACGCGCACGGGAAGGTCTTCGCCCTGAAGCAGCTCGAGCGCCGCGAGGACCCCGGGCGGCCCAACCAGGCGTCGATCAGGATGGAGATGGTGGCGACGAAGGAGGAACGCTGAGAATTGCTCGGCCGAGGCCACGGGCCGTGGGACGCGGCGCGCGTGGACCTGGCGGCGCTGGATTTCGTCGAGCACCGCGATGTGCACGAACTGCGGAGGTGGAGCGTCGGCGAGGAAGGCGCCCTGGCGCACGAGGCCCCGCGCCGTCAAGCGCTCGAGCGCGCCGGTGGCGCCGTCGAGCGCGATGCCGTAACGCTCCGCGAGCCAGGCCGCGGTCACGGGGCCACGCGTTCTCAAAAGCCGCAACGTGACCCGCTCGAGCCCCTCACCCGTGTCAAGAGACCGATAGAGCGCGGCGTCGGTCGACGGCACCCACGCTCTCCGCCCGCTCGCGAAGTCGAGGGCGCTGACGCGCCGCTCCTCGGCGAGGGCACCGATCAGCGCTCCGGCGTCGGCGGCAACGCGCGCAGCGATCTCCGCGTCGGTCAGGTCACCCAGATCGTCGAGAATTCCCGCCAGCTCGTTCGCATCCCGGGCTCGCCGCTCCGGCGACGTCTTCTGGAGCTCCGCCTCGACCGCCGCCACGATCTCCGGCTTCAGCGGACCGGGCGCGACCGACCAGGCCTTCCGCATGGTGACCGCGTCGCTCCGCCGCTCCTCGGCGTGGCCGGCGCCGAGGTACGCCCAGTCCCAGGCGAGAAGCAACGGGTACACGAAGGGCGAAGGAAGCGGCGTGTCCACGTGCCGCCGCCACATCTCGCCGTCGTGCAGGCGCTCGAGCAGGCGTTTGAACCGCGTGACGTCGAGGGCGTCATGGAAACACTCCCGAAGGGTCTCCGCGACGATCGGGAACTCGGCCTGCCCGCCCACCGCCTCGAGCAGCGCGTCGGCCTTGAGCCGTTGCAGATACGCGGGCGTCCGCTGGCCGCGGGACATGCGCGGAAGGAAGAGCGCACGGATCGCGCACTGTCGGAAGCGCGTGGCGAAGAGCGGGGTTCCAATGAGCGCTCGACCGAGCAAGGCGTCGACTTCCTCGGGCGCGACGAGCGTGACGAGCCGCTCCGGGGCGGGCGGCACCTGGCCGGGTGCGAACGACAGCAAGATGCCGTCGTCCACGTGGCTCGCCTCGGCGACCAGGCCCATCGTGCGCCGGAGCTTTTCCTTCAAGACCATGCCCCAGGCGCCGTTGATCCGCATGCCGAAGACCGCGTGGATCATCGCGTGGCGGCCGCCCATCTCGTCCGAGAACGACTCGACCACGATGCCCTGGTCGTCCGGAACGCCGTCGAGGACCTCGCCGGCCTTCACCAGCCAGGCCCGCATCGCTGCGGCGGCGCGCGCGTCGAGCCCGCAGGCCGTCGCGGCCCACGACTCGAAATCCGGCGAATCGACCTTCGCGGCGGCGTCGCGACGGAGCCGCCCGACCGCCAGCCCGAGCTCCCACGAGCGGGACGGATGCTCGCCCTTCCAGAACGGGATCGTCGGCGACATCCCCTGCGCGTCCTCGACCAGGACCCGATCCGCGCGCACCTTGACGATCTTCCACGCGTGGGAGCCGAGCAGGAACACGTCGCCCGGCAGGCTCTCGGTCACGAACTCCTCGTCGAGCGTGCCGACCTTGAGGTCGGTCTCGGCCACGAAGACGTCGAAGAGGCCGTTGTCGGGGATCGTCCCGCCTGACGTGAGCGCCAGGAACCGGCTGCCCCGCCGCGCGTGCAGCCGGTCGTTCACACGGTCCCACAGGATCCGGGGCGCCGCGCCCTTGACCTCGGCCGGGAGCGGCTCGGCCAGCGAGCGGACGACCGCCAGAAGGTCGTCGCGCGAGAGGCTGAGGTACGGCGCCGCGTTCCGGAAGCGCGCGTGGAGCGTGTCCACGGTCAACGACTCGGCGGCGACGGCGGCGACGACCTGCTGGGCGAGCACGTCGAGCGGCGCCTCGGGCATCACGACCCGGTCGAGCTGGCGCTCTCTAATAGACCGGACGACCGCCGCGGCCTCGAGCAGCTCTTCGCCCTTGGTCACGACGATCCGCCCCATGGAGGTGCGGCTCAGCAGGTGCCCGGCGCGGCCGACGCGCTGGAGCGCGGCGGCGATGTTGCGCGGCGACTGGAGCTGGACGACCAGGTCGATCGCGCCGACGTCGATCCCCAGTTCGAGCGAGGAGGTGGCGACGAGCGCGCGCAGCTCACCCTGCTTCAAGCGATTCTCGGCCTCGAGCCGCGCACGGCGGGAGAGTGAGCCGTGGTGCGCCGCGACGCGCCCGTCGGCGATCCGGTCGTTCAGGTCGCGCGCGAGCCGCTCGGCGGCCCGTCGGCTCTGCGCGAACACGAGCGTGGTCCGGTGGGCCTGCACCAGCTCGGCGATTTGCTGGAGCGCCGCTTCCCAGATGGTGTCGCTCGGCGCCGTCAGGAAGTCGTCCACCGGCGCGATGACTTGAAGATCGAGGTCGCGCGTAAAGCCCGCGTCGATGGTCACCGCGTGCGCGCCCGTGGCGCCCGTCAGGAAGGCGAGGGCGGACTCGATCGGGCTTACCGTCGCCGAGCAACCGATCCGCTGGGGCCGGCTCCCGGCGCCGCGCGCGTCGGCGAGCGCCTGGAGGCGCTCGAGCGAGAGCGCCAGGTGGGCGCCGCGCTTCGATCCCATCAAGGCGTGGATCTCGTCGACGATCAGGAATCGGGTGTGGGCGAGCGCCGGCCGGAACCGCTCGCTCGTCAACAAGATATAGAGCGACTCGGGGGTCGTGATCAGGACGTGTGGAGGCCGCCGGGTCATCGCCTGTCGCTGGGCCGCCAGCGTGTCACCGGTGCGCACGGCCACGCGGACCTCGGGGAGCGTGAGCCCATCGGCGGCGGCCGCGGCGCGGATACCCGCCAGCGGCGCACGCAGATTCTTCTCGATGTCGTTGTTGAGCGCGCGGAGTGGGGAGACGTAGACGACGTAGACGCGGTCTTCCAGCTGCCGATCGAGCGCGAGGCGATGGAGGTGGTCGAGCGCCCACAGGAACGCTGCCAGGGTCTTGCCCGAACCCGTCGGGGCCACGATGAGCGTGTCGCGGCCCGAGGCGATCGCCTCCCAACCTTCGCGTTGTGGCCGGGTGGCCTCGGCGAACGTCTCGTCGAACCAGCGACGGATGAACGGCAGGAAGTCGGCCATTCAGATCAAATTCTACGCCTCAGCGGAAGCCCATCTGACGCAGCAGCAATCGGCTCAGCGTGCTCCCGGGATCCTCGAGCTCCGCGAGGATCGAGAAGTGATGGTGCTTGGGCATGTCGAGGGCCTGGCAGGGGAGGGCGCGGCTCCGCCACACGGCCGCGAGCTCCTCGGTCTGACGGTGGTACTCGGGTCCCTCGAGCCCGCCGACGGTGAGCAGGAGCGGCCCCGAGCGCGGCGGCGGGCAGTGCACCGGGCCGTTGCGTCGGGCTGCCTCCGGCGTGAGTTTCAGGACCTCGTTGAGATACGAGAGGCGGATCGGCTCGAGATCATAGAGGCCGCTGATGGCGCATCCCGCCTTGATGACGTCGGCGGCCAGGTTGCCGAACGCTTTCCAGTCGGTCGACATCAGCATCGCGACGAGGTGGCCTCCGGCCGAGTGGCCCGACACGAAGATCCGGTTCGGGTCGCCGCCGAACGATGCGGCGTTGCGATGGACCCAGACGATCGACGCGCGACACTGACGGACGAGCTCGTCCATGTCGACCGTCGGAATCAACGCATAGTTGATCACCACGACCGCCGCGCCCGCCGGCTGGAGCGCGCGCGCGACAAAGCTCGAATCGGCCTTGTCGAGCCGATGCCAGTAGCCCCCGTGCACGAAGACGTGCACGGGCCCCGGAGCGCTGCGGGCCGGGAAGACGTCGAGCATCTCGCCCGGGTGCGTCCCGTAGGCGAGATCGAGCCGGCACTCGAGCGTGGCGCGCGTCTCGGCGCTCGCGATCGCGTACCGCGAGATCCAGTCGGCGCTGTCCTTGACCTTTTCGCGGTTGTTGTACTCGGCGTCCAGCGCCTGCTGGTCGTACTCGAGGTAAACGCTCCTGGCCATCACGCGCCGAAGATCACGCGGGTGCCGGTGGAGGGCATCACGAGCTTCTTGGGCATGGCGCCGTGCAGCGCGATGATCGTATTGAGCCCGGTGCAGTGCATCGGGATGATGTAGTCGGGGTTGATGGTCTTGAACGCCTCGACGGTCTTCGCCACGATCTCGTCGGGCGCGGGCGCCAGGTGAAAGCCGCCGACCACCGCGTGGACCTTCTCGATGCCCGTGGCCTTCTGGACCTGACGGACCGAGTTGATGACGCCGGCGTGGCCGCAGGAGGTGATGACCACCAGACCCCGGTCCCTCACGTGATAGGCGGTGGCGTGCTCGCCCTGGAAGCTGTCGGCCACCAGCTCGCCCGGTTTGACCTCGACCTTGGTGGCGCCGAAGTGTGTCACCGAGCACGCGGAGTCCATCGGCCCCGCCACGAGGCGCGCCGCCGCCGGCGGCCTTTCGAAGTCGGTGAGCCGCGGGATCTGTCCCGACGTGATGGCATGACCCGCGACGACAGTCGGCTGCTTGGCCAGCATGACCGCCAGACCGCGCGCCTCGAGCCCCGCGCGATCGAGCTGACCCTGGTCGATGCTTCCGCTCGGGGTGGCGACGACGCGGTGGCAGAAGGTGTCCTCGCCGCCGGCGTAGAGCGTGAGCCCGGGCTTCGTCCGTCCCTGGACGAACCGCGCGTAGTCCGCGAGCGCGCCGTAGTGGTCCGCGTGCCCGTGGCTGATGATGAGGCCGTCGGCGGCGGCGGGGTCGACCTTCAGGACCTTGTAGTTGTTGAACAGGTTCCGCTCGGTCAGGCTGAAGTCGAGCAGGATCTGCCGCCGTTCCGAGCCGCGGACCGACTCGAGATGGTACGCGAGACCGTGCTCGGCCAGCAGCGTGTCGGCGCCGAACCGGAGGCCCGCCCGCTCGACCGTGATGGAGTCGAGCGTGCCACCTTTCGCGAAGACGTCGTAGATGTTGTCCACGACGTTCGTCATGACGAGGCGGTCCACCGTCGGCACGGCCCGCGACTGCGCCGTCGCGCGTGCGGCGACGCGCGTGAGACCACCCGTGGCGAAGATCCCCGTTCCGACTGCGCCCAGCCGCAGGACGTCCCGTCGCGTCATGGTTGCCCTCCGTGTGTAGGTCCGCGGCGACTATGCCCGCCGCGCCGGGCGCCTGTCAATCGAGCTCGCATCGGGAGGGCTGGGCCATCCATATCCGGCGTCGCCGTGCTAGCCTCCGAGGCTCTTCAGATACGCGACCAGATCGATCAGATCCCTGGCGGAAAGGCTGTCTCGGTAGTCCGGCATGATCGACCGACCGTCCGGACCGGTATAGCCTGGTGCTTCGACGATGACAGCGTTCGGGTTCATGATCGACTCCAGGAGGTAGCCCGCCGGGTGGTGCCCGCCGACGCCCGTCAGCGCGGGCCCGGGCTTCGATGGCCGCGGGAAGCGCTCACCGGCGACTGCATGACAGGTGAAGCACTCGAGCCGCGTGAACACCTCGCGTCCTCTCGCGGCGTCCCCGGCCGGCGGCGCGAAGGTCCAGCCAGTCGGTACGCCGCCACTGGCGTGCAGTTCCTCCATGCTGACGCGAAATGGCGTGCTCTCAGACTCCCCCCCGCGTGAGACATGGCCCTCGTGGCGCTTGGGTGTGGACTCCCCGAGCACGGCTGTGCATCCGAACACGACTACCGCGATCAGCGCCTCATAGGTGACGAATCTCGACAGCCGCAAGGACGCGGGTACGCGGCGGATGCCCGGCCCGACCATCGCGAACCGCACGAGCCGGGCCCACCGCTCCGCCCTCCCCCGCCGACGGTCCGTGATGAATCCCGGGAGAATCACATACCGGTTGGCGGCCCCGAGGAATGCCAGTGTCAAGGCCAGAGCGACCTTCAACACGAGCACGCGACCGTAGGTCGTCGTCCAGAGAGCGGCAAGCGCGGGCATCTGGGTCCAGACGTTGTAGACGCCGGTTGCGACGACGGCGAGGAGGCAATATCCCGCCAGTCTCGAAAATCGCCTCGCGACCGCGCCGAGCAGCGCCGGGGGCCACGACGGTTGGTCCACGAGGACCCCCAGCGCGAGTCCGAAGAGCCCGCCGGTCCACGCTCCGGCGGCGACGGCATGGCTCCAGTCGACGAGGACCGTGAACGAACGATCTCCCCAGTCCGCGGCATGCCCGGTGAGGCTTGTGGTCAGCGTGACTCCCAGGGCCAGCAGCAGGCCCGTGGCCCGCGCTGGAGGTGAAGGAAGAAGCGAGAAGAGCAGGAGGAGGCTGAGCGCCGCGACGCGCGCCATCCAGATCGTGCCGAAGTGCGTTCGGGTCAGCACGAGCGGCAGAGCCGCACGAACCCCCGCGAGATCTCCTCCGCTCATGGTGCGCGTCCGCGCCAGGAGCTCGCCCGCGGTTGCGACCATCAGGACAGCAACAGCGATGGCGCTCAACATCCGGAGACGACGCCGCGCGACTGCGAGCTCTGCGGCCTCGCGTGGAAGAACGAGGAGGTCGAGAACGAGGCAGCCCATGACCGCCGCGAGCGCCATGAGTCCGAGCCAGCGGACGATCGTCGCGATGAAGAGCTCGTGGAGAGGCAGGGCGATCACGTCACGAGGCCGCGGTTACTTGATCCGGAAGGAGAAGTCGCCCACGGTGCGGTGGCCGTCGCGTGCGATGACGCTCCAGAAAACGCGGTAACGGCCGGGCGGCAATGGTGGAAGGCTCACCTGGAGGAGGGTGTCGTCTTTCGGATCGATCCGCGCGTCGCCCTTGTCGACCCGTTGCTTGTCGGCGTTCTCGACATGGACCGTGCTGAACACAGGCTCGATCTGGCCGTCGAACCAGATCCGGACCGCTGGCGGGGAAGCGTCCACCGTGTGCCCGACCCGAGGCTCGGAGTGGTCGGGAAAGGCGTGCGCGCCCACAACGCTCGGCGCGAGCAGGAACGCCGCCACCGCCAGCAGCCGGTGCATTAGCGGGGTTGCGTCGGGCCCAGCACGCCGTGGAAGGGCGTCCACGTGAAGATCTGCGGCAGGATGTCGTCAAGATAGAAGTGCATCTGGGCGAGCACTCCGACATTCTTGCCCGACGCGGCGTTGATGGGAATCACGGCCTCCAGTCCGAGCTGGATATACCGCCCGAACCAGATGATGCCCGGATTCACCGTCCCGGTGGTGTGGGCGGCGTCGCGCCCGTCGATCGGCGTCTCCAGCGCGACCTCGACGATGGGGATCATCCGGTTCAGCGGCGCCGGGAGCCCGACGTCGCGCACGTAGGACTGGAGATACTGGAGGCTGTACTGGAAGCTGAACCCCCACTTGAACACGGTCGGGTTGAGCGGCTTCTTCACCTCGACCTCGCCGTCCTCCGCGGTCTCGAACGTCTTGGTGTGGATCCGGGACGGCACGGCCCAGCCGAGGGCGCCGGTGACGGCGAGAGGCTTCAGCAGGTCGAGCTGGTCCGGCAGGTCGCCGAAGCCTTTGCCGAAGAAGAGCGACGGTGTCCATGTGCTGAAGCTCTCGGCACCGACCTTCTTGCTTCCCGTGCCGCCGACGTCCCAGCTCAGGCCCAGCGACAGCAGCGTCTCGTGCGCCTCGCTCTTGAAGAATACGTACTTCAACGCGACCTCGAGATTGTCGAAGCCGCTCACGGACGTACCAGGGTCGGGATCGAGGATCTTGAAGGTGCCCCCGAGCGAGAACCCGAGATCGGGGCTCAGACGTTTCGAGAACTCCCCGCTGAGGTCTGTTTCTTTTGTCGGGGCCGACTCCTCCGAGCCGCGCCTCTGGATGTGAGAGATCGTCGGCAACGACAGCTCGTCGGCGACGAACGGGTCGTCGATGGCCAGGGTCGCAGGCAGAAAACGCTTGCCGATCAGGCCGTGAGCCTGCGCGGGCTCCAGCGTCGTGGCGATCAGCGTCACGACGAGCACGCACGCGAACAGAATCTTCCGTGTCATGGCACCCTCCAGGGATCGAGTGGGTTGGTTGCGGCGGAGATCTAGACGAGCGCGGAGGGTGGCGCGCGTCCGTGCGGCGGATCGAACGGGCTGAGGGGCGAGATACCGGGATCGGGCGCGGCGAGGGTCGCGCCCACGGGGAGCATGGGAACCTCGACCGCGGGGCCTTCGATCGTCGTGCCGTTGAGGTGAGCGGCAATCGACGCAGTCGGGCACGCGACGGCAGAGTTGTCGAACACGTGGTGCACCGAATGCAGCGCGGACTCCACACCGAACACCGTGAGGACGACGGCGAGGGCAGCGACAACGAGTCTTGGCGCGCGCCGGGGAACGAGGGCCGCCGACCCGACGATGACCATCACGAGGATCGGCCAGGACATCGCGGACGATGCGTGGGAGCCAGCGGCTTGCGACGCGATGGACGTATCCGACCCCGGTGAGGTCGTCTGAGGGGCCAACACAACCGGTTCTTCGATAGGTTCGTGGGCGCTCGCCGGCCCTACCCCTCCGAGGAGGAGGACCGCCAGCGCTGCGAGCCCCGCCACGACCCGCAGGCTCATCGTTCGGCGCGACGACGTCGGGCGCGCGAACGCCGAGGGCACCATATCTCCATGCGTGTACCCGGATCGTGGAACGACTGCAAGCGAAAAGCGCGTCAGCACCCGAAAGCGCGCCGGCTGGCCTAGAATCGAACCGATGAGGATCGTCTCGATCGGCGGCGGCCCGGCCGGGCTCTACTTCAGCCTGCTCATGAAAAAGGCGGACCCCGCCCACGACATCACGGTCGTCGAGCGCAACCGGGCCGACGACACCTTCGGGTTCGGCGTCGTCTTCTCGGATGCGACGCTCGAGCACTTCGCCGAGGCCGACCGCGAGAGCTACGCCGCGATCACGAGCAACTTTGCCCACTGGGACGACATCGACATCCACTACCGGGGCGAGGTGCTGACCTCGACGGGCCACGGCTTCGCGGGAATACCGCGCCAGCTCTTGCTCGACATCCTCCAGCGGCGCTGTGCGGAGCTCGGGGTCAGGCTCGAGTTCCAGAAGGAGGAGAGCGACCTCGCGGCCTATGCCGACGCGGATCTCGTGCTCGCCGCCGACGGTGTCAACAGCGTCGTTCGCAGCCGCTACGCCGAGCATTTCCGGCCACAGGTCGACTGGCGGCCCAACAAGTTCGTCTGGCTCGGCACGACGTTTCCGTACCCGGCGTTCACGTTCCTTTTCAAGGAGAGCGAGCACGGCCTCTGGCGCGTCCACGCCTACCGCTACAACGCCTCCATGTCCACGTTCATCCTGGAAACGACCGAGGCGACCTGGCGGCGTGCCGGCCTCGACCAGGCGGATGAGGATCAGACGCTGGCCTTCTGCGAGCGCCTCTTCGCGAGCGAGCTCCACGGTCATCGACTGCTGACGAACCGATCCGTCTGGCGCAATTTTTCAACGGTTCGGAACGGCTGCTGGCACCACCGGAACGTCGTGCTGGTGGGCGACGCGGCGCACACGGCGCACTTCTCCATCGGCTCGGGCACGAAGCTCGCGATGGAAGACGCGATCGTGCTCTCGCGTGCGCTCCAGCGCCACGGCGAGGTGGAGAAGGCGCTCGCCGCCTACGAGGAAGCGCGGCGGCCCGAGGTCGAGCAACTGCAGCGCGCCGCGCAGGTGAGCCTCGAGTGGTTCGAAGAGACCGAGCGCTACCACGGCCGTCTCGAGCCCATCCAGTTCGCCATGAGTCTCCTGACGCGGAGCCTGCGCGTGACTCACGACAACCTGAAGCTCCGTGACCCGAGCTTCGTGGCCACGGTCGACCGCTGGTTCGCCTCCCAGGCCGAGCGGCAGAGCCGCGTCCCGGCGCCCGGGGCGCTGACGCCACCGCCCATGTTCACGCCGTTCCGGCTGCGCGACCTGCTGCTCGCGAACCGGATCGTGGTCTCGCCGATGTGCCAGTACTCGGCCGAGGACGGCACGCCCGGCGACTGGCACCTCGTGAACCTCGGCTCGCGCGCGGTCGGAGGGGCCGGGCTCGTCATCGCGGAGATGACCGACGTGAGCCGCGTGGGGCGGATCACGCCCGGCTGCACCGGGATGTACAAGCCCGCGCACCTCGCTGCCTGGAAGCGCATCGTCGACTTCGTCCACGCGGCGAGCCCGGCGCGGATCGCGCTCCAGCTCGCCCATGCCGGCCGCAAAGGCTCGACGCGCCGACTCTGGGAGGGGATCGACGAGCCGCTGCCCGACGGCAACTGGCCCCTTCTTTCGGCCTCCGCGCTCCCGTACCACCCGTACAGCCAGGTGCCGAAAGCGATGGACCGGAGCGACATGAACGCGGTGCGCGAGCAGTTTGTCCGTGCGGCGGACATGGCGGAGCACGCGGGCTTCGACATGCTCGAGCTCCACGTGGCCCATGGCTATCTGCTGGCGAGCTTCATCTCACCGCTGACGAACGTCCGTACGGATGAGTACGGCGGCTCGCTGGAGAACCGCGCGCGCTATCCGCTCGAGGTCCTCGATGCCGTGCGCGCTGTCTGGCCTCGGGGGAAGCCCATGTCGGTGAAGATCTCGGCGACCGACTGGATCGCCGGAGGACTCAGCCCTGACGATGCGGTGGGCCTGGCGCGATTGCTCCGCGAGCACGGCTGTGACATCGTCACTGTCTCGACCGGCCAGACCGTGCCCGACCAGAAGCCCGTGTATGGTCGCCTCTACCAGACGCCGTTCAGCGATCGTATCCGCTACGAGGCTGGGATTGCGACGATGACCGTGGGCAACATCGCCTCGTACGACGACGTCAACAGCATCCTGGCCGCGGGGCGCGCCGACCTCTGCGTGCTCGCCCGCGGCCACCTGTACGACCCCTACTGGACGCGGCACGCCGCGTACGAGCAGGGATGGGATCTTCCGTGGCCGGACCAGTACGTCTCGGTCAAGAGCTTCACCCCGCGGCGCGGGTGAGGTCGGCGCCGCCGCCATTGAGAAAGGACGCGACATGAAGATCACCGGGATCGAGACGTTCGTGGTGTCCAACGGCTTCACGCCGCCGCGGGCGTGGCACTTCTGCGCGATCCGCACCGACGCCGGGTTAACGGGCTACAGCGAGTTCGGATCCGACGGTCTCAGCCGCGGCCTGGTCGGGCTCGTGCAGGACCTCGGCCAGCGCCTGATCGGGAAGGATCCGACAGCGGTCGAGAAACACTATCTGGACCTCTACCGGGCCGTCCGCCAGGCGCCATACGGGGCGACCCAGCAGGCGATCGCGGGCATTGAGCTCGCACTATGGGACCTGGCCGGCAAGGCGCTGGGCGTTTCGGTCTACAAGCTCGTGGGCGGGCCGCACCGCGAGCGGCAGTGGGTCTACTGGTCGCATCTCGCGACCTACCGCGCGAACAACTGGAAGCTCCTCGGCGCCAAGCCGCTCCGGAGCCTGCAAGATCTGGCCGACGTCGCCCGAGAGGCGCCGGCGCGCGGTTACACGGTGTTCAAGACCAACATCATCTGGCCCGGCGATCCGGCGCGCGCGATCAGCCAGGGTCGGCTCGGCCCGCACGACCAGGTGGCCACGCACGACATTGTGAAGCAGGCGGTGGCGCAGATCGGGGCGATGCGCGAGGCCGTCGGCTCGGAGATCGGCATCTGTCTCGACATCAATGTCAACTTCAAGCCCAGCGAAGCCATTCGCGTGGGGCGGGCGCTCGAGCCGTACGACCTCTTCTGGCTCGAGATCGACAACCAGGACCCGCACGCGCTGGCCCAGCTCAAGTCGTCCGTGCGCCCGCCGATCTGCTCCGGTGAGCAGCTCCAGACGATGCGCCAGTACCGGCCGTACTTCGAGTTGCACGCGATGGACGTGGTGAAGGTCGACGTCCAGTGGCAGGGCTTCTCGGCGGCGAAGAAGGTGGCCGACCTCGCAGAGACCTACGAGCTCAACATCGCGCCCCACAACTACAACGGCCACCTCAGCACGTTCCAGAGCCTCAACCTCTGCGCGTCAGTCTCGAACGTGCGGATCATGGAAAGCGACCCGGAGCAGACGCCCTACCGCGACGAGCTGTTCACGGCGCTGCCCGAGATCGCGGGCGGCCACATGAAGATCCCGACGGCCCCGGGCTGGGGCACCGAGCTGAACGAGAAGGCCGCGAAGAAATACGAATGGACGGGCTAGCAGCGCCCCTTCTTCGCCTGTCCCGGAGGGCAGAAGCCCTCGGAAGCCGCTCGACCCGCCGGTGCCGCCGCCGGGGGTCCCATCTTCTTGGCGTGGCCCGGTGGGACCTTGTAATAGGTCACCGGCACTGCGACGACCGGCCTGGGCACGCGCTCGGTCGCGATGAAAGCCCACGGGCCGCTGTGGCTCGTGGCCTGGAACCATGCGCCGTCGTGAAAGGTGTAGTACCGGCCACTGTAGACGAAGAGATTGAAGTTCACACTGGGGACGTAGGAAACGGGGGTGTTGGGTACGACGACAACAGGCGGAGGCGCAGCCAATACAATTCTCGGCGGCGCCGGTACGCCGATCTTGATCCCGACGTTCACGTCAGCAGCGACTGCTTCGGTGATCGGGAAACCGGTGGCTGTTAACGCGAGTGCGATGACGAGCAGGCTTCTCTTTGGCATGCGGCGCCTCCTATGCGTCGTTTGGGAGTCATGCAAGGGAAGTGCCAGGCATTCCCCCAATGGCGTCGCAGAGTTCTGCGCTGCCGTGCCGGCGTGACATGTGTCGCCCTGAAAGTTTGTCATCGATGAGAGGGCGAGGAACGAGGAGATGGCGATGGAGCGCGGAGAGCTCGGGGAGCTGGTCAGACAATTCACCGAAGCGTTCAACCGTGAGGACCTGGACGGTGTCATGTCGTTCATGGCCGAGGATGCGGTCTACGACGAGTTCAACGGGACGATCAATCGCGGCACGGCGGCGATCCGCGCGGCGTTCGAGCCGCAATTCCGCGGCGACTACGGGAAGCTCCGCTTCCACACCGAGGACATCTTCGTGGACGCGGCCGCGGGCAAGGCGCTGATCCGCTGGCTCTGCACGCTCGAGACCAAGCGCGGGCCGTCGGCGTGGCGGGGGCTCGACATCCTCCACGTCGAGAACGGCCGCATCACGGAGAAGCTGACTTACGCCAAGGCGAAGGTTCCGCTTCTCGGAGAGACCCCATGACTGAAACACCGCCGATCCAGCGCGTCGCCGTCGCGCTGTTCGAAGGCTTCACCGTTCTCGACGTGTACGGCCCCGTGCAGGCGTTCGCCTCGTGCCGGGTGCTGCAACCCGACGGCAAGCGACGGCCCTTCTTCGAGATCTTTTCGATGGCGCGCGAACCGGGGCGAGTGAAGGCCGGTGAGGGGCCGGCGACCTGGGCGGATTGGAGCTTCGAACAAGCACCGGACTTCGACATCTTGCTCGTCCCCGGCGGGTTCGGGACGCGCGCAGCCGTCGCCGACCAGGCGTTCCTCGGTCGGCTCGCCGCGGCGAGCCGCCGGGCCCGCATCACGACGACGGTCTGCACCGGCTCAGCGCTGCTCGCCCGGACTGGCCTCCTCGACGGCCGGCCCGCGACGTCGAACAAGATCGCCTGGGACTGGGTGATCCAACAGGGGCCGCGGGTACTCTGGAAGCGGAAGGCCCGCTGGGTCGACGACGGCGACGTCCTGACCTCGTCCGGCGTCTCGGCGGGAATCGACATGGCGCTCAGTCTGATCGCCCGCCTGCACGGCCGGGAGATGGCGTTCACCGCGGCGCGCAACATGGAGTATGTCTGGCACGAGAGCGCGGACGACGACCCCTTCGCGTGAGCCGCGCCGGGTCCGACCGAGACGGCGACGGCTCAGGACGTCAGGAGGGCAGGGGCGCGGGGGTCCAACCCGATGGCGCCGGTGTCCTCCGACCTGAACGCGGCACTCGGACACCTGCCGCCGGATGGTCGTACCGTCGGCGAGCGTGAACTCGGCAACCCGATCGCCCGTCAGTCCGAGGGCGCGCCAGATGTCCTCACTTCTCGATTTGAGCTTCGCCTCAGACCGGAAGGCCGAGCTCGCGGGCCGCCTGGTTCTGGGGCATGTCCAGGCTCACGAACCGTGTGAGCGGTTGTCGCTGGTGGAACCAGAGCGCCGTTCGCAGGTGGGCGAGATCAAGCGAGCGCGGCGTTGACACGATGGGCATGACCCGCCAGCGGCAGAGGTCGAGGGTGAGGTCTCGGAGAGCAAAGTGGTCGAGATCGCGTGCGAGCCGATCGATGGCGTTTTGGAGATCGGCGGGCGTCAACTGTCCCGCGCGCGAGAGGTGTACGAGAGTTCGCTCGGCTTCGAGGGCGAGAAGGGCGCTCGACAGTAGATGCCCGCCGTCTAACTCTCCGGCCAACCGCTGCCATCCCGCCTCGCCGAGGAGCAGACACAGGTAGGCGGAGGTATCGACGTAGTATCGTCCGGCTGGCACGGCTGGTCAGCGGCGCCCCGCGGACGGCCGGCGGTCGTCTTCCAGGACCTCCAGATACTTGCCCTGCGTTGGCGCCCGGAGCAGTGGCTTGAGAGTCCCGCGGCCGAACCTCGGCCCGACGTGGACATGCTCCATGTCGGCCGCAGACAGCGTGGCGATGGGCCGCCGATGCTTCGTGATCAGGATCCGCGCTCCCGCCGCCGCCTGATCGACGAGGGAGGACAGATTGCGCTTCAGCTCGTCTATCGATACTGTCTTCATAGTAAAATAGTACTATAAATAGCCCTGAATTTAAGACCAATCGGTCCAGAGCTCGTCTTCCAGAGGCCTACGGGCCGGGCGAGCCCTCGATCCAGCGCGCCGAGTGCGCATAGTGCGGGCCGCGGTCGCCTGACTCGCGCCGGCACGCCATCTGCGCCAGGCGCGCTTCCTTCTCGGGCGTCCGCTCGGCGATCGCCTCCTGCGCGTCCCTGAGGTGCGCATCGTAGTCGCGGCCGACCGGGCAGACGTCCACGCAGCGCGTGCAACCCGAGTAGACGCCGACGCCGCGCAGTATCGACTGCCAGCTCATGAACGACTCCTTCGACTTCAGGAGCGCCAGCTGCTCCTCGCGCGAGGCCTGCACCATGCGCTCGACGTGGCTCATCAGATAGCTGAACCCGTACGGAGACGCGAGCGGCGCGCAGCGCTCCTTGTCGAGCGTCCATTGGCCGATCGCGTCGGCCGGGCAGGCGAGGAGACAACGCCCACACGCTTCGCCCAGGCAGAGCGCCTCGGCGAGGGGACGGTCGGGGTCCAACTCGCAGTTCGTGAGCACGGCGCCGAGCAGGACTCGCGGGCCGTACTCTGGCGTGAGCAGCATCAGATTGAGCCCGAGCGTGCCGAGCCCGGCCTCGACAGCGGCGTGAGCGAGCGAGAGCGGGCCGCGCGTGTCGCCCTTCGGGTCGTAGTGGCGCGGGTCGAAGTGGACGGGAGGCACCGTGATCGATGGAAAGCCTGCGTCCTCCAGGAAGTAGACGAGCTTCAGCTCGATCTCCTCGAGATCGGTCAGCACGAGCTCGGTCGAGTACTGCTTGTGGCGGTCGTCGTGGCCTTTCAGACGGTTGATCCCGGTGAGGAGCCGACGGGCGAGCACGATGACCGACTTCGAGTCGTCTGACGTGATGCGGGCTGGCGTTTGCGGGCGGGACGGATCGGGCGGGTGGCGGTCGAGCACATCGCCACGAGCGATGCCGACCAGGTCCGCGCCGAGCGCCCTCGCCTTCGCCTTGACGGCCGCGGCGGTGAGGCTCACGCGGGAGTCCCGGCGCGCCGGGCGGGCGGGCGATAGCCGTCCTCGCCAATCCAGCGCACGCGGCCGTCGGCCATGCCGCGGATCGGCTCGCCCCGCTTCTTGATCCCGAGCAGCTCGCGCGCTCGCGCGACCTTCGCGTCGGTCTTCTCCGGGATCTCGCGCTGGGCGTCCTTGAGGAACCGGTTGTAGTCGTCGCCGACGGGGCAGACGGCGAGGCAGCGGGGGCAGTCCCCGAAGGCGCCGACGACGCGCAGGAGCCCCTGCCAGATGCCGAACCACTCGTGACCGGCGAGCGCTCGCCGCTTCGCCTCGTCGCCCTGGCCGCGTACGAAGGCACTGAAGACGCGCACGATCGTGGAGAAGCCGAACTCCTGCGCGAAGGTCGCGCACAGGCGCTTGTCGAGCCCCCAGTGCTGGACGGCGTCGGGCGGGCAGGAGTAGAGACAGCGCGAGCAGGGCTCGCCGATGCAGAGCTGCTCAGTGAGCTTGCCGTCGGGCTCGAGCACGGCGTCGGTGAGGACCACGGTCGTGTAGCAGCGCGGCCCCGCTTCCTTCGTCAGAAGATTCAACTCGAGGCCGATGGTGCCGAGCCCGGCCTCGATGGCGACGTGGCGCGTCGAGAGAGAGCCATAGCTCGCGGTCTTCATCTCCCAGACGGTCTCCTGCGCCGCCGTCTGGAACGCCCAGTGGTCGTTGGCCTCGAGGAAGCGCGCGATCCGGTAGCCGACGCGGTCCATCTCGCGCAGCACGAGCTGGTCCACGTGATGGATGCACGCGTTGTCGCGTGCGCGGAAGGCGCCGGCCGGGATGCGCTTGAAGAAGGCGACGCAGCTCCGGATCTCCGGCGAGATGCGCGCCGGGATCTGCGGGTGCGCCGGGTCCGGGGGATACGCGTTGAGCACGGCGGCATCCGCGATCCCGACGCCGTCGGCGCCGAGCTCCCGCGCCTTCGCTTTGACGATCTCGGCGGTCAGCATATCGGCCCCATGATGTCACAACTTGCACTCGCCTCCCCACCTGCGCCAGACTCCGCGGTGGGGGATGCCGACAGGGCGCGGTAGGGGTCGAAAGGACCCGTTCCAGCAACGCGACGGCGGCAGCCGCGCACCCGGATGGAGCCCAGCCGCCGCGGGGCAGCGATCGCGTGCCGCGTGGTCCGTCGACCCCTACCGCCCTGTCGGCATCCCCCACCGCGGAGTCTGCCGCCGGAGGGAAAAATGGACGAGCTGAAGGTCGTTCGCCTCGACGAGACCGAGATCGTGAAGTTCGGGCCCGACGCGGTCTATCAGCTGATCCTCGGAGACGACGAGGGGACCACGCCGATCCGGACGGGGATCCAGACTTCGCAGCCCGGCTACGTGGCGCCCGTGCACTCGCATCCCTATATGGAGGTCCTGCACATCCTGGACGGCGTGGCCGAAGCCTGGGTCGACGGCCACGAGGACCGGAAGGTCACGCTCCGAAAGGGCGACACCATCGCCATCCCGCCGGAGCTTCCGCACAGCTTCAGGGTCGTGGGGGACGAGGTGCTCCGTCTCCTCGGCACGCACGCCTCGCCCAGACGCATCGTCAACTACAGGGACGGTGTGAAGAGCGACGCGCGCGGCTACCGGGTCCTGGAGCCGTAGTCACGGAGTGGGCGGAAGAAGGCGCGGAGCTCCTCAGCCAGGTACGCGGACTGCTCGCCGACAGGTCCGGGTCGGTGCGATAGAATCTCGCCGGCATGGCAAGCGCCGTCATCTCCTCGCGCGTCGTCAATATCGCCGATCTCCGCGAGCTGGCGCGCCGACGGCTGCCTCGCGTGGTGTTCGACTATATCGACGGCGGCGCCGACGGGGAAGTGACGCTGCGCGAGAACTGCCGCGTGTTCGACGACGTCATGTTTCGTCCCCGCTCCGCCGTGGCCCTCGACAAGGTCGACCTGCGGACGAGCGTCATTGGCCACCACCTCGCGCTGCCGTTCCTGCTGGCGCCGGTGGGGAGCACCCGGATGTTCTGGCCACGCGGCGAAGCCGTGGCCTCGAAGGCGGCCGGCGCGGCGGGCACGGCGTACATCCTCTCGACGCTGTCGGGAACGCGGCTCGAGGAAGTGAAGGCGGCGTCGAGCGGCCCGTGCTGGTATCAGGTGTATCTGTGCGGCGGCCGCGACGTCGCCATGGCGACCATCGCCCGCGCGCAGGCGGCGGGCTATTCCGCCCTGGTCGTCACGATCGACACGCCAGTCGCCGGGCTGCGCGAGCGCGACCTGCGCAACGGCACGAGGGAGATCCTCACCCGAGATCCCTGGGCGATGGCGCCGTTCGTGGGGCAGTTCCTGGCGCGCCCCCGCTGGCTGAAGGATTTCCTCGGCGACGGCGGCCTCATGAACTTCCCGAACATCATGTTGCCCGACGGGCCGATGGGCTACGCGGACGTGGGTGCCGCGCTCGAGTCGTCGGTGGTCTGCTGGAACGATCTGCGCTGGATCCGCGACGCGTGGAGCGGCCCGATCGTCATCAAGGGCGTGCACACGGCCGACGATGCACGGCGAGCGGTCGATGCGGGCGCGAGCGCCATCGTGGTGTCGAACCACGGCGGGCGTCAGCTCGATGGCGTCGCGCCGACGCTGCGCGTGCTGCCGGAGGTGGTCGCGGTCGTCAACGGGCAGATCGAGGTGCTGTTGGACGGCGGAATCCGCCGCGGCGGCGACATCGCGAAGGCGCTCTGCCTTGGCGCGCGCGCGGTGCTCGTCGGCCGCGCGTACGCCTACGGTCTTGGCGCGGGCGGCGAAGCGGGCGTCATGCGCGCGATCGACATCCTGCGCACGGACCTGGTGCGCACGCTGAAGCTGCTCGGGTGCGCGTCGGCGTCGGAGCTGGATCGTGCGTACGTGGAGGTCGCCAGGCACTGGCCCGCGCACTCCGCGCCAGGCAGCCGATAGAACGCTTCGTCTTCATTGTGCCTCAGACCCGTTCGATATCCGGCCGGCCGAACAGCCCGTACGGGCGCACGAAGAGTGTGGCGATCAGCACGACGTAGGACGCGACGTGACTGAATCCGCCCCCGACGAGAGGATCGACGTACCCGGCCGTCAGTGATTCCAGGATCCCGACGGCGAACGCGCCGACGATGGTGCCCGGAAGGCTATCGAGACCACCCACGATCACGATCGGGAACACCTTGAGACCGAGAAGCTCGAGCCCGAATCCGCCGCCCGACGCGAAGCTCCACAGCGTACCCGACAGAACCGAGAGGACGCCGACCAGGGCCCACGTGATCGCGAAGTGACGCTGCAGGTCTATCCCGACCGCCATGGCGACTTGCTGGTCGCTGGCGATGGCCCGCAGCGCCAGCCCCGTGCGGCTGCCGTGGAAGAACCAGCTCAGGGCGGCAATGCATGCGCCGGCGATGGCGGCGGCGACGAGCTTGTCCGGTGAGACCGGCACGCCCTGGATGACGACAGGGTCCAGGGGAAGGGGCCGCGCGATTCCGCCCGGGACGCCCGCGAACACCAGGGCCGCCGAGCCACGCATGAAAATCCCGAGGCCGATCGTGACCATGATCAGCGAGAGCAGCGATCGGCTGAACAGTCGGCGCAGGACGACCCGGTTGAAGGCCATCGCCACCGCCACCATCCCGACGCATCCGAAGCCGAGCGCTCCACCGAGCCCGAGCCCGAACGCGTGCATCCCGGCGGCGACCATCCGCGACCCCAGCATGATCCATTCGCCCATGGCGAAGTTGATCATCCGGGAGGCCTTGTACACGACCACGAAGGCCAGGGCGACGAGGGCGTAGATGGCGCCGGCCAGCGCTCCGTCCACGACGAGAAACGCGAGAAACACCATGTCCGGCATGGTGGCGTCTCGACCCGACTGCCTCAGCCGGCCCCGAGGTACGCACGCTGAACCTCGGGCGCGACGAGGAGATCGGCCGCGCGCCCGGAGAGGACGACGCGCCCGGTCTGGAGCACGTAGGCGTAGGCCGCGCACTGGAGCGCCATCCGCGCGTTCTGCTCCACGAGCAGCACGGCCGTTCCCTCGGCGGTGAGCCGCGAGATGATCCGGAAGATCTCGCGCACGAGGAGCGGCGCCAGGCCGAGCGAGGGCTCGTCGAGCATCAGGAGCCGCGGGCGCGCCATCATCGCCCGGGCGATGGCGAGGATCTGCTGCTCGCCGCCGCTGAGGCTCCCGGCCAGCTGACCGCGGCGCTCGCGCAGCACCGGAAAGAGCGCGAACACTCGCTCGAGATCGGACTTCCCGTGTCCGGCTCCCTTCAGCACGAAGCCGCCGAGCCGCAGGTTCTCGAGCACGGTCATGCGGGCCAGCATGCCGCGTCCCTCGGGCACGTGGATCACCCGCCGGCGGACGATCCGGTGGACCGGCAGGCCCACGAGGTCCTCGCCGAGATAGCGCACGGCGCCGCGGTGCGGGCGGACGATGCCCGAGATCGCGCGGAGGAGTGTCGACTTGCCCGCGCCGTTGGCGCCGATCAGCGCGACGACGGCGGCGTCCGGTACCATCAGGCTCACGCCCTGGACAGCCCGGATCCGGCCGTAGCTCACGTGCAGGTCGTCGACCTCGAGCAGGCCACTAACTGCCAAGGTATGCCTCGATGACGCGTGGGTGGCGCTGGATCTCAGCGGGCGCCGCCTCGGCGATCTTCTGGCCGAAGTTCAGCACGGTCACGATCTTCGAGAGCTTCATCACGAGCGACATCTTGTGCTCGATCAGCAAGATCGTCACGCCGCGCCGATTGACCTGCGCGATCAGCGCTTCCAGCTCGAGGGTCTCCTGGGGGTTCATCCCCGCGGACGGCTCGTCGAGCAGGAGCAGTCGGGGCGCGCTGGCGAGGGCGCGGGCGATCTCGAGCCGCCGCTGCTCGCCGTAGGGCAGCTCCACCGCCGACTGGTGGGCCTTGGTCGCGAGTCCCACCATCTCGAGGACGGCCACCGCTCGCTCGCGTGCGGCGACTTCGCCCGGCGACCGGCGGAAGGGGACGCCGAGGAGCGGCGCCAGCAGTCCGCCACGCGTCCGACAATGGAGCCCGAGCAGCACGTTCTCAAGCGTCGTCATGGAGCCGAAGAGCCGGATGCTCTGGAAGGTGCGGCAGATCCCGAGCGCTGTGCGCCGGTACGCGGGAAGGTGGCCGATGTCGCTCCCGCCGAAGCGGATCCGTCCGCCGTCCGGGCTGAGGGCGCCCGTCACGAGGTTGAAGAACGTCGTTTTACCAGCACCGTTCGGGCCGATGATCGCGTGAATGCCGCCGGCCTCGACGGTGAGATCGAGGCCCGTGAGGACGACGAGCTTCCCGAAGCTCCGGGAGAGCCCGTCAACCGCGAGCAGCGGCTCGCTCACCGCGTGCCGAGAGTCGGGCCAGGAGGGCCGCGTCGAGCAGGCCCTGCGGGCGAACGAGCATCATGATCAGCACCAGGAGTCCGTAGAGGATCTCGCGCCAGTCCTTCACCCAGCGTAGGAGCTCGGGCAGGATCGAGAGGATCGTCGCGCCCGCCACCGCGCCCCAGAAACTCGCGAGCCCGCCGAAGACGGCGTAGAGCATGACGAAGAGCGACCGGCCGACGCCAAACGCCTCGGGATCGATGAAGAGGGTGTAGTGGGCGTAGAGCCCGCCGCCGAGCCCGGCGATCACCCCGCCCGCCGCGAAGGCCGCGAGCTTCACGTACGTCGAGTTCACGCCCATCGCCTCGGCGGCCGCCTCGTCGTCGCGGAGCGCGGCGAAGGCGCGCCCCATCCGCGAGCCGCTGACCCGTGTGAAGAAGTAGACGAGGACGACGAGCAGGCCGAGCACGTACCAGATTGTCGTCGCCGGCGGAATCCCAGCGAATCCGGCCGGCCCGCCGAACGCCGGCGCGTTCAGGAAGAGGACGCGGACCATCTCACCGAAGCCGAAAGTGACGAGCACCAGGTAGAGCCCGCGCAGGCGCAGGGCCGGAAAGCCGACGGCGAGCCCGACGAGGCCGCCCACGAGGCCGCCGGCGGCGAGCGCCAGCGGGAACGGCGTCTGGTGATGCACGGTGAGGTAGGCGGATGTGTACGCGCCCAGCGCCATGAAGCCGCCCTGGCCCGCCGAGAGCTGCCCGGCGGAGGCGGGCAAGAAGAACGACAGCGCCATGATGACGTCGATGCCGGCGAAGATCAGGATCGAGACGGCGTGATCGGACAGCACGCGAGCCTCAGCCGCTCTGGAGCCGGGCGCCGAGAAGCCCGGTCGGGCGCACCAGGAGGATCAGGATCATCACGGCGAACGCGAACGCGTCCCGGTAGGACGACGCGAGGTAGGCGACGCTCAGCACCTCGACAACGCCGATGACCAGGCCGCCGACCATCGCGCCGGTGACGTTTCCAAGCCCGCCGAGCAGCATGATGGCGAGCCCCTTGAGGCCGACCTTGACACCGAAGAACGGGCTCAGGCCGGTGAAGTTCCAGGCGAGAAGGACGCCCGCCGCGCCGGCAAGCGCCGAGGCGACCGCGAACGTGATCACGATCGCCAGCGAGACGTTGATGCCCATGAGCCCGGCGATCGTCGGGTTCTCCGCCGTCGCGCGGATCGCCATGCCCGTCGGCGTCGACCGCAGAAAAAGCTCGAGCAAGGCCATCAGCGCCACGGACGTGCCGAGGATCAGGAGCTGGAGCGTGGAGAGCGTGACGGGACCGAGGTGGAGGGACGCCGCCGCGAAGGGCGCCGGGAACGCCACCGGCTCGGCGCCGAAGATCTTCACCACGACGTGCTGGAGGACGAGCCCGACGGCGATCGTCGTCATCAGCGGTGTGACGTGGCTCCCGCGGCTGCGCACGGGGCGGAACGCGACGCGTTCGACGACGACGCCGAGTGCCGCCGCCGCGAGCATGGCGCCGCCGAGCGTGGCCCAGGGCGGGAATCCCACGAGCGTCAGGGCGAGCCCCACGTAGGCGCCGACCATGAAGATGTCGCCGTGCGCCAGGTGAAGCAGGTTCAGCACACCGAAGATGAGCGTGTAACCGATCGCGACCAGAGCGTAGGCGCCGCCGAGCATCAGCCCGTTGACGAGCTGCTGAACGAACATTGTGCGCGATGATACACCTGGATTGACAGGGCTCGGTCCGCCGTATTACCGTCGCCCAACCGATGAACGACCTCACGAAGATCCGCATCTTTCCCACGGGTATGCGGCTGCACGAGTGGATCGCGTTCGCGGAGGGCTACTTCCGCGCGCAGGACCTCGATCCCGAGGTGATGTGGGACGTCTATCACGGTCAGATGAGGGCGTGGACCGGCGGCTACAAGGCTCGCCCGCAAGACCAGCCGTTCCTCGAGGGCACGCAGGCCATCGGTAACGCGTGCGCGTGGGGCAGCCTGTGCAACGCAGGCGCCGGCATGGGAAAGTTCGTGCCCGACGCCTACGGCGTCGCGCGGCACGCGATCTACGTCCGCCCCGACTCGCCCATCCGACGGCCCGAGGACCTCCGCGGCGTGCCCGTCGCGGTCGGGCTGATGGCGGGCAGCCACTACAACGTGCCCTACCGCCTCGAGAAGTACCTGCCGCTCGACGACATCAAGATCGCGCCAGTCGGGGGCTTCGGGCGCCGGCTCGACGCGCTGCTGAAGGGCGAGGTGGAGGCGGCGAGCCTCCTCGACCCGCAGATCTACATGGCCGAGGAGCTGGGCCTGCGGAAGATCCTGGACGGCGAGTTCAACACGCTCTGGTGGGTGGACGAGGCCAGCGAGCGGGACGTCCTGCGGCGCTACTTCGCCGCGCTCGCGCGCGCCGACGAAGCGATCGACCGCGACCTCGCGCGCTACCTGCCGCTCTGGAAGAAGTGCGTTCCCCCCGAGTTCGCCGACCGGCCGTGGCGCGTGGACCGGTGGGGCGCCGGCGAGCGGTTCGTGTTCGCGCCCTATCCTTCCGAAAAGCTCGAGGACGTCATGGCCGCGATCCATCGCTGGGGCATGGGTCGCGAGATGCACGTCACGGAGTTCGACCGGCTTGCGCTGTCGCTCGCGTGAGAGGAGAGACTGACATGATCGGGATCCGGCGTCGGGCGGTCGGGGCTCTCGTCACAGTGCTGCTCGCGGGCCTCGCCGCGCCCCCGGCCGTCGGCGCGAAGCTGGCGGGGGACAAGGTGAGGCTCGGCGTGATCATGCCGATGGCGGGGTTGTTCGTAGACTGGGGCCAGCACGGGTTGATCGGGGCCGAGTTCGCGCGCGACGAGATCAACGCCGCCGGCGGGATCGGTGGCCTGCCGCTCGAGCTCGTGGTCGCCGACGACCGAGGTGATCCGAAGGAATCGGTCACGCTGACGCGCCGCCTCGCGCAGACCGACCGCGTCCTCATGATCCACGGGTCGATCTCGAGCTCGAGCGCCGGTGTCATGTTTCCGCTGTCGGCGAGCCTGAAGGTGCCGATCATCACGCCGACCGCCGCGGCGCCTGGGCTCACCGATAAGTTCCGCCCGTTCGCGTACACCATGAACCCGGGTGCCGCCAAGGCGCTCGGCACGGGGCTCGCCGCCCTCCGCAAGCACCACCCGGGCGTCAAGAAGGCGACCATCCTCTACAACCAGGCCGACGCGATTTCCACGGCGGAGGCGACGCGGGTGATGCCGGCCACGTTCCAGCAGGCGGGTATCGAGCTCCTCGACTCGATCACCTTCCAGACGGGCGATCTCGACTTCAGCGCCCAGGTCACCCGCGCCCTCGCCAAGCAACCCGACATGCTCTTCCTCGGCTCCGGATCGCGCGAGGCCGCGCTCATTGCCAAGGAGGCGCGCAAGCAGGGGTACAAGGGGCCGTTCCACGGCGGCGTCGCGACCGCCACGCCGGACCTCATCACGCTCGGCGGCGACGTCGTCGAGGGGTGGTACACCACGACGTATGCGTGGAACGAGCGACCGATCCCGCGCGTGCAGGCGTTCGTCAAGAAGTTCCTCGAGCGCTCCGGGGGCAAGCGCCCCAACTCGTCCGGCCTCGCGATGTACGACCAGCTCTTCATCTCCAAGATGTGCATCGAGACGACTGGCGTGACCAACAAGCCCGACGACCTCGAGAGCGATCGCGACAAGCTCGCGAAGTGCTGGGCGGACCTCAAGGGCTACGACGGCGCCATCGGCGCGGTCACGATGAACGAGCTCGGCGTGAACGTCGGACACATCTGGGCCCTCACCGTCAAGCGGGGCGTCTTCACGCTCGCCGAGTAGTCACGCGTGACCGTCCCGGTGCTGCCGATCCTGCCGACGTCCGTCGTCGGCAGCTACGCGATCCCGGCCTGGCTGTGGGCCGCGTACGAGAAGATCGAGGCGGGCAGCTTCGGCGCGATGGACCTCGCGGAGACGGAGAACGACGCCGTCGAGACGGCGATCCGCGATCAGGAGCGAGCCGGCGTCGACCTGATCTCCGACGGCGAGATGCGACGCCAGGGGTTCATCGTGTCGATCTTCAAGTACTTCGGCGGGCTCCGGCCGCTCGAGCCCCGCCGGAAGGTCGGGGTCCTGTCCTACGACGGTCACGTGTTCTACGAGCCGGTCGAGCGCATCTCGGCGCCCGATGGGCTCGGGACGCTGAAGGAGCTGGACTACCTCCGGCAGGCGACGACACGCCCGTTCAAGATCACGCTCCCGGGCCCCCTCACGCTCGCCACACAAATCACCAGGGGGGGACCCTATCGCGATCGTTACGAGGTCGCGGCCGACCTGGCGCCGATCCTGAACCGGGAGCTCCGCGCGCTCGCCGCCGGCGGCGCCCGCAACCTCCAGCTCGACGACGTCTACCAGAGCTTCATCATGGATCCGAAGCGGCTGGTGGAGTTCTACGACCGCTGCTTCGAGGGCGTGGCGGTCGAGCGGCGCTTCTGGCACATCTGCTTTGGGACACTCGAGGGGTTCGGCTTCGGGGAGCGGACCTATCGACCGCTGTTCCCGACGATCTCGAGCGTCTGCGCCGAGCAGCTCGTGTTCGAGTTCGCCAATCGCGAGATGGCCGAGAGCGGGCTCTGGCGTGAGTTCGACTGTCCAAAAGAGCTGGGTGCCGGTGTGCTGGATCTCAAGAACTTCTACGTCGAGAGCGCGGAGCTGGTCGCGCGGCGGATCCGCCGGGTCTTAGAGACCGTGCCGGCGGAGCGCCTGTGGATCAATCCCGACTGCGGGCTCGCGCGGCTCCCGCGCCATCTCGCGTTTGCCAAGCTCCAGGCGCTGGTGGCGGGCACGCGCCAGGTGCGCGCCGAGCTCGGGCCGGGTCGCACCTCTCTCAGGCCACCCTCGGCCGTGCCGGGCACGAGCTCCGGTTCAACAGAGCCGGCTCGCACCTCACTCAGGCCACCCTCGGTCGCGCCGGGCACGAGCTCCGGTTCATGAAGCTGTACAAGCCCGAGGTCGAGGCCCAGCGGTTCTGGAATCCATACACGCAGACCATGGCGCGCGCCGACCTCGACCGCTTGCATCTCCGCAAGCTCCAGACCGTGATCGCGTACGCGTACGCGCGGAGTCCGATGTACCGGAAGCTGCTCGAACGCCACAAGGTCCGGCCCGAACAGATCCGCACCATGGACGACTTCCTGAAGCGCCTGCCGTTCATCGACAAGAAAGAGGTCCTCGACGCGCAGGCCGTCAGCCCGCCGTTCGGCGAGGCGCTCGCCGTCTCCGAGGAGTTTTTCCATCAGCGCTTCGCCACCTCCGGCTCGACCGGCGCCCCGCTCCACATTCCGCTCACGTACCACAGCGCCGAGCTCTGGGGCGAGTCGTGGGTGTACGTCTACTGGGCCGCGGGTCTCCGCGCGCGCCACAGCTTTTACTTCCCGTTCAACTGGGGGATCTTCGCGGCCTTCTGGTCGGCCTACATGGGAGTACGCCGCCTCGGCGCCACCGTCGTCTCGGGCGGAGGGCTCGACAGCAAGGCGCGGCTGCGCCAGATCGAGCAGTACCGTCCCGACGTCATGCTGGCGACGCCGACCTACGCGCTCTACCTCGGCGAGACGGCGCGCGGGATCGGCATGGACCTCGCCAAGACCTCCATCTCGCACGTCATCGTCGCCGGCGAGCCCGGCGGCAGCATCCCCGCCACGCGCCAGGCGATCGAGGACCTGTGGGGCGCCAAGTGCTACGAGCTCTACGGAATCGCGGAGCTCGGTCCGACGAACCCGGGCTGCCCCCTGCAGGCCGGGGTCCATCTCTGCGAGGAGTGGTATCACGCCCTGGTCGTCGACGAGTCGGGTAACACGGTGCCCTACGGCGAGGTGGGCGAGCACATCGTGACGAGCTACATCCAGGACGGTCAGCCGCTCATCAAATACCGCACGCACGACCTCGTCCGCTGGACGGATCAACCCTGTGGCTGCGGGACGACGTGGCTCTACTACCCGGGCGGCGTGCTCGGCCGCACCGACCACATGATCATCGTCAAGGGCGTCAACGTCTACCCGTCGGCGGTGGAGGCGATGCTGCACCGGGTGACGGGGCTCTCCGAGCACTACGAGCTGCACGTCGGCCGGGACGCAGCCAACGACTTCGTGACCGTCAAGGCCGAGGCGCGGCCGGAGCTCGACGAGCGGCGCTACGGCGAGCTACGCCGCGACGCGGAGGCGGTCTTCAAGTCGGCCATCGGCGTCAGCATCGGCGTCGAGGTGCAGAAGCCGGGAAGCCTGCCCCGCTACGAGCTGAAGGCCAAGCGCTTCTTCGACCATCGCCCGGCCGCGCACCGCTGGCAGCTCGGGGGGAGGACTGGCGCATGACGCGCGAGGAGACGCTCGGGCGCATCCGCGATCTGCAGGCGCGGGTCCAGGAGCTGCGACAGGCGAGCGACAATCCGGCCATCGAGCGCACCATGCAGCTCCTCGACCTCTACTGCCACATGGCTCGATGGGAGCTCGGCGACGTCCAGGCGATGATCCCCGAGGCGGAAGCGCGATGATGGACTGGGCGGCGCTGGGCGACGAGACGGTCGATCTCCTGCGCCGCTATCTGATGATCGACACCACGAATCCTCCCGGCAACGAGATCGCCGGAGCCCGGTTTCTCGCCGACGTCCTGGCTCGCGACGGAATCGAAAGCGAGACGATCGAGGCGGCGCCCGGGCGCGCCAGCCTCCGCGCACGCCTCCCCGGCGACGGCTCGCTGGGCGGGATCGTCCTCCACCATCACATCGACGTCGTGTACGCCGACCGCCGTTACTGGACAGTGGATCCGTTCGGAGGCGTGATCGCGGACGGCTACCTCTACGGGCGCGGCGCGATCGACATGAAGTCGACCGGGATTCTGCATCTGGCCGTCCTGCTGGCGCTCAAGCGCGCGCGCGTGCCGCTCAAGCGCGACCTCGTGTTTCTCGCGACGGCCGATGAGGAGGCCGGGAGCGAGCTCGGCGCGCAGTTCGTTGCGAATCGTCGCCGCGACTGGCTCGCCGGCGCCGAGTACGCGATCTCCGAGCTTGGAGTGATCCAGACGCATTCCGGTCTCACGGCGCCGCTCGCCGCCATCGTCATCTCGGAGAAGACGGGCCTGCCGCTCACGCTCACGGCCCGCGGCGAGCCGGGGCACGGCTCGATGCCGTGGCCCGACACCGCGCCGAATCGGCTGGTCCGAGCGCTCAACCGGCTGCTCGAGGCCGAACGGCCGGTGCGCGTGCTCCCGGAGGTGCAGGAGTTCTTCTCCCGCATGGCCGGTCTCCTGCCGTCCGACCGGGGCGCCGGCTACGACGATCTTGCGCGCAGCCTTCAAGAGACGGCGTTCCGCACGCGGTTTTTCGCGAACCGGCAGTTCGCCGCGATGGTCCGGACGACCTTCGCGGTGACGATGCTGCGGGGCAGCGAGAAGAGCAACGTCATCCCGCCCGAAGCGGCGGCCCAGATCGACTGCCGGATGCTGGCGGGCGACGACCCTGAGGAGATCGCCGGCTGGGTCCGGCGCGCCATCGCCGACCCGAACGTGCAGGTCGAGATCGACAGCGAGCCGAAGGTCCCGAACCTCTCGCCGCCCGATACCGAGCTCTACAAGGCCATGGCCGACACGCTGCGGCGGCGGGTGCCGGGCGCCGTGGTGGCGCCGATGATCCTGGTGGCCTTCACCGACAACTGGGTCTTCCGGCGCTGCGGGCTCCACGGCTACGGCTTCAGCCCCTTCGTCATCGAGGAGCCGGAGTTGCAGCGGATCCACGGCAACGACGAACGCATCTCGCTGGAGAACCTGCGCGAGGGCGTGCGCGCGTACACGGAGATGCTGGTGGACGTGGCGGGTCCCTAGCCCGGGAAGTCCCCGCACCGCCAGCGCGAGGAGACATTCATGGACCGGCCGATCAAGTGGAAGAACGGGGCGCGGTGTGCGGTGATGATCTCATTCGACGTCGACGGCGAGAGCCCGTGGATCCTTCGCGACCCCGCGCTCGCCGAGCGGCCGCTCCACATGGGCATGGGCGCCTACGGGCCGAAGACGGGCATGCCGCGGATCCTCCGGATCCTCGACCGCTACGACCTGAAGTGCGGCTTCTTCATCCCGGGCTGGATCGTCGAGCGCTACCCCGACATGGCCCGCGAGGTGCTGCGGCGCGGCCACGAGATCGGCCACCACGGATACCTGCACGAGAAGCCCTTCTTCCTCTCGGGGCGCGAGGAGGAGGAGGCCCTGCTCGTGAAGACGCTGGACATCTTCAAGAACGTGCTCGGCGTCCGGCCGCAGGGCTCCCGCGCGCCGTCCTGCGACCCGAGCACGCACACGATGGAGCTGCTCCGCAAGCACGGGTTCGTCTATCACAGCAACATGATGGACGCCGATCTGCCCTACTGCCACAAGACATCATATGGCGAGCTCGTCGAGCTGCCCACGGCGTGGGTCAACGACGACTGGGTGTACTTCGGGTTCAGCGCCGTTCCGCCGGTGGGTAACGGGATCTGGAGCCAGGAGGACGTGTTCGAGATCTGGAGGGAGGAGTTCGAGGGCGCGTACGAGGAGGGAGGGTTCTTCAACGTCATGGGCCACCCGCAAGTCATCGGTCGCCCATCGCGGATGCGGATGGTCGAGCGGCTGATCCAGCACATCCTCGCGAAGAAGGACGTCTGGCTCGCGCGGCCTATCGAGATCGCGGAGCACTACCTGAGCCAGCGGTAAGTGAATCAGCCGGGCCCCACGTTCCGGGAACCGAGCTCGCTCGAGCGCGCTTTCAACACGGCGTTTGGTGTTTTGGTCGGCTGGGGGCTCGGCCCGCGCGATTACTATCTCTTGCAGGTGAGAGGTCGGAAGACGGGTCGCGTGTTCGCTACTCCCGTGAGTCTGGTGGAGCTCCAGGGCACGCCCTTCCTCGTGGCCCCTCGAGGGCGTACCCAGTGGGTGCGTAACGCCGAAGCCGCCGGGCACGTCACCCTGAAAAGGGGATCGAGCAGCCGGAGATTTCGGCTCCGCGCCGTCCCCGACGCCGACAAGCCGCCGGTGCTGCGCGCCTACCTCGCCCGGTTCAGACCGGCCGTCCAGCGCTATTTCCCGGTGCCCGCCGGCTCGCCTGCCGAAGCATTTGTTGACATCGCCGAACGCTATCCCGTCTTCGAATTGCGGCCGCCGTCCAACGATGCGGAGGAACGCCGATGAAGCTGAGCGTCGACAGTCTGACGACTGGCCTGCAGTTCCACGGAGAGGTGCAGGGCAAGCGCCAGCACTACTACGTCCTCTCCAGCGCGCGGCAGTACTTCGTCATGTCCCTCTCGCTCAGCAAGCGAGACGCCGGAAACTTCAACCTCGTCAGCCGGTCGGTCGTTGACCGGCTCCATCGTCGGCTTCGGGGCCGGCGGGGGCTCACCGCGAGGCTCGTGTTCACTCGGTCGAAGAACCGCCGCGCCGTGCCCTCGCCGCTGGCCGCGCTGAACATGCTCTACGTGCTGGTGGCGACGGGCCGGGCGATCATCGATCCGCGCCGCAAGTCGGCCCGCGAGATCTTCTTCAACGTGGCGCGGAACGCCCGCTGAGGCCCGTGTCCGCACTGTCGATCCGTCGAGCGGCCCGGCGCGACGCGCCCGTGATCTTCCGGCTCATCCGCGGACTCGCCGAGTACGAGCGATTGGCGCACCAGATGGAGGCTACGGTCGGGCAGATCCGCCGCCACGGCTTCGGGCGGCGGCGCTACTTCGACGCGCTCATCTGCCGGCGGGGCCGCACCGCCGTGGGCTTCGCGCTCTATTTCTTCACGTACTCGACCTTCATGGGACGTCCGACGCTCTACCTGGAGGACCTCTTCGTGCTCCCCGAGGAGCGCGGACGGGGCGCCGGCCGGGCGCTCCTGGCAGAGTTGGCGCGGATCGCGGTACGGCGCGGTTGCGGCCGCCTGGAGTGGGCGGTGCTCGACTGGAACACGCCCTCGATCAGGTTCTATCGAAAGCTCGGCGCGCAGCTGCGCAAGGAATGGATTCTCACCCGCCTCACCGGCCCGCCGCTCAGCCGGCTGGCGCGTCGACGCCGGCTTCGCCGGGGGGCAACCACGACGGCGCGCTGAGACGGCGCCGGCCGTCGTTCGCGAGCCTGACCACCGGGTCGCCGGGCTCGAACTTCCGGTCCCACAGCTTGCATGTGACCTGCTTGTGTCGCTGGTCGAGCCCCTCGCAGTAATTCGTGAACTCGCAGCGCCGCACGAGCTCGCCGTAACCGAGCCGGATCTTCCGGAACCAGTCGGGGTCGGCGAGGGTCTGGCGCGCGGCGGCCACGCAGTCGGCCTCGCCCCGCTGGAGGATCCCTTCCGCCTGGTCGAAGGTGGTGATGCCGCCGCTGGTGACGAGCGGTGTTTGTAGTCCGGCGTCCCGGATCGCGCGTCGGATCGCCGCGGCGAGCGGCACGTTCCGGCCGAAGGGGCCGCGCGCGTCCGAGAGAACCGTTGGCATGCACTCGTAGCCTGACGCTCCGGTGTAGGGATAGACGGCTTCGCCGATTTTCGGCTGCTTGGCATCTTCGAAGCGTCCGCCCTTGGAGACCGACAGGTAGTCCACGCCTGCCGCGGCGAACCGGACGCCGAACCAGATCGCGTCGTCGAGGTCGCTGCCGCCCTCGATCACCTCATCGCCCAGATACCGGATGCCGACGACGTAGTCGTCGCCGACGCGTGCCCGGACGGCCGCCAGCACTTCCAGCGGCAACCGGACGCGGTTCTCGCGCGAGCCGCCATAGCCGTCGGTCCGGGCGTTCAGCCGCGAGAGGAACGACGCCATCGTGTAGGCGTGGGCGTAGTGCAGCTCGACGCCGTCGAAGCCCGCCTCGCGGGCTCGCCGCGCGGCCTCGGCGAAGAAGGCGGGGAGGACCCGCGGCAGCTCTCGGACCTGGGGCAGGTGCATGTCCCAGATCCGCTCGCGGTAGCCGTAGTCGAGCGCTTCGAGCTCGCGGTCGGTCAGCACGGTCTCGATCGTCACGCGGTCCGCGGTGAGGAGCAGCTCGCGCACGTTCTCCTCGGGCGCCTCGCGCCAGCGCGGGTCGTCGAGCCAGAGGGCAAGCTGACCACGCAACGCGTCGGTGATCGCGAGATATCGACCGAAGAATCGCTCGGGCTCGGGGCGGCGCCGCACCGTGACGAAATCGAGGATCTGGATGAAGAGCCGCGTCCGGCCCCGGCTCCGCTCGCGGACTGTCTCGACGAGGGCCTGCAGCCCGGGAATGAATCGGTCGTCGCCGATTCGGAGCAGGGGACCGCTTGCGACGTCACGGATGCCGGTGGCCTCCACGACGAGTACACCGGGCTGCCCCTCGGCGAACCGCGCATACCAGTCGAGGACCTCAGGCGTGACGAACCCGTCGTCGGTCGCCCGCCACGGCACCATCGCTGGCACCCACGTCCGCTCCGCGGCGGTCAGCTGTCTGCCGATCCGGATCGGGGAGAACCAGCGGGCGCGCGCGGCGTCCTCGCGCGTCGGCCAGTGGGCCAGCGGCAGCGGGTGGCGAATACGGTGCGCCGGAGAATTCATATCATTTAATCCTGGACTATCAATATATATCTTATCTGTATATATCTTATCAGTCCCGCGACGCTCTCCGTAGGGACAGGCTCTTTCGCAGGCGGTCGAGGAGACCACGGAGCGTGCGTAGCTCGCGGGCCGGGAGCTCGGCGAGGAGCGCGGTGAGGACGCGATGATGGCGGCGCTGGGCTCGGCGCACGAGGCGGCGTCCCTTCGGAGTCAGCGTGAGGCGGAAAGCGCGGCGGTCCTCGGGGTGGACGGCCCGGTGGACGAGCCCCTCGGCGTGGAGCCGGTCCACGATGCCGGTGAGGTTGCCCGCGGTGACGAGGAGCCGGCGCGAGAGCTCGACGAACGTGAGGCCGTTCGGTTCGCGGTCGAGCTGGTTCAGGACGTCGAACTGCGGGAAGGTGCAGTGCACCCCGACGGCGCGCCGCAGCTCGCGCTCGACGAGCGCGTGGGCGTGGAGCAGCCGCAGCCACGTGCTGACCGCCAGGTGGCGGTCGGGGGCCCGCCTCACTCGGCGAGGCAGGCGAACCCGTCGATCTCGATCAGGCAGCCCTCCGCGGCGTCGTAGAGATCTCGCACACCGACCAGCGTCATCGCGGGGAAGTGCTTGCCGAAGTACTCGCGATAGACGACGCCGATCGGCTTGCCCTGCCGCTTGAACTCGCCGGCGTCCAGCGCGTAGATGGTGAGCTTCACGACGTCGGTGAGCTCGCCGCCCGCGGCGGTGACGAGGGTCTTCAAGTTCTCGCACACTTGCCGGAACTGGGCGATCAGGTCGCCCTTGCCGACGACCCGGCCGTCACGGTCCTTCGCGACCTGACCGGCGAGGAACAGCACGCGGCCGCCACGGGTCTCGACGGCGTGGGAGTAGCCGACGGGCTTCATGAGCGACGGCGGATTGTGGAGCTCGATCCGGTGGGTCATCGGGGCCTCCTCATTCATAATGCGCGCCGCGGACGGCGGGGCCTCTTTGTGTCGCTCGCTCGCCTCGGGCCTGGGGGTCCCAGCCCCGGTCGGCCCTGCGGCTCGCACTGCAGCCCCGCGACGTCGTGCGGCTCGCCAAACCACTCAGGACTGTGTGCCGTCCAGCACGATCGTCTCCCCGTTCGTCGCGTCGTCGTGGACCAGCTTGGCCGCCACCGCGGCGATTTCCGCCGGGTCGATGAGCCGGCGGCCGGGGTTGATGCGCGCCATCGCCGCGACGGCGTCATCGAAGGATTTCCCCGTCTTGGCCGCGATATTCCGTGCGCTGTTCCACACGAGGTCGGTGGCCGCGAACCCGGGGCAGATGGCGTTGACGGTGACGCCCGTGCCGGCGACCTCGGCGGCGAGGGCGCGGGTGAGGCCGACGAGCGCGTGCTTGGAGGCGGTGTACGCGGTGACGTACGGGGCGCCGTGGAGCCCGGCGAGCGAGGCGATGTTGATCACGCGCCCCCAGCGACGCTCGAGCATCGCCGGCAGGACGGCGCGCGTGAGCAGATAGGGCCCGGTCGCGTTGACCCGCAGGTGACGTTCCCAGAGCGCCGGCTCGGTCTTCGCGAAGGGCGCCGACTCGGCGATCCCCGCGTTGTTGACGAGGACGTCGATCGGGCCGAGCCTGGCGCGGATTTCTTGCATCGCCTGTGTGATGGCATCGGCATCGGTCACGTCCAGCGTGAACGGCATCGCCTCGACGCCGAGTCGGCGAACCGCACCGGCCGTCGCCTCCACCGACCGCAGGGATCGCGAGGCGACCGCGACGTGGCACCCTTCGCGGGCCAGCGCGAGCGCGATTTCTCGCCCGATGCCGCGGGCGCCCCCGGTGACGAGGGCGATCCGCGTCACGGGCGCGCTCACGGGCTCTCCACGCAGAAGAAGAAGAAGAGAGGGCGGCTGGTCGATGTATCGTCGCGCGCGGGGTCCGTCAGGCAGCGCACGCGCGGCGAGCTGCTGCTCCTGCTCTGGGACGCTCCACCCGCCGGCGCCGTCGCGCATCCGGCGAGCATCCCGAGCAAGGCCAGCAGCGCAATCGAGCGTCGCGACCAATTCATGCGGTCATTCTAGCGCGGGATCAGGTATATATAGCCTCGCGATTCATGTCGCGCGCGTTTGCCCGATGCTCACTCGTGGACGCCGTCGGCCGGCTGCGGCCGGCGATGAGGGTGCTGCTGCCGCCGGGGTGCGGCGAGCCCGCCGCGCTCGTCGCCGAGATCTGTCGCCAGTCCGCGCGATTACCCGATCTGACGCTGCTGGGCGG
>WNFD01000378.1_pt1 | contig 45364 bp, 40 predicted proteins | sample 5400491 | NCBI WGS metagenome assembly WNFD01 (sample SAMN13153343, study PRJNA577476) | soil metagenome | isolation source: 120 cm saprolite under Douglas fir tree site 2 hole 2 replicate 2 | place: USA:California | collected 2015-04-18
TCAAGGGCGACATGATCGCCCAGGTTGGCACCATTTCCGCCAACAACGACAAGCAAATCGGCGGCATCATCGCCGAAGCCATGAAGAAGGTCGGCAAGGATGGCGTCATCACCGTCGAGGAATCCAAGACGATGGAGACCACCCTTGAAGTAGTCGAAGGCATGCAGTTTGACCGCGGCTACCTCTCCCCCTACTTCATCACCGACCCGGATCGTATGGAATGCGTGCTCGAAGACGTCCGCATCCTCATTCACGAAAAGAAAATCAGCTCGATGAAGGACCTGCTCCCGCTGCTCGAGCAGACCGCCAAGATGGGCAAGCCCCTCTTGATCGTCGCTGAAGACGTCGAGGGCGAAGCGCTCGCGACTCTCGTAGTGAACAAGCTCCGCGGCACGTTGCAGTGCGCTGCCGTCAAGGCCCCGGGCTTTGGCGACCGCCGCAAGGCCATGCTCGAAGACATCGCCACCCTGACGGGTGGCAAGGCCATCACCGAAGACCTCGGCATCAAGCTGGAAAACGTGAAGCTTGAGGACCTCGGCCGCGCCAAGAAGGTTGTGATTGATAAGGACAACACCACAATCATCGAAGGCGCCGGCAAGTCCGCCGACATCGAGGGCCGCGTGAAGCAGATTCGCGCGCAGGTCGAAAACACCACCTCCGACTACGACAAGGAAAAGCTCCAGGAGCGCCTTGCCAAGCTCGTCGGCGGCGTCGCCGTCATTAAAGTCGGCGCAGCCACCGAAACCGAGCTGAAGGAAAAGAAGGCTCGCGTCGAAGACGCTATGCACGCCACTCGCGCGGCTGTCGAGGAAGGTATCGTTCCCGGCGGCGGCACGGCCCTGCTGCGCTGCCTCGGGGCCATCGAGAAGCTCAAGCTGCATGATGACGAAGCTGTTGGCGTCGGCATCGTGAAGCGCGCTCTCGAAGAGCCTTCCCGCCAAATTGCACTCAACGCCGGCCATGAAGGCGCCGTTGTGATCGGCAAGATCCGCGATTCCAAGGACGAAAACTTCGGCTTCAACGCCGAGACCGGCGATTACGGCGACATGATCAAGATGGGCATCATCGACCCTGCCAAGGTCACCCGCCTCGCACTGCAGAACGCAGCGTCCATCGCGGGCTTGATGCTCACCACCGAAGCTCTTATCGCCGACATCAAGGAAGAGACCAAGGCGGCCGCAGCCGGTGGCGGAGCCCCCGGCGCTGGCGGCATGGGCGGCATGTACTAGGTTTTCCAGCTCGCCCGCAACCTCAATCCTAAAGGGGCGTCCTCGGTGCAAACCAGGACGCCCTTTTTCTTTCTTACTCGCCCGCGCACGCCCGTAGGGCTGGCCTTCTGAGGTCAGCCGCCCCACACTTGCAGCGGTCGACCTTCAGAACGGTGCTTCTCACTCTTCTTCTGTGCCCACTGTGTCAATTCTTTTTTCTTTCCCCCGCTAACCCATAAAGCGCGAGAATGTCACCGGCCGCCACCGCACGTTCCGCTGCGGCCGCCCGCAAAACGAGATAGGAGGCAATAGAGAAAATGGCCGAGTCAGAGATAACTCGAAGAAGTTTTAACAAGACCCTCGCTGGAGCCGCCGTTGGCATGCTCGCCTCGGCTGGGCCGCTGGCGCGTGCTGTCCTGGGAGCCAACGATCGGATCGGCATCGGCCTGATCGGCGCCGGCGGCATGGGTCAATTCAACCTAAAGGATTTCCTGAAAACCGATCAAGTCGATGTCGTCGCCATCGCCGATCCATTCGTGCCCAATCTGGACCGCGCTCTCGAGCTTACGGACGGAAAGGCCAAAGGCTTCAAAGACTTTCGCGCGATCCTCGACAACAAGGACATTCAGGCGGTGATCATTGCAACCCCTGACCATTGGCACGCCATCCCCATGATCATGGCCTGCGAAGCAGGCAAGGATGTCTATGTCGAAAAGCCTCTCTCGCACACGCTGGCCGAGGGCCGCAAGATGGTCCAGGCAGCGGCGAAATACAACCGCATCGTGCAGGTCGGCACCCAGCAACGCTCTGGTGAACATTTCCAAAAGGCAGTCGAGTTGGTGCAGAGCGGAAGAATCGGAAAGGTCACGCTTGCCAAGACGTGGATTCACAGCAATAGCTCGCCCGCCGGCATGGGCAATCCTCCCGACACCGATCCCCCTGCTTGGCTCGACTGGGACCTTTGGCTTGGACCCGCTCCCTACCACGTCTACAACCGCAATCGCTGCATCGGCAGCTTTCGCTCCTTCTGGGACTATTCCGGAGGAACATTGACCGACTGGGGCGTCCATCTGCTGGACGTTGTCCATTGGGCGATGGGAGTGGATGCGCCCAAGACCGTGAGTGCCTTCGGCGGAAAGTACGTCCTCAATGACAACAGCGAAATTCCGGACACCCTCGAAGTCGTCTTCGAATACCCTGCGTCCCCCGTGAGCGGCAAAGAATTTATCGTCACCTGGAGCAACCGCCACACCAATACGCGTGGGCCGGACGGCCACAACTACGGCATCGAGTTCTACGGCACCGAGGGCACGCTGTTCCTCGACCGCGACGGCTACACCGTGTGGCCGGAGCGCAAGCCCGTCGGAGGCGAGAGCGTCATGGCCTTCGGCGTGATCAAGAGCGAAGGCTCCGCCCAGCACTACCCGCACGTGGTGAACTTCCTGGACTGCGTCCGCTCACGTCGCAAGCCCAACTCCGACGTCGAGACCACCCACCGCTCGACCAGCGCCCCGCACGTAGCCAATATCGCCTTCAAACTGGGCCGCAAACTCCGCTGGAACCGCGACAACGAGCAGTTCCCGAACGACCCCGAAGCCAACAAACTCCTCTCTAAGCAGTACCGCAAACCCTGGAATATCATTTAGTCCGTGCGCGATCGCCATCCCATCGCAAGTTACTTTGCGTTGACGTTCGCCGTCTCCTGGTGCGGCGCGCTGCTTGTCGCCGCGCCGCACCTCTTGCATGGCCAGCCCGTGCCTAAAATGGCCGGCCTCCTGATGTTTCCCGCCATGCTTCTGGGCCCCAGCGTGGTCGGCATTGTTTTGACCAGGCTTGTCGACGGCCGCTCTGCTCTCCGCGAACTCTTTTCGCGAATGCGCCGCGTTCGCTTCCCTCTGCGCTGGTACGCCGCGCTCCTGACTCCGCCCGCCCTCGTTCTCACTGTTCTTCTGCTATTGAAAACTTTCGTTTCATCCGTCTACGCCCCCAATCGATTCTGGATCGGCGTCCTGTTTGGAATTCCCGCCGGCTTCTTCGAGGAGATCGGCTGGATGGGCTTCGCCTTCCCGAAAATGCGCGAAAAGCTTCCCGCTCTTTCTGCAGCGGTCTTGCTCGGCCTTCTGTGGGGCCTCTGGCACGTACCCGTCATCGATTACCTGGGAACCGCCACCCCTCATGGTCCCAACTGGTTCCCCTTTTTTCTTGCCTTCACCGCCGCGTTGACCGCCATGCGCGTTCTCATCGCCTGGCTCTACACCAACACAAAAAGCGTGCTCCTAACTCAACTCATGCACGCCTGCTTCACCGGCTCGCTGGTCATTTTCAGCCCGCCGGGTGTCACCGCCGCCCAGGAAGCCTTCTGGTACGTCCTCTACGCCTCCGCTCTATGGCTCGCCGTCGCCCTCGTCGCGCTCACCTTCGGCGCCAAAACTCTCCGATCCTCTCCGCGATAACCGAATGCCAACGTGTCCCGTGTTCCGACGGGGTCGGGAGCCCCGGAGGAAAGGGTATTCCGCTTCCCCATGCCCCAGGGGCGGGTGCCCCCGGAGGCTGGCTCACCCGCGAGGAGCGTGCCTTACACGGTCTCAGACTTGGATGATCAGGGGCGGCAGTAGAGGTCGAGCGCCCACTGGAGGGTTGCGCAGCGGGCCGTGTGGACAAATCCGGCAGACTCCAGGACGGACGCCATACGTTCCGGCGCGTGAACGAAGGCGCGAAACGGGTCTTGCCGTATCCGATACCAGGAGTTTTCCAGCACAACGGCGGCGCGCACGTACCACACGTCGAGAGGATAGGTGAACGCCACCATGCGGCGCGCGCGGGTAGCCGCTCCCCGGAGGAGCCCTTCCACTTCAGGGTAACAGCAGACGACGCGGTCGAGCGTGACGATATCGGCGTCGGGCAAGGTGTCTGCCGTCGCCGCGAAGTCGCCGAGGAAGAATTGAGCGGCGCGGGAGGCGCCGCGAGAGGCGAGGTGGCGCCGAGCGGCCTCGAGATAACCGGCTGAGGCGTCCGCCAGTGTCACGCTGGCCAGCCCTGCGCTGTTGAGTTCCACCGCGATCACGCCAATCCCACCGCCGACGTCGAGAAGACGGAGCCCCTGCAACGGCCAGCGGCGGAGTTCCGTTAGAAGCATTCGCGTGGTGGCGTCCGGACCCCGGCGTTGATAGCGGCGCAGATCACGGTCCGCCTTCTTGGGATTGAAGTGCGCGGCAGCAGCGCAAGGGCCATTGCAACACGTCATGGAGTGAACCTCGATGGCTCGCAGGGACGCCGGTTAGGAATGCTAGCAGAGCAGGGATGGTGGCCCAACTCTTCCCTGGGTGGGTGGGCGGGTGGCGCGGGTGCACCATACGCCGTTGGCGTTTACCACGACCCGGTCGGAGCGTGGATTTCCTCCCTTCTCAATACTTCCTGTTTCATTTTTCTGATTTCTAGTTTCTGACTTCTGATTTCCAATTTCAATTTTCCAATTTCCGTCTCGCTCCCGAGCGCATAATGCATCGAGGTACTGCTCCATGCCCTCTGAGCAAATCGATCCTGCAACCAACTCCCCTGCCGCTCCCCAAATAACGGGACCGCAGCGGCCTTGGGCTCGTCCCCTGGCCATAACGACTGCTGCACTGTTCGTCGTCTCTTGGGCGTTCCCCGCGGTCGCGGGCCTCTCAAAAAACACGGCGGACTTCTCAAAATGGTGGGGCAGGCTGGATGTCGGCTTGTCCTTTGTTCTCGCGATCCTGGCATTTACAATCATGGTGCTCGCCGAGGGCAAGGTGAATCAGCAAGCAGTCGACGCCACCTACCACGCCTATCGAATTCTGATCCATGGCATCTTCGTCCTGCTCGTCGTGTTTTTCCTGACAGGGGACCGCATCATTTGGATCAATTGCCTGACCGGCTTCGCCTGGCGTGCTTGGCTCCTCGCCTATTGCCTCCCCGCCTGGTTTACCGCGTTTGCTGGGGGTCGGAGCTTCGGCTCCGACATAAGTGCAACACAATAATTGTCATCCCGACCGAAGCGGCCGGCTTTTTCCTCCGCTCGCAAACGCGAGCACCGGCCGCGCAGTGGAGGGATCGGTGGCCTACCCGTAGATACCCGCGAAGTAACCGCTACTTGGCTCGCGACCTGAGCATGCTCAAAACCATCGCGATCTGCCCCGAATGGTAAATCGCGTGTTGCACTGCTCCCTGAAGCATCGTTTCGTAGGGATAGCTCCGCCCCGGAACCTGTTTCCCCAAATCTTTTATGGGAAAATTCCGAAGCCGGACTTCGAGCAGGTCGCGGCTGTGGTTCCAGCGCACGACGAGTTCGTTCCAGGGAATCGGCGGCTCGGCCCATTCCTTTTCGGCCTCCCAACGCGGGAGCGGATTGAGGTCGGAGGTGTTTCGAATTCTTTCATTCCAAAGGAGCATATGCTGAAGCAGTGCCGAAATGGAATGCGCTCCTGGAACGGGCGGCGTCGTCGCAAGTTCCGGCGAAATCTCTGCTAACAGCTCAGCGAGCGAAGGTCCGTACCAAGCGCCTTTGACCGTCACGGCCCGGTAAGAATCAGCGATTTGTTGCGTTTGGCTCACGTGTGCTTCCCCTATCCCGAATGCCGCTGCAGAAACCCCAGAGTCTTTTGGTTAAATTCATCCACCCGCTTGATCAATCTGTCCCAAAATACCCGGAACCTAGCCAATAGGTGGGAGGGCCGCCAGTCAGTATCTTCATCGTTTGTTGGCAGCCTTTCTGCGGACAGCGGAATTTCTGCAAATTTGTGTTTGGGTCGAAGGATTCAATAAACATCGATTCTTTGTGCTCGCCGCATATTACCTGTGTGCTGTGCTTTGCTATCCGGAGGCTCGCAGAATTCGTACCGATCCAGTAGTCATTGTTCCGTCCGATGGTAAAGTAGCCGAAACCGGGCGAGTATCTCTGCGGGCACGCATCCACGGGACACTCGCAACCGTGGATGTCGATTGTGTCCGCGCAGTTGGGCGCTGCCTGATGTGCGTTAGGGTCGGAAACCATAACTTCGTGGTGAGCCGGGCAGAGCGGTCGGAAGTAGTCACGTTTTTGACTGACCATGACGCCGGAATCTTATCCTGCCAATCCGAGGAATGTAAACCGGTGGCCGGGTACCCAACTTCATTTCTCAATAGACTTCCAGGTCGTGCCCAATGACCACTTTCCCACGATAGGTCTTCCCGATCTCTCGCAGCAATTGATCATCGGGGATGCGCCCGTGCGGTCCTCTGCCGGACGTGTGATAGACGACCAAAATTCCCGGCTTGGTGCGATTGGCGATCTCCGCCAATTCACTGGTTGAGGTGTGATACTTCGCGCGGTAGGTTTTGTAGTCCGGCATGCTCAACACGCTTTCCGGCGAATACACCTCGTGGATCAGCACGTCGCACGGCTGACAATGCGCCACAATCTCTTCGCTCGGGCTGGTGTCCCCGGAAATCACAATGCTTTTTCCCGGCGTATCAAAGCGGTAGCCGAAGGCTTCCGGCCACTGGCCGTGGGGCACTCGAAACGCCGTAACCTTGACGCGCTCGTCCTGGTAGACCACGCCCGACTTCACGTCGTGCGCCCGCACCACCAAGGCATGGCGCTGCTCCAGCCCCGTAGTGCGAATTTCGATGTCCTGCCGCCACGCCTCCAGCACGTGCTTGGTCATTTCCTCCAACCCTTCCGGCCCGTACACATCCAATTCCGTCCGGCCCATAACCCAAGGCGTGAGGATTAAATCCGGATAGCCTGCGGTGTGGTCCGAATGCAAGTGCGTGAGGAAGGCAACTTTCAGATTCGTCGATTCCAGTTGCGCCGTACCCTTTTCTGCCGCAGCCGCGGCGCGTCGCACCACGCCCGGGCCAAAGTCCACCAGATAGGCTCGCTCGCCCACCACAATCGCCGTCGCCGGCCCCGAGCGGTCGGGGAACGGGCGCGGCGTGCCCGTCCCCAGCAGAACAACCTTGGTCTGTGTTTTCTCCACGCTGGAGTTTTGGTCTTTGCTTTGGCTTTGCGTTGGGCTCTCGCTTCGGCCCGCCGCAACACTGCCAAGTATTACCGCCCAGCCAAAGAGCATAAGTGCTGCAATTGCTGTCCAGGCGATCCCGCAGTATCGCTCCTTCTGCATCGCGTCCTCCTCCGTTTCGTCAACGGGTCTGTTTCTTGCAGCGGCGAGTTTACGTTACCAGCAGAATTGGTTCTATGGTGGGTTGCACATTCTTCGTTTGCTGAGGAGCGCAACTGCAGGACTTTCAACACGTTACCGCTCCGTTCGAATGATATGCAGAAAGTAATTGACAAGCAGTATACTTTAATGCTACTCTTCCGCGTGTTAGCCAATCAAAATCCCCGCCGCTCGACCTCTTTGGTTTTCGTTGCCCCGCGTCCACTCCACTTCCGTGAAGCCGACATCCTTACAAATGCCCGATGGGTGTACCCCTCTGTCCATACTCCCACGCTCTTTTCGCTCTTTGCCCAAGGAGCGTTGCATAACTCACTTGCAATCAAATGATTCCAAACTCTTTCCAAAAATTGCCGGGTGTCACCCACTTCTCTGCCCTCATTCCTAAAGTATTACTTGAACTCCGCCAAGCATATGGGTCCACTTCCGCGCAAAAAGTCGTTCTGCAAATCTCTTGTTTTCTATGCGCTGCGCACTCTTCCAAGTTCCGTATCCTGTAAGTCCTGTATTTGCCACCCTTACGAAAACTGCCGGGCGTATACCAACTCTTCCCATTTTGGGACTCAACGCCCTCCGCTCACAACCCACTGCCCACTCCCCACTTCCCCACCAAATTGGGTAAACTTAAGATGAGAGGCTACAATCTTGTCTGACGCTCGTTCCCATTTCGCTACTGTCGAAGAAGCCGTCGAAGAAATTCGCCAGGGCCGCATGATCGTCCTCATTGACGACGAGGACCGCGAAAACGAAGGCGACCTCACCATGGCCGCCGAAAAGATTACGCCCGACGCCATCAACTTCATGGCCAAGTACGGCCGCGGCCTGATCTGCCTTCCCCTCACTGAAGAGCGTTGCGACGAGCTGCACTTGCCCCTCATGTCGCCGATAAACACTTCCGTCCACGGCACCGCGTTTACCGAAGCGGTCGACGCGCGCCTCGGCGTGACCACCGGCATCAGCGCGTCGGACCGCGCCATCACCATCCTCACCGCCATCGACCCGAAAACGAAACCGCAGGATCTCGCGCGTCCCGGCCACATCTTCCCGCTGCGCGCCCGCAAGGGCGGCGTGCTCGTCCGCGCCGGTCAGACCGAAGCGAGCGTGGACCTCGCCCGTATTGCCGGAATGAGCGCCGCCGGCGTCATCTGTGAAATCATGAATGAAGACGGCACCATGGCCCGCGTGCCGCAGCTCATAGAATTTTGCAAGGAACACAATTTGAAAATGCTCACGGTGGCGGACCTCATCCGCTACCGCATGCAGCATGAACGCTACGTTCGCCGCGTCGCGGAAGCCGTCCTGCCCACGCGCTTTGGCGATTTTCGCATGATCGCCTACGCAAGCGACGTAGACCACGACCAGCACGTCGCGCTGGTGCGCGGCGATCTCGAAGGCGCGGAGCCCGCACTGGTACGTGTTCATTCGCACTGTCTCACCGGCGACGTCTTCGGCTCCACCGCGTGCGACTGCAGCGAACTCGTCTCGCGCTCCCTGGAAACCATCGCCAAAGAAGATCGCGGCGTATTTCTCTATCTCCATCACACAGGCCGCGGCTTCAGCGTCGAAACCGCCGAAGAGCCCGGCGCGCTTCCGCAAATTCATTTTCACCAGCGCGGCCAGCTCGATCGCGAGCCCGCCCGTCAGCGCATGGTCCAGCACGAAAGCGGCATCGGCGCGCAAATCCTGATTGACCTCGGCCTCAAGGATATTCGCGTCCTCACCAATCACCCGAAAAAAGTCGTCGCCCTCGAAGGCTACGGCATCCGCATCGCCGACCAGGTCCCCCTGCGCATAGAAACACCCAAGCCTAGCCACCAGGTTTTGTGAAGCAACATGCGCGACTCTTACGGATGGTCGGATCGCTTTTCAACAGCAGAAGGTGACTTCGCCGGTGGCATCGTGGGCTTTGAAGCAGCCGGTTTTCCGACAGTCAAATACTTGCGCATCTTTTCTAGGCGCTTCGCACCTAGGCCCCGAATCGCCAGCAAGTCATCCACACTCTTGAACGGACCGTACGTCTTGCGCATTTGTAAAATCTTGCCAGCCGTCGCCGGCCCGATCCCCGGCACTTGCTGCAACTGTTCCGACGTCGCGGTATTGAGATTCACCGGCCGCTCCGGCGGTTTTTTCTTGGTACCAAGCAAACTCTGGGGAAACAGAAGACCAAAGACAAGAATGGAGAGGAGAGTTCCGGCGGAGAGTGGCCGCGATGCCATCGCCACAGTATAATGCATCAGGAAGATATCTAAAGCAATAACCAGTCAAGGATTTCGTCTAGCTGATGCGTTTGCCCTGCGCGTCGAAGACTTCGAGTTCGCCGAAGAGCGCGGCTTGCGATTCGATCTGCGCGCGGTCGCCGACCACGACGATTTGCATGTTCGCCGAGTCCAGATATTTCCGCGCGGTCGCAAGCAATTCGTCAGGAGTGATGGCGCGAACTTTCGCGCGGTACGTTTCGAGGTAGTCGTCGGGCAATTCGTTCAGCGCCACCGTGGAAAGCTGCGACAGCAAGCCATCTTGCGTCGCGAGTCCCATGGAAAAAACGCCGCTCAAATAATTCTGCGCGTCGGCCAATTCCGGCTCGGGCACCGGCAGCGATCGCAGTTTGTCCATCTCGTAGAAAATCTCCGTGAGTGACGCCGCCACGACGTCGTTGCGCACCGCCGCGGTAACCGAGAAATATCCATGCTGCCGCAACGCATGCACACCGCTCCGTGGGCTGTACGTATAGCCTTTGTCCTCGCGAATGTTCATCACCAGTCGCGAATTAAACGCTCCGCCATACAAACTATTCGTGAGCCCCACCTTCACCCAATCCGGATTTTTTCGCGTGATGGCGTGGCATCCCGCCAGAATCTGCGTTTGCACCGCGCCGGGCACGTGCACCAGATACATGCGCCGGCCGCGCTGCTTAGCCGGCGCAGCAGCCGTTTTCGTTTCCGGTTTCTGGCCGGTCCAGGCGCCAAACACTTTTTCGACGTTCTGCATCATTGCTAGCGATTCGAAATCTCCAACCAGCAAAAGCAGACCGTTCTGCGGCGTGTAGGCGTCGCGATACACTTTTTGCAAATCTCCGCGCTTGTACGCGGCGACTTGCTCTTCGCTCGGCGAAACCTGGGCGTAGGGATGCGTACCAAACAAAACTTTTCGCAATCGTTCGCTGGCCAGAAATCCCGGCTGCGTGCGCTCCAGTTTCACTTCTTCGAGTTTCTGGCGACGCTCGCGCTCGAATTCTGCTTCGGGAAATGCTGCTTCCCGCGCCAGCTCATTCACCAGACCGAGCAGCGGCTCCGCAAATTCCGAGAGACCCGCAAACGAAATCGCACTGGTATCTGCCCCGGCGTTCGAGGAAAGATCCGCTCCGATGCGCCGCAAATCTTCTTCGATCTGGCGGCTCGCGCGCTTCGCTGTCCCCGTTCGAACCACCGTTGCGGTCATTTCCGCCAGTCCCGGCGCGCGATCGGCAACCGCCGCGTTGCCCGACCGAAAAAACAATTCGCCATGAAATTTGGGAATCGAATGCGCTTCCGCGAGCACGACTTCCAATCCGTTCGAAAGCCGGGCCTTGGTGCGCTTCGGCCAAGTCACGGCACGCTCTGCGGAAAGTCCCGGCACGCCCGTCGCTACTTCCACCGTCCGTGTCGCCATCACGCCGCCTCCTTCGCGCCCGCGTTCACGGGCGTGCGGAAAACGATGGCACGCTTTTCGTTTCGCAAATATTTCTTCGCCGCGGCCTGAATTTCTTCCCGCGTCACGGCAAGAAATCCATCGAGGATGGTGTTCACGAGCTGCGGCTCATTATCGAAAAGTGTGAAGCATGCCAGCAAATGCATCAGCCCATACTTCGGCATGTATCCGCCGCGGCCGCCCTCGAGCGTCGCGTAGTAATCCGACCGCCACTTTACTTTCAATTGCTCGAGCTCGTCGGCGCTGATGCCGTTTTGCTGCACTTCGCGAATCACCGCATCGAATGCGGCCAGCGTCTTTTCGCTCGAATACTCCGGCTTGTGCAGGATGCGCGTGGTCATTTGCGTCGGCCCGTTGTATGCGAAAATATCGTCGATGCCGCCGTCGGCCTCCACGGCAATTTGTTTTTCCAGCACTAACTCGCGATGCAATCGTCCCGCTCTTCCGCCAAGCAGCGCCTGGTCCAGGAGTGCCATGGCGCACCAATCGGCGGTCCGCCGTTTCGGCATCACGTATCCGATGGCCATGGCCGGCAGGGTCCCGAATTTTTCTTCCACGATGCCGCGGCGCTCTTCGGCTTGTTCGGGTTCGCTTGGGTCGGCAAACGGCGGCGGTGCTCCCGCCGGAATATCGCCGAAGTATTTTTTCGAGAGTGCGATTCCTTCTTCCGCTTTCACGTCGCCGAGGACCAGCAGCACCGCGTTGGTCGGCACGTAATACGTTTTGTAAAATGCCTGCACATCCTTCAAATCCGCCGCGTCGAGATCCGCGAAATCACCGTAGAAATTATGCGCATTCGCCCAATTGCGGAACGCCACCGACGGCATGTCCAGCCAGGGAAATCCGCCGTACGGCTGATTCATGACGTTCACGCGAACTTCTTCCTTCACCACGTCGCGCTGGTTTTTCAAATTCTCGTCATCTACTTTGAGTGCACGCATGCGGTCGGCTTCGAGCCAAAGCACGCGCTCCAACGCGTTCGAGGGCACCGCTTCGTAGTAGTTCGTCACGTCGTACGAAGTCGAGCCGTTCAGCACCCCGCCGCTTGAATTGATCAGCTTGATGTGCTGCATTTTCGGCGCGTTCGCGGAGCCCTGAAACATCATGTGCTCGAAAAGATGCGCGAAGCCGCTGCGCCCTTGCGGTTCCAGCCGGAATCCAATTTTGTAATACACACCGACGGTCACCACCGGCGCGGTCGTGTCCGGAGCGATCACCACTTTCAATCCATTCGCCAGCGTCGTGCTTTCGATGCCCACTTGCAGTCGTTTCACGCGTTGCCCCCCGTTGCTTTTGCTTTCACTTTTGTTGCTGCTTGCATTTTGTCCAATTCGGCCAGCATCCCGCCAGCATCCTGCGACAGCAGCCGCGCCGCCAATCGGTTCAGCGCTTCTTGCGCCAGCGCAAATTCAGCCGGAGACTCCCGCAACGCCTCCAAGTGCGCTTCCACGACATTGAAATCTCCGCGCGCGAGCGGCCCGGTCCACGCAGCCCGCAGCCCGAGCTGCTCCATATTTTCCAACACCTGCCGCGTCAGTGCCAGTAACGCTCTCGTGGCTTGCCCGCGCTTCATGCCGACCGAAATCAGCAATTGCGTGGCGGCTTCTTCCACAGCCAGCACATTCGAGGCCGCCATGGTCGCCGCGGCATGATACAAAATCTTTTTGCCGCCCGGTATCCGCGCGGGCAATCCGCCGAGCGAACGCGCGATTTGACGCGCCGCACGAACCCCCAGCGAGTCGCCTTCCACCGCAATCACTCTTCCTTCCAGCAATGGCACAGTAACACCGCTGAAAGATTGCAAGGGATGCATCGACCCGACCGCCGCGCCGCAGGCTTTGACGGGATCCAGCACACGCGCATCCAGCGCGCCGCTGGTGTGGAGCACGACTCTCCCGCGAAGCTCTTCCCCGCCGAGGCGCGCCAACTCTCTTGCTACGCCAGCAATCTCGTCATCAGGCACCGCGATCAAAATTACGCGCGACGATACGATCTGCCGTGTCATCTGCGCGTGCGGTTTCCCCGCGCCCATAAAGCGGACCGCTCGCCGCGCGCTCGCCGCGCTGCGAGTAATCACTGCGCCGATTTTCCAACCCAGCTCGCGTAATCGACGTCCTAAGGCGCGTCCCACGCGGCCCGCTCCGATGATGGACAGGCTATTTTCCATCCCGTGTTAGCATAACCTGAGGGCAACGCCGACACCAATTCCATGCACGTTTTCGGACTCGTCCTTTTTGGTATCATCGCGTTTTTCTGGCTCACCCACGGTATCCGCGTTGGCTACGGCGCGACTCGCCTTCCGTGGTTAAAGAAATTCTCTCCCGCAGCAGATGCGGACTGTCCGCGAATTTCACTGATCTTTGCGGCGCGCGACGAGGAAGAAAAACTTCCTGCGGCTCTCGCCACGCTGATGGAAATTGACTATACGAATCTTGAAGTTATCGCCGTGGACGACCGTTCGAATGATACGACCAGGCGCATTCTCGACGATTATGCCGCAGCGCATCCGCGGCTCCGCGTCGTGCATGTTACGGATTTGCCGTCCGGCTGGCTTGGGAAACCACACGCCCTCCAAAAGGCGTACGAAATCTCCGCCGGTGAGTGGCTACTCTTTACGGACGCGGACGTGCGTTTCAGGGCAGATGTTGTCCGCCGCGCCGTCACTCTTGCAACGCAACACAAGCTGGACCACCTCTCTCTCCTCTGTGACATCGAGGTCATTGGCTTTTGGGAGAAGCTGCTGGTTACATTTTTCGGTTTTGTCTTTCAAATCGCCACGGATCCCTACCGGGTCAGCAATCCGCATTCTTACTTCTACGTCGGAATCGGCGCGTTCCAGATGGTGAAGCGCTCCGCGTACGAAGCCAGCGGGACGCACCGCCGGCTGGCCATGGAAGTCCTGGATGACATGAAGTTGGGAAAAATCGTCAAGCGGTCGGGTTTTCGTTCGGGAGTGGGAATCGCGCAGGATAGCGTAACGGTTCGCTGGCACGCAGGGCTCGGCAATCTGATCCGCGGCGTGACGAAGAATTTCTTTGCAGGCGCGGGCTACAACGTAGGCATCGTTGTGCTCGGGCTCACCGGACTTTTTCTCATCGACGTCGCGCCCTTTCTCGGCGTTTTCCTAGGCCACGGCTGGATTCGAATGTTCGCCGCCATCGCCATGGCGATGGCTCTTTCTTTTCATGCTGCGGTTGCGTACACGATGCGCGTCTCGCCACTCTACGCGCTGACGCATCCTCTCGGCGCTGTCTTGCTGGGCTACATGCTCCTGCGTTCCACGATCATCACCCTCAAACAAGGCGGCATCGTCTGGCGCGATACGTTTTATCCGCTGGATGAGCTGAGGCGCGGGGTCGTTTAGGAGGCGGAATCCGCGGCGGCCGGCGCGGGGTCGACCGAAAACAAGCCGGCCATATCCCTCTGTTTCAGCGAGCGGATGCGGTCGCGGAGCTGAGCGGCTTTTTCGAATTCGAATTTCTTCGCGGCTTCGCGCATTTGCAGTTCGAGCTGCTGCAGCATCTCCGCAAATTGTTTTTCGCTCTTGATGTTCGCAGCGGCAGCGTCCAGCCCCGCTTCGTCAATCGGAATGGTCACGTAATCGGCTTCGACGATGCGCGCCAGATCCATATCCACGGATTTGATAATGGACATGGGCGTGATGTTGTTTTCCGTGTTGTAGGCGACTTGCTTCGCGCGGCGGCGGTTAGTTTCATCGATGGCCTGATTCATCGAATCGGTCCGCCGGTCCGCATACAAGATCGCACGGCCCTCAATGTGCCGCGCGCAGCGCCCTATCGTTTGAATCAGCGATGTGTTGCTCCGCAAAAATCCTTCCTTATCGGCATCCAGAATGGCCACCAGCGACACTTCCGGAAGGTCCAATCCTTCGCGAAGCAGGTTGATTCCGATCAGCACGTCAAATTCGCCGCGCCGCAAATCACGCAGAATCTTGATGCGATCCAGCGTCTCGACTTCCGAATGCAAGTAGCGGCACTTCACGCCAATTTCCGAGAAGTATTCGGATAAGTCCTCGGCCATACGTTTTGTGAGCGTAGTCACAAGCACGCGTTCATTTTTCTCGGAGCGCACGCGAATTTCCTCGAGAAGATCGTCCACCTGGCCCTTCACGGGCCGAATTTCCACTTGCGGATCGACGAGGCCCGTCGGACGAATCACCTGTTCCACCACGACGCCGCCCGCTTTGGTCAGCTCATAAGGCCCGGGCGTAGCCGAGACGTAGACCACCTGATTCATGCGGTGTTCGAACTCTTCGAACGTGAGCGGCCGATTGTCCAGGGCGGAGGGCATTCGAAAGCCGTAGTCCACCAGCGTTTGCTTGCGCGCGCGGTCGCCATTGAACATGCCACGCACCTGGCCCACGGTCTGGTGCGATTCATCGATGAACATCAGGAAATCCTGCGGCACGTAATCCAACAGCGTGGGCGGGGCTTCTCCGGGCAGGCGCCCACTCAAGTGCCGTGAATAATTTTCGACGCCGTGGCAGTATCCGATGGTGCGCATCATTTCGATATCAAACATGGTGCGTTGCACCACGCGCTGGGCCTCGACGAATTTTCCCTGCTTCTCCAGCTCCTTCTTCCACCACCAGAGTTCTTCCTGAATGGTCACAATCGCGCGCTCGCGCTGTTCCTGGGGCATCACGTAGTGGCTCTTTGGAAAAATGGTGACCTGGGGCAGATCCTCCTGCCCCGACTTCACTTCGCCGGTCAGCGGGTCGATCTGCCGGATGGAATCGATCTGCTCGCCCCACATCTCGAGACGGAACCCTTCGTCCTGATACGGCGGATAAATCTCGATCATGTCGCCGCGCACGCGAAATGTGCCGCGCCGCAAGTCCTCCGATCGCTCGTATTGAATGCCCACCAGCCGCCGGAGCAGCGCCTCGCGCGAGGTTTGCTGCCCCTTCTCCAGGCTGACCAGCATTCCGTAGTACGCCTCGGGCGAACCGATGCCGTAAATGCAGGAGACGGAGGCCACGATGATCACGTCGCGCCGTTCGAACAGCGACCGCGTGGCGCTCATGCGCAGCTTGTCCAGCTCGTCGTTGATGGTGGCTTCCTTGTCGATGTAAATGTCCGCGGAGGGAACGTAGGCTTCCGGCTGGTAAAAATCGTAGTAGCTAACGAAGTATTCGACGGCGTTTTCCGGGAAAAATCCTTTGAATTCGTGATAGAGCTGCGCGGCCAGCGTTTTGTTGTGCGCCAAAACCAGCGCGGGACGATTGGCCTGCTCGATGAGCTTCGCCATGGTGAAGGTTTTGCCGGAGCCGGTCACGCCCAGCAGCACCTGATGTTTTTCGCCTGCTTCCAAGCCGCCATAGAGCTGCTCGATTGCTGCAGGCTGGTCACCGCGCGGCTGATAGTTGCTGTGCAGCTTAAATTTCATGCGAGGGCTCTCCTGACGGTCCGACGGGCACTGCCGAAACCTTCATTATACTCCGGCAGTCAAACTCTGGCTTCAGGGCAGGGGCGGCGGAAACAGCCTCGGAGGCGGTTCAGGGATGAGACAGCGGCGTTTCCGTCACCAAAAGCACTTCCGAGTGGCTCTTGGCGTCCACGTTGTAGTGCACGCGGTTGGATTCATCGGCTTTCGCGACGGTGACGTCCATGGATTGATGGGCCTCTTCGGTGGCGCGGACGACTAATCTCGTCTTCAACGAAATGTAGGTGATGATTTCGTTGGCGCCTTTCGCCGTGCCCCTGGTTTTCAGCTCGCGGAGCTTGAAATCTTCCGGCGTCGCATCTTTCGGCGAGGAATTCTGCTTTAGCGTGGCCGTGGTCAGCAAAACCGCACATGTCTCCGAGGGCCCGCTCGACGGTGAGATCTCTCCTTTGATGGAAAGTTGTAGCGCATGGCAGTTTTCATTTCTAACGTAGGTTGACTCGCGCGCCCAATAGAGGCCGGCGATCGGGGCGCCGCCACTTTCCGGCTGATCGGATTTCCATTTTTCTCCCAGCTTCACTCCATTTTGCGGAAGCGTCCAGGCCGTCGCAAAGCGCGCCACCCACTGCTGCCAGGCCTGCTGCTGCTCCGGAAAGAGCGAATCCAAGCCGGTCATTTTCTCGACGGAGCCGTCCGGCGAAATGGTGAATTCGATTTGCTTGCCCTCGGGGTCCACTTTCTGAACTTGCCAGTGGGGCTCTTTGTCGCCGGGCTTTTTCACCCACACGCCGGAATCCAGGGTACGAAATTGACTTCGTGCATGAATCGCGGCTTTGCCGCCCACCTGCTGCACGCCCAGGACGCCAACCTGGAGCAATCCATGCGCATCCAGTTGCGCGGCGTTGGGGGCCATCGGCGCGACGACGTTGCTTTCGGTCTTTACGTTTTTGTCGCTGCGGTAGCGGATCAGATAGGTGATGGTTTGCCCGGCGTGCAATTCCGGGATCAGTTTGACGCGCGCGTCACCGGCGCAGACTGTGCCGACCCCGAGAAGAAAAAGCACGATGCAAAACTTCGCCGATCGCTTCATGTGCATGCCCAATTCGAACGAAGGCGGAGGAGACGTCATTTTGGAGAATTCTTGAAATGACGATCAAAAAAATCGCTGGCAGCGTGGTATGCCTCCAGCCAATGCCGGTGCAGCAGAAAATCATGGACGTCGTCGGGGAAGATGAGCTGTTCGATTTCCACGCCGCGTTCGCGGAGGCGTGCGACCAAATCCACGGTCTGTGTGAAATACACGTTGCGGTCGTCGTCGCCGTGGATGAAGAGCACCGGCGACTTCCAGGTGTTCACGGCGGTCACGGGAGAAGAATCGTGGGCCAGCTTGGTCAACTCCGGTGAAATATTTTTGCCGTCCCAATTGTCGGTTGGCCAGTCGTGGACGCCATGGATGTCCACTCCCGCCGCGAACAGATCGGAATTGCGGCCCAGTCCCAGCGCGGTCAAGTAGCCGCCGTAACTTCCGCCCCAGAGTCCGATGCGTTTGCCATCCACGTCGCTGCGGGTCTGCAAATATTTTCCAGCCGCCACGACGTCCTCGTATTCTTTCGCGCCACGGCCCGCACGGCCCGGGGCTTCGCGAAACGTGCGGCCGTAACCGATTCCGCTGCGGTAATTCAGCGCGAGGACCACATATCCGCGGTTGGCGAGATACTGGTTCATGGAGTAGGAATTCGAGTAGTAGTACATGTAATGCCAGCCGAGGAGCATCTGGCGCATCGAGCCACCATGGAGGAAAATCAGCGCGGGACGCTTCTCGCCAGACTTCAAACCCGCCGGAACAAAAAGCTGTGCGTGGAGTTCGAGACCGTCGGCTGATTTGAAGGTGGCCTGCTGCGGCACGACCAATCGGTCTGACGGAAAGTCCTTGGGCCAAGTCTCCGGCGCCACAGGAGGCTTTGACTTAGCGCCAAAGTCGCTGATAACCGTTCTTGCAGGATGGGTCGCACCGGAAGCCAGAAAGGCGAAAGTCTGCCCGTCACTGAGCATTACCGAGCTCCATTCAATTCCATCGCCGCGCGTCCATTGTTCGGGACGATCCCCGGCGAGCTTTACGCTCCAAAGATGCCGGCGATCGATGTCGTTGCAATTCGAATTGAAGAGAACTGTTTTCTTGTCCGGCGTGAACGACCATTGTTCGACTTCGCAGTCGCCCGGAGTGAGCAGCTTCGGTTTTCCACCGTCCGCGGAAAGCGCGTACAGATGCTGCCAGCCGTCTTCTTCCGAAGCGATCACCAGTTGATTGCCAGCGGCCCAATTGATGACGCCGCCGCCGGTATCGCCCGCCATGTAGGGGTAGGATCCTTGCGGCGCGGCACTGCTATGCCAGATTTCTTTTGACGTGCCTGTCGCTGCATCGGCTGTCCAGATCGCCCACGGATGCGCTTTGTCCGGGGCGATGAAATATCCCTGCGGCGCGTCTCGCGGTTCCGCCGGCCGGCGCACGAACGCGATGCGCTTTCCATCGAGCGACCAAACCGGATCCCCATCGCGATCCACCGAGGGGGCGACGTAACGAATGCTCTTGGCAGATACGTCGTAAACGGCGATGAAGGCGTGATCGCCGCGCCCGGCCACGAACGCCAGCTTTCCCCCATCGAGTGACCACTGCGGATCGGAGCAGTTGCCTCGCGTAACAATTTGTTTGGGCTTCTCACTGCCATCGAGCGGCGCGATCCAGATTTGGCCGTCCTTGTCGTACGCTACCCAGCCTTTCGCGGAAATTTGCGCTTCGCGGCCACCTTCGTCAATTTTTCTCGGCGCGCCGCCTTTCCAATCCACCGCCCACAAAGCCATCTGCGCGCCAGCGGGATCGCTGGTGGGATTTCCGTATTGCCCAGCGGGATTTTTTTGCTCGCCGCGCACGTAGACGATCGTGTTGGCATCCGGCGAAAAACTCATGAAGGAAAGTTCGCCGCCATCATCCTCGGTGTAAGACGTCAGTTTCCGCGCCTTGAAATCCGAACCTTCCGCGACCCAGACGTTTCGTTTTCCTTGTTCGTCGAGCGTCCATGCCACACGGTTTCCCGTTTTGGCGGCCGTCAGATTGGCGGGAAACGGCGCGCTCATCACTTGCTCCAGCGTGAACGGCTTTTGCGCGTTCGCCCGCGAGATGAAAATCAGCAATCCTGCCGCGCACAGCAGACCATGACGCTTCATCGATCATTTCCTCCACTATTCAAGTGAACCATTTCTCTTGCGAGTTCAGAATTCAGTCCGCGGGCTGTCGCACGCCTGCTTTTTCAACGGAAACTCTTGGTCCATCCAATGGCCCGGATATTTTCAGGACGCGGCCATTTCCAAATTCAGCCGGCTTGCGGTCCTTGCCGTTCCGCGCACTGGCCGTCTCGATGGCCAGCTCCGCGTTCCGCCCAAAGCTCAGCGTTCCGTTGACCAGCGTGAGTTCCTTCCCGCCGTCCAGCTTCAAGTCGTCCAGAAAAATGCTTTGGCCCTTCACGCGGAACGAGCCGGTTCCGGCGGCCCAGCGCGAAATTCCGGTGTGCGCCGCGCCATCCGCGACGCTGGCGCTGACGTCCCACCCGCGGAGTTCAACCTTTATAAGGTGAAAATCGCCGCGCCCTTCCAGCTTGCTCAGCAATTCCTCACGGCCGACCCCTCCGGTCTTCAAGTGCAAAGTTCCCGCCGCTGTGCCGGTCAGACGCTCGGCGATTCGGCCCGTTCCGGGCAGCTGCGACAGATTGACGCGTTCGAGCTCCGCCGAGATGTCGTAGGCCGGCCGGGGCAAAAACCTTGCGTCAATCTTTGCGCGGACTTTTCCGCCAGCCCACTCCGCATCTGCATTGTAGACTTCCAACTGCAGGTTGCGCAGCGAACCCTTCGCGTGAACGTGCTCCAGCTTCAGTTTTTCGATGGTCAATTGCCCTACATCGAGCTCGCCCTCGGCATTCACACGCCGCACCAGCTCGCTCGCGGGAGGGCTCGGCGCCGATCCACCAAGCAAGGACGGCAGAAGCCGCTGCAGCCAGCCGGGCCGCGCCCGGGGCCCGACCCAGCGATCTAATTCCGCCGCATCCAACTGGTCTCCGGACAAATGAAAAATCCACCTCGGCGCATTTTCACCGTCCGTCGCCGCCGCTTCTTCAATGCTTCCAGTCCACATTCCCCCGAACGCTTCCACCCGCATCACTCGCGCGATCCGGCGCCCGCCGGCGAAATCCAAGGCGCTCTCGGTTATTTTCAAAGGCTGGTTCAAGCCCGCAACGGTCAAGTTGGCTTTGTTGAAGCCAATTCTTCCATTCCAGGTTCCGCTGAACGGTTTTTTCCATTCCCATTTCGTCAGCGCCGTCGCCTGTCCGTTCAATTCCCAGCCGTGATTCAACTGATGTCCAAAGGCCGCAGACAATTTCAGAAAATCTTCGGCTTTGAGGAAATTCCCCTCGATGCTGATGCCACCGGCCTGGGTGCTCAGATCCTGCACAAGCGTCAAATCGGCGGCGTTAATCATTGCCAGTGCGACGCGCCGTCTCTTCGGCGTCACCACGTCGCGGACCTCACCTCCGAGCGCGACCCGCACGGGACCGAACACCAGCGAAGAACGCTCGCGGCCGCCGTTGACCGGACCGATTCGAATAGGCTCGGCAAAGCCTGGGACTCGAACGACACCTCCGCTGCTGGAGATAGCAGCGGACTCCACGGCCAGTGGCCAGCCACGCAGAATCATCCCGCCGGTAAAATACTGATCCGCGGTCACGCCCTCGGCCACGTCCGGATGAAAGGCGCGGTACCACGCGAGCAGGTCGGCGGCTTGAACTCCCATCGAATCAAGCCGTAGTTCCGTGGAGCTCGCGTTTCCGCCGACTCGATCGAATCTCCCGCGCAGATTCGATTTCGGCCCTTCCAAGACAATTTGCTCGGCGACCACGCTGCCGGTTCCCGCGTTCCAGCGGCCCTTCACGTTGGCGTTTACGCGCGGATTGTCGGAACGTTCCGTCAAATCCCACCGATGGATCTGCGCCGCGCGTCCCTGCAGCGAGAATGTCCAATCCCCGGACTGATCCTCTTTGGCGATGCCGCTCTTCGCCGTGGCGTCCAGCGCGAACGAGCCGCGCGCACCGTAATCCTGGCCGCGGAAAAGCCGGAAGAGGTCCGCGAGGGAGGCGTCGCTCCAATGCAATTCAAACTCAGCGGGCTGCAGCCGCGTTGATGTGCCCGCCAGGTCGCCGCGCACGCGGATCGTGCCAGCCGATTGCAAGGAGACGCCGCTTCGCCAGGGCTCGGCCTCCAGTTGCAAGCGCCAGCGCCCGGGAGACACCTGCTCCACGCTTCCCGATACGTTCGTGAAGGCAAACGGCCGCTTATCCTCTTTTAGTTTGAAATTCACGCGGCCATCGTCAAATTCAATTTTCTGCAGGCGGTTCACTGGGGCCACAGGGGAAGGCGGCCCGTAGAGGGGCGCAGTTGAGCCGGGATTTGCTTTTGCCGGAGGCAGCCATCTCTCCAGGTTCCAGCGCCCCTCCGCATTGCGCACCAGGATCAGGCTCGGCCTGCTGAGCGACATCGTGCCAAATTCAAAGTGTCCGCGCAAAAATCCCCACCAGCGAAGATCGGCGCTCAGGCGTTCGGCGCGCAAAAAATATTCGTAGCCAAAACCGGGATCTTCGCCGACGGTCACATTGTTGGCATCGAGTTGCGGGCTCGGCAGAATTCGCACATCGAAAGTTTCCACCTCCACGGGACGGCCAAACGCACGCGCTAGTTGCGCCACCAGATAGCCGTGCACGCGGCTCGTGCGGGCGAGCAGCGAAACGCCGGCTTGCAGCGCGATCACCGACAGTACGATCGCCAGCGCCGGTTTCCACCACTTTCGCAGCGTTTTCATTTCGCTCGGAAGTTTCGCAGACTCGCACGGAAAAAGGTAGGGGCGAGCCCGCTGGTTCCAATCCGCGGGACCGGACCACTAGTGCACGGTGCGGAGCATGCGGCTCCATCGCGTGCGCGACGGCAGATGAGCCAGGGTCTGAAAAATGCCCGTCAAGCGCGACCAGAAGGTAGTCTCTCCGCTGTAATCGCCGCTGGTCGCGTCCACCGACCAGTACACCAAAAAGGGGCGCCCCATGATGGCGTCGCGGTCCACAAATCCCCAGTAGCGGCTATCCTGGCTGTGGTCGCGATTGTCACCCATGGCGAAGTATTTTCCGGTGGGAACAACGATCTCGTCGCCCTGCACGTATTTCCGGATTTGCGGCCGCCATTCGGGGATGACATTTGGCGAGATCACCTGGCTTCGGACCGGCGGAAAGGAAAAGTTGAACGGATCGACGGATGCCAATGGGTCGTGCACGGCATAGGGTTCATTCAAGCGCTTTCCGTTGACATGCACCTCCCCGTCGACAACTTTCAGGCGGTCGCCCGGCACCCCAATGACCCGCTTCACGAAATGCTGATGGTCCGCGAAGGGATACTTGAAAACGATAATGTCACCGCGCTCCAATTGCCGGTAAGGGAGCAGCTTTTCATACCAGGCGCCCGTTCCGCCGAAAACGAATTTATTCACCAGTAGGTGATCGCCGATCAGCAGCGTGCCTTCCATGGAGGCCGACGGAATCTTGAAGGCTTGCACAATGAAGCTGGTTCCGAAGAGCGCCAGGATGACCGTCACCAGGAGCGACTCCAGATATTCGGAAAACGTGGTCTGGCCTTCGCGATGCTCCTGCTTCTTTTCCGTCGCCTGCTCTTCGACTAACGTTTCTTCGGGCATTCCGCCTCAGCCTCTCGTTTCCGCATGCACTAGCTTCTCGAGCGCACTGCTCGCGGCTCGTTGTTCCGCTTCTTTTTTTGTGGCGCCTTCCCCCTCCGCCATGCGCTCTCCGTCGACCCACACTTCGATGAGGAAGTGTTTCTGGTGGTCCGGCCCGCTCTCTCCAGTCAGGCGATACTCCGCGGGCGTACGCCCGCGTCCCTGCAAAAATTCCTGCAGCGCCGATTTGCGATCCGAATCCGCGATCCGGTCGCCTCGCTCTTCCAAAGCCTGCTCAAACAACACCTGGCGCAGTACTTCCCGCGCCGGGCCTAGCCCCGCATCAAGATAAACTCCCGCGACGACTGCCTCGAACGCATCCGCCAGCAGCGTTTGCTTCTCCCGGCCGCCGGTCTTCTCTTCGCCACGTCCCAGCCGGAGATGTTCGCCGAGTCCGAGCCTCCTAGCAGCCGCCTCTAGCGAGCCCGCGTTCACGATCCGCGCCCGGCCCTTTGAGAGTTGCCCTTCGCTCCACTCCGGAAAATTTGTCAGAAGGTATTCGGTCGCCAGCAGCCCTAGCACGGCGTCACCGAGAAACTCCAGCCGCTCGTTGTCCATGGGTAGCGTGGCGCGGCTCGCCTCCTCTGCGCCGGACGCTCTCAGCTCCGGCACCGCCGAGCTATGCGTCAGCGCCCGCTCTAGTAGTGCCCGGCTCAAAAACTTGTAGCCTAGCCGTTCCTCGAGCGCAGCGTCGCGATTCCGGGTGTTCTCTTGCATAAATCCGGCGCGCCGGAGGTCTGTGCTTACTTGGGCGAGCTCAATTGCGTGGACCCAAGCTTTTTCGCTTCGTCCGCGCCGCTCTTGCAGACCGCCTGCATTGCGCCCGGCATCGCCACGCAATGATTGAAAGCCGCCACTGCGTCATCGAAGTGCGACGCGCCCTTGTTCGCCAATCCCAGCAAGTAGTAATTCACCGGGTCGGGAATCGGATCAATCTTTACCGCCAGCTCGAGTTCCGGGACGGCCTCCGCGTACTTTCCGCGCCGCACGAAAACCAATCCCAGCCCGCTGTGCGCCATCGCCAATGATTGGTTTTTGGCATTGTCAAATTGCTGGTCGGTCACTTCTGCGGGCTTGGGCAGTGTCGGAGCAATTTCAATCGCCTGCTTGGAATACTTTTCTGCCTTGCTCAGAGCCTGCGCCGCCTCGGACGGGTTGTTGGGCAGCCTGCGGGGAAGCGTCTGGCCGAGCATGGCGAGCGTGGAGACGTCGTTTGGCGCCAGCGCGAGTTCCTTTTCGCCGTACTCCACCATCTTTGGCACCTGCCCAATCTGCTGGTATTCGAATACCAGCGCCACATACACGGGAGACCTGTAACGGCTCTGCGGATACTTTTGGAGAAACGCTTCTCCCGACTCAATCTTCTTGTTCGCGTTTTCCAGCGAAAGATCGTGGAATGCCTTATAGGCCGCATCTTCGTCCGCGCTGACCGGCGCCGGAGCGTCCAGCGTCAGAGGCGTAATCTCCGGGGTCTTCGATTTGTCGCTCGGCTGCGGAGCCGGCTGGCTCTGGCTTCCCTGCCCGCTCTGCGAGCTCTGCGCGCCGGCGATTCCACTCGCGCACACGAGCACTCCCGCCATAATCAACATTCTCCAGTTTCTTCTCATCTCATTTTCTCCTCTTCCCTTTTTCCCGTTTCGAGCTTCGGGCCGGATCACCTGTGCTGCCGCTGAAACTTTCCCTCAAAGCCAAAATCGGCCTTGCCTCACGGCCGCGCGGTTGACTTATCTCCCGCAAATGCCGCAAGTCCTTTTTGTGCGGCCAGCTTTGCCTGATCGGGCCCGCCTTCCACGGCCAACGCGGACTGATACTCCGCCTTGGCTACGTCCGGTTTTCCCTCGTCATCGAAAATTCGCGCCAAATAAATGTGCGACCACGCCAGCACCATGGGGTCCGCGGTCGCCGCGTATTCCCCCGTCGTGAGCCGCCCGAACACCTGCTTGGCCCTCGCCGCGTCATGGTCCAGCAGCGCCACCAATCCCATCCCGTACCAGGCACGCGCCTGGTCCGGATACTTTGTCAATACTTTCTGAAAGGAACTCTCTGCCGCGCGCGGATTCTTTTCCGCGATGCGCCGTTCCCCCTCCGTCAGAGCCGCGATGACTTCGGCATCATTGGGCACTGTTGTTGGGGCAGTTTTCTTTCGTCGCGCCACTTCTTCGGCTGAAGGTTCATCCCCTGTTTTTGCCGGCTCGGCTGCCGCAAAATTCACGGTTGCCAGCCGCTTCGACTCCGCGCCCGTATCGATTGCTCTCACCAAGTCCGGAAAAAAGAGCTTCATGGAGGGCTCGGAACTCTCGTACTTCGGCAGCGCGCCAAAAAGAGGCCTCGCCAGGACGTAACCGTCTTCGTCGTACCGGCTCAGCGCCGCTTCTTTTTCGCCCGGCGACATCCTCTTCAGTTTCAGCTCCACCGCCCGCACCAGGCATTCCGCAAAGTAAGACGCGTAATCGTCCTTCAGTTCCGGGGCGAGCCGTGGCGCCAGCGCCGCCTTTTCAAACAGGGGCCGCTTTACAGCAACTACGCGCGGATACGAGAGCGGCAGCCGGTCCAGCAGGAAGTGCAGGAAGGCGTGCCGCAACACATCCGTGGGAATCTCTTCCCCGCCGCTTAGCACCAGCGCGTAGTGATTCCCGAAGTTCCGCACGTTGGTGATTCGTCCCACCAGCGGCTCGACAACGATTGTGAATGTGTCCGGATCTGAGGCATCCAGAATTTCCCGGACGTAAGCCGCCGAAACGAACACGATTTGCGAGACCGGATCATGCAGCCGCACCACTTCGCGCTCGTAAATCGGCTGCACCTGCCTCCAGAGCTGGCCGATTTTCTGTTCCTGGTAATAGTTCGAGAGGATTTCGCCGAAGCCTTCCAGCGCCAGCACTTCCGGCGGTATTTCGTCTCGCCGGAGAACCGTTTGAAACTTAGGCGCGGGCCCGGTCACCAGGCCAAACCAGAGGTAGCGGGAGAGCGTCGCGCCAGCATCCTGCAGCTCGTGCTGCTTATAGAATTCCCGCACGGCGTCCACCGCCGGCCCTTGCTGCTGACGCAACCTCTCCCTCATCTGCGCCCGAAACACCGTCCAATGGTCCGCGCTGACATTGGATTCAAAGCCTGCCGCGACGAGCGCGCACATCGTCGCAAACATCGCTTCGCTGCCGTCCACCGTCACTGCGCTCGGAGGCGCTGCTCTATGGCGTGGACGCACCGCGGGCGAAGGCGCCGCAGGGGGAGGAGGTTGCGTCTGCACCTGTGCCGGGGCCGGCGCCTGCCCTGCCGCCGGCAATGCTATTGCCGCGCACAAAGCAGACTGAAGCATTCTTCGTATAGTTTTCTTCATTCTTATCGCCGCAGTTCTCACTCGGACCAAAGGCTCTTTCTCTCTCTCGGCTGGTAACGTCTCCCAGCAAGGGTGGGTATGCCTGCGAGACGAATCTCTCCTCTCGCAACGCCGCGGCATTCAGTCAATTTACCGTCGGCCCCCGTATCCGTCAAGGAATCGCTCCTATTTCTCTCTCCGCCTTCCGGTGCAACACTTGCCCCTTCTTCTGGCATCTGATAACAGTGAAGATGCGCCCAAACCCAGCGGGGGATGGCTCCTTCGGATGCTTGCCGGCCCCATGAAAAAAATCGCACTCCTTCCTGCATTGACCATCGTCGCGGTGATTTTCCCAGCCCGGCTTGCGGCCCAGCTCGTGCACGAAAATCCTGCGCCGCCGCCGCAAGCATCCGCCAAACAGGACGCCCAGAATTCCTCAGCGGTTCCCGTGCCTTCCGGCAAGAAACGCCTCTCCCAGGAGATCCAGCTCACCGGCGAACGTACATGGATGGACAGCGGCATCGACGTGCAAGCCGGTGAACACGTGCTCCTTGCCGCCACCGGCAAGCTCCGCTATGCCGACGCGAAAGAGGACAACGGCCCCGACGGCCTCGGACGCGGATTCAAGGATCTTCTCCGCGTGCTTCCTTTAAACGAAGCAGGCCGCGGCGCGCTCATCGGCCGCATCGGTGACCAAGACATTGCTCAGACGTTTTTGATCGGCGCGCGCCGCGACGTGCTCGCTCCCGTGTCCGGCCGCCTCTCTGTAGGCATCAATCAAACCAGCGACGACACCGGCGACGGTAACTACGCCGTCCGCATTGAAATCTATGCTCCCCAGGACGGCTCCACTCGCGTCGCCGTAAAGCAAGTCACTTCTCTTCCCGGCATTGACACCCAACTCTTCGCGAAGATTCCCCGCCGCATCGGCGACAAAGACGGCAATCCGGGCGACATGGTTAATTTCCTTATACTCGGCTCCGAAGCTGCCATGCAGCGTGCCTTCACCACTGCTGGCTGGGTGAAAGTCGACGCCGACGTTAAGGACACCGTGCTCCACGGCATCCTCGGCAGCCTTTCGAAAGAGTCCTATCTGACCATGCCCATGAGCCAGCTCTATCTCTTCGGCCGGCCGCAGGATTATGGCTGGGCGCATGCCGAGCCCATCAGCGTCGTCCGGTCGCGCAACCATCTGCGTATCTGGAAGGCTCCTTTCCAGGTCAAAGGCGAAACGCTCTGGGTCGGTGCCGCCACGCACGACATCGGTTTCGAACTCGACCAGCGCAACGACGGCATCACCCACAAGATCGATCCCGACATCGACCTCGAGCGCGAATACGTCGAAAAAACGCTCTCGTCCACCGGACTCGTCGCCGAAGTCTCTCACATCCTACCCGGCAATCCCTTGAAGGAAGCCAAGACCGCCACTGGCGGCGCGTTTCATTCGAACGGCCAGGTTCTTGTCCTCAAGCTTGCCAACTCCGGCAAAGACGCGAACATCAGTACAACTGCCAGCGATGAGAACTAGCCCCTCGGTTCTTGCGCGTTATTTCTCCGCTTCCAGTTCGAGCGCAATCACTCGATCTGCTTCGTCTGGCCGCGGCTCCGGCACTTTCAGCACGAGTCCTCCCTTGACGGCGCTGAACTCCACGCTGCTTCCATCACGCAGCAGCCGCGCCGAACGTACCGGCCGCGGCAGGCTCGGCAGCGCCAGCACCGGCCCATTCCAATCGAGCACGTGCACGTAGACCGTTGAGCCGCGCTGCGTGGTCACGCCCCATGGCCCTGCCGTCACCGGCCCGCCCCGCGTTCCATAAACCGATTCCCCATACTGCTTGGTCCACTTCCCCATTTCCGTCAGGCGCTGCACAAACTCCGGCTGGATTTCGCCGCTCGGCATCGGCCCAACATTCAGGAGAAAATTCGCATTCATCCCCGCGGCTCGCACCAGATAGCGGATCAGATTTCCTGTGCTCTTGTAACGGTCATCCGTGATCCGGAATCCCCACGAATCATTCATGGTTTCCGAGGTTTCCAGCGGCAGAGTGCTCACCGATTGTTCCGGGTTGAAGCCTGTGGTGTGCCCGCCAGGCAAATCTTTTTCGAACATCTGAAAATCCTCGCCGGGAAACGGATTCTTGTGGTGGTTGCTGCCAACTAGCGCCTGTGGCTGCAGTAGGTGAAGCAGCGCGTACGTCCGCGCGAGATGCCAGTCGGCGCCAGGCTTGTCCCACATTCCGTCAAACCACACGCCGCCGATCTCGCCGTAATTGGTCAGCAATTCGCGCAACTGTCCGTCCATGAAATTCAAGTACGCATCCCAGTTGCCGGCTTCCGGCCGGCCCGTCTTGTGCCCGGTGCGCCCGCGTGGAAAATAATCAGGCGAGTGCCAATCGAGCTGCGAGTGGTAGAGAAACAGCTTGATACCTTGCTTGTGGCATTCCGCTGCAAGCATTCCAATTACATCTTTGCCGTACGGCGTCCGTGCCACCACGTTCCAATCCGACAGGCGCGAATCGAACATCGCGAATCCATCATGATGCTTCGAAGTGATGGTGATGTATTTCATTCCCGCGGCCTTGGCCAGCGCCACCCACGCCGCCGGGTCAAACTTGATGGGATTGAAGAATGCGGGGAGTTTCGCGTAGTCCCCTCCGTTTACCGGGCGCGTCTCCATCACCCATTCCCCGTCTCCCAGCACGCTGTACACCCCCCAGTGAATGAACATTCCAAATTTCGCATCCTGAAACCAGCTGCGCGCCTTCAGGTTGGCGGGAGCAGGACTGTAGTTCTCCTGCGCCCTCGTCCCCAACACTCCCGCAATGGCTGCGGAGCAAAGAACCATCGCAAGAGTGAAAGCCCGCATCCGGATGGCATTCTTCATCTCAACCTCCCTTGATAATCGTCAATACGCGCTGAACCAATCAAGTGGATTTTAGCGAATACAAGCATGAAGTCGAGCGATATCGCATTAGAAACCCGCGCTTCCCGCAGGCATTCTCTTGGGACTGTGCCGTTCATGGGGGCACCCTCCCTTCCCCGGGCGGCCACGTATCCCACCGCGTCATCTTCTCGGATTTGGAGTATGATTTCGTTCCGGCCAGGATGCACCCCGGACCGCGCTCCTTAGGAGGTGGCTCATGGTCACTGTTAAGCCAGCTAACGAAGAAGCCCGCGTCGTTGCCCTCGAGAAGTACGCCATCCTCGACACCGACCCGGAGCAATCCTTCGACGACCTCACTCTGCTCGCTTCTTACATTTGCAAGACGCCGATTGCCCTCATCTCGCTTGTCGACGAGGACCGTCAATGGTTCAAGTCCCGCGTGGGCATGGACGCTCGAGAGACTTCGCGGGACATCGCTTTCTGTTCCACTGCCATTTTGCAAACCGACGTCTTCGTCGTCCCCGACGCCCTCGCCGACGAACGCTTTCGCGACAATCCTCTCGTCACTTCCGACCCGCACATCCGGTTTTACGCCGGCGCCCCCCTGATCAACGAAGACGGTTACGCCCTCGGCACGCTTTGCGTCGTCGATCGCGCGCCCCGCGAATTGGTGCCCGATGAGAAAGACGCGCTGAAAGCCTTGAGCCGCCTGGTTCTCTGCCAGCTCGAATTCCGGAGAAACTTGATCCTTCTAAAGGAAGCTCTCACGGACCGCACCAAGGAGGAGCACGAGCGCCAGCGCGAGCTCGTCCACGTCCAGGAAACCCTGATGCGCGTAATGGGAATTCGCCACTGAGGACTTACCCCCCCGCTGCGTTGACTTGCTTTTCCCCGCGTCCTAAGATGCGGCTGTCCTGATGCACCGCGGTTCCCGTGCTGATTCGCCCCTGGCGACGGAGGATTTGTGAGCGATTGGAAATTTGCTCAAAAAGAAGTCTCCGAAGAGCTGGCGTTGCTGCATCATTTCGCGATTAAGAAAAATCAGAAGGACGGCGACATCGATTTCCTGGTGACCGTAAAAGAATTCGCCGCGCCTCCCAAGGGCCAGTACGCGCGTTTCTTCGCTCAGGCGGACAAATTCGTCAATCAGAGGACGGCGCCGATCCTGCCGACCGGATGGGGAAACTCCCTCCTCGACGCGCTCTGCGCCTGCGTTCGAATGATTCGTCAATTTCCGTATGAAGGCGAAACGACGCCCGCAGCCAAGAGCGCGCCCGGGGCTTGACGGATTTCCGGGCGATGAAGCGTCAGTGAAAAGTCGTGGCCTTCTGCTTTAGAATTTTGCAGACAAACGGAAGGTTCCTTTGCTAATCAACAAGAAAGAGCTGAAGCCCGGCATCATCGTTCTCGAGTTGAGCGGCCCGCTCCAGATGGGCGTCGAATGCAAGCAGTTGGAGCTCGCCTTCGATCAATTGCTTAGCGACAATCACCGGCATGTCATTGTTGATCTTTCGCAAGTTACCAAGCTCGACAGTGGCGGCCTCGGAAAACTCGTCAATTGTTTTTCCCGGTTGAAAACTGTGGGGGGCTTGCTTCGCCTCGCCGGCACTACCGGCATGATTGATGGCGTTCTCAAATTGGCCCACGCCGATCAATTCTTGAAAGCTTATCCGACTGCCCTCGAAGCGGCCCAGAGTTTCTCCGCTGATTCGCACCCTCCAACTAGCTAGCCTCCCCTATTTCAGGGGGCTTGCCCCTCCCTCCCTCCTCCTCCCCCTGCCGCTGCTAGCTTGGATCTCGCAGGGGCCTAGCCTAATTCGGCTGACCGCACTTCGCCGCCGCATTCGCTCTGCATCCCCACGGCGCTCTCACTTGAAGGATTGCCAGAAGGGTGCGCGGCATCTGCTTCGGCACTTCGAAGATCGCAACTTGCTGGGCGTTATTCTCTTCCTTGTAAGCGATGCGCAGGAAATGTCTTTTCTGCCGGTGCCTGACGAGCCCGGTTGCAATCGCAGGCAAAACTCCCAAATGTCGCGCCATTTGTTGCGAGTACTCATACGAGTCGATTTTTGCGAACGGGATGACAAGTTGGCTGCCGGAGCATTCAAACGTGAGTGCCGTTGGCGAAGTCGTGTCCAGCCTGCCAATCGTGCCTTCCTTGAGTGTCACAACGGTTCCTCCTGCATATGTAACCTGGCCGTTCTCAACCGCAATCGTGGCCAGCGGCAGGACCAGCAGCAAGCACAATCCGACTATTTTCTTCATGAACCACCTCTCATGGATCCGATTCGCTCCGCTCAGAGGAGCTGTTGGCATCGACGCTGCATTCGAACTGCCGGACCAGCCTCTCTCTAAGCCGCGCTTTTTCTTCGCACGTGCCGGACTCACGGCCGCAGACTGTCAGGGCTAGCCGACACCTCAAGCCCTAATCCGGCGATTAGCAGCGAGCTTGTTGAAGGCTTCACCACTCATGTCGCATTCGCGGCTCGAAGAAGTCCGGATGTCCTCTTTTTACCTTCACCTCGCATCGAATTCCAGGAGTGTTATCCTCTCTCCGCGGGCTGCCATGGAAAAAAGGCTCACTCTGAAAATACTAGCCACTTGCGCATCACTTCTGGTTCCGGCCTCGACCGTCTTCATGGCCAAGTTGATTGCCGGTGCTTCAAACGCCCCTCAAGAAATCAATGCGTCCGTTCAGCAGCGGCAGGACTGGTCCGCGTACGGCGGCGCGCCCGAAAACAATCATTACTCAGCGCTTGCACAGATCAACAGAAGCAATGTCAAGCACCTCGCCGTCGCCTGGAGTTTCGACACCCAGGAGGATGGCGTCCTCCAGGCGAGCCCGATCATCGTCGGGGGCGTCCTCTACGGACTTACTCCCACTCAGAAAGTTTTCGCTTTGGATGCCACGACGGGCAAGCTCTTATGGAAATTCGACTCGGGGATACGAGGAACGCAGCCCGATCGCGGGCTCGCCTACTGGGCCGACGGCAAGGACAAACGAATTCTCGTGGGTGTGATGAATTTTCTTTATGCCTTGGATGCCGCCACGGGCAAACCAATCCCAGGTTTCGGAACTAAGGGGCGAATCGACCTCCGGGAGGATCTAGGCCGAGGCCCTGCCACTTCCCAGTCTATCGTTCTGAGCAGCCCGGGCATCGTTTACAAGGAATTGGTGATCGTCGGCGGACGAAACCCGGAGACTCTTCCCGCCCCTCCCGGTGATATTCGCGCATACGACGTGCGGACCGGCAAGTTGCGCTGGTCGTTTCACACCATCCCGCACCCGGGTGAATTTGGTTATGACACTTGGCCTCGCGATGCCTGGAAGACCAGCGGCGCTGCGAACAATTGGGCCGGGATGTCGCTCGATCCTCAGCGTGGAATTGTCTATGCACCAACGGGCTCGGCAGCGTTTGATTTCTATGGCGCCGATCGCATCGGTGACGATCTTTTCGCAAATTGCCTGATTGCCTTGAATGCGGAGACGGGCCAGCGCATCTGGCATTTTCAGGGGGTCCACCACGACATCTGGGACCGGGATTTCCCTTCTCCTCCGGCGCTTCTCACGGTGAAGCGCGACGGGAAACAAATCGATGCGATAGCCCAAACCACAAAGCAAGGATTCGTCTATCTGTTTGATCGCGCCAACGGAAAACTTCTTTTCCCGATCGAGTCTCGCAAGTACCCTCCGAGCACCGTGCCCGGCGAAATGGCCGCTTCCGAGCAGCCTCTTCCGGCTCGGCCCGCCCCCTTTGCGCGTCAGCTTCTCACCGAGGATCTTCTGACTACCCGCACTCCCGAAGTGCATCGGTGGGCGCTGGAAAAGTTCAAGAAATTCCGCAGTGAAGGGCAGTTCGTTCCCTTCGGCATCGGGATCGACACGGTAGTATTTCCGGGCTTCGACGGTGGCGCCGAGTGGGGTGGTCCCGCCGTGGATGCGGACACCGGAATCATCTACATCAATTCGAATGAGATGGCCTGGACCGGCGCGCTCGCGCCGAACACTGGCGAAAACAGCGCGCGAGCCATCTACCTGAGCCAGTGCAGCGTCTGCCACGGAGAAAAAATGGCGGGTTCGCCTCCCGCGATGCCTTCGTTGATCGGAGTGAGCGACCGGCTGGCTCCGGCACAAATTGCACTGACCATCAAAAACGGAAAAGGACGAATGCCGGGCTTTCCGAATCTGACGGAAGATCAAGTCTTTGCTCTGGTCGACTACTTGACGAGCGGTGAGAGTAAAGAACTCGCAAGCTCCGAACCACCGCCACTGGCCATGAAATATCGCTTTACCGGATACCACAAATTCCTGGACCCGGAAGGATATCCTGCCGTCGCACCTCCCTGGGGCACTCTGAACGCCATCAATCTGAACACCGGCGAATATGTCTGGAAGATTCCGCTAGGCGAATACCCGGAGCTTGCGGCAAAAGGCCAAAAGGACACCGGCACGGAAAATTACGGCGGTCCCATTGTTACCGCAGGCGGACTGCTGTTCATCGGCGCGACCAACTTCGACAAGAAGTTCCGCGCCTTCGATAAATCCACCGGTGAGCTGCTTTGGGAAACAGCGCTTCCCTTCTCCGCCAACACGACTCCCGCAACCTACGCTGTGAACGGCCGCCAATTTGTCGTCATCGCCGCGGGCGGCGGCAAAGATCCCAAGTCGCCTTCTGGCGGTATCTATATCTCCTTTGCTCTGCCTCAAGAATCACCAACCCCGAGTGCCAGCTCAGAACCGAAGCAATAGTTTTTGGAATCGTTGAGAAGCCTACTTTTTGTCCAGGAGCCCGCTCAGCAGATTGGCGAGCTGTGACTCCTGCCGCAGAACTGTCTCTTGATGCGCCGCTGCGCCGTCACTTTCAGTCAGCCGTGCAAGTTGCGCCGCCAGGTTGCGAACGGCTGCATCCTGCGGCACGTACGTCCGGTCCGTTGGAGCAACGGCCTCCCATCCTGATTTTGTGCGGCGAAGTTCCCAGCGAACTTTTTCATTGCGCCGCTTCGAATCCACCCCGGCGCCCGCGAGGAGGACGCGGGTTGCAACTTTCAGGTGCGCCCAGCCGTGGTCGCGCTTGATTTCCACTTTCTCCACTTCGAATCGCTCAAAAATCACCAGCGTCAGTTGTAGCTTCATGGGATCATCGCTGCGCAGGAGGCTTCCAGCCGCATTACTCAATTCCGAGATGCCATGGGCAATTTCGTCGCGCGTCGGCTGTTTGTTTCCCATGGCAATGATGATGCTCGATGGAATTTCGGCGGTCGCGTCTGGAGCATCCGGAGTTTCCGGAACCTGAGGGCCATAGTTGTTGTTTCCTGTCCTTTCGGACGTCGGCTTCGGCGGCCGATTCGAAGCAACACTCTCTACAGGAGATGACTCTTCGAGGACCGCCGCTGCACTACGTTGTTTCGTTGAACTTGAGTTGCGTGGGGGCGGCAATGATTTCCTCGCGTTCAAAATGCTGGCACGCACAACCTTGTACCGGTAGAATCGCGGTCTCCCCCGCGATTTCCAGTACGGTCCGTCGTAAAACTGCGTCTCGAGTCCCGTGCTGACCAGACTGTAAAAACTGTGCTCCACGGGATTCACGACGATTCCAACGTGCCCCGGCCAGGCGATCAAATCTCCCGCTCGCGGCATTTTCACGCGCACAAAATTCTCGTTCCCCGTGTAAATCTCAAACGAGCTCGCGTACGGATATTCGAAACCGGCATCGAGGTAAAGCTCGTGGACAGCGTGAGAACAGTCTTGCGCTCCGCTTGGGACCCGCTCCTGCTCCAATGCGGCGGTGACGATTTCCCGTCCCTCTGCCGCCGTCATTAAACGGAAATTCCTGCCCGATTGGCTCGCGGCTGCCGTTGATTGCGCGTTGGCGCCCTGGACTTCCGCAAAGCAAAGCCAAATCAGACAGAGAACGAGCGAAAGTCCGAGCGTCCATCTCGAACGAGATTTCGTTTCCATTCCCCGTATCACCTGGCTACCTCCCGTGCTGCGGGCAGAAGCTGCCCCTCTATCTAGGATGCATTGGGGGCTGCACGCAGCAATGGAACTTGCCCTGAGCGTACTTGTCCGATTGGCCAGTCACTGGTGGTCTGGGAAAGCTGCTCGATTTTTCAGGCAGGAATTCAGAGCGGACTTGGCCGCACCGAAATATTTGTTGAAGACTAGGTAATAGTTAAGGCCCGGCGAAGCACTTCGGGCGACATATTGGCGCCACTCACCACGAGCGCGACATTCTCGCCATGATCGGTGCTGGATTTCAAAAGCGCCGCAGTGCTCGCGGCTCCGGCGGGCTCCGCTAAGACGTGCTCTTCCAGAAGCAGCGTTTCGATCGCCCGCAACATTTGTTCTTCACTCACCAACACTACGTCATCGACGAGATTTTTCACGTCGCGCACGTTTGCCGCATCCGGAGTTCGCGTGGCCAACCCGTCGGCAATCGTGTCGCACGTTTCGGTGCCCAACACTTTGCCTTTCTTCCACGAGAGGTAATACGAAGGCGCGCGCTCCGCTTGCACGCCCACGATCTTCACCTCGGCCGCAATCTGTTTCACCGCTGCGGCGATTCCGCGTATCAGCGCGGTGTCGCCCATGGGCACGAAAATCGCGCTCGTTTTCGGAAGTTGCTCTAGGATTTCGCAGCCGATCGTCGCAGGGCCGGCGGAAAGATCAGCGTCCGTCGCGTCGTTCAGGAAATACACACCCGGCTGCTTCGCGTATTCCGCGGCCAATGCGAATGCTGACGCCAGGTCGCCGCCTCCGCTCTCGACAATTGCCGCTCCGAGCGACGCGATGCGCCCACGCTTCACCGGATTGCAATTCGTGGGCAAGAAAATCCTGGCCTTGATTCCAAATTGCTTCGCAGCGTACGCCACCGCCGCGCCATGATTGCCCGTGCTGGAAGCCACAACTTCCCGCACGCTTTCGCGACTCATCCTTTGTGCCAACGCCCAAAATGCACCTCGTACCTTGAATGAGCTGGTCGGCAGTTCCGTTTCCAGCTTCAAGTAAACGTTTCTGCGGGCGGCCGCGCTCAGATACGGTGCCGCCACCAGCCGCGTCGGCGCAAAGTATTTCGCGAGAAATTCCTGCGCCTCCCGAACCGTGGAGATGTTCGGAATAATTTGCAGCCCAGCCTCGCCCGCGGAAGAGGTCATCCGGACACCGCAGCCGCCGATGTCTCGCGCTTTCTCGATTCGTTCCACAGTTGAATGTACGGCGCAAGCTCCTTCATCATTTTCTGGAATTGCGCGAGGTCCAGCGACTGTGCGCCGTCACTGATAGCTTTTTCTGGTGCTGGATGCACTTCCACGATTAATCCGTCGGCGCCAACCGCCACGCCCGCGCGGGAAAGCGCCGGCACCAGGCTGCGCCTCCCGGTCGCGTGGCTGGGATCGAGAATCACCGGAAGGTGCGTCAGCTCATTCAGCGCGGGAATCGCCGCGATGTCGCAAGTGTTGCGCGTCACGGTTTCAAACGTGCGAATTCCACGTTCGCACAAAATCACGTCGGGATTTCCGTGCGCCACGATATATTCCGCGGACATCAAGAGTTCTTTTACGGTGCTGCTCAACCCGCGCTTCAATAGCACCGGCCGCCCGCATTTTCCCAGCGCTTTCAACAGCATGAAATTCTGCATGTTGCGCGCTCCCACCTGCATCACGTCCGCGTACTGCGCAACCAGATCGACGTCGCGGTCGCTCATCACTTCCGTGATGATCGCCAGCCCGGTTGCCTTCTTGGCTTTTTGCAGCAGCTTCAATCCTTCTTCTTCCATGCCCTGAAAATCGTACGGCGAAGTGCGCGGCTTGAACGCGCCGCCGCGCAGCATTTTCGCGCCCGCTTTCGCCACGCCTTCCGCGGCTTGCATGATCTGTTTTTCGGATTCGACCGAACACGGTCCCGCCATCACCACAAATTCGTCGCCGCCGATCTCCGTGCCGTTTACCTTGATCCGCGTCTTTCCCTGCCGGAATTCCCTGCTCACAAATTTGTACGGCGCGGAAATCCGCACCACCTTTTCCACTTGCGGCATCGCTTCGACGGATTCCAAACACGCCGTTACGTCGCCCACGCCGACGACACCGATGACCACGCGTTCTTCTCCTTCGATGGAATGCACTTTGTAACCGAAGTTCGCCACTTGCTCGCGAACTTCATCGATCTCTTCCCGCGTCGCATGCAATTTCATAGAGATAATCATCTTTCCGGCCCTCTCAATTTATTTTTGTCCCGTAAAACAAAAAACCCACTCCGCTTGCGAGTGGGTCGAATCTTTTTTTTGCTGGATTCGCTTACAGAAACGCCCCCCGCCACCCGGATGGATGCCAAGTAAATCGATACCAGCGATAGGAGATGGCGAGCCGCGCATTCATGGTCCGCATAGTGTATTTTGTCTTTCGCTCCGATTCAACTGATTCTTTCGATTTCCTCGTCCGGGCGAGGGCGCGGCCCGGGCGCTCTCAAAAAAGCAGGATGGCGACGCGGTAGTGCGCAAAGCCGGGCGCGTTGCTGGCCCGGCAGGCTCCCACCTCGGCTTTTTGAAACGATTGCCCGCGCAGATTCTTCTCCACACCCTCGGGAAGTTTGCTCAGGTCCGAGACTTCGAAGCGCATGGCCTGCACAGAACGCGTGACGGAGGCGGAAATCCCCCGGTCCATCTCACAGGTGATTCTCGCGTCTTCGCTGGCAGTTACCCGGCGCATCCCCGCGGCGGTCATGAGCGAAATCACTTTTCTTTCCTGCTGCTCGATACTCAGGACGGTGACGGGCAGTGAAAAATCCTGCACCGCGAAAAGCCCTCCGCTCCCGCGCACCGCGGCAATTCCCACGGCGGTGAGATCGGGGCTGAGGATATTCTTGCGGTGGCTGGGAGAATGCATCCATCCCGAATGAATGGTTTGGGAATTCGGAGCGACGGCAATGTTTTCCGCAATCATGCTGAATCGCGCGCCAGCTTCGGTGAGCCGTTCTTTCAGGTCCGGCTCGCCGGAGAGCTGGTGTTCGATGACGTTGTAAAACGCCATGCGGTTGGCGTGTTTGCGGGCAGCGGCGGCGAGAGATTCATCCCAATGGAGGGCGGGCAGCGATCTCTGGGCGCGCTCGCTGTTGGCGGCATCGAAAAGCGCGCGTTCATTCTCGGAAAGTTTTTGAGCGGCGAAAGAAGAAGGGAGGAGAAAAATCGCAAGAAGAGCGGCGGCCAGGAGAAATCTTGACTTTCTCATGGCTCGACGATTTATCCGCGCACGTGCACGGCGCTGAAACTGAGAATCACGTGGCCGCCGGCAGTGGGACGGCCGAAGCTCAACATGGGGCTGAAGCGCGAGAACAGCAGCATCTGATCGAGCTGGCGGCGCAGCTCCGGGTTGTCGGGACCGGAAAGAATCTGATAGTCGGTCATCTGCCCATGCGCGTCAACGATGACGTCCAGGAGAAGTCCGTGAGGAAGCGAAAGCTCCAGATCATTCTGTTCCGGGGCCCAGGATTGCGGGTAGTCCGAAAGCGTGACGAGCTCGGCGGGACGCATCAGATTAAGAGCGACATCGTTTTGTACGGCGCGCACGGTGATGCCCGGGGCAATCATCTGGAAAACCAGAACAAAAACGACGATGGCAGAAAGAAATCCGCCGGTGGCCGGGACGGTGAGGGGACGGAAAACGTTGTCGAGCAAAATCTCAGCGCGATCCTTCATGCGATGCATGCGGCTGGGCCAATCATGCGAATGCTGGGCCTGGGCGGCAGCCACCTTGATGCGCACGGCGAGATCCGCGGGCGGATCGTTCTTCGGCACGCGGGACAAGAGCACAGAGAGCTTGCGGAACTTTTCCAATTCCGCGCGGCAAACATTGCAGCCTTCGAGGTGTTCGCGAATCACGGTGCGCTCTTCGACGCGCGCCGCGCCCGTCACCACATCATCAAGATAGCCGGGGAGCCTGGTTCTTACCGTTTGGCACTTCATGGATGACCCTCTTCCGCAGAACTTGCCCGCGGGGATACTGATTCAGGCGACCGCGAAGCGGTCAGCGATTCTGGTGACCGCGAAGCGGTCAGCCTCTGCGAAGAAACTGTTACCTGCCGCGCGGCCGTGAAAGCATCCGAAAAAGGCGAAGGCTGCGGCTCGGCGATTGCGCCGTGCGTACTTGTTTGCGCGCGATGGCTGTGAAACTCTCCGGTGCCGAGCAGCGGCCCCAAAAGATCCTTCAGCGCGCGGCGGCCGCGAAGAATCCTGGACTTCACGGTGCCGATACTGCATTCGAGGACTTCCGCAACTTCCTCGTAGCTGAGGCCTTCGAGGTCGCGCAAAATCACGGCGCTGCGAAACACATCAGGAACCTGCTGCAAGGCCCCGCGCACTGCTACTTGAATTTCCATGGCCGCTAGCTGCTCGAACGGAGTGGCGCCACGATCTTCGATTTCCATGTGCGCGTGCCCTTCTTCCGGCTCGGCATCGATGGAAACGTTTTTTTGCAGGTGCCGCTTGAACCAGCGCTTGTGGTTCAACGCTTCGCGAATGGCGATACGGTAAAGCCAAGTTTTCAAGGAGCTGCCCTGGCGGAAATTGCGAATGCCGCGAAAGGCTTTCAAGAAAACTTCCTGGGTGCCGTCGGCCGCGTCCGAAGTGTCGCCCAGCATGCCGAGGATGAGGTTATAGACCGGCGCATGATAGTGGGTGACTAGCCAGTCGAATGCCGTCTCCGAGCCTGTTTGCAGGTCGTGGACGAGATTGGCTTCATCGTGGCCCCATGACAGGGCACTAGCCCAATCGGACACTGCCGGCCTTTCCGACCCGATGTTTCTCAGCATCAATTACTTGGATGCTGGTTCGGGCCACCCTGCTGCGGTCTACGGTTAGAACGGTAGACCCAGGCACGACTTGCAAACCGGGACGGCGTCGAGCTGTTGCCGTAACCGATGTCCGCTCACTTCTCTTAGACACCGGGTAGAGCGGAGTTGTTTCCCCGGGATGGCAAAGAATTCTTGCGCCGGAGGGCATTGTTGCACCAAGGGTCGCCGGCTGCAATGGGACGGACGGGTGACGGATGGAAGAGAGGTCCTTCGGCTCCCGGTGGTCGCTCAGGACAGCTATCCTTATCGGATAGCCGGTTAACCATAACACCCCCCTCCATGTTTTTTGTAAGTCTATCATTCTACAGGTTGTTAAAGTCCTTTGTTTTGACAGACTTTTGCAAGTGTTGATCCTAGAAGACTTAGTGACTCGTGATTCGTGACTGGTGACTCGTGAAAGCCGAGGGGCAGCGAGGAGTGCAGGCAGGGTGGAAGGGTTGCGCCGCGGAGGGCTTGTATCTGGCCTTGGGAACATAGACGGGAGGATACCACGAAAGTACACTGCGTGTCAATTACTTTATGGATATCATTCGAATGAAGCGGGAACGCATTGAAAAGGCCGGGGTTGCGGGGTTGATGTGGGGAGCTCAAGGGCTGGGGATGGGGGCGGGAAAGCGGAAAATCTTGAGAAGACGGCGTGTAGAAAGATTCAAACGGCCCGGGTACAAAATCGCACAGCACACCCGGCGAGAAGATTCTATGCTTTGCTCACGGATTGGTACACTAATTCTATTATGGATCGCGGAGGCTCCCCAGCATCCATCCGGCGATGTGCGCCGAACTTGAACTGACTTCTTGGGAAGATGGAGCCGAAGCATGGATGGCCTAACCAGTCGAAAATTCAAGTCTCACTTGCCGGTGTGCTTTCTTGTGTGTTTGAGCGGCGGACTCTTGTGCCTGCCGCTTCGTGCGCAGGAACCGCAAGCAACTCAAGAAAGGCAGCAAGCAACCCCCGCGGAGATACCGAAACCAGACATGCCAGCGGCCAAAGACCGCGAGGTCTCCTGGCGCACACTTCCGCGAAATTTTCTCCAGGATCAGAAAGAGATCTGGCTCTTCCCCACGCAACTTGCCAAGGGGCGGCACTGGCTGCCGACAGTTGGAGTCGTTGGGGCCACGGCAATTTTGATCGCCGCTGATCCGCACGATACGCCGTACTTCCGGCGTACGGGAAGCTTCGAGGGATTCAACGACGTTTTCTCCGGCCGAATCACCGGAGCAGGAATTGCGCTGGTTCCGGTGGCATTCCTGGTTGGAGGACACTTCCGAAAGGATTCCTATGCGGAGAAGACGGCGTTACTTGCCGGCGAGGCCTACGCAAACGGCGCGGTGATGGAGATCGCGCTCAAGATGGCAACGCGGCGGCTGCGGCCTTCGGACATTCCGCCGGGTGGAAGTTTCTCCGACACGTTTTTTGAAAGCCACAGATCTGCAACCGGTGTCGGCACGAGTTTTCCGTCCGGTCATACAACAGCGGCTTTTGCCGTGGCGACGGTGTTCGCACACCGCTACCGCCAGCATCGCTGGGTGCCTTGGGTAGCTTACGGCGCGGCCGCTGCGGTGGGGTTTTCGCGAGTCACTTTGCAATCCCACTTTCCATCGGACGTGTTTCTGGGAGCTGCGCTGGGGTATTCAATCAGCAAGTTTGCAGTGTTGCGACCGCGCTAGGCGCGGCCGGACGAGCGGCGGGCTATTCGGAGTCCTCCGGCATTTCGAGGCCGCCGCGGGCGAGCAGTCTCTTCAGAGCTTCTTCCCCTCCAGCTCCACGCTGAGTGCCGGCAATATATCCGTCGCGGTCAATCACGACATAGATGGGATAGACCGTTGCCGCATACATGGCGGCGAGATTGGTGTCTTCCATGTAGACGATTTTGCAAGTGCGCGGATGCTGCTCGAGATATTTCTTAACGGTCTTTTTGGATTCCCCAACGTCGATGGCCAGAAGGAGCAGTCCTTTGCCGGCGAAATCATGACCGATCTTGTCGACGAAGTCGGCTTCGTCGGCGCAGTAGCCGCACCAAGTGGTCCAAAATTCGAGCAGAACAACTTTCCCTTTGATGGAGTCGTTGGTGAACTTTTCGCCGACCGTGGTGGTGGCATTGAATCGGGGGGCAGGCTCTTTGTCTTTGGGACCAGCCAGCAGGCCGAGAGCGGCGAGGAGTAAGGCGCACGTGAGTGCTCCCCGCAGGAGGATGGATCGGGTGGGCATGCGGAAAATGTAATACAACTTGAGCCAAGTCTTGTCAATTGCTTTGTCGATACCGTAGTAAGACTTCGCGGTGGCTAAGGGAGAACGCAAATGGCGAGAAAGGAGTCTATTCGGTAGTGGGCCAGTTTCCGAGTAGCCGACAAAGCGGGAGTTATTCGCCTGGGTAGCGCGCTGTGCAGGGAAAGTGCTTTAATTCGAAGCGATCGGGGCCGCGCGGTGAGAAAGACTGGCAAAACAATGAAAAAATACAAATTCAAGGCGAAAATTGAAGCAGGCGATGGCGGAGGAGCTTATGTGCTTTTTCCGTACGATACCGGTAAGGAATTCGCCACCAAAGGGAAGGTGCCTGTAAAGGCGACCTTCGATGAGGTTCCCTATACGGGTTCACTCATCAAGTATGGTCACCCACTTCATTCGCTGGGTATGCCTAAAGCCATACGCGAGCAAATTGGGAAAAGCCCGGGCGATACTCTTGAAGTGGTTGTTTGGAGAGATGAAGAGGTAAGAACCGTCGAAGTGCCTGCTCCATTTGAAAACTTGATGAAGAAAGAAGGCCTGCTTCCCGTTTTCAAGAAACTGAGCTATACCCACCGCAAGGAGTACTGCCGCTGGATTACCGAAGCCAAGAAGGAAGAAACACGATTGAAGAGATTAGAGAAAGCCATCGAAATGCTCAAGCAGGGAGTAAGAACTCCTGGCTAGAACAAAGCCACGCGAACTTGATCGGATTGGTACCGAGAAAACTCCCTTTTCTTCACCGAAACGCTAACTGTCGCGGTAGGGACGACCATCGCTGATCGCCCCCCGCGCAGATCCGTACGGGCGCGTTTACGCATACGGCTCTTACTGTGGATGAATGGCGGCGAAACGTGCTGCTGGCCGCACACCGTGCAATCCCTGGGACATGCCGACTTCTCCTGTACGTTCATGTCCGCAGTGCGGCTTTAGCCTTCGCGGACCGGTCTTGGTCGGTTGACCAAGACGTGCAGGAGATCTCCCGGTTCTCGTGCATGTTGTTTCTCAGCGTGCGCGGGTTCCTAGACTACGCAGGACCTAGCAATCCACTTGCGATTTGCGTGGTTGCCGTGTTGCCTTCCTCCACTCGGAACGGAGTCGGCGTCCTGTTCCACCGGCTTTTCGAAGCTCAATAGCCCGGCCCACCAATACCTCTGTCTACGCTTCAAGCGATACCTCGCGATATCGCCTGCAAGACTCGAGGCCAGGATGGATTCGCTACTCTCCTTTCCCGTAGGGCTCTTTCATCCGCTACAACATGCCGGTTTATCCCGGCGCTCTCCGAGTCGCCGACCATCCGTCAAGAGAGGCCATCCCGAACATCAGGGAGAAAGATGGCTGATCGGCCGCAAGTCTCACTCTTTCCACGCTGCAATTCGCAATCTACGGTAGTCCAGCTCCCAACTTCCATTCTTAAACAACTCAACCCTGCACTGCCGTTCGACTTCACGAATCCATCGTTGCGCATTCTCTTCACCCATCTTTTCAAGGAACGTCTGCCGGAACAGTCGAATCCAGTTTTCCAGTCCACGTTCTCCCTCTTCCAGCATCGTCGGCCGATCGAACAGCGAGGCCTCGCGCACTTCCAATCCATGCCTCTCTAGCAGGCCCGCGTATTCCCCAACGCTCGGGTAAAACCACGGGCTCACTCCGTCGGGTTCCCGCATCCCCAGAGCCGAGAATGCCCTGTGAAACCCCTCCACCAGCCTTTGGATGTTTCCCTTGCCCCCAAACTCGGCCACGAATCGTCCGCCGGGTTTCAGCGCGTGGGCCACTCCTGCGATCACTTGCTTCGCCTCCGGAATCCAGTGCAACACGGCATTGGAAAAAACGGCATCGAACTCCGCGTTGAATCGAAGCTCCCGCGCGTCCAAGGCCTCAAACTTTAGCGCCGGGAATTTTTTTCTGGCCTGCGAAATCATCTCCTCCGACCGGTCAACTCCACGTATTTCTACGCCCCTTTCGGCAATTTCGGCCGTCAATGTTCCCGTCCCGCAGCCCAAATCCAGAATCCGCTCGCCTGCTTGCGGCGCCAGCAGTTCCACCAAGCCCTTTGCCTTCTCGTACACAAATGCATGTTTCGCGTCATATTGCGCCGCATTCCACTGATTCATAATTTCCCTCTCAATTTGTACCTGCACAGCGACGACTTAAGAGGAATTCCGGGTTTGCTTGGGTCACGCTTTCGTAGATGGCAATCTCTAATGTTTAGGCAGGATATCTTCGCGAGTCAACCACAAGCCGGAACCACTACTCATCGAGTCTAGCCGTCGTCAACATTGACCAAATCCTGGATCACGGGACAACCTTCTGTTGAGAGATTAGGGAAGAGTAGCCGACAAACCGCTCGTTTCCCCGTTGCCTAAGGAGATAGCCGCTTTTCTCCTGGATTGCCGATAGATTGCCGATGTTTCGCTTCAAGCAAAGCAGCTTGACCGACCGCGAAATATTCCTCCCGCCGTTTGCCAATCCTAAGCATAGGACGTCGCACGGCAGAGTCCAGCTCACCGTAGCTTGTCGAAAAAGAGATAAACGGCGACAATCCGGCCGTCCCGGGCAATGATGAAATCGGTCCCCGCGTAAGCTGGCGCCTCACCCGGGCGGCCTGATACCCAGCGGACCAGCCCGCCATTGCCCGATTCCGCGGGCTCGGTAATGGGCTGATATCGGAATTCAGGGTGAGTAGCTTTGATCGCGCCCGCGATGCGGTCGATTTCGTCACGGCCACGATAGACTCCCTTGCTGGGGTCGTAGAAAACGCAATCTTCAGTGTAAATCTCGTCGATGGCGGCGCGCC
>WNFD01000346.1_pt1 | contig 45339 bp, 39 predicted proteins | sample 5400491 | NCBI WGS metagenome assembly WNFD01 (sample SAMN13153343, study PRJNA577476) | soil metagenome | isolation source: 120 cm saprolite under Douglas fir tree site 2 hole 2 replicate 2 | place: USA:California | collected 2015-04-18
GAAGAGGACTCAAATGCCGTCCTCTTCCCCAGACCCCTTCTCCTGCTAGGAGATACAAGCAAGGCTGAATAAAAAGCTGCAAGGTGTGCCCTATTTTTTGTCTCACAACAGGGGTTCAGGCCAGTTTTTCGGTCCAACTTCGGTCCAGTTCAAGAGTGAGATAAATGGCGCGCTTCCTCGTAAGCGACACCAGCAGCGGCACTTAGAGGTTTGTAATGCACAGCTTCTAAGCAGAGGGTCGGGAGTTCGAGTCTCCCCGGGCGCGCCACATAAATTCTGACACGTCACTGGATTAGCGTACTACCGAGAGTCTGCCGTTCTTCTGACTTGGGTCCATTTGGGTCCAACTTCGTCGTCCAAATGGCTCTTTCCAACTTTTCTACTGCAGCTCGCTGTGAGGCCGGTACTACGTGCGTGTAGATCTCCGCGGGCATGCTCAATCTTGCCTGGCCCATGTACCCGTGGTCGTGGGAATTTTCCGGCGGGGCCCAGCCCAACGCTCTAGAGCACGAGAGAATTATCAGATCTCTTTACTATTCGAGCGCTTGGAGGTACGTCAGCCTTGTCCGTCCGGTACTCTTGGTCGAACATGGATGACGGGACAGAAAAAGGTCTGATCCCCGCCCCTGTATGGCACCTCTTCTGCAGGTTCAGGATCTTCACGTCGCCTACATTTCACGGGCTGGACAAAAATCCCCTGCTGTTGCAGGGGTGAGTTTTGACGTGCAGCCAGGAGAGACTCTCGGCGTGCTCGGGGAGTCGGGTTCGGGCAAGAGCACACTCGCGGCGGCGCTGCTGCGGTTGCTTCCAGGAAACGCGGAAATCCAAAAGGGTGTGGTTCTATTCGAAGGGCAGGAACTTCTTCGGGCGGAATCACGGGCACTCGAACGCGTTCGCGGGGCGCGCATTGCGCTGATTTTTCAAGAGCCGTCGCTTGCGCTGCACCCGGCGATTCGAATCGGTCAGCAAATCGGTGATGCCCTACTTGCCCACCAATCGTTGAGCTGTGGCGCCTTGCGGGATAAGACGCTGCAACTCCTCACAGAGGTTTTCCCCGCGAATTCGGCGCGCCTTGCAGACTGCTACCCTCACCAACTGAGTGGCGGGCAGCAGCAGAGAGTGCTGATCGCCCAGGCCATCGCGTGCGGTCCATCTCTGATCGTAGCGGACGAACCCACGGCTTCTCTCGATGCCACTACACAGCAGGACATTCTCTCGCTCTTTCGAACGCTCCGGGAAAAGTTCAATCTTTCGCTGATTCTGATTACGCACAATCCGGCGTTGCTGGCAGGCCTGGCAGACCGCGTTCTCGTCTTGTACGCCGGAAAAGTCGTGGAAATCGGGCCTACAGAAAAAATCCTTACATCGCCTCAGCACCCTTACACGCGAGCTCTACTGCAAAGCATGCCCGGTCGACATCATGAACAGGCCAAGGCACGCAAGTCCAGGCTGCCGGTCATTCCGGGGGAGGCGCCGAATCTGGCGGCGCTCGCAAACGGTTGCCCATTCGAATCCAGATGTACGGACCGGATGGATCTGTGCACGCAACGCGAACCCGTAATGGTAGAGGTAAGCGAAGCACATTCCGTTTCGTGCTTTAAGTACGGTGGATGATTCGCTTTGAGGCACGAATATGGAAAGACTCCTGATCGTGGAAAAACTCGAAAAGCGCTACGCAAGCACGGGTGCGCTCCGGACGAAGAAAGAAGTGTCGGCGTTGCAAGGAGTTTCATTCTCAATTGGTGTCCACTCGACGTTGGCGCTCGTGGGCGAATCGGCTTCCGGAAAAAGCACACTAGCCCTCTGCATCGCGTGTCTGGAGCGGCCGACCTCGGGAAGTATTAAATTCGATGGAAACGAAATCACCGCGCTGGAGCCGAAACAGCTCCGGGCGCTGCGGCCGCAGATTCAGCTGGTGTTTCAAGATCCGGGGCGATCGCTGAATCCGAGATTTTCTGCGTTAGAAATTGTAAGTGAGCCACTGGTGGTGCAGGGGCGCTCGGAGAAGCGGGAGAGAGAAGAGAGGGCGCGTGTCCTTCTTGGGCGGGTGGGCATCCCGCAAGAAAAAGCGTTGCAGAAGGCCGAAGAATTCAGCGGCGGGCAGAGGCAGCGCCTGGCCATCGCGCGGGCACTGGCGCTTGAGCCCAAGCTGCTGATTCTGGATGAAGCGCTTTCCGCGCTTGACTGTTCGGTTCAAGCGCAGATCGCAAACCTGCTCTTGGAGCTGCAGTTGTCACTAGGCCTTGCGTATCTTTTCATCACGCATGATTTCGCGATGGCCGGGCACCTGGCCGACGAAATCGCCGTGATGGACCAAGGAAAGATCGTGGAACTGGGTGCAGCGGACAAAGTCTTGCAGGCACCTGAACAGGAGATCACTCGACGTCTGATTATTGCCACTCCGAGATTGGGCGCTGCGGCACGCGCCCCGCAGGTGGTGTGATGCGCTACTTCTTGCGTCGGTTGATGCAAGCCGCATTTCTCCTCATCGGCGTATCAATTCTTACATTTCTTTTTTCCGCGCTTGTGCCGGGGAATTATTTTGATGAGATGCGGGTAAATCCGCGGATTTCCGCTGAAACGGTCGCGGCGTTGCGAGCGCAATATCAGCTTGAGCGGCCGTTGCCCGTGCGTTACGGGCTATGGGTGAACTCCCTGCTGCACGGCGAGATGGGATTCTCGTTTGCCTACAACAGTCCTGTTGCGCCGATGTTGTGGGCGCGCGCTCGAAATACCTTGCTGTTAACGTTGACGGCGACGCTGATCGCCTGGGCGCTGGCACTTCCTTTAGGAATCTGGAGCGCCGAAACTCGAGGGCGCTTGCCGGATCGCGCGCTTTCCTGGGCAACAGCCGCGCTTCTTGTGATTCCAGATCTCGTACTCGCGCTTGGGCTGCTTATTCTGGCAGTACGCAGCGGATGGTTTCCCACCGGAGGAATAGTCTCCATCGGATTTGAAAACCTCTCGCCGGTTCAGAAATTCCGCGACGTCGCGCTGCATATGGAGCTTCCGGTTATCGCTCTCGTCCTCTCTTCTTTGCCGGCCCTGGTCCGGCACGTGCGCGCCGCTGTTTCAGAGGTTCTCGAAGCACCTTTCCTGCGCGCGGCGGCGAGTCACGGCATTCGGCGCAGAACACTGCTTTACAGGTATGCGCTGCGGGCCGCCGCGATTCCCCTCATCTCACTTTTTGGATTTAGCGTGGGAGCGCTCTTGAGCGGCTCGCTGCTCGTGGAAGTCGTAATGAGCTGGCCGGGACTTGGGCCGCTGCTCCTGGAGGCGATCCTCGCTCGGGATCTGTACGTGGTGACCGCTGGCGTGCTCTGTTCGACGGTTTTTCTGGTCGCGGGAAACTTCCTCGCGGATGTGCTGGTGTACTGGGCCGATCCTAGAATCCGTACGGGGGCGGCCGCAAAATGATCCAGCTTAGCAGATGGAAGCGATGGCTCCTCGCGCTTGCGATTCTTCACGGAATCGTGGCGTGCGCCGGATTTTTTGCGCCCTATGATCCAGCCGAGCAGGACCGTGAGCGCCCCTATCTGCCACCGATGAAAATTCGTCTGCTGGATGCACAAGGGCACTTTCACTTCCGCCCTTTTTTCTACGCGGAGCAACTGCGCGCCGGTTCCTTTGATCAGTTCGATGAGCGCACCGAGCAGGCCATCCCTCTACGTTTCTTTGAGACCGGTGCGCGCTACCGGTTGCTCGGCTTTCTGCCGTCGCGTCTGCATCTTTTCGGCGCGGAGGCGAGCCGAATTTATTTGTTGGGGAGCGATGCTTACGGCCGCGACCAGCTATCGCGAATTCTTTACGGCGGGCAAATCTCTCTGCTCGCCGGGTTGCTGGGGGCTGGCCTCACGCTGTTTATCGGCGTGCTGATCGGAGCGGCAGCGGGTTACTACGGCGGCTGGAGAGATGGATTGTTGATGCGCGTGGCTGAACTGTTTGTTGCGCTGCCCTGGCTGTATTTGCTGTTCGCGCTTCGCGCCTTCTTGCCGCTGGCAGTCAGCCCAGTGCGGGCATTTTTCCTGATTATCCTTGTCATCGGAGCAGTGGGTTGGGCGCGGCCCGCGCGGCTGGTGCGCGGAGTGGTTCTGAGCGCAAAAGAGCGCGATTATGTTCGCGCGGCGCGGGGATTCGGGGCCACGGATGGTTATCTCCTTCGGCTTCATATCTTGCCCGAAACTTCGAGCGTCATTCTGACGCAAGCGGCGATCCTCGTGCCGCAATTCGTTCTCGCAGAGATGACGCTTTCGTTTCTGGGACTGGGCGTGCCGGAGCCTGTGCCGAGCTGGGGCAGCCTCCTCGCAAGCCTTCAGCAATACAGCGTTCTGGTGTCGTACTGGTGGATGTACGTGCCGGCATTGGCAATCGTGCCGTTCTTTCTAGGATACCTAGGGCTCGCGAGTGCATTGCAGCAGGACGCAGGCACAGAGAAGATGGAGAAGACGACTGGCGGGGGCAGTTGGTGAGAATGGCGAATTACTCCACTTTTGGCAGATGGCTTGGTTGCGGCCTGCTCCTGGCCGGCGCTGGCGTTTTTTCGCAGTCCTCCGACGGATTTCCACCACAAGCGAGTTCCTCCGAAGAACTGCTCGCTCTTCCCGGGGAAATCGGAAAACAGGGCGGACGACTAGTCATTTCGCTGCGCGCTGAGCCGAAAACTCTGAATCCGCTGACCGCCGCGGATGCGCCGTCGCGCGAAGTAATTCTTGGCGCGATGCAAGCGGACCTGATTCACATCAATCGCGCAACGCAACTCACGGAACCCGCGCTGGCGAAGTCGTGGAATGTTTCCCCGGACGGGTTGCAGTATACCCTCACGCTGCGCAAAGGATTGCGGTTTTCAGACGGGCAGCCTCTCGATGCGGACGATGTCTTGTTCACTCTTCGGGTTTACCTTGACGAGAATGTTCATGCCACGCAGCGCGACCAGCTAATCGTCGGCGGCAAACCAATCGCAGTGCGCAAAGTGGACGCGCAGACAGTTGTCTTCCAATTGGCGAAAACTTACGGCGCCGGGGAGAGGCTGTTCGACGGCCTGGCCATCTTGCCTCGTCGCTTGCTCGAAAAACCCTACACAGCGGGCAAGCTTTCCCAAGCTTGGCCGCTCGCTACGTCCGCGAATCAATGGGCTGGGCTCGGCCCGTTTCGTTTGAAAGAATATGTAGCAGGGCAAAAGCTGGTACTCGAGCGCAATCCCTACTACTGGAAACAAGACACAAAGGGAAACCGGCTGCCCTATCTGGACGAGTTGGTTTTCCTCTTTGTGCCCAATGCGGATGCGCAAGTCTTGCGGTTCCAATCCGGAGAGACGGATCTCATCAGCAGGCTCGGCGCCGAGAATTTTGCGGTGCTCAGCCGCCAGCAGGGCGGCTACACGATGGCCGATGCCGGACCCGGCCTCGAATACAATTTCCTTTTTTTCAATTTAAATGAGCCAGGGGGAAAGACTTCCCCGGATTTGGCGTGGAAAATGAAGTGGTTTCGCGAAATTAAATTCCGCCAGGCCATCTCCGCGGCGGTGGACCGCGATGCGATTGTACGGCTGGTTTATCAAGGGCGTGGAGCGGCGCTTTGGGGGCCCGTCACACCGGGAAATCGCCGCTGGGGAAATGCATCGATCCCACATCCACAACGTTCTCTCGAGAAAGCGCGGGCACTCCTGAAGGAAGCGGGCTTCACCTGGACCGCCGTGACGGATGGAGAGTCCACGCTAATGGATTCCGACGCCAAGCCCGTGGAGTTTTCCATCCTGACCAGTTCCACGAATGCCGACCGTACAAAGATGGCCACGCTGATTCAGGATGACCTGAAACAACTCGGGATGCGCGTGCAAGTCGTGCCGATGGAGTTTCGGTCCTTGATTGATCGCGTCACGCAAACAAAAGAATACGAAGCTTGCGTGCAGGGCTTGGTCAGTTTTGACGCCGACCCAACTCCTGATCTCAACGTTTGGCTCTCGAGCGGCGGCACGCATCTCTGGAACCCGTCGCAACCGCGTGCCGCGACGGCCTGGGAAGCGGAGATCGACAAGCTGATGGAGCAACAACTTGCCGAGCCAAGTTATGAGCAGAGGAAAAAGTCGTTCGACCGCGTGCAGCAGATTCTTGCAGAAAATCAGCCGATGATTTTTCTTGCCAGCCCGGACATTCTGACTGGTGCAAAATATTCCATTGGTAACTTCCATCCCGCCGTTCTTGAACCGTACGTACTATGGAATGTCGAACAGCTCTACTTCAGAAATACCTCGGGTAACGCCCACCAATGAGTCCTGTTATTGCCAAATCCGAAAAGAAATTTCGGAACGCCTGGGATGACCCACGGCTGGTCAAGGAATGTCTCGCGGGTAACGAAGAAGCCTGGTGCCTGCTGATTGACAAGTATAAAGCGCTTATTTATTCAATTCCCGTCAAGTACGGCCTGCCGCTTCACGAAGCAGCCGACGTATTTCAGTCAACCTGTATGGAGCTGCTGACGCGTTTGCCGGAATTGCGGGAGCCGAGAGCGCTTCCGAAATGGCTGATACAGGTGGCGCATCACCAGTGCTTTCGCGTCAAGCGTCAGCAGCAGCGCCTAGTCAGCCGAGACGCCGAGCCGGACTTGCCGGATCCGGAAACCCCCGCCATCGCCGAAACCCTGGTGCAACAAACGCAAGAAGAACAGATGCTGCGGGAAGCGATGGGGAGTCTAACTCCGCAATGCCGCCGGCTTGTGGAACTGCTCTTTTTTGAAACTCCGCCCCGGCCTTACGCCGAGGTGGCCGCGGAACTCGGTCTGGCACTGGGTTCCATCGGGTTTACTCGCCAGAAGTGCATCGAGCGATTGCGGCGGAATCTGGACGATCTGGGATTTCACTGATGCCTACGATGGTCAAGACAGTTCCGCTGGAAGAGCTGTTTGCTCAACTGGCTCACTTCGAGAGTGAGCCGGCCCGCCGCAAATTCCTCACACGCCACAAATCGCTGGCCCGGCCAGAGGTCGTCAAGCAGCTCTCCGATTTGGTCCTCGAAAAAATCCGGGTCAATACCCGCGAGGCGCTCTGCTTGGCGGACGCCGCCCTCCTGATCGCGCGCAAGCTGCGCCGCAAAGAAGAGCTAGCCCTTGGGCTGCGCACCAAAGCGAATGCCCTCTATGCCTCCGGGGATAACCGGAGCTCAGTGGAGCATCACGAAAAAGCAATCGCCATATACGAAACGCTGGGAAATCAGAAGGAAGCAGCGCGCACGCTGAGCAGCTCAATCCAGCCGCTCATTTTGCTGGGCGAATACGACCGCGCTTTCTCGGCCTCCGAGCGCGCGCGTGAAATATTCACGCGCCTTGGCGAGACGCGCCGCATTGCAAGCCTCGACAACAATGTGGGCAACATTCTCCATCGCCAGGATCGCTTCGAAGAGGCCATCACGTACTACGAGCGCGCTTACAAAATACTTTCCGGACATCAGGATTGGGAACGCGTCGCCATCACCCTCCACAACATGGCCATGTGCCTCATCAGCCTGAACGATTTTCCGCGCTCGCTGGACTGTTATCAGAAATCGCGGGAGTTATGCGAACGCTACGGCATGCCCCTGTTGCGCGACCAGGCCGACTACAACATCGCCTACTTGTACTACTTCCGCGGCGAATACAGCCGGGCAATTGAAATGCTCTTTGCCACGCGGCGCGCCTGTGAGGCCTCGGGTGACGCTTACCATCTCGCTCTCTGCCTTCTCGATCTTTCGGAAATTTACCTCGAGCTGAACTTGAGTGAAGAGGCCCGGGAAATGGCCCACGAAGGCTTCCTGCGCTTTGAAGAGCTGGGCATGGGCTACGAAGCGGCAAAAACGCTGGCAAACGAAGCAATCGCGTACGGCCAGCAAGGAAAAACTGTTCACGCGCTCGAAAGTTTCACCAAGGCCCGCGAAATGTTTGCGCGAGAGAAAAATCTAGTATGGCCCTGGCTGCTGGATTTGTACCAAGGACTGCTGCTCTTCCATGAAGGGCGTTACTTTGAGGCAAAGAGGTTGTGTGCGGGAGCAGCCAGATTTTTTGATCAAACTTTGCTCTCCGGCAAAGCCGTTCTCGCGCATCTTCTTCTGGCCCGCATCGCCGTCCAAGTCGGAGAAACGACAGTCGCGGAATCGGAGATGCATGCTGCTGTCGCGCGGATTGAGCGCCTGCAGGCGCCGGTGCTCGCCTACCAGGCGCACTTTCTTCGCGGGCAACTTGCGCAGGGGCGTGCCGACCGCTCCGCGGCTCTCGCCGCCTACACCGAGGCACGCAGAGCTCTCGAAACTCTGCGCAGCCGGCTGCACTCCGAAGAACTCAAGATCTCTTTCGTGAAAAACCGCTTGCAGGTGTACGAGGCGCTGGTGGATTTGCACTTGAGCGGCGAAACCGGCGAAGCCGCGGCTGCCGAAGCCTTTGCGTGCATCGAAGCGGCAAAGTCTCGCAGCATGACGGAAATGATTTTTCAAAGCGGCCAGAGTCTTCCCATGGGCGATACCGGACAAAGTGAACTGGTACGGCGAATCCGCGATTTGCGCGAAGAGTTAAACTGGTATTACCACCGCATCGAGCTGGAGCAACTGCGCCCGGAAGAAAGTTCTTCCAAACGCCTGCAACAATTGCAAGAAAAGGCCGTCTCTCACGAGAACGAGCTGTTGCGCACCCTTCGGGAATTGCCCGCGAACGAACGTGAATATGCCACCCTCGAGGCTCCAGCGGACTTCTCGTTGGCCCGCCTGCAATCCACTTTGCCTTCCGGCACCGCGATGGTGGAATATTATTTGACCGGCGATCGGCTCATAGCCGCGGTAGTGACCAGCGAAACGATCAAGATCACCGCGGTCAGCGTGGTCTCCCGGGTCGTTCACTTTCTCCACCTGCTCCGCTTTCAGCTTTCAAAATTTCGCATGGGCGCCGCTTACGCTCACCGTTTTGAACACCCGTTGCTCTCCGCGACGCAGGGCCACCTGGCAGCCCTTTACACAGAACTCATTGCTCCGATCCGCGAGCATCTCAAAGCCAGGCATCTGATCTTCGTGCCTCACGGCGCCCTGCACTTTCTTCCCTTTCATGCCCTGCGGGACAGAGATGAATATCTCTGCGATTCGCACACGATTTCCTACGCGCCCAGCGCAACCGTCTTTGCCCTGTGCCAGGAAAAAACGGGCACTGACATACCCAACTCCCTGGTGATGGGAATCCCTGATGCGCGGGCTCCGCATATCCTAAACGAAGTGCAATCCGTCGCGACGCTCTTGCCCCACCCCGAACTCTTCCTCGGCGCACAAGCGACCTCGCAGATTCTTCGCGAGCGCGGCTCGGCGAGCAGCCTTCTTCACATCGCAACCCATGGCACCTATCGCCAGGACAACCCGATGTTTTCCGGGATCCGTCTCGGAGATGGCTACTTAAACTTGTACGACCTCTACCAGATTCGCTTGCCCGCCAAACTCGTGACTCTGAGCGGTTGTGCCACCGGCATGAATTTCGTTTCCGCCGGAGACGAGCTCCTCGGCTTGCAGCGCGGCCTCTTTTGCGCTGGCGCGACATCATTACTGCTCTCTCTGTGGGACGTCCACGACGAAAGCACTTCGGTGCTGATGCAAGCTTTCTACAAGAGTTACATCGAAACCGGCGATATGGCCGGCGCCCTGCAATCCGCTATGAAGCAACTCCGCCAACAGCACGCTCACCCGTATTTCTGGGCCCCCTTCGTACTCGTCGGGAAACTAGCTGAAAATAAAGCATTTAGTTAAAGCTTCTCGCCCTATATTTTTCCCCACTTCCAGTGCCCTTATTCCAGGAGAGCTGTACCGGCTCTCATCCGCTGGGGAGCGGAAGTTCAGAGAAAGGCTGATGGGGGGGAAGAAGATGAAGCACTTTACGACTAAGGAGTGGATCGATTTCGTGAACCGCGTGGATTCTCCAAAGCAGCAGGAAGCAATGAAGGAGCACTTGAGCACGGGTTGCAAGCGATGCATGGAAACAGTGGCGCTATGGCAAAAGGTTCACAACTCTGCCGCTGCGGAGGCCAGCTATCAGCCTTCACCGGCGGACGTTCGCATCGCCAAAGCCGCATTCACGGCGGTCGGCCGAGCCACGCAATTGCAGGAAAAGAGCGGCTTCGTAGAAGTGTTATTCGACAGTTTCTTGCAGCCGATGCTGGCGGGCGCGCGTTCCGGCGGTCTGGGGACAAGACAAATGCTCTACCGCGCTGACCCCTACCAGATCGATATCCAGATTGAAGCCAAGCTGGAAGGCAATCGGCTCATGGTGACCGGGCAATTGCTGGACATAAGTTCTCCGGGAATTGGTGGCCGCGACGTGAAAATCACGCTTTCGAATCACCGCGGCAACGTCATTCACACGACCACCAATCAATTCGGCGAATTTCGCGGCGAAATTGAGAACACTGGCGACCTGGAGCTTTCCTTCCCTGGCCAGGGCGAAAAATCTATCGTGATTTCGCTCCGGAATGCTCTGGGAGCTTTGCCTGGGAGAAAAGCGTGACAGGCTCGTGCCACCTCGAGATTCCAAGGTATTTGCCCGACGGTACGAAAGTACCAAAGGCAGATAGTTCAGATGGTTATGACAGAAATCACACTCGTACCATTGGCCCAAAAGGCAAAATCCGCAAGACTTGGCGGGTATCCCATTGTGCCGAAGGCGGAGTGAACTTGAAGCAGGAGTCCCCTGAAAGGGATATATTCTATGAAACGTAGCTTACTCGTTTTCGCCGTCCTGATTGCCATCGCCACCGCCGGCGTTCAGCCCGCCGCGGCCCAGAACCGCTACATCGTTCGGACCACGGGCGGATTAACATCCGTCCTGAATTTGTGCTTGTCCGCCGGATGCCAGGTCCAAGGCTCGCTGGACGGCAACATAAACCAGACCTTTCTCGTTACCTCGACCACCAATCTCGTCGTTGACGTGGTGAACTTCACGGTCAATTTGCTGGAGTCTCTCCTGGGGATTCAAAGTATCGAGCCAGACCTGCCCCTACCGGTCCCGCAGATCCGACTGGACGGCATTTCCTACGGTCTTTACGACACCACGCTGGTGAAGTACTACGGCACCTTGGTTATCCACGGTTATGCGGCCCAGCCTGCTGTTCAGATCATCCGCCTAATTGATGCACAAAACGGCTTTAATATAAGCGGCACCGGAATCGTTGCCGTTATCGACACAGGCGTAGACCCCAATCACCCGGTTCTCCACCCTGTGCTTCTACAGGGCTACGACTTCACACGCAATCAGCCGGGCGCCTCCGAATGGCTAGATCTGTCCTCGACCGGCATAAGCACCACTTCCTCGTCGAATGCCCAGCCTGTGATGGTGCAACAATCCAGCGCGGCTATACTCGATCAATCCTCGGCCGCGATTCTGGACGGCTCGCCTTACGTCGCATTCGGCCACGGCACCATGACTGCCGGACTCGTGCATCTGGTTGCGCCAAAGGCCAAGATCCTCCCGCTTAAGGCTTTCTCTTCGAATGGAACGGGGAACCTTTCCAACATCGTGGCAGCCCTGTACTATGCCGTCCAGAATAAGGCGAACGTCGTCAACATGAGTTTCGACCTCTCTTATCCTTCTCCAGCGCTCTCTCAAGCGATCTCCCACGCGAATAAAGCTGGCGTCGTGTTGGTAGCAGCGGCAGGCAACGAAAATACCAGCGCGCGCGTCTATCCGGCCGCGATCTCCGGCTCCGTGGTGGGCGTTGCTTCGACAACGGATTGGGGCGCCCGCTCTTCCTTCTCGAATTATGGAACGGCGGACGTCTGGATCGCCGGGCCCGGCGAGAACGTCATCAGCACGTATCCCGGCGGCGCTTACGGAAGCGAGTCTGGCACTTCGTTCAGCGCTCCACTGGTGACCGGCACCGTGGCTTTGATGCTCAGCGCCAAGCAGCCGCTCAACCAGTCGCAGGCCTCCAGCGCGCTGTCTCACGCTATCAAACTCACTCCGGACCTCAACCACGGCCGCCTCGACGTATACCAGGCAGTTTCCGCCTGGGTGAATAGCTCGAGCTCAACCTCTACTACCAGCCCGTCGTGCCTATTATTCTGCTGGTAACAACCGTGCTGACTGAGCGCGCATCGGTGCTCGCCGTGCCCTCCAATCTTCATTGGACGCCGGACTCCCTGCGCGTCAAACAAGTCGAAGAGCAGGTCACCGCGCTGCGCAGCTCGGTGATCTGCGCCTTCAACCAGCTTCTGGACTTGAAGGATCTCAACACCGGCGTTCACAGCACCCGCCTCGCGGAATGGGGCATGCGCGTCGGACAGGAACTCGGCCTGGAAGAATCGGAACTGCAAAACCTGGAAGTTGCCGCGCTTCTCCACGATATCGGCAAAGTCGGTATTCCAGACGCTATCTTGAAGAAACCGGCACGCCTGGACGCCGATGAATACGCCCTGATGAAAAAGCATCCGGAATACGGATGGGCTGTGCTCCGCATGCTGCCCGGATTCGAACGCGCCGCACTGGACATTCTTCACCACCACGAGAATTTCGACGGGACCGGCTATCCAGCGGGATTAAGAGAACTGGAGATTCCCGTGGTGTCTCGCATCGTCTCGGTGATCGACGCCTTCGATGCCATGGTTTCCTCGCGTCCTTATCGCGTCGGCCTCCCTCACCAGGAGGCCGTTCGTCGGCTCATCGAATCCAGCGGTACGCAGTTTGATCCCGCCGTCGTGCAATGCTTCATTTCCTTCGCGCAAGCCGAAATGGCCATAGTATTTGCGGCCGCCGGCACCTCCGTCTCTTCCGCTCTTTAAATCTCTGAGGCCCGCTTTTTCCTCTTGTCATCCCGAACCCGCTCGCGCCCCTTTAGACTGAAATTTGTCGCGAACGGCGTGAGCCCGCCCGCCCATGGAGGGGGACCCGCTTTTTCGGTCATCGCTCAAATGTAGCGCCCGCTTTCCGAAGCGGGCTCCGTGTTTACCCTGCTTGCCCTGAGCCGCGAACGGAAACGGGCTCCCCTTGTAGCGGCGAGTTCATCTCGCCACGTTCCCCAGGTGGAAGCCCCGGACTTCTAGTCCGGGGGGAGCGGCGCCTTCAGGCCCGCGGAGCAAACCATCAATCAATCAAAAACTTCCTTCTTAAATTCTCTCCTTAAGTTCCCCTCCCCTTTTACCCGCTTACCCTGAGCGTCAAAGGGTAGCGGCCGCGGACCGTCGCGGGCACTTGTTTCTCCCCCTGCTTCTCTCTTCAAACCCCATGCCGGCCCTCCAGTTTTCATCCCGAACGTAGTGAGGGATCTGCTTTTTCCTTGTCCGTTGTCATCCCGAACCCGCTCGCGCCCCTTTAGACTGAAATTTGTCGCGAACGGCGGTGAGGGACCTGCTTTTTCGCGCATCAACCAATGTAGCGGCTGGGCTTGAGCCCAGCTAGCGAGCAACGCGAGCGCTCCTCACCTGTAGCGGCGTCCCTTCAGGGCGCCATCTTCGTTTTCCAGCCGCGCGGCCTGAAGCCATGTAGCGGCCGCGGACCGTCGCGGGCGCCTTTGCCTCCGGTTTTCGGCCGCCGACCGCTTGCCCTGAGTTGCGAAGGGTGCCGGCGCCTGTCATGGTCACCACCTAAACACTACACCGCCTTCGTACTCCCCTCCCGCGCTATAATCCTTTCTTCCTGGCCATGCCCATCACCCCCGACGATCGCGCCCGCCAAACCATCGACCGGCTCCTCACCGACGCCGGCTGGCTCATCCAATCCCGCGATCAAATCAACACCGCGGCCTCGCCATCTTCATTCTGTTATTTCGCGATTGATCTTGCTGGAGGCTCAGAATGTCCACTCTACTAACGACCGTAGCGCAGCAGCTAGGCGAAACCCAACTTCCAGCCGACCTGCAAGCCGCTGGTGCCGACCTCGCGGCACTCGTTGAGGCAGAGGCCTACGTAGGGGAAATCTACTCGATAGGTTACGAAGAAGCTCTAGTGCAAATCCATGACTACAACCGCCAGCAAGTCGGCGGAATTCCGGCTCTTTCTTTTCTCATCGCTACAAGAATAATTCCTGGCACAACCCCGGACGTGCGGAAGGAGGACTCATCCATCGTCCTATTACGGGTCCTGGATCATGCAGACCTTCCTAACTCACAGGAAGCACTTCGGGTGCGAGTCGAAAATGCCCAGCGCGTTAGCGGAGAGCTTACCAAGACCTTCGACCATCGAGACGTCATGGACCCGACCACAAACAATTTGCTAGGTTATGCCGGAGTCCGGTGCCGAGTCATTGGCACTTTTTATATGTACCCGCTCCCCGATGGAGCCAATTCGAAATTTCAGATTGTCTTCGGATCAGACCTCAGTAACTACTACCCAAATCGAGGATTGAAGGTCTTTAAACCTCGCGGCGAAGCGCTACGCAGAATCATTAACTACCGAGATCCTAGACTCACCAACCCAGAGGACAAGGATCGACTCGTCAAGGTCGGAGAAGTGCGGTATGCGTCCACAAATCGGCCTTTCCAACAAGTCTCGAGCGTTCCGGTGAGCCTGACTCCCACTGATCTCTTGGGACAGAAAACGGCCCTCTTTGGAATGACCCGAACTGGAAAATCTAACACCACGAAAATAATCTTAAACTCTGTTTTTGCTTTACGGTGGGACACCACGCCCCGCCGCATCGGCCAGATCGTTTTTGATCCAAACGGCGAATATGCCAACGAAAACACGCAGGACAAAGATGAGAGCAGCAACGCAAACGCAATAAAGAACGTCTGGCTGAGCGCTCCACCTGAAAAACGCAACGAGTTCCGGCCCGACGTTGTGACCTATGGGATCATGCCACATCCTAACGATCCCGACCGCCACCTGATGCTCCTAAACTTTCACCTTGATGAAAACCTCCAGATCGGCAAGGAAATCATCGACAGCGCTCTGGAACGCGACAGTGCAAGCAAGTACATTGGAAATTTCCGTGACGTAACCCTCGAGCCGCCTGACGACCCGCACGACATGTCGGCAATGACGCGATACAAGCGCCGCGTCCTCTGCTACCGCGCGTTACTATCAAAAGCCGGCCTTAACCCGCCAGCGACACTTGCCCCTGCAACAAAGGGTCTCTTCAAAAAAGAATTGCTAGCAGAGATGAAAAACGGGAAGGGGGAAGATCCCGCTGCATACCTCAAATGTGCAACCATCCTGGAAAAGCCCAACCAGAGCTGGGCAGAAATCGCATACGCGTGTGGCCTTTTGCGTGACTTCATCGACGACAAGAAATCTGGCTTCTCTGACTTCGATAAAGACTACATCAAAACGAGTAGCACTGGCTCTTGGGCCGACGATGACCTGAAAAAACTTCTGGAAATGTTCCGATACGCGAACGGATCCCGACTGATAGGCCGTGTCAAAGAGCAGCATACGGCCACTACCGGCGCTGATTATGCGGAAGAGATTTGCGGCCACTTAACGGCGGGCCGATTAGTAATCGTGGACCAGTCCAGTGGTGATGCTGAACTCAACAAAGCATCCGCTGATAGAGTGATGCAACGAATATTTGAAAATAACCGCGCACTTTTTCGATCCGCCAAGCTTCCACCCGACATTCTCGTTTACGTTGAAGAAGCCCACAACCTTCTCCCATCGTCAACTGAGATGGACCTACATGACATCTGGGTTAGAACAGCAAAAGAAGGCGCGAAGTACCACATTGGGCTGGTGTATGCGACTCAAGAGGTAAGCTCAATTCAGAAGAATATCCTCCGCAATGCGGCTAACTGGTTCATCGGCCATTTGAATAACACCGACGAAACAAGGGAACTCCGCAAGTTCTACGATTTTGCAGATTTTGAGAACAGCATACTTAAGGCGCAAGACAAGGGCTTCATCCGCGTAAAAACACTTTCTAACCCCTACGTTGTGCCAGTCCAAATAGAGAAGTTCTCGATTAATCTTGAGGCGGCCTGATGCCCTATGAGGGAGAATTCGCCGGGTATCGCCCGCTCCAACGCATCGCCGAAACAGAAAGGGTAAAAAGCTTACTGAAGAAATCGAGAGTGCTCCCAACGAACGCTGTGGGAGCCCCGGCCCTGAGTCCTAAGACCCCACCAGAGCCTCGTAGCCCGCTTCCCATCTACGCCGTTGCCATTGACGGCAGCTGGGCCGAGGTTGACGTTAAGAATGGGTACCCCGGTGCAAAAGTTGGCTACTGCACTGTCGCCAGTGTTCTACTGGACCTACTCAAAGTTGACCAGTTAGATGCGTCACGGCCCATCGACCCGAGAGAATTCAGGAAAACGGAAGAAGCCTCTACTCTCGACGCGGCAATGCCAGGCTGCAATGTTGTAACACGCACTCACGCTTCAGCTCTCGATTCCTTCAGAGAAGCGCTTTTTGAGAACTTCCACGATGTAATAGTCGATGCCGCGGATGGAAAATCTCTCTTAGACACCTACGAAGCCCTGCTACAGACGAGAACTACCGCCCTAATCGCGTGTCCGTATACAACGCGCTCGGGCTGCAGCAAGCATATATCAATTGCGCCTGGCACCGGATCATGCGACTGCCAACACCGTTATCCGATCTACTCCACTGATGCTCTCCGAATCCACGAGCGATTCCATGACAACTCGACCAACGGTGAGGCTTTCGGGGAAGTCGTACAGGTTTGGGAGCGCATGCTCCTTATACACCTCCTTCGCTGGTTTGAGCGTCGCAAAGTACTCGACCGCGTCACCAAGATAGCTTTCATTGTTGATGGGCCTCTCGCGATGTTCGGTCACCCGGCTTGGCTAAGTCCCCAAATCAAAACGGAATTGGGACGGCTCAATCAAGTCGTCAGGAGCACCATTGCTTCAGCACCGAGGTACGCTGGTTCCTACTATGCGCGAGAGCCCAGCTTAACTGGAGACAAAACAACGTCGATCGAACATTGATGGCCTTTCTCCTAATACACCTGCACGGCAAAAGGGCTGACTCGCTTTCCAATCAAATGCGACAAACCAAAGCCATGGCCCCTAAATACGCGGTGAAATGGTGGAAAGCAAGGAACCTAAAGCCACCAAAGATCCAGCCGGTCGAGTTTTTGAAAAGAAAGATCCGGTGGCGATACGCCAGAGGGATTCCGAAATCGAGAGCAGGAAAGGCATATCTCGGCGACAGCACGTCAGTGCTAGCAAGCCTCAAGGGGAAGCTCACGGGACGTGGGCTGCGTCGCCCATCCCTACTGCTCACATCTCCGCCTTACTTCGGAATCACAAACTATCACTACGATCAGTGGCTACGCCTATGGCTACTGGGGGGACCCCCGACTGATCATCGCAGATCGAACCCTTACAACGGCAAGAACAGAGGAAAGTTTGCGAACCGTGAAACCTATCAGCATCTCCTCACCACGGTTTTCCAGCGAGCTTCCAAACTGCTCAAACCAGACGGCGTCGTCTACGTAAGGACGGACCGTCGCGAGCCTACGCTCGCGATGACAAAGCTCGCCTTAAGAGCAGCGTTTCCGAAGCACCGCCTACAAAGAGTGAACCGTCCAATTGAGGGCAACACTCAAACCAAGCTTTTCGGTAACGGCGACCCTCGCAAAGGAGAGGTCGACCTGGTACTCGCACGTCAGAAACCCAGACGCTTAACTCGCGGGTGGCCGACCCTTGAAGCTGCAAGAAGGTTTTGGGTGGCCCATCCTTGCGAGCTTTGCAAGGGTGGGGCTGGTTTTCGCTAGCCTCTTCGCGGCGGGTGAGCCAGCCTTCCTTGTTCTAACAGCTTCTCAAGGACTTATCTTCCTCAATCATCGCAATCCACAGTTTTAGCGTTAAATCCTCCCGTTCCGGATTTCCAAGTTGCCAGCGAAGCTCTTTTGCATATCGTTCTTTGAGAATTTCCAGGTCCAATGGGATCGCACGAGCGAGGTGCTTGACGTCATCCCGATCGCGCTGAATATTTCGTTCCAATTTTGACAGCGCGAGATCGTACGGGTCCAGGGCGCAAATCCGCAGACGTCTGAACTCACCGGCAAACATTTCCGTGAGCCGCTCCTCATAGTTCTCTGGTACCTTGGCCACTCCCACGTAGTCCAGGTAGACCTTGTATTTCTTATGGAGAGTTCCGCCCTGGACACCAAGTTCGAGCAGGCGCCTGCCCTGCTCCCGCGGAGCGATGAGCAGTACATCGAGATCGGACGTCTCTCGCGAAAACCCGTATAGAACGGTTACTACAAATCCGCCCATGCAATCCATACGGGTCTCTTCGATCGCCCGTTGATCGAGTTCCTTCAGAAAGGAGCGCCACGGCTCGGGGACTTGCTTAGGGCCTGCCATGAGGAAGATTCTCAGCCTTCATGTCGGTCAACAGATTCCAATGTGCGGCTTCCGCGGGACGGTTCACGCGTAGCCATTTTCTTTCGGCTTCCGTCAGCGAATCGTGGCACAGGGTGTCTTCTTTCGCCAGACGGGAACGGTCCAGAACAGCGGCGTATTCCTTCAGCCTCCTGGAACGTGGTTCGTCGGTTGACTCCCTGCTCCCTTGAGTAGCCCCAAATTGACAAGCCAGCGTGGTCACAAAGCCGAGCCGGTTTTGCAGGTCATGGAGTTTTGCGTTCTGCACCGCCCAATCCCAGTCCAAGTCGGCATAGCTGAAGGCCAGCCACGGCAATCCTTCCACAACTCGAGCATCAAGCTCGGACTTATTCAGGGCGTTCAGCAGGACCTCCGCGGGATTGTGCCGCACCCTCCCACGAACGTGCGCGAATCCTGGGTAACCCAGCCCTGCGAGTTCGGATCGGAGCTTATCACTGTCGCTGGGCGGACTGACCCAATCCTCGCGCAGCGGGAGGGCTGTCGGTGAAGCATGGAGGATCTCCACCGCCTTGCAGGCAAGGACAGAGGGCAAGACGCGGTGGCCACGCTCAACCATCGAAAGATAGGCCTGGGTAACCCCTAGCCTTCCTGCCGCCCGCTGCTGCGTCCACGCCGCGCGCAACCGTGCTTCTCTTAGCTCTTGGCCATTCATAAGCAATCCTGATTCTCTATGCCTGCCACAACGAAAGAATCCTGTCACTGGACTATAACAAGTTTTGTTATATCTGTCAACAGCTCTCGCACTTACAAGTTTACTCTTGATAAAAGTTCAGGCCTGTGGTATGGTTGCGCGTGTTATCTCGAAGAAACCTTTCCTACCCCTCCCGCCGCTCCAGCCCTAACTCTAGTCTTATCAATCGCCTGGAGCCTCTTTGCTTTCTTTTTCCGAGTCCTGTCCTTTGTTTTCAACAGCTTGCAGCCTCTTTTCCAAAAACACCCGGGGTGGGGGTACCCCTCCGTGGCGCCCGTTGCACCGAAGCGCAAAAATGCCCTTCTGTAAGTCCTTTGCCTGCCACTCTTACGCACTCCGTGTCGCGTAAGTCCTTTCCTTGCCACTCATACGCAAACACCCGGGATAGGGGTGTCACTCCTCCTGTCAAATCTCTCTCGCCACTCGGCACACGCCACTCGCCACTGACGTTAACTCCCTTTAGAATCAACACTTGTAAAAGTGTATCAAAATAAAGGACTTTAACTAGGTTTAGAATCAACACTTATGAAAAAACGGGGGAGGGGGGTACCCAACTCACTCCGGTACGAGGCTCCGGCACAGGTTCGAAGTCTCGGGCTGGCGCGGGCAATCTCTAAGATGGGGTACTGCTCGCGGGCGCAAGCGGCGGAGCTGGTTGCAGCCGGACGCGTCCGGCTGAATGGCGCGGTGCGGCGCAACGCGGAGGCGCCGGCGCTGCTTGGGCAGGACAAAATCGAGGTGGACGGGCGGCAGATTCGCGCGGCGGAGAAGGCCTATTGGATGCTGAACAAGCCGCGAGGCGTAGTGACCACCACGTCGGACGAAAAGGGGCGCGCGACGGTACACGACTACATCGGCGAGGGCGGGGGCTGGTTGGCGCCGGTAGGGCGGCTGGACAAGGCCAGCGAAGGGTTGCTGCTGCTGACCAATGATTCGGAATGGGCGGCGCGCGTGCTCGATCCTGCCGGGCACGTCGCAAAGACGTATCACGCGCAGATTGCGGCGCCGTGGATGAGGCGCTGCTCGAGGCTTTGCGGCGCGGCGTTCGCGATGGGGGCGATTTTCTCCGCGTAGAACGCGTGCGCGAATTGCGACGTGGCGAACGCAATTCCTGGCTGGAAATTGTGCTCCATGAGGGCAAGAACCGGCAGATCCGGCGGATGCTGGAGGCGCTTGGGATCGAAGTCTTGCGGCTGGTGCGCGTCGCGATTGGGGGGCTGGCGCTGGGCGATTTGGCTAAGGGAGAGTCCTGGAAGTTGAGCGCCGCGGAAAAGGCAGCGGTCGAGAATTGGAAAAGGATGTCGTGATAATTCCCTGCAGCACGCAAAAAACAATGGCGCGTCAGTACTTGGCCTTGCAAGCCGCAGAGTTGCAAATGGCTTGCGGAACCTCTAGGCTCTAAGTTCATGCCTGAATTTTCGCCCCAGCTTCTGGCGTACGGATTTGTGTGGTATGTGGCGTTTCTGTTTTCGACCACCTGCCACGAGGCGGCACACGCGCTGGTGGCCAAGCTGGGCGGTGACGACACCGCGGCGCGCGGCGGGCAGGTGTCGCTGAATCCGCTGCCGCACATACAGCGGGAGCCCTGGGGCATGGTGCTGATCCCGATCCTGTCGTTTTTGGTTTTCAAAGGCGGAATGATCGGGTGGGCCAGCGCGCCATTTAATCCGGAATGGGAGCGCCGGCACCCGCGAAGAGCGGCGTTGATGGCCCTGGCTGGGCCGGCGGCGAACTACGCTCTGATGCTTCTGGCGGTGGTAGGTTTGCGGGCCGGGCGCAGCATGGGCTGGCTGCAGACCAATCCGCAGACCGTGCACCCGGGCCTGGCGACCGTGGCGCTGTTCGTATTCTTCTCGCTGAACCTGTTGCTGGGCACGTTCAATTTGCTTCCGGTGCCCCCGCTCGATGGCAGCGCGGGAATCATGCTGTTTATGAGCGAAAGCCGGGCACAGCGGTACTTGGACTGGCTGCGCGGCAACAGCTTTGCAATGGTGGGTCTGCTGGTGGGCCTGCTGGTGTTCCGCTACTTTTATGGTCCCGTCGAGAATTTCGCCACCAACCTCCTGTTGCGCAGTCACTTCTGAAAATTCAAGTGTGGTTCAGTTGCGCACAGTTTGGCTGGGGTGTCCCTTCTTCGCACACTTTCAACTTCCGCAAACCGAAATAAACAGATTAGCTTCTTATAGTTACGGCCATTGACCTGGCACTGCGCCTGCACCTACAAGTGGGCGGAGGACGGAATGATCTTGACCGCCGAACACCGGGTTACCAACCTATATCGCGTGGAAGTTTCCGGTTGGGACGACAACAAGGCATTCTTCGTGGAGAACTCGGAATTGGAGTGGACTGACGACTCCGGCAAGCAGGTCACCCTGAGCTGCGGGCTTGCCGATCGCGCCGTCATCTTTCTGAGATTGCTCCAGCCGACTAGTAATGACCGATCCCATCCCGTGGCGTACGAAGCGGAACTTGTGACGCGCACGGACGAAGGTCCGCGGCAATTCCGGCTGCGGCCGGTCTACGCGGCCGACGCGCCGGATGGAACTGTTCCGATAGAAGCGGGAGCCCTGGAGCGGCGGAGGTGCCGAAATGGAACAGAGGTCCGAAATGGTGGTGCGATAGGACGGCGCAGATTTGCCGATAAATTCTGTCCCTGGACTGTGCGAACTTTATGCGCTTCTGAAACAATAGCTTAGCGCGTCCACCGGCGTAGGTTTTCGCCGCAGAACTGTAAGAAGACTGTAAGAAGATACTGGCGTCAGGTGGAAGCCAAGATGCGATATAGTGGGCGTGGTCCAAGCCCACCCCAAGGCTGTCGAAACCGCTTCGGCGAAGGGCTCGCTGACCCCCTGTATTCTCGACGATGATCCCGCACAACTGGAGATGCTGGCGGCGCTGGTGGTGAGCATGGGCTATGAGCCCATCACCACCTCGAACCCGGAAGAGGCTTTGAAACTGGTACAGTACGGGCGCTGCCGGCTCGTGCTGGTGGATGTGCACATGCCGGGAATGAACGGGTACCAGTTCCTGGACGCGGCACTGCGCAGCGATCCGGGCCTGCACGTAATAATCATGACCGGCGACTACACGCTGGAGTCGGCGTTGGACGCGGTGCGCCGCGGCGCGACGGATTTCCTGCCCAAGCCAATCGACCGCGCGCGCCTAAAACGCACCCTGGATGATGTCGCGGCGCTGTACGACCAGCGGCGGCGCGTGCGCGAACTCGAAGAACAACTGCTGAAGGATCTGGAATTCCACGGCATCGTGGGAAAAAGCCCGGCGATGCTGGAGGTGTTTGATTTCGCGCGCAAGGTGGCGCGGCACTATACCAACGTCTTGCTGATTGGAGCCACTGGCACCGGCAAGGAGTTGGTGGCGCGGGCCGTCCACCAGCTCAGCCCGGTGAGCCAGCACAAGCTGGCGGTGTGCAACTGTTCGGCGATGGTGGATACCTTGCTCGAGAGCCAGCTTTTCGGACACATGCGCGGGTCATTTACCGGCGCGACCGACACTCGGGCGGGATTGTTTGAGTTCGCCAACAATGGAACCGTGTTTCTCGATGAGGTGGGGGAAACCTCCCTGGCCATGCAGGCCAAACTGTTGCGCGTGATCCAGAACCGCGAAATCCAGCGCGTAGGCTCGCCGGAGGTGCGACAGATCAACGTGCGGCTGATTGCGGCAACCAACCGGGACTTGCGCGCGGAGGTGCTGGCCGGGCGCTTTCGCGAGGATTTGTATTACCGGCTGAGCTCCATCCAGATTCGCATCCCTCCGCTGACCGAGCGGCTGGAGGACATTCCGCTGCTGGTGCAATTTTTCCTCAGGAAGTACAACGAAGCGTACGGAAAGACAATCTCCGGGTTGACGCGGCGCGCGCAAGGGGTGCTGCTGCAGCATGCCTGGCCGGGGAACGTACGCGAACTGGAGAACGTGATCTCCAGCGCCTGCATCACGACCGGCGGAGACTTCATCGACCTGGCCGACTTGCCCGAAGGCCTGGAGCACCGCGGGCCGCGCGCGGCGGAGGGCAACGAGTTTCATCCTTTGTCTCTGGAGGAAATGCACAAGATACACATCCATCGCGTTCTCGATATGTGCCAGGGAAATCGCCTGCGCGCCGCGCAGGTTTTGGGTATTGGGCGCACGAGCTTGTACCGGTATTTGAAAGACGATGAGAAAGAGAAACCCAAACCGGCGAAATTCGGGCATGCCTCGGCAGGCGCGCGCTTGTAGCCTTTCCATTCTTGCCTAACCTGGATTTCGAGTGTACCGCGGAGGAACAGTTTTCCGTGTTGACCCAAAGCGGGTAGCTCGCCGTTTTGTAATTTCAAGCAAATCAGCAGCATGCAGAGGCGGAGTTTGGCACTCGTCCTGCACTCATACTTGGGCAGCGAATTTTTGGGAAGCAGATGAGAACGCCACCGAGATTCGAAGAAGATTTTGCGCAGGGCATTGCGCGCGCGACGTGCGCGCCCATGCCTCGCAAGCGGTCTCCTACCAGCAGTACATCCACAGCGAACCCACTATCCACCAGCCAAGACCCCCTGAGCGCCGCGTAACTCGCCACAGGAGCTGCGCGGCGCTCTTTCCTTCCTCCTAGCAAACTAAGCGCAATCGACGAACAGCGAGCAGTTTTGGGGTATCGCAAGCAAGTCCTGAACAGCGAATCCGGAGCTTTTGGACAATACGCGCAGTCCGTAGCGGACATCTTGCCAGAAATTTCTCACTGGAGTCCTCCCCGTGGCCTTGATGTGTGAATGCTGACAGAGTTACGCACGCGCGCGGGCATTTGTTTCCCAGCATTAGCCTCCCTCGCATCGACTCGTGCTAAACTACGCCCAATTTTTGCCAGGAACCCTCGGCCCAAAGTACCCCGTCTGCTGGAAAAGTCGCTTCGGATAAGGAGGAAAATCGAATGCGTGTTAGTTTGATTCTTCTCGTCACTGCAATGTTCGGGGCAGCCGCGCAAGCTCAAACGGGTCCTTGTACGGAAACCGCCATCAAGGAGGGCCGCTTGCCCGTGGCCGACAACGCCTTCTCCTTTATGCCTCCCTTCGGCAAACCGGTGACCGGCAAAGCCGTGATCCACGACGCCGCCGCGGAAAAATTCGCCGACCGCATCAACAGGAAATATACCTGGGCCGATGACCATAAAATCGTGGTCTCCCCATCGGGCGACATGGCCTACGAGCACGGCACGATGCACGTGTCCTACGACACAAAGAGCGATGGGCAACATCATGAGTTCAGCGCCGTGATGCTCACCGTATACAAGGCCAACGGCGGTGCCTGCCAGCAAGTGGCCGGCACGATGCACCCGCTCGAGGACACGGTTAAGCCCTGAAACCGTAAAGCCGCAGTAGACTCCAGCACTTAATGGAGCCTCACAACCTGAAATTTTCGCACTAGGCTCCTCCCCACCTTGGGGTGTGAATGCTGACAGAGTTACGCACGCGCGCGATCATTTGTTCCAGTCTCCTGGTTGGCGGAGTTGGGTGTGTTCTGAGGCGGAGTTGGGTCAGGCAAGTCACGTTCGGGTCTGGGCGCGTCGAAGATGAAAGAAGTGGGCTCGGCGTTTTCCTCTTTGGCGATTGCTGGGAGGGTGCGGAGGAGTTGGTTGGTGATATAGGCGAGGACGGCGGCGCGGCGCGTGGAGATTTTGTCTTGCGCGAGGAGGAGGAGCAGGCGCGACAGGAAATCGTTGATCTGGGCGGCGGAGGTGAAGTCGTCGAGGTCGGCGGTGAGGGTGGAGGCGATTTCGGCGGGGTCGGGTGGGGGCGGTGCAGCGGCAGGTTGCGTGTGCTTGGGGCAGAACGGCTGGCTGCCGAAGCCGATCAGGCGGCAACGCATGCCGTTGGGGAAGCGATGGTTGCGGCGAGCGGAGTTATTGAAGCGCGTCCTGTTTTCCATCTTCCAGCGTAGCGAGTCGCGGAGCCGCCAGAATAGAGGCGCAGACCCAAAGCGTTTTCTTCCGCGCTTCGTACATGTGAACTCCCGGATTGAATCTGATGTGCGGGGTTTCAGCGTTCATCTTTGTGACTGTAGGTTTGTGAGCATATTTGTCGTAGACGCTAAACCTAGAGAGTGGTATTAAAAACTGATGCGAGCGGAAGAATTCGATCAAGCTACAATTGAACAATTACAAGCCCACGCCAACAAGTGCTTTGACTTAGCACAAAGCCCTCTCGAAGAACCGCTATTCGTAATGCCCGATGGTAGACCTTTACACCTAGATGACGCTGGAAAACTTCGCCTCCTTCTGGAGGCACAGTTTTATGTGACTGCGGTTGCTAGAAAGCGAGACGAGCAGGTTGCACGTCGAGACTTTCGATTGGAAATTGCCGTAATCGCGCTGATTGGAATCGAAATCATTTTAAGTGTTACAGGAATTGGTATAGGAATTCACGAAGCAAACCAACAGGCGAAGGTTTGGAGCAACATCGAGACAAGCACACGCAACACTGCTTCCGCGATGTCTACAGTGAGCACTTCACTTAAGACGGTCGCCGATGAGCAAGCTGCGTCACTTGGCGACCTTAAACAAATGAACGAGAGTTTGCAGAGTTCTTTAGCAAGAACTGGCACAATGGCGTCCGCTACGCAGAAGCAACTTCAAATCCTTCAACAAGAGCAGGCCAGCAGACTTGCTCAATTAGCCAAAAAACCGAAGTTAGAACTCTATATAAGTTCTGTTCCACCGCCACCGAACGGTATCCTTCCAGCCAAAGCCCGAGAATCGACAGACGATCACTCTACTTACGATGTTGTATTGAAGAATTCAGGCGATGCGACTGCGACAAAAGGTAATCTCCGTGTCGTCGTGCTCGGAAAAGGGACATGGCTTTCAGGCAACGTGCAGGTTTTACGCCCGTATGAACCGCCCGAAAGCGAAGCACATACATTTCTAATTCCGTTTGATTACCTACGCCCTAACGTGCAAATGCCGATGTCCCTAACGATAGGATATCCAAAAGGTCTGTTAGGTGCGGTCATGGTGATTTTGAATGTCGATGTTGACGAACTCCCTACTGCAACCCCGTTGGGAACTCTTGTGGTTCTTCCGCCACAAGGTCCCAACGCTACAAAGTAAAGAGGCCACTGACTAACCGATGGCTCAGTACACGCTCATTGACTTGAATGACCCCGAAGCTGTGCGGAGTTTTGCCTACAAAGGCAAGAAAAACATGGCGGAGGATGAAGTAAAATCCGCCATGAAGTCCACGCTTGAGGGACGCTCATACGAGGTCCAAGTCAAGTGGGGACGGAAAAGCGGTTCAGATATCGTCGCAATTTGCGGAAACAGGTGTCTTGTTATCGAGGTAAAGGGCGAGGGCTCATCCCGGCAAATGTTGGGCAATTTCTTTCTCTGTGCGCTTGGAGAAATTCTTCAAAGGATGTCAGACAATACCGCTTCGTATGCCATCGCTTTCCCTGCTCATGCAAGTTACGTTGAACTTGTTTTGAAACTTCCAAAACGAGTTAGAGAAGCCTTGCAATTGGACTTCTATTTTGTGAGGCCGAAAGAAACGGTACACGAAGTCGGCGTTCTCAGGTGGCAAGTAGGGTACTCGGCACATCGGCGTAACAAATTGAAGCACAACGGCGTATCCATGTGGCGAGTCATTGCGGTTGCGGCACGGTTGAAACCGTGCCCTGACGAAAAGCGCCGGGCTGAAGTCCGCCGCTACGTAACAGCGACGGAGAAAAGTGGATCGAAGACGCGGTAGCGATGCAGAAGCAGATGAGCGGAACGGGCGTAACGGTTCGCTACGATCCGGAGAATCCGGACATTTCGATTTTGGAAGATCGGCAGATTTTGGGGCGGAGGGTTACGCAGAGTCCGCATTGGCTGCCTTAGGGGCGGGAACAGCCGTATGGTTCGGTTGATGTTCATTCGAGTTGAGGTGGGGATCGGCTTTCGCCAGGGTCCCTCGACTCCGCAGGCCGCGCGCACAAACCGCGCGGAGGAAAAAACGGCCTGCTCCGGTCGGGATGACAGCGGGAAGTTGGGGCGGGATTTATGTCGGACCTGAAGGCCCGACGCCTTGAAGCGAGGAACGCTCGCCTTTGGCTCGCTTGGCGGGCTGAAGCCCGCCGCTACGTAACAGCGAAAGCGAAAAGCAGGTCCCTCGGCTTCGCTCGGGATGACAACCTAGAAAGCAGATCCCTCACGCCGCTCGAAAGGCGAGCGGGTTCGGGATGACAATGGGCGTCAGTCAGTGAGGAAGGCTGCGGTCTCTCGTAGGAAGAGATCCAGCTGGTCGTGGTGAACCCAGTGGCCGGCGCTGGGGACTTTTATTAAGCGGTGATTGACGATGGCTTGGTAACGAGCATCTTGTTCGGGAAGCGGCAGAAAGCTTTCCAGTCCCCAGAAGAATAGCGTGGGGCAGGTGATTTGAGTGAAGAGCTCCACGGCGTCTGCCATGTGGTGGCCATACGGGGAAATCGCGCGAGCGTAATTATCGAATTTCCAGAGCAGCGAGCCGTCGGACTCCCAGTTGGTGCCGTGCAGCGTGAGGTGCCGCGCGACTTCGTCGGAGAGCCGCGGATTGGCCTCCTTCATGCGCGCCATGGCGGCGTCAAGATTGGGGTAACTCTTGGGACGGCGCTTTTCGAGTTCGCGCACTGTTTCAATCCAGTGGCGAACGCGGTCGGAGGCCGGCCCGTGCACGCGATGCTCTTGCGGAAAGCCCAGCCCTTCGATGGACACCGCATTGCGGACGCGCGCGGGATACACACCGCAATAGTGGAGAACGATGCCGCCACCCAGAGAATGGCCGATCAGGCGAATGGGGAAATCGTCGATGATGTCGAGGAGCGCGGAGAGATCGAGCACGTGCTCGGCCACGCTGTAGGTGGCGCCGGGCGCCCAGGCGCTGTTGCCGTGGCCGCGCAAGTCGAGCGCGTAGACGTGATAGTGCTCGCACAGGACGCGCGCGACCCAATCCCAGTTGCGGGCGTGGTCCAGTCCGCCGTGAACCAGAACCAGCGAAGGCTTGCCGTCCTGGCCGTAGTCCCAGAATTGCAGCTTGAGGCGATCGGAATAGAAGAAGTGGGAGATGGGTTCCACGGTGCGCTCTTCGCAATCAGATGTATGCGCCGGCAGAGAAAATACACGGGATTGGCAACATCCGCCAGGGGTGTCTTGACGACGAGGAGCCGCGCGCCGGGTCCGCGAAACAAACCTCCCTACTCATGCGTACTAGGAAGAGAAGGCCGGTGCCCGTCGACGCTTGACGCGATCACTGGTACATTGCCTTACAAGGTGAAGAGCCGGCCTCGGAGGCATATTGGGTCGCACGGGCCTGCGGGCTGGCCGGCATGCATTGTTCGATTCGATTCCTTTACCAATCTTATGAGAGAGAGGAAACAGGCATGAAGCGATGTTACGCATTGGCAATGATGGTGGTGCTGGCGCTGGCAGGCGCGGCCGCGGCGAAGGCGCAGGATGCGTCGCAAGCAGATAAGGACCGCGCGCTGCAATACCTGGAGTCGACGAAGAAAGGCGTGCTGGACGCGACGAGGGGATTGTCCGACGGGCAATGGAACTTCAAGTCCGCGCCGGACCGCTGGTCCGTCGCGCAAGTGATGGAGCATTTGGCTGCCGCGGAAGACATGATTCGCGGATTGGCCCAAGAGCAAGTGATGAAATCGCCCGCGGTGCCCGTAAGGGACGCAGAAGAAACCAAGAAAGCCGATGACGGGGTATTGGCCATGGTGCCGGATCGCTCGCACAAGGCTCAGGCGCCGGAGCCATTGCAACCTACCAACCGTTTCGGCTCTCCCGCGGCGGCGCAGAAGCATTTTGCGGAAAGCCGGGCCATCACCGAAGAATATCTGAAAAATACTGGCGGACTACGCGCGCATCTCGGCGACAGCCCCATAGGCAAGCTGGACGGCTATGAATATGTACTGCTGATCGCCGCGCACAGCGAACGGCACACCAAGCAGATGGTGGAAGTGAAGGCCGATCCTAACTTCCCGAAGAATTAGGAAGCGATTTGGCATCAAGACAACACGGAGTTCACACGGAAGCGGGCGCCACTTGCGAGAGTGGCGCCTTTTTTTAGCGCGACGTGGAGTTTCCCGCGCGTCACTTGGAGAGCTGCGGCGCTATTCACAATAGGAAACAAGCTCCTTTCTCGCTTGCCCTCCAGACGAAGGCGAGGTATCGTCGGCGCATTCGGTGAACTCAACGGAGGAAAACTTCATGAAAAGAAATTGTGTGGTCTGCATCTGCGCACTCGCCGTCGCGACGGTCGCAGCAGGTCCCCGCATGTACAGCCAGGAGAAAAAGGAAGCCGGAGACACGCACAAGATCGTGCATTTCGGCGATTTGAAATGGACGCCGATCATCAAAGGGTGCGACCTCGCGTCCGTGGCGGGTGATTCCAACGCGGAAGGCACGCCGTTCGTTGTGCGCCTACGCTGCGCGGATGGAGCCAAGATTCCGGCACACTGGCATCCCACAGATGAAAACGTGACGGTGCTGAAGGGAACATTCCTGGTAGGCATGGGCGAAAGTTTTGATGAAGCGAAATTGCAAACAATGAACGTCGGCAATTTCGCAACGATGCCCAAGGAAATGCGGCATTACGGCATGGCCAAGGGCGAAACCATTGTGCAGGTTCACGGCGCCGGGCCGTTCAAAGTGAATTGGGTGAATCCGTCCGACGTGCAGCCGCCGGACGCAGCGCCCGCAGCCGCGGCGAAGCCAAAATCCTAAGGGCCGCGCGGGAGTACATGCAACGCGCTGTGCTAAACTGAAATTCGCAGTCGCGTGAAAGCGCGACTGCGGAAGCGTGGAACTTCGGGCTCTGTGCAACGAGGTCCCGCGAACCCCGCCAGGCCCGGAAGGGAGCAACGGTATCGGGAACGCCTCGGGTGCCGCAGTTCACCCGAAGTTCCTCGCATTTTCAGTGGCACGCTTTTTTTTCTAACTTTCCATGAGCTACCAGGTCATCGCACGCAAATGGCGCCCGCAAACGTTTGGGGATCTTGTCGGGCAAGCGCACGTCACGGAAACGCTGCAGAACGCCATCCGCAACAATCGCGTCGCGCACGCGTACATTTTCTCCGGTGCGCGCGGCGTGGGGAAAACCACCGCCGCCCGGATTTTGGCCAAGGCGCTGAACTGCGTGAACGGGCCGACGCCGGAACCGTGCGGTGTTTGCGACTCCTGCAAGGAGATCGCCGCCGGCACTTCCCTCGATGTCATCGAGATCGACGCCGCCTCCAACCGCGGCATCGACCAAATCCGCGAGTTGCGCGAGATGGTGCGCTACGCGCCGGCCGCCGCGCGCAGCAAAGTGGTGATCCTCGACGAGGCGCACATGCTGACCGGCGAAGCGTCCAACGCGCTGCTGAAAACGCTCGAGGAGCCACCGGACCGCGTCATCTTCGTGATGGCCACGACCGAGCCGGAAAATCTCGTCGACACGATCCGCTCGCGCTCGCAGCACTTTCACTTTCGCGCGCTCACGTTCGCGGAAATCAGCGGGCGCTTGCAAGAAATCGCCGCGAAGGAAGATCTGAAGATTGAGGCGGGCGCGCTGGCGGTGATCGCGCGCATGGCCGAAGGCAGCCTGCGCGACGCTCTTTCCTTGCTGGAACAGGCGCGCGCGTTTTGCGGCGACACCATTCCGGACAAGGAAGTACGCGAACTGCTCGGCGTGGTCCCCGAGGATTCGCTCGAGGAATTGGTCGGAGCGATCGCTTCCGGTTCGGCGGATCGCGCGCTCGGACTGGTGCATACCTTTCAGAAAGAGGGGCGCAACCTGCAGCACTTCTGCCGCGAAGCCATTCGCCACATGCGAAATCTTCTGATCGCGCGTGTGTGCGGCGCGGATTCCGAGCTGATTGCCGCGACGCCCGATCAGCGCCCCGCGCTGGAGCGCGCCGCCGCGCGATTCAGCGAAGAAGACTTGACGCGATTTTTTCAGATTCTGCTGCAGACCGACGACGACCTGCGCCGCAAGCCCGATCCGCGCGCGCATCTCGAGATGGGCTTGTTGCGCTTGATTAACGCATCGCGCCTCGCGCCACTGGAAGAATTGCTGGCCGAGGTGCGCGGCGGCGCGCCCACGAGCAATACAGGCGCGGCAAGTTCGCGCGCCACGACCGCAACGGCCGCTCCGAATTTGTCGCTACCGCGGCGCGAGGCGACCACGCCGCCCGCTCCGTTTGCCGCCGCTCCCAAAATTTCGGCAAGGGAGCCAATTGCGTCGGTGCCGGCTCGCACGGAAGAACGTCAAGCCGCCGCTGCTCCGCAACAATCATCGCAGAGCCCCGAGCCCTCAATACCGGCACCACTTCCCGCGCAACTCCACGGCATCAGTGAGAAGCAAGTCGCCGCGATCAAGCAAGCGATTCAAGCGCAGCAAAAATTCCTGGGCGAGCTGATCGAGCAGGCCACGCGTTGGGAGCTCGACGGCGCCGAGCTGCGAATTTATTTCCCCCCGGACAGGCGCTCCTTCGCCGAAATCCTCGAAGGACGTGAGCCGCTCGAGAAGGTCCGTATCGCTTCGGGCAAGGTCCTCGGTCGCGCGGTGCGAGTCTGTGCTAAACTCGAAGCAGTTGCAGCAGCGGCCGCTTCGGCATCGCGGGGCGGGTCGGCCACGCAAGAGTTGCGCGCTCAGTTTGAACGCGATCCAATGGTGAAGTCGATGCTGCAGCGCTTCGGAGGAAAAATCGCCGAAGTGAAACATCGTCCAGAGGAAACCTGATGGAAGTCAACGCTATCCAGCAGATGCTTTCGCGGCTCCGGCAAGTGCAGGAAGACTTGCAGCGGCAAGTGAATTCCGTGACGGTGGAGGCTTCCGCCGGCGGCGGCATGGTCTCAGTCAAGATGAACGGCCAAAAGCAAGTGGTCGACGTGCGCATCGAGCCGGAAGTGTTTGCCAGCAAGGATCAAGAGATGTTGCAGGATTTGGTGCGCGCGGCGGTCAACGAAGCGGCGCGTCGCGTCGACGAAGAACTCGCCAATCAAATGAAAAATCTCTCCAGCGGAATTCCCGGCCTCGGGAACATTAAGATCCCTGGCTTGTTTTAGGCCTGTTTAGGCCCCGTTTACGCTCTTTCCCACGCATTCATCACTGCTCTCGACCCCTATATTTTTTCGCTTCCTCGCTCCCCTTATGTATTGAGGCGCGGGGAGAAGCTCGGCATGCGCTGCTATGGTTTCCGATCGGTTCTTGATTTATTGGAAACAGCGCTTTTCTTCGAATCCCCAGTAGGGGAAAATGGAGGAATCCCGGCTCATCCATTGCTGCGGCAAAGCCGCATTGATTCGGAGGAGGTCCGATTATGAAAGCTACGTCTGTGGTCGTTCTAGCGAGCATGCTCGTTGTGACGGGGTCCGTTGTGTACGCTCAGGGAGGCGCGCAAGCGAGTTCTTCCGCGAGCGGCAGCACGTCGGTGCAAACGGATAAGTCCGGCGCGGCGGCTTCGAGCAACACCTCAACTTCAACCTCGGCAAAAGCCGGGCACAGTTCCGCGTCTCTTTCCGGCGGCACGGCCATGAACGCCACGCTTTCGCAACCGGTGGACGCCAAGAAAAACAAGCCTGGCGATCAGGTCACCGCAAAAACGACGGAAGCCACGAAATCCGAAGGCAAAGTCGTGATCCCGAAAGGCTCGAAGCTGATTGGGCATGTCACCGAATGCAAGCAACGCAGCAAGGAAGAAAAAGAATCCGTGCTGGGCATCGTGTTTGACAAAGCGATTCTGAAGAATGGCGAGGAAATTCCGCTAAACGTCACGGTTCGCGCCCTTGCGGCAGCGCAAACCGCCGCGGCGAGTTCTGTCGGCAGCGATGATTTGTCGGCAGGCGGCGGAGCCGTGGGCTCAGCCCGCGCCGGTGGCGGCGGAGCGCTTGGTGGCGTGCGTTCCACAGCGGGTGCGGCAACCAGCGCGGCGACCAACACTGCAGCGAACACCGGTGGAGTTGCCGGCGGAGCAGTCAACTCGACAGTGAACGCCGCAGGCACAGCGCGCGGCGCGGTTGGCGGCTTGAACGCCGCTGGCCAGCTCACCTCCACAAGCCAGGGCGTCTTCGGGCTCGAAGGGCTCAACCTGAATGCCGCGGCTTCCAACAGCACACAAGGCTCGCTGATTACTTCGACCAGCAAGAACGTGCATCTCGACAGCGGCACGCAGCTTCTGCTCGTATCGCAGGCCCAAGGACACACGGAAAGCCCGAAGCAATAGATCCGCACACAAGGCCACTTTGACGAAAGGACGGCCACGACCATGAAGACAGCCAATGCGGCCGTAGCCCTCATGATTGTCGCCAGCGTTCAGGCAGTGCAGCCCGTTCCGGCCAAGGATAGGCCGGCATACGAGCGCGGCGTGCTGCTGCAAATGGATTCCACCCATTGCGGCTATGCCGAAAAAGACGGCAAGACGTTGACCGGCGAAATCCTGGGCACCGATGGCCAGCACAAAAATACGCAAGAGGTGCTGTGCCAGGAATACATCCTCAAGGGCGACCGCCTGATCTATCGCATCCGGCCCAAAGACGACAAGCACCCCACGCTTCTGCCGGTGGGCGAATCCGCGGAGTTTCGCATCCACAAGGACAAGATGCTCCTGCGCGTGCGGGAATCCGCCGGCAAGGAGCGGGAATACATCGTCGTCTCGATGACGCTACGTGCCGACGCAGTCGAAGCGCGGGCCGCGACGAAGGCCTCGAATTAATAAGTTCGTATCGCGGTAGCGATGCGATCACCAGGAAGGGCGGGCTTCAGGTGCGCAAGCACATGGAGTTTGCCCTTCTAATTTTCCGCAATTCCAACTTTTCGTCTGCTACATCAACGCGCGCAAAAACAAACAAGCCGGCCATGTTTGCGCAACCCGCTCCCCTATGCTACACATCCTACATGCCTGATTTTGCAGCTCCTGTCGAGCGCCTCATTGACGAACTGAAGCACCTGCCCGGCATCGGCCAAAAAACCGCGCAGCGCCTCGCTTTCTTTCTGTTGCGCGCCACATCTGAAGATGCCCTCGCGCTCGCCGACGCCATCCGCGACGCCAAAGAAAAAATCCGCGAATGCTCCGTGTGCCACAACATTACCGACAACGATCCCTGCCTGTACTGCACCGGCGCCACGCGCAGTCGCGCGACCATTTGCGTGGTCGAAGAAGCGCATAACATTATGGCCATCGAGAAGACGCGGATGTACAGCGGTATGTACCACGTGCTGGGCGGCTCGCTATCGCCGTTGCAAGGGCGCGGCCCGGAGCAGCTGAAGATCAAAACATTGATTGAGCGCCTCAAAGGCGGCGCGGTGGAGGAAATCATCATCGCCACCAATCCCACCGCCGAAGGCGAAGCCACAGCCGTGTACATGTCCAAGCTGCTGAAGCCGCTCGGCGTGCGCGTCACGCGCATCGGCGTGGGCATCCCCGTCGGCGCGGACCTCGAATACGCCGACGAGGTCACCATGCTGAAAGCCATGGAAGGCCGCCGCGACTTGTAAGCGTGGGGCTCTGGCGATTTGCGACGATTCGGTATAAAATGAAGCTTCCGCGGTAACTGTCCCCCGCAAGGAGGTGCGCTCTGGGTCTGGCGCACTACATGGCGCAGTACGATCACGAACACTCTTCCGGCTGGAATAAATTGCTCCACGGCATTGGCATTCCCTTGATCTTTGCCGGACTCATCCTGTTCCTTTTCGCAAAGTGGATCTGGGGCGGAGCGTTTTTCGTGGGCGGCTGGGCGTTTTTGTTCCTGGGCCACCGGATCGAAGGCAATCATCCGGCGTTTTTCCAGGGATCGGTGTATTTGTTGGTCGGACCCATCTGGGTAGCTAAGGAGGCGTGGATGTTCTTGACCGGACAGCATCGCGCGCCTGCGTCGGAAAATACCCAGGCGAAGTAGTCGCGGCTTTCTTTTTACACGTTCTTACAACTTATGGGTGGTCTGAATTCATGGACGAGCTTGGCCGGGAATTTGCCGAGGATGTGGGAGAAACTGTGTCTGGAGTAGCTAGCGTAACCGCGGAGTTGCGCAAGCGCCGCAGCACGCGCATTGTCCAAGCGGTTCCTTTAACCGTTGCCGGCATCGACGCCCTCGGCCGCCAATTCAGCGAGCACACTTCCACTCTGATCATCAATTGCCACGGCTGTCGCTACCAATCGAAACACTACGTCTTGAAAAATATGTGGGTCACCCTCGAGGTACCGCACTCGGAAACCGGACAGCCGCCGCGTACCGTCCGCGGACGCGTCGCCTGGATTCAGCGCCCGCGCACCGTGCGGCAGCTTTTCCAGGTCGCGCTGGAGCTGGAGCTTCCCGGAAACGCGTGGGGCATTGCCTTTCCGCCTGATGACTGGTTCGCCTTCCCGGACGCCGCCCGGCCCGCTCTTGATGCGGACGGTGTTTCGCATTTGCCAGAGCATTCGCAACACTCCGCCGAAGCCGTCGAACAGCCTCACGAATCACTTTCTCCAGCAGCGGAGGCGGATTTCGACCTGCCGCTGTCCGATACCGACGCCGCCTCGGTGCATCACTCCGAACGCCTGCGCGCCTTCCCTGCTCTTGCGAGCACCACCGACGCCTCAATGGAACTCGCCCGCCAGGTCACACGTCTGCTCGCCGATGCGCGGCAACAAATTCATGCCGCCGCGCGCGAAGCTGCCGCGCAAGCCGTTTCCGCCGAACATCGAATTTCCGCTGAACAGTGGGACCAGAAGATGGCGGCCGACCGCGAAATGCTTTCGCGCGAAGTGGCCGCGGCGCTGGAGAAAATCCGCGAAGAATCCGCCACCCTCCATCGCTCCGCGCAGGACACCGCTGCCGAAGCTTTGCAGCGCGATTTGCCTCAAAGGCTGGCCCCTCAGCTTGAAGAGCTCACTCGCAACTTGACCGTACAACTCTCGCGGGAAGCGTCAGCGCAGCGCCGAGCATATGCCGATCAAACCAGCGCGGCGCTGCAAACGCTGCATTCGGTTTGCGCCCAGGTGGAACCATTATTAGAGCGGCTCCGCGAGCACGCCGGAACTGCGGAAGCGCGCCTCGCGAGCTCCGCGGAATCAGTCGCGCACCTGGCCGAAGAGCGCGCACGCCAGCACGAATCCAGCACCGCCGCGCTGGCGGAATCCTTGCGTGCCATGGCAAACGAGATTCAAGAGCAAGTTTCCGTCTTGTTGTCCTCAGCCCAACAAAACTGGCAGAACCATCTTGCCGGCGAGATCGAAGCCGCTCAGGGCCGTGTGCAGATTGCCGTCGATAACGCCATCGTGGCCGCGCAAGTCCAAGCCGCGGAGTCCCTGAACAATCACGCGAGCACCGTGTTGGAGCAATTTCAGCAAGAAGCCGAACGCTTGCAAGCCGGATTCCGTGAATCCGCTGCGCTCGTCGCTTCCGAATCAGACTTGCGTCTCGCTGCGCTAAAGGATCTGACGCAAGCTCATGCCGGACGCGTCGAAGCATCGCTGGTGCGCGCCAGCGAGGTCTTGGGCCGGCTCGAGGTCTTCCCTGAGCGCGTGGAAACCACGCAGCAGCACGCCCTCGCTGGTTTTCAGTCGCAGTTGGACGACATCTTGAGCCTGCACCGTAACGAGCTGCATCGCCGTTCCGAATCGCTCTTTGACGACCTCAGCGCGCGCATTCACGCCAACTTTGCGGAATCCAGCCACCAGGCGGCCGCGCAATTCGGCCAGCAAGTCGAAGCGCTCGTCCAGCCGCACCTCTTGCAAGTGGAGCAGGGCATTCTCCGCCTCTCCGGAGGGCGTTCGATGCTCGATGCCGCCACATCCCTGCAACAGGAACGAATTCGCGCTACGGCGGACGAAGCTTTCGCCGAAGCCTTGGCCAGTTTCCGTGGCAATTTGGGCGGGGTCGAGCAATTACTCCGCGAGTCGGCGGACACCGTGACGGCGCGCAGCCTCGCCGATCTGGAAGGCAAAGCGGAAACCACCAAGCATCAAGTCGTCGATGATTTGCTGAAATCCGCGGAGTGGTACGAGAAAAAAGCGCAAACACAAATTCAGCATTTCGCGGAACGTGCCGGAGAGCAGGCCGAGGCGCGCCTGCGCGAACGCGCCGGCGAAATCTCCGCCATGTTTGCCGGCGAGCTCGATAATGCCAGCCGAAATTTTGTCGGTCACACCCAGAACCAGATGGAAGAAGTCGTTCGCGACGCTTTCGAGCGCGCCCGCGCGCTGTTCAGTGAAGCCGCGGAAACCACCTCCGCGGCTTTCATCGACGAAATTCAGCGCCAGGCGCGCCAGGAACTCGGCGGCTTTGAAGCCGAAACGCAAAAATCGGCGAATGAATCCAAAGCCCGCATCGAAGCAGCGCACGCGGATTTGGCTCAGAAGCTCACCGCGGAGCAGGAAAACTTTCTCCGCCGCTTTCAAACCGCCATGAGCGGCACCTTGCAAGCCGGCGTCGCTGAAGCCAATGAGAAAGTGCAGGCCGGTTTCGGTCCTCTGCTGGAGGCCTGGAAATCGATGACCGAGGCTCAGCAATCGGAAATACGCGGACTGTACGCGCGCGTTGGCGAACAAGCCGCCGAAAATTTCCGCGGCCGTCTCGAAAATGTCTCGAATCAGTGGATGCTCGCCACGGTCGCCTCGCTCGACCACCAATCCCGTGAAGTTGTCTCGGGCATCGCGGCCACAGCCGAGGAAAAACTCCGCGATACCTCCACCAGGGTTTTCTCCGAGATGGTCGACTCCCTGCGCGAGCGCCTGACCCAAATGGCCACCAGCCTCGGCACCCCGCCCCCACTCCCGCACTGAACCGCGCTGTTGGTCGTTGGAGAATATATCCGCAAGAACTTTTGGAGTGCGGGAGCTTGCTCCCGCTTTCACGGTCGGAGCCACGTTTCCATTTCGCTCTGCTCGGTGGAGGCCTCGGCGCCTGTGCACGCCGAAAAGCGGCGGCAAGACCACCGCACTCCAAAAAATTACAGGCTTTGTGAAATTCGCCTCTGCCCCGCCAGCCCGCTATAATTGCATAAGGAAAATGGCCAATCGAGCTTATCTGCGCATCTGGACGCGCGACTTCTCCGAAGCGACGATGATCCCGGAGTTTGCCCGCTTTCTCACCACCGCGCCGCTCTCCACTTCGCAGAGCGCTTTCACCGAACTGCGCGTTCAGGCCGTCGATTCCACGGAAATCCCCGTTGCCGAGTGGGACCTCCGCGATCAAGCCTACGGTCCCCCGGAAATTGGCGCACTCGCTGCGCAGCACTTGAATCCAGACACCGCGTACTTCGTCGGCGCGACCTGGGACCTGTGGCTCTTCGATTTGGAAACTCTGAAGTGGCGCCGCGAGCCGCAGCCGCTCACCCTCATCTGCCACGGCTCGCTCTACGACGACGGCATCGTCGCCACCGCCGGCCATTTCGCCGCCGACCTGGGATTCGAGCATTACTTCACCGGGCACGGCGGCCTTCTCGCCCCTAGTGCCGCCTCCAATCCCTTCGGGTCCTCTGACCATCCCCTCGAGCACACGTTCCGCCAGTGGATGTCCGCCGGCGGCAACCTGAAGGAATATCACGCCAAGACCCGCGAGAACATCCAACAATTGTTCAACTGGGTGGAGGCCATCGAGGCTGCGCTGCCAGTCGAGCGCAGTGAACTCTCCTCCGAGGGGGAAGAAAATTTCGAGGCTCGGCTGGACGCCATCCTCGCCCGGCGTTAATCTTGGGCCTCGGCGGGCGCCGGAACGTCACCTCATCAGAAAAGCAACTTGAGCCGATGATTTCTTCCGTGGAGGACACGCAACGGCTAAAATTGTGGCAGTACACCTTCACCTTGCCGGTTGCCGGACAAAAAGGAGTAGTAAAGCTTCTACAATGGAAAATCTCACGGTAAGCGACTGTTTCCTGACGCCTGCTAACGAGCCCGCGGCCATGCCGTCCTTACCATCAGGGACGGGGAGTGCAATCGCCAGGTATCGAGTGGCCGCTCGCCGTCCTATTCGACGGAACGCAGCCCTGGCCATTTTAGCTGCGTGCTTTCTGGCTGGCTGCGGAGACGCACCACCGGACAAGCCCGCCGCGGAAGCCAAGCCGGCCACGCCGGCCGTTCCCGAGGACATTCAATCCGCGGCGGATTCGCTGCTCGGCAAAGAAACGACCGTGGTGCTGTTCGGCGAACTGGCGAAAAACGGCAAGCAGGAATTTCTCGCTGCCAACATTGTCCCCAAATCGTCGAAAAATAATTTGCCCGGCACGATTGTCACCCGCGCGGTGCTCGCGGAAAACGATAACGGCCAGTGGATGGAAATCTTGCGCTGCGACGAACACCTGAAGAACGCGAAAGGCTTCCTGCCCGGCACCCCGATCGGCGGCGTCACCGGCTGGCGCTTGGCCTTCGAGCAGGATCCCGAAAAAGGTCTGGCCTTGTACTTCACGCCGCTAAAGGGCGCGGTGGATACGCACACGCTTCCCATCGGCGTCCGCTGGAACCCAAGCACCAAACGCTACCAGTCCCTCGACCGCTCGTATGAACATTTTCTGAACGAGGCTCCGTCCCTGAGCACTGCGCGATCCAATTTGCGATGAGCACCAGCACCAAAACCGGGCAACCCGCAACCGCCGCGAAAAGATCGCAGCCAGCGCCGGCGCATTCTTCCGCCTGGAAAAACCTGCTCGGCTTAATGCCCTATCTCGCCCGCTACCGCCCTGCTACCGCGCTCGGCTTGCTCGCTCTCGCGCTGACCAGCATCGTCGGCAACATCATCCCACTCGCCACCGGCGTCATGACCGACATTCTCGCCGGCAGCGATCGCCCGTTCCAAAGCAACACGCACGCAAAAGCGCTTGCGGGCGACTGGCTCAGCCGCGACATTCCCTTCTATGCCCCGCACAGCCGCCACGCTCTGGGCATCTACTGCCTCATCCTTGTTATCTGCGTCCTGCTCAAAGGCGCCTTGTCCTTCGCCACGCGCTGGGTGCTCATCGGCGTCTCCCGCGACATTGAATTCGATCTCCGCGCAGGCCTGCTCGATCGCCTTCTCCTCATGGAGCCGGAGTTCTACGTTCGCAATCGCACCGGCGAATTGATGTCCCGCGCCACCAACGACCTTAACAACGTCCGCATGGTCCTCGGCCCCGGCATCATGTACACCGGCCAAACGCTCGTGACCATGATCCTTGCGGTCATCATCATGGCGCGCCTTTCTCCTTCTCTCACGCTTTGGGTGCTTTTGCCCGTGCCCATCGTAGCCGTCGCCGTGCGCCACTTCGGCAAAGTTATCCACGATCTCTACGAAACCATTCAAGCCGCTCTCGCCACTCTTTCCGCAAAGGTCCAGGAAAATCTTTCCGGCGTCCGCGTCATCCGCGCTTACGCCCAGGAAGAAGCCGAAATCCGCGGCTTCGACGAGCCCAATCGCGAATACGTCGCCCGCAACATCAAGCTCATCCGCACCTGGAGCATGTTCATGCCCTCACTTCAGGCGCTAATCGGCACGTCTTTCCTCATCGTTCTCTGGCAAGGCGGACATCAACTCCTTCGCGGCCAAATCTCCCTCGGTGCCCTCATCGCGTTCTATAGCTATCTCGGCCTTCTGGTCTGGCCCATGATCGCCCTCGGTTGGGTAACCAACATTTTCCAGCGCGGCGCCGCCTCTATGGGCCGCCTGAATTACATCCTTCGCGCGCAGCCGCAAATTGACGACCGCCACGCCGCCGCCGCTCCCAACGCTCCCATCGCCGGCGAAGTCGAATTCCGCAACCTCACCTTCACCTTCCCCACCAACATCTCTGGCAACGGCGCCGCTCCGGCCACCCAGTCCAATGGCCACGGCGCAAGTCCCGTCCTTCGCGACATCAACTTGAAAATTCCCGCCGGCTCCACGCTCGCCATCGTCGGCCCCACCGGCAGCGGCAAGACCACGCTCGCCGCGCTCGTCGCGCGCCTCTGGGAAGCTCCCGAAGACGAACTCCTCATCGATGGCCGCCCCATCCGCGAATGGCCGCTCGACACCTTGCGCCGCTCCATCGGCTACGTCCCGCAAGACACCTACCTCTTCGGCGAAACCGTCGGCGGCAACATCGCCTTCGGTCTTCCCAACTACGATCTCAATCAAGTTCGCCAGGCCGCCGAAATCGCCAGCCTCGATTCCGACGTTGAGGGCTTCACCCATAAATACGAAACAGTTGTCGGCGAACGCGGCATCACTCTCTCTGGAGGACAGAAGCAGCGCACCGCCATCGCCCGAGCCGTCATTCGCGACCCCCGCATCCTCATCCTCGACGATTCCCTCTCCAGCGTCGACACGCAAACCGAAGAGCGCATCCTCACTCGCTTGCGCGGCATCATGCACGGTCGCACCACCATTTTGATTTCGCACCGCACCTCCACCGTGCGGGACGCAGACCAGATCGTCGTCCTACGCGACGGCCGCATCATTGAGCGCGGCACGCACGACGAACTCCTCGCTCGCGGCGGCTATTACGCGGATTTGTACCAGAAGCAATTGCTGGAAGAAGAGCTCGAACGCGCATGAGCAACCCGCACGAAGAAGAAGCACTCGGCAAAGCCTACGACGCGCGCCTGATGCGCCGCTTGATGGAGTACATGCGGCCATATAAGTGGCGCGTCGTGCTGGCGCTGTCCTTGGTTGCCATCGTCACTCCTCTGGAGTTGAGTCCCCCGATAATCTTTGGCTGGGCCATTGATCACTACTTTTCGCCCGCTCTCCGCGGCAGCTTGCCGGAAAGCGGCGCATGGCGCGGTATCGGAATCATTAGCGTCGTCTACTTGCTGGTCTTGATTTTCGATTTTCTCGCCCAATACATCCAGATTCGCATCATGCAGCGCGTCGGCCAGCAAACCATGTACGACATGCGCACCGGAATTTTCGCCCACCTGCAACGCTTGCCGATGACCTACTACGACCGCAACCCCGTCGGCCGCCTCATCACCCGGGTCACCACCGACGTTGACGCCCTCAACGATCTTTTCGCCGCCGGCGTGGTCACCATGATCAACGATTTCTTCCTCCTCGCGGTCATGGCCGCCGTCCTTTTCAAAATCGATTGGCGGCTCGCTCTCGACACCCTTGCCGTACTCCCCTGCATCCTGGTTGTCACCCTCCTCTTCCGTCATTACGTGCGCGACGCCAACCGCCACATCCGCACCGCCATCGCGCGAATCAACTCCTTCCTGCAGGAATACATCTCCGGGATGAGCGTCGTGCAGCTCTTCAACCGCGAGCAAAAAGCCCGCGCCGAATTCGCCAAGCGCAATCAAGAGAACATGCTCGCCTGGCGCGATGCCATCCTCTCCTACGCCCTCTTTTATCCTGCCGTCGAAATTCTCAGCGTCGCTGCCATCGCCCTGATCTACTGGTCCGGCGGCAATCGCGTGCTGGCCGGCGCCCTCAGTTTGGGCGTTCTGACCGAGTTCACGATGTTCGCCACCCGTTTCTTCCGCCCCATCCAGGACCTCAGTGAAAAATTCAACATCCTGCAGTCCGCCATGGCCGCCTCCGAGCGCATTTTCAAGCTCCTCGACGAGCCCGCCAACGTTTCATCTCCGCCCGACGCCATTCGCCTCGAGAATCCCCGCGGCGAAATCGAATTCCGCAACGTCTGGTTCAGCTATCGCCCCATTCCCAATCCTCGCGAAGACGATTGGGTCCTCCGCGACGTCTCCTTCCGCGTCGAGCCCGGCCAAACTCTCGCTATCGTCGGCCACACCGGCGCCGGCAAGACCACGCTCATCTCTCTCCTTCTCCGCTTCTACGACATTCAGCGCGGCCAAATCCTCCTCGACGGCGTCGACATCCGCAAAATCAATCTCCAGGACTTGCGCCGCCTGTTCGGCATCGTTCTGCAGGATCCCTTCCTCTTCACCGGCACTATCGAATCCAATGTCCGCCTCGGCACTCCCGGCATCGACCGCGACACCGTCGAAACTGCCATCTGCGAAATCGGCCTCGCCGATTTCATCGAATCGCTCCCGGAAGGCGTCGGCGCCAGCGTCAACGAACGCGGCTCCACGCTCTCTGTCGGTCAGCGCCAGCTCATTAATTTCGCCCGCGCTCTCGCGCACAATCCGCGCTTTCTCATCCTGGATGAAGCCACCTCCAGCGTCGACACCAAGACCGAACTGCAAATCCGCGACGCCCTCGACCGCCTCCTCAGCGGCCGCACCGCGCTCGTCATCGCGCACCGCCTCAGCACCATTCAGCATGCTGATCGCATCCTCGTCTTCCACAAAGGCCGCCTCCGCGAGCAAGGCGCGCATCAGGAACTCCTCGCCCAGCGCGGCATCTACTACCGCCTCTACCAGCTCCAGTACAAAGAGCAAGAGCTACCCCTGCCCGACGATTCCGGCGCCGCGCGTCCGCAGCCGGACTCGCCGCTCCCTTTGCCCCTTCCCGCTAGCGACTGAGTGCTTCCCCGCCGCATGCCGCCTGTCTCTCTTCTGCTCTCCGCCGGTGAAGCCAGCGGAGACATGTACGCCGCGCGACTGGCCACCGCGCTGAAGCAGCGCGCCGACTTCGAACTTTTCGGCATGGGCGGCCCTCAGATGCGCGCCGCCGGCGTGAACATCGTCACCGACTACTCCGAAGTCTCTGTCGTCGGCATCACCGAAATCCTCAGCCACCTTCCCTCGCTCATCCGCGCCATGCGCCGCCTCATCGCCGAAGCCGAACGCCACCAGCCCACCTTCGCCGTCCTCACCGATTTTCCCGGCTTCCATCTGCGTCTCGCCAGAAAACTCAAACGTCGTGGCATTAAAAACATCTATTACATCTGCCCGCAATTCTGGGCCTGGCGACCCTGGCGGGTCCGCATAGTCCGCCGCCGTTTCGCGCAAGCCCTCTGCATTTTCCCGTTCGAAGAAAAATTCTACGGCGACGCCGGAGTCCCCGTGAAATTCATCGGCCACCCGCTGGTAGGCGCGGTGCATGCCTCGCTCGATCGCCAAGCCTTTTTCCGCGAGCAGCACCTCGACCCGCAGAAAAAGCTCGTCACCATCCTGCCCGGCAGCCGCGCCGCCGAACTCCGCCAGCATCTTCCCGTACTGCGCGAAGCTTGCCTGCTCATCCATCGCGAGTCGCCATCGCAATTCGTCCTCGCCGCCGCCCCCGGGAGCGACGCCGCCGCGTTGCGCGAAGGCTGGCCCCCGCAACTCCCCCTGAAAATCGTGCTCGGCCAAACCTACAACGCCCTCGCCGCCGCCGATGCCGCCATCGTCTCCAGCGGCACCGCCACCATCGAAGCCGCCCTCCTCGACGTCCCCATGGTCGTCGTTTACCGCGTCACGCCGCTGACCGCGCTGCTAGCCAAGCCGCTCGTACGCACATCGTTCTTCAGCATGGTCAATCTCATCGCCGGCAAGCTCGCCGTGCCCGAGCTAATACAAAACGATTTCACTCCTGATCGTGTCTACGCCGAGGTCCTTCGTCTGCTGAACGACCAAAGCGCCCGCGAATCTCTCCGCCGCGACCTCGCGGAAGTTCGCCTGCGCCTCGGCACCCCCGGCGCGGTAGATCGCGCCGCCGACGCCATCCTCCAGCTAATTGCCGCAGCGCAAGCGCACACCAAACTCCGGCGTGGCAACGCGAAGTGACGTCTCTGCTATCCTATAAGGGGAGGAAACGCGACGCTGACCGCTCAGTTGGGCGCCATTTTTTTGAGTGCGGCGGTCTAGCCACCGCTTTTTCGGTTTCCACACCGCGACCAAATTTAAATTAGGGCGCAAACAGAGCCAAAGTGCGTGTCTTCCAATCGATCGTCCTTGAAGAATGCTGATTCAGGGTCGCAGGCGATGCGTCAAAATGAAAGGGGTCCGATGACCCGCAGTCAGAAAATGAGATTCGTTTCCCAACTAGCAGTTCTTCTGCTGCTCCTCGCCGCCGCGCCCTTGCGCGCCCAAACGCCCCGCCCGTCCTCTTTCCTCGCCGACCATTACGACGTCTCCACCACGCTCGACCCCATCACGCAGTCTCTCTCCGCCGTGGCTAAAGTCGAGTTCAAAGCTCAGGAAGTCTCCAGCGCCGTCCGCGTCGAGCTGCATCCCAATCTCAACGTAACCGCGGTGAAATCCGCGGAGGGCAAGACGCTCGGCTTTGAGCGCGACAACCAAAATCCGCTCAATCTCATCGTCAATCTTCTTACCCCGGTTGCGCCGGGCGCCAAAGTAACTCTTACCTTCACCTACGCCGGTCCGCTGGCCAATGAAGAAAACAGCCCCGTCCCCGGCGTCCGCGCCGCGGCCATCAATCGCGACGGCGCTTTGCTGCTTCTTCCCGCGCGCTGGTTCCCGCTCACCAACTATCCCTCCAACCGCTACACCGCCACTTTCCGCCTCAACGTTCCCGAAGCCTTCGCCGTGGCCGGCACCGGCAAAGCCGCCGCTCCCACGCCGACTCCCGGCA
>WNFD01000462.1_pt1 | contig 45334 bp, 39 predicted proteins | sample 5400491 | NCBI WGS metagenome assembly WNFD01 (sample SAMN13153343, study PRJNA577476) | soil metagenome | isolation source: 120 cm saprolite under Douglas fir tree site 2 hole 2 replicate 2 | place: USA:California | collected 2015-04-18
AAAGCGGTAACAAGTTACCGCACTCCATATTTCGCGCTCCATTTTGGAGTGCGCTGACTACCGTCTGCGGCTCTGTACCGGCAGACGCAATTCAAATCGCGCGCCCTTGCCGTTGCGCGATGGTGCCAGCCGCGCCGTGCCGCCCGCTTCTTCCATGCGTTTGCGCACAATCGCGAGGCCGAGGCCGGTGCCGCGTCGTCTGGTCGTAAAAAATGGTTCCCAGATTCGTGCTTGTAACTCAGCCGCGATTCCTGGCCCACTGTCGCTAACGGCGAAGTGAATCCCATCGCCATCACAAAATGATTCGATGGTGACGCGGCCGCCAGCCGACGTGGCCTGCAGAGCATTCAGCAAAAGGTTTGACAGCGCGTCTCGCACCGCCGCAGTCTGAACTCCGTCCAAAGCGGCATCGCCCACTGCCGAGGATTGCAGCACGATCTTGCGTTCGTCGGCGTCGGCGCGAAACAGTCCGGCCACGCTTCGCAATAACTCGTCAGCGCGGCAAGGCACAGATGCCGGCGGCGCTTTGCTCGCAAAGCTAAGCAACTGGGTAACGCTGTTGCTCAGACGATCAGTCTCGCCGACGATCAAGCTGAGGTCGCGCGCGTGTTGCGTCTTCAATCCCTCGTCCTCGCTCATCACTTGTGCAATCGACTTAATCGCCGAGAGCGGGTTCTTCACTTCATGCGCGACGGTCGCGGCCATCTGACCCAGCGCGGCCAACCGCTCCCCTTCCGCCAGGCGGCGTTCGAGCTGGACGTTCGCGTTAGCCAGCCGGCAGTCTTCCACCGCAATCGCAACCTGGCCGGCAAGCACTTCAAGCACCGCCCGCACGTCATTCGTCAGGGCGTTCGCCGCTGCTTCGACCAGCATCAGCCCCTCGTTCCGATCCTCGCGGCGCAACGCGTAAGCCACGTTGTATCCATGCTCGCGCAATTCCGGGGCGTCTTCGACAAACGCAAGGTCTTCCGCCCCGGTTTGCCGCCAGAGGTCTTCGATCCAGACTGAGTCTTCCTGTATTTCATGCTCGTCGTCAGAGCGCAGAACAATCTTCACGCGACGCAAAGAAAGTGCGTTCGCGGTTTCAGTCTCGATGAATCCAAGCAGCTCCGGAAGTTGCCGGTAATTTCCCGCCTGAGCGCCGATGCGCGCGACCACCTCGCGATAGAGCGCAGTTTCGCGTTCGAACAACGCGCGAAAACTACGGTCGAGCCAGCCGCGCAAAGGCGCCGCGGCGAGCGTTAGCGCCAGAATCAGAATCGCTTCGACAACTCCGGCTCTCAGGCCAAAACGCGAACTGGTCCATTCGCCGACGCGGCGAATACCGTAGAGATAAACGGCCAGCACGACTGCCGCAAACGTGGCGACGATCAAACTCTCTTTTATGATCAGCTCCAGATAGCGGTACCGGTAGATGTAATAGGCGAGCAACGCCGACGGCAAGAGCGATCCGAGATTCGCGAAGGTATTGAGATAAAGACCGGCCGTCGTCCCACGACCGAGCCCAAGCCCCAGAGCAGCCATCACCAGGATCGCGATGCCTATGAACGAAACGGCCAGCGTTTGCAGATTACGGCGTTCGGCCGGCGACACCGGTCCGCGCGCGACGCGTAGCTCGGTGATGGCCACCACAGCGAGCGAGTAAGCGATCCAAACCGCGAATGGCAGGACAAAGCTCGACAGCTTCGTCAGCATTGGCTGGTAAGGACCCATCCAGATTCGCCACAGACCGAGAACCAGGAACAGACACGGAATATATGAAAGGTAAACCCGGACGCGCTCAGCACGAGTCAGCGGGCGCTTGTGCGCGCGAGCCCAGAGGTGAAGATGAACGTGCAGCAGGAGTGAGTAACAAACGGTGATGCTGATGACGGCAACTGAATCTGCGGCTCGCAGGACGTTGGCCCATTGCACGACGTCGAGCCCAAGGAGTCCGCGCAAGGTAATCACCAGATTGCTGCCGTGCCATCCCGCCATGCACGCCGCCAGGCCCAGGAGCATGCCGTGAACGCTCTTCAGGCTGAGCCGCTGCTTGAACAGCAGATAGCCCATGCCGAGCGGCAACACGGCGCCGAGGCTGTACCCGATGAGTTGGAGAGCTTCGAGAAGGGACACGGTGTACGACAAACCGCGAAGCGGTTGAATTCAATAGCCGTGGGCAACGCCCACGGATCATTCGCGAGGAGCCCGACCCTGAAAGGGTCGAACAATTTCGCGTGGCATCGATTCGACCCCTTGCAGGGTCGCGATTCTCTTTCTGACTCCACCGGTGGCGTTGCCACCGGCTACTGAATTCGTCCGCTGCGCGGCCAAAGACCTACTGCCCCGATGGAGTCAACGTGATCTCCGTCCTTCGATTCTTTGCGCGACTGGCGACCGTAGTGTTCGGGGATACGGGATTCGCTGCCCCCATGCCCGTAGCTTGAATGCGCGTGACGTCGACCCCGGCGGCAGCGAGACGTTCAGACAAAACGCGCGCGCGATCCTGGGTAAGCTGTTGCAGCGTGCTTTCGTTGCCTACGTTATCGGTGAACGCCTCGATTGAGATTTGATAATCGGGATTGTTGGCTAGCAGCGCGCCGATTTGATCAAGCTTCGCCGCCGAGGCGGCGACCAGATTGCTGGATCTCGGATTCGCCCACAGCGATTCAGCCAGCACCAGCGTCATGCCGCGGTTACTGTCTCGCACCGTGACGAATTTAGTTAGCGCCTGCTTTAGATTTTCGAAAGCCGCGCGTTGATCGGCCGCGCGTTTCTCAGAGCTGCGCCGCGTATCCTCAGCTTGTTTCTCGCCCTCCAGACGCGCCAATCTGACCTTCGCGTCTTCGGATTCAGCCCTTACGGCTTGCATCTCTTCATGCAGCCGCGCGATTTCGGTGCGCGCGTCGCGCAGTTTCTCGTTAGCATTCAACGCATCGCGTTCGGCCAGATCGCGGGCGTGCCGTTCGTTATCCAGCTCTGATTTCAAGCGGGAGATTTCCTGATTGGCGGTGGCGGTCGACTCTTCGGCGCTGCGCACGGCGAGATCACGGCGCTCGAGTTCTTCGCGGCGTTCACGGGAACTGCGCCGCGCCAGCGCCATGTCTTCCGCTTTCGCGCCGCTGCTAATCGCAGTGCGAGCGAGAATGTCGATCTCGCGTTCGGGCTGGCGCATGCGGCGAGCGCTTTCAGCTTGCTCGAGATCCGCTTGCGCCGCGCGCAGCTCGTTCGGCGCATCGCGCTCGGCGCCCGCATAGCGCGCGAGGTTAATCGCCTGGCGCGCGCCGAGCAGCGCAGTCGGAATATCACGATAGTCCGACTCGGCGATCGCCGGCACGCTCCGATCGCGAAAGTAGTCACTGGTGTTGCCGATGTACTGCACGTTCGCCGTTTCAACCTGAGCGTCGCGCTGAACTATTGGTTGGGTGTTCTCGAGTACGACCATGCGGCTCGGCACGTGCACCAGAAAGTGCGGCTCGGCGGTAACGATCAGCGCGAAAGTCTGGAGCGGCGTTGTGACATCGATTTTGGAATCTACCAACCCGCTGCCGCTGCGTTTAATTTCGCCGAGGTTGTCGACGTGGCCGTCGGGTGAAATGGCCCACAGCACATAGGTCGTATAGACGCCACCCAGTTCGTACGCGCGCGGCAGGTTATTCAGGTTCAACTCGACACGTGTGCCCCGCCGGCCCTGCCGGCGGACTTTCGCGGTGCCTTTCAGGCGCGGCAAGCGCGTCGTTCCGTGAAAGGCTACCTCGATCGTTTGATCCAGCGGATATGTGATCGCGACGGTCGATCGCCGGAGGTCGTTCTGAGCCTGGGCGCCCGCCGCGAAAGTGGCCAGCAAAGCGAGGATCGCGAACGCCGCTCTTAGTCTTAAAACTCTATTCATCTACTTGAACTCCTAAAGACGCTGAGATTCAACTCCGTCAGAAAGCGCCAGGGACGCCGTTCTGGGCTAATGGATGCCGAAACCTGAGGCCATTGTTGCCGAAGGTCGGCGAAGTGGCAAGCAATAAGAAAGAAGAAGGATTGTTGGAGGTCAGCGGTCAGCGCGGTACGCTCGGGTGCGCCGGTCCTGGACGAATTGCGTGACACAACACGAAATGGCGAACAAAAGAAGAATATGAACGCCGCTGCTTTTATGCAACAGAACTTTTAGGATGAACCAGACAAAGAGAGTGAGCGCGCCTGCAATCCAAAGCATCGCGGTATTATGCTGTGGAAACCGTAAATTTGGAATTGAGCCTTCGGAATGCGCAAGGTCTACTCTGATAAGCGGTGTTCAGAGTACCGACTTTAGTCGGGTTTCTGCTAGGCGAGAAACTGCCCAACTAAGTCGGTACTCGATACGCCGTCAATCGTCCCGGCGTGCGTAAGCATCTCTGGATTAGGACATCACCTCTGAATGGTCTTCAGTGAGAGGCAGCCCTCACCGATCCCTTGGGAAATGCGATGGCTCGCAGCCCTATCCTGGAGGGATCGATGCCGATTAAGAGAATGCCAGAACCGTGAGGTGCGGCCAGCACCGAACGCGCGGCGAGCGAGGTCGTATGATTCGCTGCCTGAGCCGCCGGTCCATCGTCTTTCCAGATCACCGAACCATCGCGGCCCGATAAGGCCATCGCAAATGACGGGCCACCCGCCACCAGAATATCTAAAACGTGATCTCCGTCAAGGTCCGCAAACGCTACGCTCTGAGCGTCATTGGTGCTGAATGATTCCCAAAGAATCTTGCCGTCGACAGCATTAACCACGACGACGCGCCCATGCTCAGTCAGCATTATTACTTCGGCCACGCCGTCGCCAAACAGATCCGCTGTGGAGAGGGTACCCCTGGGCGCGTCGTCCCTCAGCGCAACTCTCCCGAGCGCGCGCAGGTCCTCGCTGTCGAACGCCGTCAATCCGCCCCTGGTGCCGAGCAACACGAGGCCGCCGCGAGGTCCGCTGACAAACAGAGGCTTCGTGGTTACGGGGCTCCCGGCATTGCCTGAGCGAATCGTCTTGCCGTTTAGGTCGCGAAACTCAAGGCCGCCGTTCTCAAAAGCAATCATGACCGCGCGCTGCCCCGCGTGGTCGAAAGCTACCGGCGCGCCAAACGCCCGCGACGGAAGCTCGGTCTGCGCAGACAGTTTTCCCGTGAGGCTATCAATCAGAAACAATCGTTGCAGCGAGTTGTCGATGATGAAGAGTTCGGAATCCAAAGCTACTCCGCTGGACGCTGGTGCGGGCAACGCAGTGCGCCAAAGCTCGCGACCGCTGGCGCCATCAAGCGCGCGCGCCGTACCGTTGGCAAGCACAACTACATTGTCGAGACCGTGGCGCGACTTTACGAGGAGCGGCGCCATCGGCGCGGTTCCGACGCGTGGCAATCCGGTCTGTGGCGGGCGCGGTCGCGCACTCCACAAAGCAACTCCGCTCTCGGCGTCCAGCGCATACACGACGCCAGCGTTATTGACAACAACGAGATCGAGCGCGTTCGCTGAACGCAGGTGTGCCAGTGCGGGGCCAGAGACTTCACCAATCAGCGCGCGCCAGCCATCGCCAGTCGCCACTCGATTAGCGGTTGCGGGATTGGGCGTCCGCGCGTTGACTGGTTGAAGCGGAGTCGTCAGATCGGCCCGCGGGTTTGGTTTCTGGATCGGCGGGCTGACATCGATGACGCCGGCCGACGAAAACTGCAACGGCTTGTCGGAAAGAGCCGCGACTCGCCAGAAGTATCTGCCCGGCACGAGGTCGCCTACCTCATATTCATTGCCGGAAACGACGCGGTCGAAAACGATGTCGTTGAACTCGCGATCGCTGGCCAACTGCAAACGATAACGGAATACTCCGGGCCTGGCGCCCCAGCGCAGATGAGCGTTCGTGAGTTGTCCCCCTTGCGTCGGTGAACGGGATGGATTGCGCTCGAAGGGCGAGCCAAAGCTGAGGGCCGGCAGTCCGGCGAGCAGCAGCGTCGCCGCCGTCAGGATCGAGAGCTGCAAGTGGCGCTGACAGAACATTGCTGTCCAGTTATAAACGACGAATAGGAGCGGTTCCCTGGCCAACCCGGCGTCGGACTCACGGATTTTCGTTAAGCTTGTATCCGACTCCACGGACGGTCAGCACGTAATGGGGGTTTTTCGGATCGGCTTCGAGCTTTTTTCGCAGGCGGTTAATGTGGGGATCGATGTTCCGCGAATAGCCTTCATACTCGGTGCTCCAGACGCGGTCGAGCAAATCGTTGCGCTTCCACGCGCGCCCGGGCTCAGACGCAAGCAAGTCCAGAATTTGAAACTCAAGGGGAGTCAAATCGATTCTAGCTCCGGCGCGCGAGACTTCATGACGGCGGCGATCCACCACCAGATCGCCGATTTCCATTCGATCGTCGTCCGTTGCGGTGGGGGAAAGCTGGCCGCGTCGCAGCAGAGCCCCGATCCGGTATTCAAGCTCCTGCGGGTCGAATGGTTTTGACAGGTAATCGTCGGCGCCGGCTTCGAACCCCGCGATCTTGTCTGCGAGCTGGTCGTGCGCCGTTAAGAAAATCGCCGGCGTCTGCACGCCGCGGTCGCGCAACTTCTTGAGCAGTTCAACGCCCGACATTTCGGGCATTGAGACATCCAAAATAAAGCAGTCAAAGCGCTCGGTCGCCGCAATGTGCAGCGCGGTAGCGCCGTTCTCCTTTTCCGTAACCTCAAACCCGAGACGCCGGAAATACGCGGCTAATAGTGTGCGCAGCTCGAATTCATCGTCGGCAATCAATAACTTCTTGGCAGCAGCTTGGGGATCCACAGTGATTTTCCTCATTCTCGAGTTCAGCAAACCCGATCTTGATTACAGCGATCTCGGTATGGCCAAAACCCCGGTTCGTTTCGTTCTCATGCGGGTTGCAGTGTTTAGTATGTACAGCCTCTGCCTTGACGTCAAACGTTTGGCCTCAGTATATTCCGTAACTGTAATCGTGCGCCGGACTTCAGGTTCCTTCCCGATTAACGATCTAAATACCATGTGATGCGTGATCTGCGGCGGCTTCTAAGATATCTTCTGCCTCACACCGGCACCTTCATCATTGCCACCTTTGCGATGATTGTCGTGGCACTGTTGGAAGGTGCGATTACCGCGTTAGTAGTGCCGATCTACGATCAAGCATTGGCTCAGGGCGGCGCGCACGCCTCTGCCACGCCATTCGCCCTGCAACGAATAATCCCGCACTCGGGCCTGGTCGCGTGGCGGATGATCGCGCTACTGCTGGTTGTCTTCACGGTCGTGAAAGGCGTAGCCGACTATTTATCCACCTACTTGATGGCCTACATCGGCCAGGCTTCGATTCTGCGGCTGCGCCAGGAGTTTTACGGCCACCTTCTTTCCCAGTCGGCCGCGTTCTTCGAACGCCACCGCACCAACTATCTGGTCTCGCGCTTGATTTCCAGCGCGGCCGCGATCGAAGCCGCGGTGACTAACACGCTGCGCGACTTGCTGCGCGAAGGATTCACTTTGATTTTCTTTATGGCCATGTCTCTTTATGTGAGCTGGAGACTGACCCTGGGCTCTTTGCTGATTGCTCCGCCGGTCGCCGGATTGACGATGCGCTTTGGCCGATCGCTGCGAAAACTGGCGCGCGAGTCTTTCGAAGGCAACAAGCATCTCACGGATACCGCGCAGGAGACGCTGGCCAATCAGAGCATCGTCAAGGCCTATCGAGCGGAAGCGCGCGAGCGAGAGCGCTTTACTTCCGTCGCTCGGCGCGTGCTGCGAGCTAACCTGCGCTCGGCCAGCATCGCGGGCATGTCGCCGCCAATTATCGAATTGATTGGCATCTTTTTCATTGCGGTGCTGCTCTTTTTTGGCGAGCGCGAAATCCGCCTGGGCCGCATGGACCAGGCGCAGTTTCTCCTCTTCCTAATCCTTCTGTTTCGCAGCTACGATCCGATGCGCAAGCTTTCGCGGCTGCAAAATTCGATGTCACAAGCGCTGGCGGCGGCGCGTCACGTCTGGGAAGTTATGGACGAGCGCGCCGAGATGCCGGAGAAGCCTGACGCCACTGAGCTGTCGCCATTGCGGAGAGAGATTGAGTTTCGGGACGTGCATTTCGGCTATGCCAACGAAACGCGTTCCGTTTTGGGCGGCGTCGGCTTGATTGTTCCCGCCGGCAAGATGGTGGCGCTCGTAGGCGAGTCGGGCGGGGGAAAGTCAACACTGACAAAACTGTTGCCGCGGTTTCACGATCCGAGCGCGGGCGCAGTTTTCTGGGACGGAGTTGATCTGCGCGACGCGCGGCTGGCCAGCCTGCGCCGCCAATTGGCGCTGGTGACTCAGGAGACGGTGCTCTTCAACGACACAGTCCGCTACAACATTACTTATGGACGGCCGGACGCCACCGAGGATCAGATTCAGGCAGCCGCGCGCACCGCTTTCGCTCATGATTTTATTCTGGAGTTACCCAGTGGCTACGACACGGTAATTGGCGAACGCGGAACTTTTCTCTCCGGAGGCCAGAGGCAGCGCCTGGCAATCGCCCGCGCGGTCTTGATCGATGCGCCCGTGCTGGTGCTTGACGAAGCCACCTCCGCACTTGATGCAGAGTCCGAACAGTTAGTCCAGCGCGCCATCGGTAATCTCATTCGCGACCGGACGACCATTGTTATCGCTCATCGTTTGTCAACGGTGCGCCGCGCTGACATTATCGTGGTCATGGAACGTGGGCAGATCAGCGAGCAAGGTACTCATGCCGAACTGCTCGCGCGCGGCGGCCAGTATCAACGGCTTTACGAAATGCAGTTTGCAGATGAAGAAGAATTAGTAAGCAGTGAGCTGTGAGCAGTAAGCAGTAAACAGAACAAAGGAGAAACTAAAATGAGCAAACCCCACAAAAAACTTGTCGCCTGGCAAAAGAGCATGGATCTCGTTGAAAAGATTTATGAACTGAGCAAGAGATTTCCCCGAGGACGAAGTTTACGGTCTTACTTCACAAGTACGTAGAGCTGCGGTCTCCGTGCCTTCGAATATAGCAGAAGGGGCCGCCGGTCGATCTTCCGTGCAGTTTAGAAACTATCTAAGTGTTGCGATAGGCTCGCTAAACGAACTCGATACCCAGCTTGAGATCGCTCGGCGGGTCGGCTATGTCGACGCCGCCGCAGTCACCGAAACGGAAGCGCTGGTTGACGAGTGTTTGGCGGTGACCTATGGTCTTCGCAGAAGCCTTCAGTGAACAGCCTGTTCTTGCTGCTCACTGCTTACTGCTCACTGCTTACTTCTTATGAAATCAATGACTGGATTTGGCCGCGGGGCTTTCAGCAGCGAAGCCTTCGGCGTCACGGTTGAGATCAAGACCGTCAACAATCGCTATCTCGACATACACGTGCGTCTGGGTCAGGAACTGTCGGCGATCGAGATGATTGTGCGGAAGCGCGTTGGCGCCCGCCTTTCGCGCGGCCGGGTTGACCTCAATATCAATTTCGATCGGACGGGCGCGGCGAGCTACGAAGTCAACCGGCCGCTGATTGCCGGATACGTCCAGGCGCTGCGCGAAATCAAGGAGGAGCTAGGTCTGGCCGGAGAGATTGACGTGAACTCACTGGCTCGCGTGCCGGGCGCGCTGACTGCGGCCCGTGACGGTTTCGATGAAGGCAACATGGCCGGCGTCGAGAGCGCGCTCGATCAGGCGCTCGACAGTTTGGAGCAGATGCGCGCAAGCGAAGGCGCCGCGCTGGCGGCTGAGATGCGCGTCCGCATAACCAAGATCGAGGCTGAAGTTCCAATCATCGAAGCCGCCGCAGCCGGATTGGCGGACGCCTATCGCCAGCGTCTGCAAAAGCGGGTTACGGAATTGATCGCCCGCGGAAGTCAGGCGATCGAACTCGACTCAGGCAGGTTGGCGCAGGAAGTCGCGTATCTGGCCGACCGCAGCGACATCAGCGAAGAGCTGGCGCGCCTGCGCAGCCACCTGGAGCAGTTTCGCTCGTCGATCGACGCCGATGACGAAGTTGGCAAGCGGCTCGACTTTCTCTTGCAGGAATTGAACCGCGAAGCCAACACCGTGCTGTCGAAATCAACTGAGATTGCGATCAAAGATTCGGCGCTCGCAATCAAAGCTGAGGTTGAGAAACTGCGGGAACAAGTGCAAAATGTCGAATGAGCTGACGAAAGCAAGCGATTGTGATTCGAGCGCTATCAGCGGTCACGGAATGCTGATTGTGGTCAGCTCGCCGTCGGGCGGCGGCAAGGGTACTTTGATCGATCGGGTCTTGAAGACCGTAGCGGGCGTTAGTTACTCGATTTCCTACACGACGCGCGCACCGCGTCCCAGCGAACAGAATGGTCGCGAATATTTCTTTGTCTCTGCGGCGCAATTCGAAGCAATGCGCGGCCGGGGCGAACTGCTCGAATGGGCAAAGGTTTACGGCTATCTGTACGGCACCAGTCGGGCTCAGGTCGAACGTGAGCGCGCCGCCGGCCACGACATCATTCTGGAGATCGACGTCCAGGGCGCAGCCAGTATTCGGCAACTGATTGCTGATGAGGTAACGGTTTTCATTCTGCCGCCTTCGTTTGAGTTGTTGCATAAACGACTGGTCGCGCGCGGCACCGATTCTCCGGCGGATCTCGAACGCCGCTTGCGCGGAGCGCCGGCAGAAGTTGAGCAATACAAGGATTTTCAGTACGTGATTCTGAATGACGACATTAACCGGGCGTCGGCCCAACTGGCTGCGGTGATTTATGCCGAGCGCGCGCGCCGGGAAAGACAGGCAGGGCGATTGAAAGATACGCTGGCAGATTTTGCTCGAGTGTCAGAACCGCCGGCGGTGGCGGGCGGGTAGCAAAGGCCGGGGGCGGAGACCGTCATCGGATATCCGGGGCATTAGCCTGACCGTGAGGGAGGGCTCAGTCCCATCAGAACCGCTTGCGGTAGCGGGTGGGCAGCACAAATCTCAAACAAGTAGATTTCGGAAGGATGCAAACATAACATGGCGACTAAACCTGAAGTAGTTACCGAATCAGAACCGCAATCACAGGAAATTGATTCCAAATACCGCTTGATTATTCTGGCGGCCAAGCGCAGCAAGCAGCTTCAGCGCGGCGCGCGTCCCCGCATAGACATCGACGCCGTCAAACACAAACCGACGCGCATAGCGCTCGAGGAAGTCATTCGCGGAGCTGTTCCCTTCCATCTCAAGACCGACGGTGACGAATCAGAAGAAGACGCTTGAAACTTAACAGCGGCAGATGGTGCCGAATCCTACCTACGATCCGACCGCCCTACCGGCAGCCGCTTTGATTATTGCATCCTCGCCAATCGTCTTCCGATAGATTGGCTCGGACAGTTACTGCAAATCATTGACTGGCGCAAAGGCCTCTGATAGCCTGCGCCCGCTACGTGGAAGTTGAGTTAACGAGGCTGCCTCCGAGCCTGCGATTTGCCGCAAACTCCCAGCGCCAGCCGACAACTTACCGAAGAGTTACTTTGGTTCGCCTCATAGGGATGAGAGCAACACTAGCGAGGCCTGCCGTGAGACATCAGCCGCATTTCAAATAGCCAGGAGGACGAAAATGAACAGCAACTCAAGCGGAGCCAAGGAAGGCGATGCGACCACCCACAGTGAGTTACTCGCGGCCGTCAAGAGTGAAGTCGCAGCCCTGCACGAGAACACGATCAAGGTTATCAAAGACGTAACGGCGAGCAACCGGGTGTGGGACGCAGTGAAAACTGTCCTTCCAATCTTATTGACGACATTTCTCACCTTTCTGATCTGGAACGCTCAAAGCAAGATCCAGGGCAAAGTTGACGATAACAATCGCGTCCTGCAAGCGCGAATGGCGCTAACACAGGATTTCTACAAGATGAAGCTCAACGCGTATGTGGATACCTGTAGGGTGATTGCCGACATGAGCAAGTCGCTGGATTCATATCAAAACAAGGAATTCAACCCTGACATCGGCAAGCAGGCCTCTGACAACGTTGAGGCCGTAGGTAGACTGGGGACGGTGTATGCCCTGTTCCTGAGCGACGACCTCAAAAAGGATCTCGGAAAATTATGGGGCTCAGGAATCAATCGAATGAGCAACAATGACTATGCAATGCAGGAGATCAATACGCAGATTCTAGCCCTGGAGCAGCGCATGAGAAACGATTTAAGGACCGAGGAGCTTGGCTACCTTCCGTCACCACCCAGCCAATGAGCCGGAACTCCTTTTCAAGTCTTCGGACTGCCCTTCCTGCGCGGCGGCGTACTTGGTCGGATCTTCTTCATGAGCGTTAATCGATCCTGCGTGTTCCTTGTGCATACTACTCGCTGAGTCTTCTTGCCATATTCACATGAGAAGCAGGCGCAGCCCTCATTTTCCCCGAGATATTTTACGGGCACTTTGCAGTCATTTGGTTGACCTGAGCACGAGCTTTGAGCGCGGGCTTTGCCGGCGTGTCGCCGAGTGCGACCCGCCGCACTGAAGTTGATAATCAAGCATGCCAGCACAGCCAGAGTTATGGGGGTGAAGGTAAGGACGCGAGTTTTGCTCACACGAGTCACCTTTCGTTTCGGGTGATTGGGACCTTCAATATTCTCCGCCAAGTCCGAGCGCGCCGCAAGCGCCAGAGTCCCGCGAAATCGCGCCTTCAGATCTGCCTACTGATCACTGCCGAGCCGGGAACTTCGAGCGATTGGTCACATTCCTTTGTAATCCGGACCGCCGCCGCCTTCGGGCGTAACCCAGTTGATAATCTGATACGGGTCCATGATGTCGCACGTCTTGCAGTGGACACAGTTTGAGAAATTGATCTGCAAGCGTCGCGTCCCACGGCCGTCGTCAACCATTTCATAAACAGCCGCCGGGCAAAAACGCTGGCAGGGATTCCCGTACTCTTCAGCGCAGCGCGTCGCGCAAATATTCTTGTCGAGCACGTGTAGATGCGCGGGCTGATCTTCGTCGTGCGCAACCGCGGCGTGATAGACGTCCGTGACTTTGTTGAAGGTAAGCGCGCCGTCGAAGCGCAAGTCTTTGTATCGCTGGGCCGAACCGCCGCCGTGATAGCCGTAGGCGGCAAGCTTCTGCACTGCTTCGTGCCCCGCCTCCTGATGATCGCGATCGAAAATTCCCCAGGCGCGGCCCCCGGTGATGTATTGCAAGCCGGCATTAACCATTCCCAGCCAACGGCCGTGACGAAAACCCGCATGAAAGTTTCGATAGCGCCGCAGCTCTGGTGTGATCCAACTCTTTTTCACCCGCTGCTCGTAACTTTGCAGTTTGCCTGCGGAGAAATCATTGCTCACCAGAGCGTCAAAGATCGTTTCTGCCGCCAGCATGCCGCTCTTGATCGCAGTGTGGATTCCCTTCAAGCGCGCGCCATTCAGGAATCCGGCGCTGTCACCGACGAGCAGCACGCCGTCTGCGTAAAGCTGCGGTACCGCGTGCAGGCCTCCGGTCGCGATCGCCTTCGCGCCATAACGAATCATCTTGCCGCCATTCAGAAGTTTGGCGACGAACGGATGCGTCTTGTATCTCTGAAACTCCGCATGCGGATCGATCAAGGGATCGCGATAGTCGAGACCCGTGACGTAGCCCAAGTTCACAATCCGATTCTGCATTCCGTAAATCCAGCCGCCCCCGTACGTCCATTGGTCGGATGGAAAGCCGAGCGTGTGCGTGACGCGACCAGTTGGATAACGGTCGTCGGGAAGTTCCCAAAGCTCTTTGACGCCGAGACTGTAAATCTGCGGTTCGCATCCCTGGTCCAGACCGAGTCGCTGAATCAGCTTCTTCGTCAGCGAGCCGCGCACGCCTTCGCCCAGTACCGTAACCTTTGCAAGCAGATCGACGCCGGGTTCGAAGTTCGGTTTCCGCTTTCCTTCCGCATCAATTCCTTTGTCGCCGGTGCGCACGCCCAGCACGCGATCACTTTCGTCGTAGAGCATCTCCGCCCCGGGAAATTCAGGGAAGATGTTCACGCCGGATTGCTCGCACTGCTCGCCCAGCCAGGCGGTCAGGCGATTGAGTGAGACAATGTAATAGCCGTGATTCTTGAGCGGCGGCGGCGTAATTGGGGCGCGAATCGCGTGCTTTCTCGTCAAATAGAGAAAGTGATCTTCCTTCACCGGCGTTTCGAGCGGCGCGCCCTGCTCGACAAAATCAGGAATCAGCTCAGCCAGTCCGCGCGGATCCATGACCGCGCCGGACAGTATGTGCGCGCCCACCGTCGCGCCCTTTTCGATCACCGCGATTTGAATGTCGCCGAGCGGCTTCCCTTCCCGCTTCCCGTTTGCGACGCCGTGATTGTGATCGCTGACCAGACGCGCGAGATGCAGCGCGCCGCTCAGGTTTGCCGGCCCGGCGCCGACGAACACCACACCCATCTCTAAACTTTCACGTTCCATCAGTCGATCGTCCGCGCTCTCACAGAAAATGAATGGTCGTTCAGTTTCGAGAGTATAACAGACGTGGTGCAAGGTCTGGAACGCTAATGAATGATCCACGAAACCACACGAAAGTGCGGTAGCACAACTGTTTCGTGTGGCTTCGTGGATCGTCTGTTTTGGCAACCGAATCTCTCACCAACAAGAGCGCCGCTAAGCAAACCAAACTTCTCTTGCGCGATCTGTTAAGGTAAACTTGCCGTCCGCTGCTTCAATCAATCATGACTCCGGTTCAGTTAAGAAAGGTATTCGCTGCTTGCGCTGTCGCCACGCTGCTGTTGGCGTCGCTGGCGCTGGCGTTTACAAAAGCGCGTTCGGTGTTTAGCAAGCGCACGGCAGCAGTGACGACCACGCGTTCGGATCAAATGCCGCGCGTGATTTTGTGGGCCTGGGAGCGACCGGTCGATCTGCGTTTCATCAATCCGCGCGAAACTGGCGTAGCCTTCCTCGCCCGCACGATTCAGCTCCGCGCGAGTGAAGTCGTCGTCCGGCCCCGACTGCAACCTTTGGACGTGCCCGAAGGTACAAGAGTCATCGCCGTCGCCCGCGTTGAATCCGATCCACGCACCAGGCCCGACCTTTCCGCTCACCAAAGCGAACAGTTGGCCGCGGCAATCGCGGAAATGGCCCGGCTTCCGACTGTCTCAAACATTCAGATCGATTTTGACGCGACGCGATCTGAACGAACTTTATATCGTGACGTGATTCTGGCAGTGCGGAGGCGTTTGCCGGCCTCGGTGGCTCTATCGATTACCGCGCTTGCTTCCTGGTGCTCTGACGACGACTGGATTTCCGATCTGCCGATTGACGAGGCCGTGCTAATGCTGTTTCGCATGGGTCCCGACAGGCAGATTCGCAATCGAGTGGCGTCCGGCGAAGAGTTCCCGGCCCGGCCCTGCCGAAACAGCTATGGCATTTCAACGGACGAACCGCTCCGGAATCTTTCGGCCGCGAAGCGGCTCTATGTCTTTAACCCGGACGCGTGGACCGAAAGTTCGGTGCGCGCAATTACGGATTCGAGAAAATGATTAATAAACTCTCTTGCCGAGCCCTGATTGCCCTTGCGCTTATCGCATCGACTTCGCTTTTGCTCCCCCAAAGTAGCCAGGCGTGCGGCCCATTCTTTACCGACGCGATTTTCGTTTACACGAAGCATCCTGATTTTCCGCTGGAGCGCTTCGCTAAAGGACAACTCGGCGTGTTGCGGCCAAGTTACGCGCGCTCTTATCTATTTGCTGCTTATCGGAACCTGACTAATGCGGCGTTCAGCGATGCCGAACAAGCGGCGCTGAAGAGTCTCTGGGAAGACCGGCTAAACAATTCCTGGGATTCCAACGACGAACCCTGGATTAAGAAGTGGCTCGACGCGCGCAGCAAAGTCCCAGGGATCAGCGCACCGTCTCAGCTTCATGCTTACCGCAATCGGGAAAAGCCGCACGAGTACGATACCTATCTCAACTGTCAGCAGGATGCGTTTGAAAACGCGGCCGCAACATTGGCTGAGCGTATCAAGACGTTCGGCGCTGAGAGCCTGGGCGTCAAGAGCTGGGTGGGCGCGCAGGATTTGGTTTTTGCCAATTGCTCCGAAGGCCGGCACATTCCCGCCGATGCTTCCGCCGAAGCCCCGGATCTGCCGCCCCTGCTCCGCGCAGACCGTGCTTACCAGATCGCGGCCGCGAACTTTTACTCCGGCAGCTTTGACGAAGCGAAGCAGCAATTTGACGCGATCGCCCGCGATGCCTCGTCGCCCTGGCGTGAGAAGGCCGGCTATCTCGCCGCCCGTTCGCTTTTGCGCAAAGGAAGTTTCGCCGAAAAAGAAGAGTTAGGTCGCCCCGCCCTGGCCGAAGCCGAAACGCGGCTCAGAACTCTTCAAAGCGGCGAGTACAAGTTCAGCTCCATGAATCTGGCTGTAGCAAGGTTGCTGAACTTGACGCGCTTGCGGCTCCGTCCGGAAGAGACACTTCACGAACTTGCGCACGCGATCGTTAAGAAAGACGCGACCGCGGACTTCAAACAGGCCGTCTGGGATTACACCGCGCTGTTCGATAAGTTCGTGGGCGACGAAGACACCACAACCAGGCATTCGGTTCCCGCCAGCTTGAGATCCGATGAATTGACAGATTGGCTGCTCACCTTTCAGGACCCTTCTGCGGATGCCGCGGCTCATGCGCTCGAGCGGTGGGAAAAGACGCACGCCCTGCCCTGGCTGGTTGCGGCGATGACGAAGGCAATGGGACAACAGACAGGCCTCGATTCGCTATTAAGCGCCGCGGCGCGCACGGATCACAGTTCTCCGGCTTTCCCTTCGCTCGCGTTTCATAGCGTTCGGCTGCTGATTGAAAGCAAACGCGTCGACCCCGCGCGGTCAGCGCTCGACAAGTTTCTCTCCGAAGATCGTTCGCGGCTGCCGGCCTCGGCGTTGAACCAGTTAATTGGACAACGCATGATGCTGGCGCAGAATCTCGATGAGTTTCTGCAAAGCGCGCAGCGCGCGCCGGCGGGCTTTAGCGACGACAGTGACGGCCGCGAAATTCCCGAGGACGAAAAAAACCTGGAATCGACGACGAAGGGCTCAAAGCTTTTCTTCGATCTGGATTCGACTAACGTCTTTAACCAGGGCATGCCGGTCGCCGTCATGAAAAACGCGGCCCTAAGCACCACGCTCGCACCTAACTTACGGCGCGGCGTGACGCAGGCCGCGTTCATGCGCGCCGCGCTGCTCGACGATCGAGAGAGCGCGATCGCGGTTGCTAAGCTTCTGGGCGAAACTTATCCAGAGACAAAGGGCTTCCTCGCTTCTTACCAAAGCGCCGCAACGCCCGAAGCCAGACGCTTCGCCGCTGCGTTTCTTTCGCTGAAGTTTCCCGGGCTGCGGCCTTACGTCACTGCGGGAATCGGCCGCACCACAGAGGTGAACGAGATCGACAGTTACCGGGACAACTACTGGTGCGCTGAGCCGCCGACATCAATGAGTAATGCCGGGTGGCAAGGTGAGGGAGAAGATAAGCCAAAGGCCGCGCCTATCGCGCCGCCGGAGTTTCTGAGGCTCTCTGAAGCCGTGGCTTTGCGACAGGCGTCTGCGCTGGCCGCGCTGGGCTCGGCGCCGAACTATCTCTGCCGGATCGCCATCGAATGGGCCGAAAAGAATCCAACCGACGCGCGCGCGCCGGAAGCTTTGCACCTCGCTGTGAGATCCACGCGCTATGGTTGCACGGACAAAGAGACGGGCCGCTGGTCTAAAGCCGCTTACGATCTGCTTCACCGTCGTTATCCAAATACCACGTGGGCAAAGAACACGAAATATTGGTTCAAAGGTTGAAGCGCGTGACAAACATGCACACAAACCACCTAATTAACGAAACCAGTCCGTACCTGCTTCAGCACGCGCACAATCCGGTTGATTGGTATCCGTGGGGTGACGCGGCCCTGGCTAAAGCACGCGCCGAAAACAAGCCGATTCTGCTGAGCATCGGGTACTCGGCCTGTCACTGGTGTCATGTGATGGAACACGAATCGTTCGAGAACGAAGCGACCGCCAGGCTGATGAACGAAAACTTTGTGAACATCAAAGTCGATCGCGAAGAGCGGCCGGATCTCGATCAGATTTACATGAACGCAGTGCAGATGATGACCGGACAGGGCGGCTGGCCGATGACGGTGTTCCTTACGCCCGAAGGCGTGCCCTTCTATGGCGGCACCTATTTTCCGCCCGAGGACCGCTATAACATGCCCGGCTTCCCGCGGGTGCTGCTCAGTGTCGCTGAAGCCTTCCGCTCACAAAAGGACCAGGTCGAACACACCGCGACGACCATGCTGGGCGAGTTGAGACGGGTGGGAATTGCCGAGCCGTCGCGCGAGATGATCACAACTGAACTTCTCAACTCAGCGTATCGCCGCATTGCCGCCAACTATGATCGAACCAACGGCGGCTTTGGTAGCGCGCCTAAATTTCCGCCCGCCATGGCGCTCGAGTTTTTCCTGCATATGCATCATCGCACTGGAGACACTGAAACGCTGGCGATGATCGAGCATACCTCGCGGCAGATGGCCTGGGGTGGAATCTATGATCAGCTCGGCGGCGGCTTTCATCGGTACTCGGTCGACGCGCACTGGTTGGTTCCGCACTTCGAAAAGATGCTGTACGACAATGCGTTGCTCTCGCGGCTCTATTTGCATCTTTACCAGGTGACCAAGGATGAGTTCTTCCGCCGCGTCGCCGAAGAGACACTTGATTACGTCGGGCGCGAGATGACCGCTGCGGGCGGTGGTTTCTATTCAACCCAGGACGCCGATTCGGAGGGTCATGAGGGGAAGTTCTTCGTCTGGTCGCGGACGGAGATCCTCGACGCTCTGGGGAAAGAGGAGGGCAATCTGTTTTGCGAGTACTTCAACGCCACCGCCACCGGAAACTTTGAAGGCCAGAACATCCTGCACGTCACTGCCGCTCCCGAAGAGGTCGCGACCCGCCATAAGGTTTCGCTCGCTCATCTGGAATCCGTGATCGATGCCGGCCGCAAGAAGCTTTTCGCGCTGCGCGAGCTTCGTATCAAACCCGCGCGCGACGAAAAGATTCTCACGGCGTGGAATGGGATGATGGTGGCGAGCTTCGCGGAAGCGTCGGCAATTCTTGAGCGACCCGATTACCGCAAGATAGCGGAAGCAAACGCCGAGTTTCTGCTGACGCATGTGCGGCGAGACGGCTTGCTGCTGCGAACGTGCAAGGACGGCGAGGCAAAACTGAATGGTTATCTTGAAGACTATGCTTCCTTGATCGATGGTCTGGTTTGTCTCTACGAAGCCACTGGTGAGCTCGACTGGCTCAATGCCAGTGTTGAGCTTACGGACAAGATGATCGAACAGTTCTGGGACGAAGAGCAGGGCGCGTTCTTTTTCACCGGCACGAGTCACGAACAGTTGATCGTTCGCTCGAAAGACTTTCTCGATAACGCAACGCCGTCGGGAAATTCTGTCGCCGCGCTCGCCTTATTAAAGTTGAGCGCGCTTACCGGCAACGCCGAATATCGGCGCCGGGCGACCACGGTATTGCGGCTGATTGCCGATCAGGTCCGGCGTTATCCGTCGGCCTTCGGTTGGGCGCTATGCGCGCTGGATTTTTATCTTTCGGCGCCAAAAGAGATCGCCATAGTGGGCGCGGACGACCAGGCCGGAATGAACGACCTGCTGCGGGTTCTGTGGCAGAGCTATCTGCCGAATCGTGTAATTGCCTGCGCGACGAAGGCAGTGGATCAAGCGGCAGCGCTCATTCCTTTCCTCAGCGGACGCACCGATCAACGTCTGGCTACTGCCTTTGTCTGTTACGACGGGACTTGCCAAATCCCAGCGACCCAACCCACCGATTTCGCCCTCCAACTCGGGGCCCGATCCTAGTTCCCAGCGCCTTCTCGCTATTTTCCAGCGTTTCTCCCTAAGCCAAACGAAAGAAACCCATTGACTACTTGGGGCCAGGGCCGCTATTCTTAGGACCGGCCAACAATGTTGGCGATTGTCTAGTTACTACCAACGGCAGACCACCACGGTCGCTTATTCGCTTTTCTGATCGCCCCCACGCGTTTTACTCAGTCTGAACTAGCCAAGCCCGCCGGATTACTTAATGTCAAAGATAAACTGGAAGAGCCTGCTCCTAATCACCAGCGTCGCCGTCGCCGGCACAGGATTGCTATTGCTCGGCGTTTTGTGGACCGTGCGCTTACCGATCCTTGGCTGGAGCGGCCTGCTGGCGTTCGCGGGGCTGCTAGTCCTGACTTTGGTTTCCAGTCGGTTCACGGTTCCGGTCACCAACGTCGACGGCATTAGCCAGACCCATAAATCAGTTGCCGACGCTTTCATCTTTCTTGCTGTGATGATGTACGCGCTCGCGCCTGCGAACAACCTGGGCCCGCCGATCGTACTCGCAGCTCTGGTGGGTTTGGTCTCGACGGTTTACTTCGTTGAGCGCTGGCCCTCCCTGTTCGCCGTTGGCACCTCAGTAATCTCCACTTTCGCGGCTGCTTTGGCGTACCGGTCAATGGTTGTATTCCTCGCGGGTGGCGTGCTCGATGCAAACCAACGCGGACTGGTTCTTGACCTGCTTCTCTTTCCGCTCTGCGTATTCGGCTTCATTCAATATGCGCTAAGCACATTTGGCACCGTGGCCTTCAATTCATTCTTCTCAGGCAAGGCCCGGGCCGTCGTCTCGCGTGAGAGTTTGGTTTGGACGCTAATCACGCAGGTTGCGAACGTGACCGCAGCGGCCATGTTTTATGCGGCCATCCACGGCGCCGGCGTGCCATTCTTCTTTGTCGGCATTTTGATTGTGGCGTTGGTCCACCTCTTGTATCGCTTCAACGAAAAGCGCCTCAGCGAAGTGACCCGCTCCCAGGCAGAAAGAGTTCGTTATGTTGAAGAAATCGCCGATCTGCACATGAATACGATCGAGTCGCTGGCGATTGCCATTGACGCCAAAGACCAGACCACCCACGGCCACGTGCGTCGGACGCAGATCTACGGCACGGAAATGGGCAAGCTCTTGAATATCAGCGAGTCAGAGCTGCGCGCCCTGGTCGCCGGCGCTCTCTTGCACGATATCGGCAAGCTCGCCGTGCCGGAATACATTCTTAACAAGCCGGGCAAGCTCACCGAATCCGAGTTCGCCAAGATGAAGATCCATCCGACCGTCGGCGGCGATATTCTCAAGCGCGTCAACTTTCCCTATCCCGTGGAAGACATCGTTCGATACCACCACGAGAAATGGGACGGCAGTGGCTATCCGAAAGGGCTTCGGGCTGAGCAAATCCCACTGGTGGCGCGCATTATTTCGGTCGTCGACTTTTATGATGCGACCCGCTGCGATCGCCCTTACCGCAAAGGCATGAAGCGCGAGGATTCTCTGGCGTTGCTACAAAAAATGGCCGCGTCGTCATTCGACCCCAGACTTGTCGATCTGTTCACCAAGCACGTCATCGAATTCGACGCCCTGATCGACCAGCAAGACATTGGGGAGCAAGTTCCTTCCGAGAATATCGACCTCATTACTAATAACGCCCGGCCGGATGCTGGTTTGGCTTCAGACGTTCTCGGCGCCCCGGACGGCAGCACAGGATTCCGCTCGATCAGCCAGGCACAGCGGGAAGTGTTTGCACTCCACGAGATCGCGCAGACCATCGGCTCATCTTTAAACATGAATGATACGGTCACCCTCGTCTCGAACAAGTTGCGAGCGATTGTGCCGTTTGACACCTGCATAATTTTTATTGTCGACGATCGGCTTGGCAAGGCTATCGCGATTCACGTCGTTGGCGATCATGCAGAGCTTTTTGCCCGGCGCCGAATCAGCGTCGGCGACGGCATCACCGGTTGGGTGATCGCGAACGCTCGCTCAATGTGTAACTCGTCGCCGGAACTTGACCTCGCGGGGCTGCCGGAAGACATTTCACTTAATTATCGCGGTGTCCTGGTTTCGCCGCTGATCCGAGAGGACGGGGCCTTTGGAGCGATTACGCTTTACTCAAAGGGCCGCACCTCTTACACCACTGAGCATGTGCGCCTGCTGGAGTCGGTTGCGCAGCACGCGGCCTCGGCGCTGAACAACGCAATCACGTTCGAAAAGACAAAGGAAAGCGCGCTCACGGATCAGCTGACCGAGTTGCCGAACGCCCGCGGCTTCTACATGATGCTCGAGCAAAGACTGGCCGAGTGCCAACGCCTGGGTCGTGAGTCCCTGGCTTTGATCAGCATGGACGTCGATGACTTTAAGAAGATTAACGATCAGTGGGGACACGCCATCGGCGATCGCCTGCTGGCCAGCGTGGCTGGGGTCATTCGCAAAGAGTTGCGCCAGATGGACATTCTTTGCCGCTACGCGGGTGACGAATTCGTGGCAATCATGCCCATGGCCTCTCAGACTATGTCCGAAATGGTCGGAGAAAGAATTCGCCAGGCGGTTTCGGACCACAAGTTTGCCGTGAGGACGGGCAAGAATGTACAGGTTTCGATCAGCATCGGAGTTGCCTGCTTCCCGTTGAACGGCGAGACAACCGAGGAACTCCTAACCACCGCTGCGCGCAACATGCAACGCGATAAGCATACGCGCAAGAACCTTCTGAGCCTGTCAGCGATGCCCACGCCGGCGGGAATCGACCACTACACCTAAGATCGGTTCCAACCAATCTTCGAGGGCGCGCCTGGCTTTAGTCTGGCGTGCTTTTCTTTTGCGGTTTTGTCCCACCACGCGTCTCGCGTATAATCGCCCGAGTTAACCGAAGCCACTGTTTACAGGCCAGCGATAAGCTGGCCGATTCATTAGGAGAGCGAAGCGTTTCTCGATGAGCAGCCAGACAACGGATCGCAGACAAAGGATGAGCGCCGGTGCGGCCGGCGTGATCGATGGCCCCAAGGACCGGACTGACAAAGCTCCCGGACCGCGAGGTCCACAATCCGAGGACCTTCAGGAAGATCGCCAAACGCTCGTTGATCTCCTTCATCAAATGTTGCTGATTCGGCGCTTCGAAGAGAAGTCTGCGGAATCCTATAGCCTCGGCAAAATCGGCGGCTTCTGTCATTTGTACATCGGCCAGGAGGCAGTTGGGGTCGGCGCCATCTCCGCGGTGCGCCGCGATGACTACGTAATCACCAGCTATCGCGAGCACGGACAAGCTCTCGCAAAGGGCATTTCTGCCGACGCCGTGATGGCGGAGCTGTTCGGTAAGTCGGGCGGCTGTTCGCGCGGCAAAGGCGGTTCGATGCACTTGTTCGACAAGAGCGTCAATTTCCTTGGCGGTCACGCGATCGTTGGCGGGCAGATCCCGTTGGCTACGGGCGTGGCCTTTGCGTCGAAATACAGAGGGACCGATCAAGTGACGCTCTGCTTCTTTGGCGAGGCAGCTGTCAACCAGGGGGCCTTTCACGAGTCGCTGAATCTGGCGCAATTGTGGAAGCTGCCCTGCATCTACATCTGCGAGAACAACAAGTACGGCATGGGAACTTCGCTGGAGCGGGCCATGTCGTCGCACAACGTGGCGGATAAAGCTGCGGCCTATGAATTGGCTTCAGAGTTTGTGGACGGAATGGACGTGATGGCGATGCGGCGCGCGACGCAGCGCGCGGTCGAGCGCGCCCGCAAGGAATCGCTGCCGACACTGCTCGAGGCGCGCACCTATCGCTACATGGGTCATTCGATGTCCGACCCCGGCAACTATCGCACGCGCGCCGAAATTGAGAAATATCAGGAGCGCGATCCGATCAAGCTTTTCACGGCCACGCTCAAGGAAAACAAAGTGCTAACTGATCGCGACCTGTCCGATATGGAAGCGGCGATCAAAGAGCAGATTGAGCAAGCTGTGCGCTTTGCTGAAAAGAGTCCTGAGCCAGATCCGAAAGAGTTGTACACGAACGTTTACGCAAATCCGTGAGCTTTCTCGATTCGAGGATTGACTGATGGCAGTAATGACCATGCGCGATGCGCTGAACCAGGCCCTGCGCGAAGAGTTGGCCCGCGACGGAGACGTGTTCCTCATGGGTGAGGAAGTCGCCGAGTACCAGGGCGCGTACAAGGTCACGCGCGGATTGCTGGAGGAGTTTGGGCCGAAGCGAGTCATCGACACGCCAATTACCGAGCTGGGATTCGCCGGTTTGGGTGTCGGCGCCGCGATGGCCGGCCTGCGTCCGATTGTTGAGTTCATGACGTTCAACTTTTCGATTCTGGCGACCGATCAAATTATTAACTCCGCGGCCAAGATGCTTTACATGTCGGGCGGCCAATTCAACATTCCGATCGTCTTTCGCGGACCAGGCGGCTCGGCCTATCAGGTTTCATCGCAGCATTCGCAGGCGCTCGAATCATGGTACGCGTACTGTCCCGGCCTGAAAGTCGTCATGCCTTCGACGCCCGCGGACGCGAAAGGACTCTTGAAGAGCGCGATTCGCGATGACGACCCGGTAATCTTCATTGAGCAGGAGCGCATGTACGGAATGAAGGGCGAAGTTCCCGAGGATGAGGACTTCACGATTCCCCTCGGCGTCGCCGAGGTAAAGCGCGCAGGCACGGATGCGACGATCGTCGCGCGGTCTTTGATGGTTCCCGCGGCACTGAAAGCGGCTGCGGAACTCGAGAAAGCCGGCGTGTCGTGCGAAGTGATCGATCCGCGCACGATTCGGCCCCTGGACATCGACGCGATTGTCGCGTCAGTCAAGAAAACGAACCGCGTGGTAGTGGCCGAAGAGTCGCATCCTTTCTGTAGCGTCGGCGCGGAAATCAGCGCCGAGATCAACGAGCGCGCGTTTGATTATCTGGACGCGCCCGTGAAGCGTGTGTCGGCCGCGTACGTCCCGATGCCTTACGCAAAGAACCTCGAGCAGTTGGCGATTCCGGGCTTTGAACAAATTGTCGCAGCGGTGCGCGAAGTTAGTTATCTCGACTAGAGGAATATCAGATGGCAACGCAAGTCGTGATGCCCAAGCTTTCGCCAACCATGGAAGAGGGGCAGCTCTCTCGCTGGTTGAAGAAGGAGGGTGACAAGGTTTCGATGGGCGAGCCGCTCGCCGAAATAGACACCGACAAGGCGACCATGGAAATGCAGGCGCTGGCGAACGGTGTGCTCCGCAAGATTCTGATCGGGGAAGGCGAAAGCGCTCCGCTGGGACAAGCCATCGCGATCATCGGCGAGGCCGACGAAGACATCGCGGCTTTGCTTAAATCAATCGAAAGTAGACCCGCGAAAGCCTCATCAGCAACCGCAGAGTCGGCACCACCGGCGGCGCCGGACGCTGCGCCCGCCGATACGAAGCCGTCGCCGTCCACCGATGGAAAACCATCTGCGGACGATTCTCGTGACGGTGGCCGGCAACTGATTTCGCCAATCGCGGCGCGCATGGCCGCAGAAGCGGGGATCAATCTCAAATCCGTTCAAGGTAGCGGGCCTGGCGGTCGCATCGTCAAGCGCGACATCGAAGCTGCGGCTGGCGCAAAACCAGGCCCGGCCAGGGGCGCGCCACAGTTAACGCCGATGGTCGCAGCTCAGCACAAACCGGGAACGGTTTATGGCCCGTCGTCATTCCGCGATGAACCGCTGAGCGAAATGCGGCGCACGATTGCGCGGCGCCTGGTAACCTCGCTCGGTCCCGTACCGCATTTCTTTCTCACTAGCGAAATCGACATGGAGCGCGCCTCAGACATGCGGCGATCGATCAACGAGCTGTATCCCGACGTCAAACTCAGCATCAACGACATCGTTATCAAGATGACGGCCGCGGCTTTGATGCAACACCCCAAGGTCAACGCGTCCTTCCAGGACAAGACGGTCAGATACTACGAGCACGCTGACCTTGGGATCGCCGTGGCGACCGAGAATGGATTGATCACGCCGGTGGTGCGCTCGGCGGAGTTGAAGAGCCTGCTTGAGATCGCCGGCGAAGTTCGGGAATTAGCGACCCGCGCGCGGGCGCGCAAGCTGAAGCCGGAAGAATATACCGGCGCCAGTTTTTCGATCAGCAACCTCGGAATGTTCGGCATCGACGAATTCACCGCGGTGATTAATCCGCCGGAGGGCGCGATCCTGGCCGTCGGCGCCATGGCGCCAAAACCAGTTGCGCACGACGGCCAAATCGTCATTCGCCAGACGATGCGCGTCACCATGTCCTGCGATCATCGTGTGATTGACGGCGCTATCGGGGCGCAGTTTTTGCAGACATTTAAGCAGATCCTGGAAAACCCGCTTTACTTGTTTCTGAGCCAGTAACAAGTTGGTTCGCTAACGCTTCAATCCGAGATCGGGACGTGGCCCGATCTTTTTTGTGCCTGTTATTCCGGAATCGGTCGTGAGCAAATCAGGATACACCACCGCCAGCCGCGTTAGGCGATCAACGGCGGCGCCGCACCTCGCCCTGATCGCCGTGCAGGTAATGTTTGGCACGTGGCCCATCGTTGGGAAGATCGTTTTACGGACCGTTCCCAGCGGCGGGCTGGTTGGTCTGCGCGTTGCCGGCGCTTCTCTGGCATTCATCATTATCGGCAGAATGACTGGCGGCGTAGGTCGAATCCAGAGAAAAGACTGGCCCGTGCTGGCCGTGTCGAGCTTGCTCGGGTTAGTTTTGAATCAGTGGCTTTATGTAGAGGGTCTATCGCTTACTACCGCAATCAACGCGACGTTGTTGTCCACGGCGATTCCGGTCTTCACCCTGTTGGTGGGAATGCTTCTGCGCACCGATCGCGCGACGCTCAGGCGCCTGGTCGGGATCGCGCTCGCCGCCGGCGGTGTCATCTACCTGATCGGACCAACGCGCAGCGAGTTTTCGTCCCTGACACGTGCGGGTGATTTGCTAATCGTAGCCAACTCTCTCTGCTATGGCGCCTACATCGCGGTGTCAAAGGATTTGGTCAAGCGCTACCGCGCGCTGACCGTCATCACCTGGATTTTCATCGCGGCTTCTGTGACCACGGTGCCGGTAGGTGTGTATAGCTTGTCGCGCGTTTCCCTGGCCGGCATTACCGTCAGCGTCTGCCTAACAATTCTCTTCATTATTTTGGTGCCCACTGTCGGCGCGTATTACCTCAACGCCTGGGCCCTGGCGCGCGTTCCGCCAAGCACCGTCGCGGTGTACATCTACCTGCAGCCGTTGATTGCGTTCGTGCTGGCGCCCCTGGTTCTGGGCGAGAGGCTTAGTTGGCGCGCCGCCATCGCGTCACTGTTTATCTTTGCCGGGGTGCTGGTCGTGACGCGTCGGGGACGGAGCCGGGCAGTGCGTGAGCTTGCCGAACATCCTGAAGCGTTCGGGCATTAGTCCGGATCAAGTCATCGCAGTTCGGCCGCGCACGATCGGCACCGTGCCCGGCGTCTCGCGTTAAGCGTATGGCACGAGGGACATCGCACGTACATCGCGCGCGCGAAGAAATGCGTGATCGCATAGCTTAAGGCGAGAATAGCCACCGCGACGATGACGTTCAGGATTGTACCTTTCAAGCCCTCTAGTTTTCCTTCAAGTAGCGACTATAACGCAACCCGCGTTCGTAGCCATGCCGGAACGCCGCCGCCGTGGAATCGTTTCTGTATTCGGCTTCCACATTTGCGGCCGCTTGTTCGTAAGTACGGTTGCGCTGAGCCGGGCGCAACGCAGCTTCGAAACCCAACCGGTAGACCGCTTCGTCGATCTTGAAATCGCCGCCCTGCTTCGCATAGTGTTCCTGTTCGGCGTCACGCAAACCAATCCACCAGGCTTCGCGGGCTGCGTCAACCGACTCGGCTCCGGCTCGCGATAACTCACGGCGACATTGTTCTGCCAGCGAGTCGCCATCAGCCAAAGCGATTACGACCGTCCGCCCTCTTCTTAGGGCGTCTTCATAAATGTACAACTCGTCGTGCGGCAACCCCTGGGCAATGCCTTCTTCCAAAGCCTCGCCCGCGAGCGCCCCGGCGGTGGCGCCTCCGCCTCCGAACAACGCAGCGCCTATTAATCCAAACGCCAGCACCGGCCCCACGCCGGGTACCAGAATCGTCGCCGCCGCGGCTCCGACGGTCGCGCCGGCGGCAACGCCAATTGCTCCGCCGACAGTGCCGCCCAACGCGCGGCCCATGCCGGGCTGTTCGGCTTCGATTGCCGGTAGCGTCGCTGCTAACCTGGCTTCCGAAGTTCCAGGCGCAAGAATACTTATGTGTCTCTCCGAAACACCGAGCGAGCGAAGAATCGCTACCCCTCGCTTCGCGTCAGTAAAGGAATTGAATACTCCTACAACAGTTGTCATGTTAACAGACCTCCCCCAGAATCTGATGTTCCTGCTCTTGCAACCTGAGCCCCAGGACACAGCAAAGAACAGTCAAGTAAGGGAAAGACAATCCACCTGCAAAGTTGTTGCGCGATTCAGGCCGTGATCGTTGAGTGAAACCGAAGGGCTGTGTTAAGTTATCAGTGTTCGGCTACGCTAAACGCAGTCCTTAAAGACGCAGTAAGTGTTCGATATTAGTTCTCAAGGAGCAGCAAGTTGTTCGATATTGTAGACAAGCACTGGCCCATGTCAGAAGGCGATGGCAAGGCTGCGCGCAAGAAGAAGCCTCGGATACTGGCCATCACCACTGACTGCTGCACCGGTTGCGCCGGCTCACCGGCCTGCATCGAGTACTGCCCGATCGAAGCTTGCATGTTCTGGGTGCCCGACGAAGATCATCCGCCGTTTGGGCGTATCGAAGTCGATCCTTACCTGTGCATTGGCTGTCAGAAATGCATCAGCAAAGGACCGGACGGCGCGTTTCTGGATGGCTGTCCATGGGATGCCATTGAAATGATCCCCACCGATGATTGGGAAGCGATGCACGGAATTGCTTTGCCGGACGCTCCGCCTCCGCCACCAGCGATCGCCGCGGACTCGCCTGCGTTATCGGGCGATTGACGACTGCTCTGATTCTTCGCACGACTCTCGATAGCCTTTGCTGTTATCACGGCTTGCTGCTTAATCTCGGCGTCGTTTGCGGCAGTTCCCTGTGAGAACGACTCGACCAAAGGAAGATCTTCCTTCGTCCCAATGTATGCCAGAGCGCGCAAGGCATCGTTGATGGTGGCGCGATCGGACGTCAGCCACAAGACTGTTCGCCCGGCCGCAATCTGTTCTCCTTCTCTTACGACTACACGGTCGATCGTGCCGTCCAGGGGCGAGCGAAATTCCTGAACCGTGCTTGAGAGGTCCCGGATTCGCGCGAGCAGCCCGCCCGCTTTCACCTGCGACCCCTCGGCCAACAAACTAACAATGGTGCCGGCCATTGGCGAATGCACATCGTAGGGCTGTAGCATGGCGCGCAACTCCGGCCGGCCGGCCGCGTCGCCAAACCGAACCAGTTGCACGGCCGCGTTCCGGCGCACCAGTGGTTCGGCGTCGTCTAGTAAACCGACGAGCGCCTGGTGAAACTCCGGCGAACTGTTGTCCTGGCCCATCACCCAGGCGGCGGTCTTTCGAATCTCGCCGGTCGGGCTCTTCGAGACACTGACGACCTGTGGATAAAACTTCTTCACGCTTGCATCGCCCTTCTCAATTCTCGCTTCGATCTGCGACAACGCGTGCTGAATGTGCCGTGGGCTCTTTTCGTCAGTGAGGTACTTGGCGATTTCTTCGTCCGACAGATCGCGGCCAAACCAGGTTGTGTACCATGTCAGAAACGGAACAATGATGAACAGCGCCGCCACCACGATCAGCGGCCAGGTTGAGCGCTGGCGGGAAGGCGGCGCCACCGCAGCCTCGGTCTTGTTGCGATTACCGATCATAGGACTGTCCTAAGTAACTGTTCCAAGAAGCCAGCGGAGTCAGTACCGGGAGCGGTAGCGACCGGGTCAAGTACTTGCGACAGTCGACCTGACGTGCGTCGTAACTCAGTCGCTACCGCTCCCGGTAATGACCTCATTCCTGCGGCTGACCTAGGTCGAAGGATAAAGGTGATACAGCATCAGATACACAATCACGCCCGTGAGGGAAACGTATAGCCACAAGGGCAGCGTCCAGCGCGCGATTGCCTTGTGACGCTGAAAGTCTTTTCGCTTCGCCCGCCGGACAGTTACGATCACAAAAGGAACGATCACCACCGCCAGGAACGTGTGCGTGAAAAGGATCGTGAAATAGACGGGGCGCACAATTCCCTGCCCCGCAAATTTCGTGACCCCGTGATGAGCATGATAGACGATGTATGAAATCAGAAATAAAACTGAGGCGGTGAGCGCTGCAAGCTGGCAGTTGCGGTGCGCCGGGACATTCTTTCGCCGAATGAAATAGTAACCACTGGAAAGGAGCACAAAACTCGAGGCGTTAAGGGTCGCGTTCAGATGGGGCAGGATCGAAAAGTAATCCGTCATTTCCTGCTACTTATCTGTGGTGCGCGGCGCCTTCATCTCGGCCATCAGGCGATTGACATCAGGAGGCATCGCCCGGCCTCTCGCGTCCGTCAAGGCGGGCGCGCTCTTCAACGCGGGCGCGCCGGTGACCGTGGATGAGGCGCCGGCTCCGACTTGTGGCGGTGCTTTACCACTCTTGAGTGCGCGCTTCTCGAGTCGTCCGGCCGCGACCTTGCCGGCCGGGACAAGTAGAAACGGCAGCGCCAGAACCAAAGGCACCACGATCATGAACAGCCCGTCGGTCGTGATAATGCTTCCGGCGGCAAATAGGTTGTACAGGACGAGCGCCAGAAATCCGCCGGCTGTAACCAGGCAAAGCAGATTCAAAAGAGTTTCTTCGCGCTTCATTGGTGAGTCGATCGTAGTAGTCATGCCAGTTACAGGTCAACCTCTTTGCGACTATCAAGCAACGCAGGCCATCAAGTGCCTCTCCCTTTGGGAGAGGTTAGGTGAGGGCTTGTCGTCAGTAACTTCGCCCCTCACCCGAACCCCCTCCCAAAGGGAGAGGGAGTCCAATCCTCAGTGTTTCTTTGCCGGCGCTTTCTGCGCGCGCTCGGAAAGCTCTTCATATCCGCAGCGCTCGCATTGCCAGAGCGGATACACTGCCGTCGGATCCGCGGCGTTCTGATATACGGCGCGCTCTGACGGGATAATTTTCCCGCCGCATCGAGGGCACGATCGGCCACGGGTCGTGCGCCGCTCGACGTCGATGTTTAGTAGTTGAGCTTGATCTGCCAAGATACCTCAGATCCTTAAGTTTCTCGCCCTAACGCAGGCGGTTTCGGACCTAGCCGGCCCGGCGGTGACGAATAGCCAGTATAAAAATCGTGCAAAAGATTGAGACCGGCGGCACCAGAAGCACGAGCACGCCAATATTCAGATTTCTCATAAACACTGAATTATTTCCCAGCGACGCCCGGCACATCACGCATTGGGCCATCGTTGACTCCGCCAACAGAGTGAAAGCCAGCGCGATGACCAACGCCATTACGACGTAACGCATTACCTGTCTGGTGTTGTTTCGCATATCGCGTTGGTCAGCGGCTTTCCGCCGGCGTCGAAGGCCCTCCCGAGCGCAATTCCTTCGCCCGAAAACTGTCCGGGAAAAAGACCAGCAGCATAAGGCAGATGCAGATGACCAGCGCCGGCACAATCGTCAGCACCAGATTCAACCGCTCGAATCGCAGGTGCATGAAGTAGGCCACGATTAACGCTGCCTTGATAATCGACGCGCCCATCAGAATCACGAGCATGTAGATGACCGGCAGTTGAATGTAGCCCAGGAAAACCTCAAAGCCTGTCAGCAACAGCAACCAAACCCAGATTGAAATGAACAGCTTGTAGCTTCCGGCAAAGTGCTCTTCGTCGCCCAGCGCGTGTGTAGTCATTCTCGCATCCTCCAAAACGCTCGTCTATTTCTTCGGATAGATCGACAGCAGATAGATCATCGGGAATACGAACATCCAGACCAGATCGACAAAGTGCCAATAGAGGCCGCTGATCTCAACGTCCTCGTGCTTTAGCTTGTTGACGCGTCCGGCGACCACCAGGAGATAAATGCAGCCCGTGGCGACGTGGAACATGTGCATTCCCGTGATGCCAAAGAACGTCGCGCCGAACAGCGGCGTCGCCCCCGGCCATTTTTCAACCCACTCCGCCGGCAACTGAAACGGCCGCAAGCCTTCGCCTATCAAGTGCCGCCACTCGATCAGGTGCAGCACAATAAATGTCGCGCCCAACACGGCGGTGGCCAGGATCCACTTGCGCGCAGTTGATTTGTTTTTGCGCGCGGACGCAGACACTGCCATGACCATCGTCAGACTGGATGACAGAAGCACCAGCGTCATCACCGAAGAAAAGACGATGCTCGGATAAAACCGAAACGGCGTCGGCCAGACGTTTGAGGCGCGCACATAGGCGTAGGTAATTAACAGCGCCGAAAACGTCAGCGAGTCGGACATGATGAAGAGCCACATGCCCAGCTTTCTGTGACCCACGCGATAGGGGTGGACGCCGCCGCCCCAATCACCTCCGATAGCCTGTGCTTCAGTTGCCACCACTCACCTCCAGAAGAATAGGAGTAAGAACAAACCGATCCAGAGTCCATCCATGAAGTGCCAGTAGATCGTTCCTGCGTCCGCCGCACCCACGCGTCTAAGTTCTCCCTCAGCCGTGTCGCGCTTCTTCGTCGTGCGCAGCAAGAGAAAACTCAGCGCCACCAGACCGCCGAGCAAATGCACGCCGTGCGCTGCGGTGAACAAATAAAAGAAAGAACTGTGCGGGTTGCTGGCTATGTAAACGCCCTGCCGCACAAGTTGCCGCCAAGCCATTAACTGCGAACCCAGAAAGCCAAGACCCAGCACGACGGTGACGATCAGCCAGCGGCCGTAGCCTGCGTCATTGAACGCCTTCAACGAGCGGCGCGAGATTTCCATAGTCACGCTGCTGAGCAGAATTAGCGAAGTGCTCAGCCAGAGCACCTTCGGCATCGCGATCGGCACCCAGTCATTGCCGGAAGCCGAGCGCACAATATACGAGCTGATCAAAGCGGTAAACAGCATCACGATGCCGGCAATTACCACCCAGGCGGCGATGCGATAACGGCTACCGTAGGGAATTGATATCGACTGTTTTGCGAGTACGGCTGCTGACATGGTTCCTATACTATTTCCAAAGTAACAAGAGCAGAAACAAAGCAACCCACAATCCATCCATGAAATGCCAGTAAAGCGACACCGCGTCAGTCGCCGCTACCCTCTTCTCGCTACTCACGCCGAAGACAAGCTTACGCGCACGCAAGGCCAGATAGCTGAGCGCAACCATACCGCCAAGCAAATGTATGCCGTGCGCCCCGGTAAAGAGATAAAAGAACGAGCTGTGCGGATTCCCTGAAAGATAAACGCCTTCCCCAACCAGTTGCTTCCATCCGACCAACTGCGAACAGACAAACGCGGCCCCAAGAAGTAACGTCGCCAGCAGCCAACGCGCGTATCTTTGGCTATTCTCATGATGAATCTCTCGGCGAGCCGCCTCAATCGTAGCGCTGCTAATCAAAATCAATCCCGTACTCAGGATGAACGCCTTTGGCATTCGCACCGGCTGCCACTGCGCACCTCCCGATAGGAATATGTAAGCGCTGCCCAGAGCTACGAAGATCATTACGATCGCGGCCAGCAGGACCCACATCGCGATTCTGTAAGTGTCCTTTGAGAATCGCCTTTCGCCCCCAAACCATTTTCGCCTTCCGTTGCCGTTGGAGCCGTTTCCGTTGGGTCCAGGTGTCTTTGGCCAACTGGAGCCAATGACCTTTTGCGCCGTCCCGGTCCTTGTGACGCTCGCCACGATTGCCCTTCATTCCTCTACGTACGGTGACTGGGTTGCGACTCCGGTTCATTCTGCATAATGAAATCCTTCGGCGCTCCCGGGACTGAGAATTCATACGGCCCGCGATAGACGGCCGGGATTTGCCCCGCGAAATTGTCGTGCGGCGGCGGCGTCGCCGTCGTCCACTCCAGCGTCGTCGCTTCCCACGGATTGTCCGTGGCCTTCTTGCCCTTGAACATGCTCCAGAAAAAGTTGAAATAGAAAACGATCTGCACGGCCACGGTAATGATTGCCGCGATCGTCACGAAGAGCACCAACGAATGAGAATTCTTTAGAAACTCGTACTCGCCAAAGTTCGCATAACGTCGCGGCATCCCCAGCATGCCCATCGCGTGGAACGGAACGAAGATCGCATAAACGCCGATGAAGGTAATCCAGAAATGAAACTTGCCTAAGGATTCGTTCATCATGCGGCCAAACATTTTCGGAAACCAGAAGTACGTCGCCGCAAACATTCCGAAGATCGACGCGACCCCCATGACCAGATGGAAGTGCGCCGTGACGAAATAAGTATCGTGAAAGAAAAAGTCGAGCGACGTTTGTCCCAGCACCAGCCCGGTAATTCCGCCCGCGACGAACAGCGAAACGAACCCGATCGCAAAGAGCATCGGCGTCGTGAAGCGAATCCTGGCGCCCCAGAGCGTGCCGATCCAGTTGAAGGTCTTGATCGCGGAAGGCACGCCAATCGAGAGCGTCAAAACAGAAAACGCAATCGCTGAGTAGGGGCTCATGCCGCTAATGAACATGTGATGGCCCCAGACGAAGAAGCCCAGCATGCCGATCGCGAAAATCGCGAACACCATCGCGCGATAACCGAAGATCGGCTTGCGGGCAAAGGTCGAAAGAATGTGCGAAGTCGCGCCCATGCCCGGCAAAATCGCGATGTAGACCTCCGGGTGGCCAAAGAACCAGAACAGATGCTGCCACAAAAGCGGCGAGCCGCCAGTGTGCAATGGCTGAAGCGCACCGCTTACATACAGGTTTCCCGGGATGAAGAAGCTGGTCCCGGCGATTCGATCAAGCAACAGCAGAATCCCGCCGCCCAGCAGGACCGGAAACGAAAGCAGCGCCAGGACGGCGGTCGTAAACCACGCCCAGCAGGTCAGCGGCATGCGCATCAGAGTCATTCCGCGCGTGCGCATATTCAATAGCGTCGTGATGAAATTCAGAGCGCCCAAAAGCGAGCCCACGCAAAAGATCGCGATGCTGATAATCCAGAGGTTCACCCCCGCGCCCTGGCCTGGTCCCGCCACCTTTCCCAGCGCGCTCAAGGGCGCGTACCCGGTCCATCCGCCAATCGGTCCGACCGTGCCGCTGCCGCCTGCCCAAGCACCCGGCGATCCCAAGGCCTCTCCCAGCTTTGTGAACCACGCGCCCACCGTTGCGTTACCTTCGGCGAAAATCGCGAGCAGCAACACCAGGAACCCCACAAACGTAACCCAGAACGACATCATGTTCAGAAACGGAAAAGCCATGTCTTCCGCGCCGATTTGAATCGGCAGGAAGTAGTTGCCGAAGCCGCCTTGCGGCGCGGTTGTCAGTACGAAGAAGACCATGAGGGTTCCGTGCATCGTCACCAGGCTCAGATAAAACTCTGGCGACATTACGCCGCCCGGCGCGCCCGTCGGAAACAAGGTCTCCATGATCTTGATGTGCGTTCCCGGCCAGCTGAGATTCACGCGCATCAGAACCGACATCAGCATTCCGACCACGACCGCGCTCAGCGCCAAAAGAATGTACTGGATGCCGATCACCTTGTGATCGAGGCTGAAGATGTATTTGCGTATGAAACTCTTCGGCGGCTCGTGCTGGTGCACTGCATCATGCGTTGCTTCTGCCATCGCGTCTCTCCTAAAGGGTTCGGAGCAAATTCCCGGAACTTAGTATTGCGGAAGCTGATACTTGTTCAGCAGCTCGTCCTTGCGCGCCTGGAACTTCGACTGCGGCAAGGCCACGAGCTCGTTGAATTCATTCTCAGGCAAAACCAGCATGTAGGATTTCATCTTGTAGTGATTCATGCCGCAAAGCTCGGCGCAGGCCAACTCGTACTTTCCAATTTTCGTCGCGGTAAAGTGGACGTGAATCGCCATCCCCGGCACCAGGTCCTGCTTGAATCGCAGCTGCGGCACCCAGAAGCTGTGCGTCACGTCCTTCGACATGAGCGTTAGTTCGACGGGACGATTGACCGGAATCGCCAGCGTAGGCACGACCGAGTCGTCTTTGGCGCTCGGGTCAGTATCATCGAGGCCGACGTAATTCAGCGAAGAGTCGTCAATCAGCTTCGGGTCGGTGCGGCCGAAGACGTTGTCTTTCCCCGGGTAATGGAAGTTCCAACTGAACTGTTGCGCGATCACCCGGACCTGATAAGACCCCGGAGGAGCGGAGTGCAGGTGCAAAGACGCCCAAACGCTCTGGCCCATCACGGCGAGGCTGATAAAAATCACGGCAGTGACGAGCGTCCACACAACTTCGAGCCGGTTATTGCCGTGCGAGTAAGTCGCGCGCTGCTTGTCCGCCGTAGCGCGATATTTCCAGACGACCCAGCCGAGGCCAATCTGCGCCGCCGCGAAAGCGATCCCGCAGACAATAATCGTGATCGTGAACTGGCGGTCAACGGCTGGTCCGTGCTGCGAGATCGCTTCCGGGAACCACCAGTGTTTGCTGACGAACAAACCAACCGAGCCCAGCGTTATGATCCAGATGGCTATTCCGAGAGCGCGTCCCATCGATTATCTCCTTCTTACGATGCTAAGAGCGAAGTGCTAAGAGCAAAGCCGGCCCTTTGCTCTTTGCCCCTACCTATTCAAGACCATCACTCCGAACAACAACGGCAAGTAGAGCACTGAAGCCAGCAGGAGCTGGCGCGCGTGCTGATTCGATTTCGAAAGGGCCGCGCGCACGCTACTCGCGAGAAACAGCAAACCCAACGCGATCGCCGCAACCAGGTAGACCCTTCCCGAGAGTCCCATCAAAGCGGGGAGCAGGCTCACCGGTATCAGCATGATCGTGAAGGCCACAATTTGCTGTCCGGTCACGCGACCTTCAGGCTCGACGACCGGAAGCATGCGAATGCCGGCGCGGCCGTAATCTTCGCGATACATCCAGGCGATCGCCAGAAAATGCGGAAACTGCCACAGAAACAAAATCGCAAACAGCACCCAGGCGGCGATCCCGACCTGGCCGCGCGCCGCGGCCCAGCCAATCAGCGGCGGCATCGCGCCCGGGAAAGCACCGACCACGGTTGAGAGGGTCGTGCGCGTTTTCAGAGGCGTGTAGAGCAATAGATATCCGGCGATGATCGTCAGTCCGAGCGCCGCCGTCAGTAGATTTACAAACGAAGCGAGATAAACTTCGGCGGTGAGCGTCAGGGTCAGCCCAAACCAAAGCGCTTCGAGCGGCTGCAATCTTCCGGTGGGCAGCGGGCGCTTTTCGGTCCGGCGCATCAACGCGTCGAGGTCGCGTTCCATGAATTGGTTGATCGTTGCGATCCCTGACGAAAGCAGGGCAATCCCGATCATTGCATGTGTCAAGAGCAAGTAATCAACTGCACCCCGCGAGCCGAGACAGAAGCCTGCCGCCGAGGTCAGCACAATCAGCGAAGTGATGCGGGGTTTGGTGAGTTCAACGTATGCCGACACTTTTTCTCGCAGACTGAAGGCTGGTACCACTACTTGAGAAGCGAGCGTCGCGTGCAGTTCTATGGTGTCGGTCTTCATTGAAAGGTTAAATCGTCGCAGAGCCTCCCTCTCCCTTTGGGAGAGGGTCGGGGTGAGGGCCTAAAGTGGCGGCCCACGTCCCCCTTTTTATTTTTCTTGTTAATCACCAGCGAAGATGAAAAATGAGATGAGTCTTCCTCTTCCCCGCTTGTAGCTTCGCCCCTCTCCCCAGCCCTCTCCCATGGGGAGAGGGAGTCTAGGCCGTAGCCAGTGCGTATGCCTGCCGCTCAACTCGCAAAATTCGAAATACTCTCAACGTCAAAACGATCGTCGCCGCAAAAACCAGCGCGCCACAGGCAACGTGCCCTACCGTGACCGAAATCATCGGATTCAAGGGCTGCGGATCGTTAGGCGATGCCGCCCGCACAATGTACGCCGTGACTCCCAGAATCAGCTGCACGAATAACAAACCGGCGGCGGCGAGCGCCGGGCGCTTAAGATAATTCTCCGCGCGAAAACGGTTCAGCACGGTCACGACGGTAGCGCCCAGCACGAGTGTGACGATGATCGCGCCGGCTACATGACTGAGCAGCAAAGCCACCGGCAAAGGCTGGTCCCAGGTGGCCGAATGCCGCAGCGTCGCGCCTAAAACAAGCTGAACCAGAATCGCCACCAGAGCGACGACGCACAGCGTCCTTAACGAAACACCCGTTCCCTCTTCGCGGACCTCAATCGGAGGTTCAATCCAAACACGCGAAGTAAACACCGCCAGGCTCACGGTCGTTAGAAAGAACAACTGCGCCAACGTCGCGTGGGCTGCGGAAACCGCCAGCGGCAGATTCAACTTCACCGTCAAGCCGCCGAGCAATGCTTGTGCGAACACACCGCCGAGAGCAACCCAACCAAGACGCTTTACCCAGGCGCGGCTTTCACAAACCTGCAAATAAATCGCCAGGACGACCGTCAGAACCAGAACGACGCCCGCTACCAAACGATGGCCGTGTTCCCAGAAGACATTGCCGACCATTTTTGGAAAGAACTTTCCGAAAGCCAGCGGCCAATCCGGGACGGCCAGGCCCGCGTCGTGGCTGGTGACATTAGCGCCCGCGATGATGAGAAAGAACGTTGCGCCCGCCACCAGCAGCGCAAAGCGATGAACACCCTTGGACATAAAGATTTCGAATCTCGAATTGCGAACTGCGAATTTGAAAAGCGCCGTGCTTTCCAAGCCGCAATTCGCAATCCGAAATCCGCAATTCTTAGTGCTTCATACCTATCGGCACTTCGAGCGCCGGCATCATCTCAAGCGAACTCGGTTGTCCGCGCAACTCGGCTGCCGCTCCGAACGAGAAGTCAGCAGTACCCGCACCTTTCGCCGGCACGGTCACTTCCATCGTCTTCTCTGTGCCCTTGGCTCCGCCTTCATGCCAGGCGACGACGGTGTATTTGCCCGGCGGCACACCCTTGATGGTAAAGCTGCCGTCCTCTGCGCTGACCGCGAAGAATGGGTGCTTCAACACGCCAACGTACGATTTCATCCACGGATGCTGATTACACTTGACCGGCACCAGCACTTCGGCGTGCGCCAGCTTATGTGTAAGCGCTGCTGCACCGTTGACTTGCGACTGGTTCCAGTCAGGATTGTTCGCCGGCATGAAGTGGATGTTATGCGTGGTCGGGTCGCTGTTGGTGATGCTGATGTTCTGATTCACCACCACTCCCAGCACGTGCGGTTTGTAATGGCAACCATTCTGATCAAGCACTACTGCCGCTGAAGGAGCGGGCCAGGTGTAATCACCAATCTTCTTGGCGCCATCGATCGTCCCGTCTTTGATGTAGACAAAAGTATTCGCCAGCTTGCCGTCCTTCACGGCCCAGTCTTCGGTCGTGAGGTTTGGGCTCTTGCTGGTGCACGCCGCGTCCGCTGACGTGTCAATCTTCTTGGCTTCAGGAGCGGCGCCGGTGAACGAGATCTTCCCGGAAATTGTGCCCTCATCTCCCTTCGAAGCCGGTGGAGCCGTCGACGTCGAAGTTTCGTCGCCACCAGGTGTCTCCGTCTTAGGGCTGCATGACGACGCCAGCGACAACAGACTCGCCGCCGCTATCAACCCCAGCCACAATCTTGCGCGTTTACTAAACATATCTTTCTGATTCCTCCAATTGAATTAGTTCTAATTTGGCACCCAGCATACCCTACGAGTGTTTAGACTACCAACTTTACTTCGGTTCTTAACTTGAAGGGACCGACCGAAGGCGGCGTTACTCTGAACCCTCGTTATCCAGGGCGTCTCGCCGGATGATGACCGACCCGGTCGCTACGCTGACTCGCCGGGGCTCTGACTCCGTTGCGACCGACTCTCTGCGGCTGCGGAGCCGCGGGCGCTGTCGCCGGCGCGGGTGACGCAGACAGCAGACGCCGCTGTTCGTCCGGCGTCATCAGAAACATGTAGCGCACCAGCAGCCGCGCATGATCGTTGTGATAATTGCTGACGTCCGCCGGCGGATTCGGCAGATTCACAATCCAACGCTCGCCGTCCTTCTTAAACAGGCCCGTCGGCATCGCCGTACCTGGCGCAATCTGAGAGGGATCGAGCAGCCAGCGGAACACCCAATCGGGTTTCAGTCTTTGACCGGCGAGCAGGAAGTTCGGCGCAATCGCTTTCGCATCGTGCGCCGGCTCACCGGTAATGTGGCATTTCAAGCAGGGCGTGCCTGAGACAAAGATGTTCCGGGCGATCGACTTCTCTGACTCGGTCATCGGTTCCATCGGCTCTTTGATGTAGGGCTCATTCTGCGACGACACCGCCATAAAGAAGCGCACCAGGACTCGCAACTCGTTCGGCGAGAAGTTAACGTTGGCATGTGCACTTGCAGATAAGGCCGCACGCCGTTGCGATTCGCGCCCGGCTGCGGTTGCAGGCGCCCGCCGCTCTGATCGTTGGCGCTCCCCGCGGGTTTCGCTCCCGGCGAAGCCGTTGCGGCCGGCGCCGCACTTGGTGTGCTCGGTTTCTCGTTCGCCTGCATCATCGATGGGTCTTTCAAGAACCGGAGCAACCAATCCGGATCGACGCGCGCGCCTTCGCTCGACAACTGCGGCGGCAGAAATTCCCTCTGGCTTGAATAAAACGACAGCGACGTCAGCACCGCGCCCGCGGCCATCGCCGGGTCTGGGGAGTTAGTAAAGACGGGCACCTGCTGGCCCGGCTGCACGATATGACAACCCATGCAGTTGTACTTCTTGATTACCCACCAGCCGTTCTGAATGTCCTGCCGTCTTTGGTCCTGCGGATTATAGAAGAGCGACGCCGGCACGTTCGCGCCTTCAGGGCCCACGCTCCCAAGCAGCAGCGTCGTCAAACCATCGCGCCATTTCTCTGTCAAATACGGCCGCGGCATGCGCAGACGATCCTTCGGCTCCAGGTATTTCGATTTGCCGGTGTCGTAGATCGCCGGGTCGCTCAGCTTGTGCTCAAAGAAGCCGCGATGGTTGTACCATTCCTTCTCTTTTTCTTTGGGATGAAGATCGATTATCTTGCCGTTCGCATCCTTCAACACTTCGCGTCCATATTCGGCGTCCTGTGTCAGCAACGCAAAGTCGAGTCGTTCGAGCGGCGTCGCGCCTTCCATCGTCAACTCTTTACCGATGCGCTGCTCTTCCTCGAAGCCCTTGATCTCGTGACACCCGGCACAGCCGTACTGCTTAATCTCGGCCTTCCCTTGCTCGACCAGCTTCGGATCATCCATGAATGAAGCATCGCCGTACGATGGCGGCGATGAGAGCGAGAACAGATACGTCGCAATGTCGCGCGCGTCCGGTTCCGACAGACGCAGGTTCGGCATCACGGTCATGTTCTGGACCTGTAACTCCGCGCCGTCGTTCGGACATTTCGAGTTGAGTTCGGTGTCAAAGATAAATGGGTTGCCGTGCTTGCTGTAATCTTCCGGGGTCAGGTCGCGCTTCTCTTTCGGACAGTAAGGCGCCCAGCGTTCGCGCGGGTTGTAAATCCAGCGCACGATGTAATCAAAGTTGGCCTTCTCGCCCACCTTAGTCAGGTTCGCCGCGAAGGTTCCGCCGACCTTGTTGTCCTCTTCGCCGATTGAGTGACACGCGAGACAACCACGCGATTCGAACAAGTCCTTGCCGTGAGCTTTGTCGCCTTGCTGCTGAGGCGGAACTTTGCCGTCGAAGCTCTGCTGCCAAAGATATGCGGCCACGGCTTTCAAGTCATCGTTTCCGTCTTCGTCGAGCGAGAAACGCCAGAACGTCGGCATCTTTGTGCCGGGCCGAAATGCCTGCGGGTCTTTCAGCCAGAGCGGAATCCATTCTTTCCGTAGCTTCAGCCGGACGTCTTTCAGGTTCGGGCCAATCTTTTTCTGATCCTGCTGAAGATAGCGGGTCTGTACATTCAGCTCGTCGATGCGCGCAGCCAATTGGCTGTTCGTCACCCGCAAGGCTTCGTCTTCGTCTTTCAACCGTCGCAGCTCCTTCTCATCTTCCACGTTCGACGCTTCGTCTTGTTTCGCCTGGCGTTCATTGGCCGCGATCTGCTCTTCAAGCTGGGTGATTTGCTGGCGCGTGTTTGTCAGCGCGTCGCTCTCGCGATCGAAAGCTTCCATTCGATGACAGCCCATGCAGCCGCGCTGATAGAACAAGTCCTTGCCGAGATTCAGCGCGTCGGCGCCCTGGGTCACACGGTCGTTCGCGTGGCACATCTGGCACCCGGATTCGGTGTTCTCTTTGTGATACAGCGGGTGCAGCCAGAATGGATTCAAGCCGTGCGCTTTTTCCACGGTGGTGGTCGCGCGGCCGTTGCCGTTATGACAGGCAGAGCAACCAAACTTTTCGGGATTATGTATCTGTAGCAGCTCTCTTCGGGGGTGACTGACAAATGCGTTGGCCAGCTCGTCCGGTTTTTTGCCCGGGCCACCCGGCGCCATGTTTGCCGCCGTGAGCGTCAGCGGTTCGCGGGTGCCGAGATGGCAGATCTCGCAGCGGTCCACGATGCTGTATTCATTGACATTGAGTTGGTGGCTGAGGATCGTGTAGTCGAAAGAGTTCTCGTTCTTTCGGATCAGGTCGTCGATGCTCTTCTGCGTCAGGCCGCTGACGTGGTTCTTGAGATAGTCATCCCGCTTTTTTGCCAGCTCGCTCGGCTCCTTGAGGAGCTCGGCCTTTTCCCCCAGTAACTTTGCCTTCTTCTCACGAAGTCCGTTGAACGAGCTTTCGAGCTGGTCGAAATTCATTCGCTCGCGCGTGGTTTTTCCATTGTCCGCCGGTAGATCGACGGTAACAACCTCTTTCATTTTCGCGTCGCGCTGATGTTTGTAATAGTCTTTCCAGAAGTTGCTGGGCGCAGTTTCCAGCTTGAAGGTGATCACGACGATGCGGCCGCGCTGATTCTGGAAAGGATCTGTTACCGCGTCGAGCCTGGCCTGGACTTTCGCATACTGATCGTCGATTTCTTTGCGGCGATCGCGCACCTTTTCGTCCGCGGCCTTCGCGTCGGCCTCAAGCTGCTGATACTCGGGCGTCTCTTTTACTTCGGCTTCCGACTTGCCGGCGTCTTTGCGAATGCTCTTCAGGTAAGTCGTGTACCGCTTAACGAATTCGCGCTGAATGCCCTTCCAGGGCCGCTGCCCGTATGCTTCGTCGTACAGCGCCCACGCCGAGACTCCGATCAAGAGCAGCGTGCACACCAGAATGATCGCGCTCGTCGAAGTGCTGACGATAGGATCGCGTTGCGGCTCCGCTTCTTTCTTGACCAGAGATTCAATCGGTTCCGGCATGTTCGATTAAACTTCCTTCGAAATTCCCTCTCCCTTTGGGAGAGGGCTTAGAGACGCAACTTACCCCTAACCCTTCTTCTCCCGCATCCACGCAACCAGGAACAAAGAGGTGAAGCTTACAAGCCTCTGCCAGGCCCTCACCCCAGCCCTCTCCCAAAGGGAGAGGGAGCATCGATAAACTACCTCAGACGTTGAACCACGGGGTTACCCAAACGTATTTGATCGTAAAGACCAGCCGCAGGAAAAGCTTCACCGGCATCGCCAGCAAAACGCTCACGGCAAAAAATTGAAACGTCATGTATTGCAAGATGCTCGTCTTTGACAGCAGCTTCAGCTCGAATTCATCCGCCACCGTCGCCCATTGCCGCAGTTTCTTTGGCGATACCAGATAACTAAATCGGAATTGCCCGCGCTTCATCAGCCAATGGAAGAACAGCGCGCCAATCACATAAAACCCACCGACGATGATCAGACCGAAGATCGCTTTCGCGACCCAGTTGCTCCCGACAATGCCCAGGCCGGGGATCGTCGCGACAATCTCATGCAGGTCGCGGTTGCGATCAAAAACGACCGTGTTGTGATCCCACGTTTGGCCCGGCCAGAACCAGATCCAGCCCGGCCCGCGGATAAACGTGCCGATGAAAATCAGCAGAATCCACATCAAAAAGCCCCAGGCGAACATGTTCACTGCGAAACGCCTCTGCTTGATCGTGTAATAGCCATTGCCGAGCGGATTTGAATCAACGTACGGAAACACCATCAAACCGATCATGATGATCGAAGGCATGACGACGCCGGCGATCCACGGATCGAAATAGACCAGCATCTCCTGTAAGCCGAGGAAATACCACGGCGCTTTCGACGGGTTCATCGTGAGATTAGGATTGGAAGGTTCTTCGAGCGGCGCGTTCAAGGTGATCGACCAGAGGTAGAGGATCACCGTTACAATTACTGCGGCAAGGAACTCGATGCGCACGAGATAAGGCCAGACGTGCAGCTCCTTTGCCCAGCCCGGCCGCCACGGTTCCGCTTTCCGATGATGAGTCTTGGCTGCCTTCGGATCGCTCTCCAGCTCGACAATCAATTGGTCGTTAGCGCGGGCCTGTTTGATTCCCAGCCAGGTAAAGAAAGGCACCAGGAAAAGCATCGCCACGATCGGAATGTTGTCCGGCGCTGAAGCAATCTTCCAGAGCTGATGCCAATCCTGAACGGAATAAATGAACAGGCCGAGCAAGACGACAACCACCAACAGCCCGATCAGCTGATTGCGTCGTGAATTCGGTTTGGGATTGACGATTGCGCTCATTTCTTCTTCGGAACTTTCATCTCCGATTCGAGCATTACCGGCGCCGGCCCGGAAATCCCTCCGTCTTTTCTAATGCGCCAGAAATGCACCGCCATAAAAATCGAAGCCACCAACGGAATGCCGATGCAGTGCCAGATGTACGCGCGCAGCAGTGCATTCGCGTCCACGATCGATCCGCCGAGCAGCCCAAAGCGCACGTCGTTGTATGGCGTCAGTCCCAACTGCGCGCCGAACGGCCCTTCGTTGCCGAGCATAGGCGTCGCGCGGGCCATGTTCGTGCCCACCGTGACCGCCCAGAAACCCAACTGATCGTCCGGCAGAAGATATCCGGTAAACGAAAGCAGCAGCGTCAGCACCAGAAGCACCACGCCGACGCACCAGTTGAATTCGCGCGGCCTTTTGTACGAACCCGTCAGCACCACGCGAAACATGTGCAGCCAGGTCGTAATCACCATCAGATGCGCGGCCCAACGATGCATGTTGCGCAGCAGCTTTCCGAACGGCACGTCGTGTTCGAGATAGAGAATGTCCCGGAACGCAACGATCTTGCTCGGATGGTAATAGAACATCAGCAGCACGCCCGTGAAGGTCAGCACGATGAAAAGGTAGAACGTGATCCCGCCCATGCCCCAGGTGTATTGATAGCGCACCGCGTCGCGATTGATCTTTGCCGGATGAAGATGAAGAAAGACGTTCGAGAGGATTGCCAGGCTGCGATTGCGCGGATCAGAACGCTCGTGCGAGACGCGGAAGATCGATTTCCAAAGCTGAGTCTGTTGCGGGTCTTTGTACTCTTTGGCTTCGTCAAGGGCACGATCCTTCAGCGCGCCCGCGGTCTCCTTTGCGCGCTCAACTAAACCGGCATCAGACTTCTCGCCGGTTAGTTGCTTTGTCTCCTTCTGATCTTTTGGCTCGTCCATTCTTTGCCCGCCCCGCTACCACAGGCGGTTCTGACGCTACAGCGGAATGTATGCGCC
>WNFD01000720.1_pt1 | contig 45300 bp, 46 predicted proteins | sample 5400491 | NCBI WGS metagenome assembly WNFD01 (sample SAMN13153343, study PRJNA577476) | soil metagenome | isolation source: 120 cm saprolite under Douglas fir tree site 2 hole 2 replicate 2 | place: USA:California | collected 2015-04-18
CCAAGCTCGTGCCGGCCGAGCCCACCGTCACCATGCGCCCGATGTTTGGCAACCTGGCCGCGTTCGTGAACGGAAACATGTTCGCGGGATTGTTCGGCGAGGATCTCTTCGTCCGCCTGCCCGATGACAAGAGCGCGCCGATCCGCAAAGTGGGTGGTCGCGATTTCGAGCCGATGGCAGGGCACGCCATGAAGGGCTATGTGATGGTTCCGAACACTTGGCGCTCCAGGCCGGCCGCCACCCAGGCATGGATCGCGGCCTCGCTCGTGTTCGCCCGCGGCCTGCCGCCCAAAGCCCCCGGGGGCAAGAAGGCCGCAGCGGAGAGATCGCCGAGCCGGAAGTAGCCCGTTAGCGGCGCTTCGGCTTGCCCTTGGGCGGCGGCGGCTTGCCCCTTCCGTCCTTGCCGGCGGCTTGCGCCTCGGCGGGCCGAGCCGACGGGGGTGGCGCCTTGGCGGCCGGAGCTGGTGCGATCGCCGGCTTGGGCGGCGCGGCCTTCACAACAGGCGCCGGCACCGTCGCACCAGGAACGCCGGCAGCCGCAACCACAGGCGCTGCCGGCTCGGGTACGGCCGGTTTCGGTTCGGGTACGGCCGGCTTCGGCTCGGCAGCTTTGGCGGGAGCTTCGGCGGCGGCCCCCATCGATACCTTGCCGCTGAAGGTCGCCCCGTCCTGGATGGTCAGTCGCGCAACGCGCACATCTCCGATGAGCGAGCCCGACCTGGTCACCTCCAAACGCTTTCGCGCCACGACCGCGCCCACCAGGTGCCCTCGGATGCTCACATCGCGAGCCGTCACCGACGCTTTGACCTTCGCCATGTCGCCGATCTCAACGTCACCCGTGACCTCGACCTCGCCCTCGACGACGCCGCCCACGCGAAGGTCACCCTCGATGTACAGCTGGCCGATCACCCGGTCGCGTGGACCCAGCATCACGGAGTTGGGCTGATTCGAAACGGCGGGCGGGGATTCGATCGGCGGCTCGTCCGCCGATGGTGGGATGGGCCGCCTAGCTTCCCTGCTGCTCAAAGTCGCCCATCCGGACGTAGCCGTTGAGGCTGGCGCCGTCCTCGATCTGCAGCCGGCGCGCCTGGACGTCTCCGTTCAACTTGGCCGCTTTGCCCAGGGTGAGCTTGTCGCGCGCGGTGAGCCTGCCCTCGACCGCGCCCTTGATGGTGACGTTGGAGGCTTCTATTAGGGCTTTGACGACCGAACCGTTCCCGACCTCGACATTGCCGCCGACCCGAAACTCGCCTTCGGCGTGCCCGCCGTCGACGGTCATGTGACCGCCATACGTCAGCTTGCCCTCCAGGCTGTCGTTCGGACCAAGCGTGAATTTCTGAAGTCCTTCACGCTTGGAGTCGGACTGTCCGTCCGTGTGCGTACCGTCAGCTACGGCCTGTTGTGTATCCATTAGCCTGTTTCTCCCCGCCTTGGTGATTGAACTCGGGCAGCGCCCGAAGCAGGGTCACAGGATACTTCAGGCCCCACCCCCGCCGGGCGCGTGATCTCCGTTTGTTGCCAGGCAATCATCGATAGGTAAACCTATCGATTTACCCGCTGCGGTCCTCGATCTCCCACGCGTGGTCGAGCAGGTGCCAGGCCATCCGGCGCGTAACGTAGCGAGGCGGCCACCTCTTCTCGCCCGTCTGCGGACCACCGGCTGAGCCGCGTATGGCGTCGATAATCGTTTTTCGCCACGCGCGCACGCCAGGCGCGTCGGTTCTACCAGGCGGTTTGAGCTTCAGACCGAGCTTGGGCGTGTACGCGGACTCCGCGTCGATGATGTGGTCGGCGATCTTGTCGCGGTCGCGACCACCGCCCCGCGGTCCCTTGCGCAGCTCGGCAGGCGCCTTGGCGACGGCCGCGTCGAAGACCTTCCACGAGGCCCCCAGCAGCGCACAAATTCGATCAGCCTCGGTGGGATCCGCGTCGGCGCCGAATTGAATACGCGCGGCCCTGGGCACTGCCGCGTAGCGTGGCGCATACGCAGCAAGCGCTCCCAGCGCGGCCTTCTCGTCCTTCCCTGCGCGCGTCCAACCGGGCCATTCGAGCGCGGATGCGAACACGCGCTTCTCGCCGATCTCGAGGTAGACGGGAATGGGGCCGGGCATCGCGGCAAACGTACCCTACCCGGATTTGGCCAGCCTAGACTTCGGCGCATGCTCTATCACGACGCCCAGCGCAGGTTGCAGGACCGCTTCGACACGCGGCGGCTCGCCGACCGCATCGAGGAGCGATTGGTCCACGACCACCTCGACCAGGACGACGCCGAATTTATCACCGCGCGAGACATGTTCTTCCTCGCGACCGTCGACCCCGAGGGCAGGCCGAACTGCTCGTACAAAGGCGGAGACCCAGGTTTCATTCGCGTGGTGGACGACCGAACGCTGGCGTTTCCGAACTACGACGGCAACGGGATGTACCTCTCGATGGGCAACGCCCTCGCCACCGGCCAGGTGGGAATGCTGTTCATCGATTTCGAGAAACGCCACCGGATGCGTGTCAACGGCGTGGCGACCGTCGACGAGGACGACGAGCTGATGGCGGTCTATACATACGCGCAGTTCATCGTCCGCGTGGCGGTTCGAGAGGTGTTTCCCAACTGCCCGCGCTATATCCACCGCTATCAACTTGTCGAGCGCTCGAAGTTCGTGCCCAGGAAGACCGGGCGGTCGCCCGTGCCCGACTGGAAGCGCTCGGACTGGGCCTGCGACGTGCTGCCTGAGGGCGACCCCGCCCGGGAACCCGCTACGGCGGACTGAGCTCTCGTCGCCCCGATCAGCCGCGGTCGGTGCGGAACTCCTCGATCAGCAGGGCCAACCGCGGGCACGTAGCCACCGCGCGCTGCACGTGGTGAAGCAAGGTTTCACCGTCGATCGGACGTGGGTCGACCGCCGGAAAGCCCCAGTCGTCGAGCGTGATCAGCTCGGGCACGATCTCCGCGCAGTACCCGACGCCATCGCAGAGGATCGGGTTCACGCGGAGCCTACGCTGCACGTTTTCGCTCATCGCCAGTCGCGCCCCGGTGCAGGCGGCCGCGGGAAGCCGCTGACTTCGATTCCGTAGCAGCGCTGGCCGGCCAAATGCATGCCGAGGTGATCCTTGAAGGCCGCCAACGCGCTCGACAGCTGTCCGACCGCTCCGTCGGGGTGATGGCATACGCCTCTGCCTCGAACCATGCCGATCCAGCGCCGGACACGCTCATGATCGGCCGGATCAGGTTCCGACATGGCGATCCGGTGCATGGCATCGGAGAGGGCGGCGAGGCCGTTGACGCAGGGCCCACACTGACCGGAGGTCTCGGCTGCCAGGTACGTGATGATGCGGGCCGCCTCGATGACCCCGCATCCGCCATACGGCAGCACAGCCAGGACGCCGCAGCCCAGCGAGGCGCCGTGTGCGGCTCGCAACCGCTCTGGGTCCAGTGGCAGATCCTGCAACGAGGCGGCCGGCAGCCAGGTTCCGAAGTAACCGCCCAGCAAAGCGCCTCCAGCCGGCGACAGGGTGCCACCGGCCGCGGCCAGCACGCCGCCCAAGCGCGCCCCGAGGTCCACTTCATAGACGCCCGGATGCGCGACGTTGCCGCAGACCGTCATCAGCGTGCTGCCCGGACATGACTCACCGCCGTATGACTGATACGATGCCGAGACATGGGCTCCTCACGGAGTCCGCTGCAACTGAGTGCTGGGTCAGCACTCAGAGGAGGGTGAATGGAGCCGATAAGCCGGCGTGAATTCGTCAAGCGCGCGGCGGTCGCGGGCGCGATGTTTACCTCGTTCCCGACCATCCTGGCAGCGTGCAATTCAACCAACACATCGAGCAATAAACCGTCCAAGCTGACGATTGCCGCAGTACAGGGCGCGGAGGATGGGCCGCTGAAGAAAGTAGCGCCCATGTACCAGTCGCAGACCGGCATCACCATGGAGGTCGTCGAGTTTCCCTACGACCAGCTCTTCGAGAAGCTGGTGACGACGTTCCAGGCCAACGGCTCGTCCTACGACCTCTGCATGATGGACGATCCCTGGATGCCCAAGTTCGGCACGATGGGCGCGCTTCAGCCCCTCGACTCCAACTTCGGCTTCACCCGCGACTCCGACATCCCGAGCATCGTCTACGACGTGGGGACGTGGCCGCCACCGAAGGGGCCCGTGCCGCCATCCGAGCAAGGCAAGACCCAGCACCTTTACGGCATCACGATCGTGGGCAACGTCGAGATGTTCATGTATCGCAAGGATCTCGCCACGAGCGCGCCCGGCAGCTGGAATGACGTGCTGGCCAACGCCCAGAAATTCAACAAGGCCAATTTCTACGGCTACGTCATCCGCGGCAAGGCCACCAACCCGGCGAGCAGCGACTCGCTGCCCATCCTCTGGTCCTTCGGCGGTGACATCTTCGACTCCAGCTGGAAGGTCCTGCTCGACTCGACTGCATCGATAGACGCCATCACCTTCCTCACCCAGACGCTGAAGAAGTACGCGGAACCGGGCGCCGAGAACACCGATGCCGGCGACCGAGACCGATTGATCGCGATCGGGCAAGCATTCCAGTCGACCACCTGGCCCGCGGAGGTCACCGGCGTGGTCGAGGCACAGGGCGTATCCCAGGTCATCGGCAAGATGGCCTACATTCCGATCCCACAAGGCCCGAGCGGCAAGGGCCTCGGCATGATGGGCAACTGGCTGCTCGGAATCCCGAAGGGTTCGCAGAATGGGTCTGCCGCGGCTGACTTCATCAAGTGGCTGATCAAGCCCGACAACATGAAGACCTACGTGCAGAACGGCGGCATCCCGACCCGCACGAGCCTGCTCAACGACCCGACGCTCGGACAGACCAACCCGTACTTTCCAGCGCTCGCGCAGTCCCTGGCGGCTCAGCCGAACTGGCGCCCACGAACCGACCAGTGGAATGCGGTCGAGACCATATACGGAACCGCGGTGAACCAGGCCGTGGCCGGCCTGAAGTCGCCAAAAGATGCACTCACGGCAGCTGCGACGCAGATTCGCTCAGCCATGAAGCAGGCCGGCTACCCCTCCTAGATTGACGATGTGACTCGTTCGTTGCCGAGCTACTGGCCTTCACCGCGCAACGAGTGGTGAAGGCCGGTAGGCGTCGGCTCAGCCGGCAGGAGCGGCTCGCCTACCTGATCCTCCTGCCCGCGCTGGGAACGGTGTTCGCGATCGTCACCATCCCCTTCATCCTCGTGATCCAGCAATCGCTCAGCTCCGACGACGGCACGCTGATCGGACTCCGAAATTACGCGCGCGCGCTCGGCAACCCGCAGCTTTACGACGCGCTGCATGCCACCGGCGTTTACACCCTGATCGTCCTTCCGATCGAGATCGTGCTCGGCCTCACGTTTGCGCTGCTCGTACATCGAACCGTGCGGCGGCCGGGACTACGAGCGGCGATCTACGTCCTGGCCATCCTGCCCCTGGTCGTGCCGCCGGTCGCGATCGGCGTGGTGGCGCGCCTGATCTATGCCCCGAGCTATGGCGTGCTCAACGTGATCCTCGAGCGATTGGGTTTGATCCACCAAGAGATCAACTGGTTGGGCAATCCGACTCTCGCCATGATCTCAGTGGCGAGCGTGGATATCTGGCAGTGGACCCCCTTTGTCTACCTCGTGATGTTCTCCGGGCTGCAGACGGTTCCACGCGAGTCGGTGGAGGCGGCCCAGATCGACGGGGTCACCTGGTGGACCCAGTTTCGCTACATCGAGCTCTTCTACCTGCGGCCGCTCTTCATCCTGATCCTCTTCTTCAGGCTGGCGGACGTCCTTCGTGTGTTCGACCACATCTTCATCCTCACCGGTGGCGGCCCCGGCACGACCACCCAACTGTTGAGCCTCTACTTGTACCGCATCGAGTTCAAGTTCTTCGACACAGGTCAGGCGGCGGCGCTCGCGGTAGTTGTCCTGGTATCGATCAGCATCATCTACACCGTCATCGCCAGGTTTCTCCCGCTGGAGCGGGCATGAAACGCCACCGCAAGCCAATCAATCTCCCACGAATTGGGATCGCCGTGGTCGCTCTCGGGGCGGCCGGCCTCCTCTATGCATTTCCCCTCTACTGGCTCGTCGTCACCTCGCTGAAGAGCAAGGGCGAGCTTTTCGCGAGCTCTGTGCACCTGCTGCCGCACAACCCGACACTGGCCGCCTATTCCAGCGTGCTGATCGACCGCGGATTCTTGGTGCTGCTCAAGAACAGCGTGATCGTTTGCCTCTCGACCGTGGTGGTGACGCTGGTTCTCGGCCTCCTCATCACCTACCCGATCACGCGGCTGCAGGTGCCGGTTTCGCTCCGCGTGAACATCCTCACGTGGGCCCTCTCCCTGCGCTTCCTACCGCCGATCGCGGTTGTCATCCCGTACTTCGCCATCGTGCGGACGCTGCAGATATACGACCAGCCGATCGCCCTGATCGGCATCTACTCGCTCTTCAATCTGCCGTTCGCGATCTGGATGCTGAAAGGGTTCCTGGCAGAGATCCCCCTCGAGCTGGAAGAAGCTGCGATGGTCGATGGGGCCAACCGGTGGACCGCGTTCTGGCAGGTGCTGCTGCCCCTGGCAGCTCCGGGCGTGATGGCTGCCGGGATCATCGTCTTCACGTTCGCATGGAGCGAGTTCCTTTTCGCCCTGATCCTCACCGCCACCCCAAATTCGCAAACGTTCCCCGTCGGGGTTCAGGGCCTCGTCACGCAGTTCGAGATCATCTGGAACGATATGGCCGCCGCCGGCGTGATCGCCATGGCGCTCCCGCTCATCCTGATGGTGATCGGCCGAAATTACATCGTTGCCGGCCTCACGTTCGGGGTGATCCGCGACAAATGACCCCCGCGATCTACCTCAACGGCGCCACGCTAATGACGACGCCGACGCAACGTCTTGTGACGATTGCCCGCGAGGCCGGCTATGAGGGGGTCGAGGCGCGCGCCGAGCGGCTCCTCGAGGATCCAGCCGAGGCTCAGGCCACCGCGGAAGGCGTGCGACCCAACGAGGTGCTGGCCCTGAATGGCGTGGCGTTGACCGTGCGCCTCGACGGCCGCATGGACCGCGAGCTTCTGGACGCCGACCTGTCGCCGCGGCTGCGGATCTGTCACGAGCTCGGTTCTCCGTACCTTCTGGCGATCCCGCCGCGCGCGCCCGGCCTGCAGACAAGTCGGGCACTAAGCGGCACCCGCGAGGCGCTGGAACACGCTCGCGACCGAGCCGACAGGTTGGGCATTCGCATCGCGTTCGAGTTCCTCGGCTTCGGAGATTGCCCCATCAACACGCCAGAGCTGGCCGCGGAGACCGTTGACCGCCTCGACGCGATCGACCTCGTGCTCGACGCCTGTCATTGGCATGTCAGCGGGAGCAGGCCCCTACGAAGCTTTCCAGTCGATCGGCTCGCCCTCGTCCACCTCAACGACGCGCCGGGCAAACCGCAAGAAGAGATCGAGGATGCCGACCGCCTGCTGCCTGGCGAGGGTGTGATCAAGCTTGCCGACCTGATCCGCGAGCTCGGCGCGCGCGGGTACGCGGGACCCTGGAGCCTCGAGACCTTCAACCCGTCGTACTGGAACGAGGATCCGCGCACGATTGCCGATCGAGGACTCGCGGCGGTAGCACACAGTTTGGAGCGGGCGATGGGAATCGAACCCACGTAACCAGCTTGGAAGGCTGGCGCACTACCATTGTGCTACGCCCGCTTTCGCGCTCCGCCTGGTGGCCCGTAGGGGCTTCGAACCCCTGATCTCCGGCTTGAAAGGCCGGCGTCCTAGTCCACTAGACGAACGGGCCAGGCGCCACCGATTGTGCCCGAAACGCCATCTGGCAGTTCCGGATACACCACCCCGCTGGACGTTGGTGGGCGGCGAGGGTTTCGAACCCCCGACCTCCAGCATGTCAAGCTGGCGCTCTCCCAGCTGAGCTAGCCGCCCGCGGCGGAATGGGCGCGGAGTGGACGCTTATTCTAGGCCTCGTGCCTGAATACATCGGCCGGCGCATGCCTCGGCGCGAGGACGAGCGGCTCATCACAGGCCGTGGGCGCTACGCCGGCGACATCAAGCTCGAGGGCATGCTTCACCTCGCGCTCAGCCGCTCGCCGGTGCCACACGCCCGCATGGTCGGCATCGAAACCGAGGCCGCTCGCGCGATGCCGGGCGTCGTCGCGGTGTGGACGGCGGCGGAGCTGCCCGAGGCGACGCCCGGGCTCAGCGACTTCGCGCCGGTCGGCATCGAGCGGCGCGGCCGGCCGATTCTCAGCCGCGACGAGGTCAACTACGTCGGCGAGGCCTACGCGGTGGTGGTCGCCGAGACCGCGTATCAAGCGCGCGACGCCGCTGACGCCGTAGCTGCCGATCTCGAGGTGCTGCCCGGAGTGGGCGACGTGTCGACCGCCATCGCCGAAGGCGCGGCCAGGGTCCACGACGACATGAACAGCAACCTCGCCTTGTCCAGCAAGACGGCGTTCGGCGACGTCGAAGGAGCCTTCGCGAGCGACTCGGTCGTCGCCCGGATCCGCCTCACCACCGCGCGGGTCTGTGGCGCCGCGATCGAGCCGCGCACCGTTACGGCCGAGCCAGGTGACGGCATCAAGCTCTGGACGTCGACGCAGGCCGTCTTCAATGTCCGCAACGCCGTGGCGTCGATCCTGGGCCTGGAGCAGGAGCAGGTGCGAGTCCTCGCCGAAGACGTCGGCGGAGGCTTTGGCGCCAAAGGCAGCGTATTCGCCGAGGAGGTGCTCACCGCCCTGGCGGCATGGAGGCTCAAGCGCCCTGTGCGTTGGGTCGCATCGCGCAGCGAGGACGGCGCCACCACCGCGCAGGGTCATGGCTCCATCCTCGAGCTCGAGCTGTCGGCCGGCCGCGACGGCAAGCTCCGCGGCTTGCGCTGCCGCCTCATCCACGACATCGGCGCCTACGCCGGCTCGGGCGCCGGTCAACCCAACAACATCCTGCCCCACCTGGTCTCGGCCTACGTCGTGCCGGCGATGGATCTCGTGGCGGAGCTCGTGTACACGAACACGGTGCCCACCGGATTCATTCGGGGCGGCGGGCGTGACCTGGGCAACTTCGGGATCGAGCGCGTGATGGATCGCCTCGCGCTGGAGCTCGGGATCGAACCCGCCGAGTTGAGGCGGCGCAACCTCATCCAGCCGGAACAGATCCCCTACACGACCGGCTTTCCAATCGGGCGCAGCGGATACGTGTACGACAGCGGCGACTATCCGCGGCTGCTCGAGCTCGCGCTGGACAAGCTCGGCACGCTCGGCGACAGCCAGGACAACGGCAGGATCATCGGCACCGGGATCGCCTGCTGCGTGGAGTCAACTGGCTGGGGCCGCGCCGAACCGGCCCGGCTGCGCCTGGCGAAGGATGGGATCGCGCGACTCTTCGTCGGGTCGACGCCCCAGGGCCAGGGCCACGTGACGATGGCGGCGCAGGTGGCGGCGGACCGGCTCGGGTGGCCGCTGGAGAAGATCGAGGTCACCGCCGGCGATACCGAGCACGTTCCGTTTGCCCTACTCACCGCGGGCAGCCGGAGCGCGGTCCAGGTCGGCAACGCCGCGGCCCAGGCGGCCGTAGCGATGCGCAAGCTGCTGCTGCAGCGCGCGGGCGAGGTGCTGGAAGCCGACGTTCAAGACCTCCTTCTCGACGAGGCTCTGATCACGGTCCGAGGCACGCCCGCGCGCCGGATTCCCGCCACCGACGTCATCCCGGAGGAGGGACTCGAGGTGCTCGAAAGCTTCGATCCCACTCGCCCGTACACCTTCTCGAGCGGGTGCCATGCGGCTCGCGTGGCCGTTGATCCCGACACAGGACACATCGACGTCCTGCGCTACGTAATCGCGCACGACACCGGCAAAGCGATCAACACCGCAATGCTCGAAGGGCAGATCTACGGCGGATTCGCCCACGGGCTCGGGTACGCGCTGCATGAATCTGCCGTCTATGACTCGGATGGATCCTTTCGCAGCGCCAGCTTTCTGGACTACTCGATCGTGACCGCCGGCGAGGTCGGGACGCCCGAGCTCGTCCATATCGAAACCCCGACGGACACCAACCCTGAGGGATTCAAGGGCGCCGGGGAGGGCGGGACCATCCCGGTGCCTGCCGCCATCGCAAACGCGGTCGAGGACGCGCTGCGCAGGCGCCGGCCGGGAGTCGTGATCGACCGGCTGCCAATCACTCCGGACTACGTGGTCGAGCTACTGGGTTCCGGGAAGGGGTGACCCCGGTTGACTGGCGGCGCAACCTCGTCGCGCTCTGGTTCGCGGAGTTCACTGCCATCTTCGGCTTCAGCTTCGCCTTCCCTTTCCTGTCGATCTTCATCTCGGTGGACCTCGGAGTACATCCCGGCCGCGACCTCGACCTGTGGACGGCCGCCGCCGGCAGCGTCTCGGGCCTCACGATGGCCATTGCCAGCCCGATCTGGGGCATCCTCGGCGATCGGTACGGGCGCAAGCCGATGCTCATCCGCTCGATGCTCGGCGGCGCCATCACCGTCGGCCTCATCTTCTTCGTCCAGACGCCGATCCAGCTCGTCGTCCTCCGGTTCCTGCAGGGGGCGACCAGCGGCACAGTCGCGGCGGCCACCGCCCTGGTGGCGGTCGAGACGCCTCGCCAGCGGGTGGGTTGGGCGCTCGGGGTTGTCACCTCGGCCGTAGCGCTGGGCAGCGCCGTCGGGCCGGTGGTCGGTGGCCTTGCCGGTGAGGTGTTCGGGCTGCGACTGGTGTTCCTCGGCGGCGGCATCCTGCTCTTGATCTCGATGATCCCAGTGCTCGTCGTGGTTCGTGAGAGCCCGCTGAAGCCACGGGATCGCTCCCGGCCGGGCGCGCTCGCGCTGATCATGCAGCGGCCGGGGGCCGCCCGCTCGCTCGCCGTGCTAATCGCCGCGCAAGGCCTCGTCACGGTGGTGAACACCGCCACGCAGCAGCTCATCGTGCTCAGGCTCATCGAGATGCTCGGCCGGGCCGCCGCGACCGTGACCGGCGTGGCGTTCGGGGCCGCCGGCTTGACCAACAGCGTTTCGGCCATCGGCTACACCGCGGTCACACGCCGGATCGGTTACGTGCAGACGATCACGGTGGCCTCAATGCTCCTCACGATCACCATCGGCGTGCTTGTGGTGGCGCCCAACGCAGCGGTAATCGTGATTGCGGTCGGCCTGGCCGGCCTCCTCTACGGCGCCATCGTGCCGGCGACGGCGAGCATGATCGGCCTGGAGACGCCCATCGAGGCGCAGAGCACTGTGTTCGGGTTCAATGCCAGCGCGGTCGCATTCGGGTTCTTCCTGGGCCCGCTGATCGGCGCCGGGATCGCGGCCACGACCAGGGTGCCCGATGCGCTGGCGGTCACGTCGGGACTCGCGCTGGCCCTTGCGCTCCTGGTTGCCCTGGGAACGCGGGAACCGTCACGCTGAGGTGATGACCGGCTGGATGGCGAGGCTCGGCCTCGTGATATTGGGGGCGATCGCCCTGTGCGGCTGCGACGTCACGCCGGCGGCCTCGACTGCCCCGGGCTGCGAGAATGACATTGTCACCTGCATGGAACAGCGAACCACGCCCCCGCCCACCGTCATCGACCCGGCCAAGAAGTACACCGCAACCGTCCACACCTCGCGCGGCGACTTCACGATCGCGCTCGTCGATCCCGCCCTGGCGCCTCAGACCGTCAACAACTTCGTCTACCTTTCGCAGAACCACTTCTACGACGGCCTCACGTTTCACCGAGTCGTGCCTGGCTTCGTCGTCCAGGGCGGCGACCCGCTCGGCAACGGCACCGGCGGCCCCGCCTACAAGCTGCCCAACGAAACCAACCCGTCGAAATGGCCCCGCGGCACCGCCGGGATGGCCTCGAGCGCCGCGGGCGTGAGCGGCTCGCAGTTCTTCATCACCATCGGCGACGCGCCGTCTCTCGCGACCAGTGGCGTGTACAACCATTTCGGCCAGGTCACCTCGGGCATGGACGTCATCGATTCGATCCGGGTCGGCGATCGCATGACCTCGATCGACATCAGCGCCTCGTGAGAAGAGCGCCACTCGCGGCGCTAATTCTCGCCAGCGCATTCGCGCTGGCGGCCTGTGGCTATGCCGACCCCTACGCGACCTCGGGGCCGGTGGCCAACGAGAGCCCGGGAGTGAACGTGAGCCCGACTCCTGGAACCGACAACTTCAACGACGGCGCCGGCCTCCCGGTGGTCACCTTCCCGGATGGGTTGAAGTACATCGACATCAAGGTGGGCACCGGCACGCTCGCCCACAGCAACGACGACGTGAGCGTGCAGTACACCGGCTGGCTCAGCGACGGCACGAAGTTCGACTCCAGCCGCGACCGCGGCACACCGTTCACGGTTGACCTCAACGCGACCCCCAGCCAAATCATCGCGGGTTGGGTCGAGGGCATTCCCGGGATGAACGTCGGGGGCAAGCGCAAGCTCATCATCCCCGCACCGCTCGCCTACGGGTCGGCCGGCAGGCAAGACCCTAATACCGGCGCTTACATCATCCCGCCCAACGCGACCCTCACCTTCGAGATCGAGCTCATCAGCCTGAAGGTGGGACCGAGCCCGACGCCGATACCGACGCCCTCGCCCAGCCCGTCACCCAGCCCGTCGCCGAGCCCCAGCCCTTCTAAGTAACGGTCAGCGTGGCCTTCATGCCCGAGGCCTCGTGGCCGGGCTGGTCACAGAAGTAGGTGTAGGTGCCCGCCGCAATGGTGGAGACGGTGAACACAAAGCTGTCGCCCGCCGACACGAGCTCACTGGCCGCCAGTCGAGTGCCCGAGCTGTCGCGAATGACCAGGTCGTGCGCAATCGTGCCTGCGTTGACCAGGTAGATGACGACCTTTCCCGACGGCGCGCTGATTGTCGAAGGGTCGAACCTGTACTCGGTCATCGTGACCTTGATGGAGCCGGCCGGCTGAGAGACGCCGCCGCCGCCGCCGCACGCCGCCAGGAAAGCCATCGACGCGAGGGCCACAGCGAGCGATCTCATCGGAACAATGTCACTCCGAGGTACAGGATGCCGAAGAGGAAGATCCACACGACGTCGACGAAGTGCCAGTAGAGGGTGACCGCCGCGACGCCGACGTGATGCTGCGCTGAGAACTGGCCGCGTGACGCGCGGTACAGGATTATCAGCAGCAGGATCAGTCCCCCGAGCACGTGCGCGCCGTGGAACCCGGTCATGGTGAAGAAGGCGCTGGCGAAGCTGTTCGCCGTAAACGTCAGGCCACGGCCGAAGGCCTGGATGAACTCGTACAGCTGGCCGAACTCGAACCCGAAGCCCAGCACGATGGTGGCGATCCAGAGGGTGAAGAATCGCCGCCTGTTGCCGTGCGCCAGGGCGTCGCTTCCAAAGTGGCAGGTCACACCACTCGACAGCAGGATGACCGTGTTGATGGCCGGGATGGGCCACCAGCTCACGTAGAACTCGGGTGTGCTGGAAGGGGGCGGCGGCGGCCAGACGATGTGCGACCCGTACAGATAGAAATAGGTGGCGAAGAGGCTCCCGAAGAACATCACTTCGGACGCGAGGAAGATGTACATGCCCATCATTCCGGGCTTGATCGCCGGGTACTGCGGCCCCGCCTGCTGCTGAATGGTCGCTACGGCCATCAGTGATGCACCTCGCCGCCGGCAGTCTCCTCGGTCGGAAACATCTTAACGTCATCGACCAGCACCCACCCGACCACACCGGCCAGGAATATCAGCCCGCCGATGACGGCAAGGGTGATACGGACGGTCGAATCGAACGGGATTGCTGCCAGGCCGAGGAAGAAAGCTCCTGCGCAGATCACGAACGGCCAATTGCTGGGCGGCGGCATATGGATCCCAAGCTCGTGGGCCCTGGCGTCGTAGTCGATCACCAGCTCCACGTGCTGGGGGATCTCCATGTCGTAGCGAGATGCCGCGGCGCGCGCCGGATCAGCCGCGCGCCACGCCTTGAAGGCTGCCGAGGCGACGTAGCTCGAGGGCCAGAGCTTGTAGCCGTCGTTGCGGCACAGGTCCAGAAACCTCGGCGTGCGCAGCCCGCAGCGCGGGCAGTCGACGGCGAGGGATGGGTTGGAGATGTCGACGTATCGGGGCTGCTTGGATGCGGCCACGTTCGATTCTGGATTCTATCAGCGGTGGAGATTCGCACTGAGGATGGCGTTTCCCATCGCCGATAGAGGGGTCCCCGCAAAATCGCAGATTTTGTGGGGTACATATACTGGGCGCCGTGAGGGCGGGTTTTCTGACTCGGCTATGGCCCCTGGCCATCATGCCGGCAGCCTTCCTCCTCGGCGCCTGCGAGGCGCCGGGTGGCATCTCGCCCATTTTCCCCACCCCGGTGTCGCCCAACGGCCAGGACATATACAACACTTACATCGGGATCTCGATCCCGGCGATCATCATCTTCCTCGGCGTTGAGCTGGCCCTGCTGTGGGTCGTTTTCAAATATCGCCGCTCGAAGCAGCCCGCCGGCTATGTCCCGCCGCAGATCCACGGCAACAACACCCTCGAGATCGCATGGACGCTGGCGCCGCTGATCGTGGTGCTGGCGATCGCCGGCTACAGCTTCGTCGAGCTCCAGAAGGACTTCCAGCCGGTCAGCAACTTCGACTTCGAGGTCGTGGTCTCGGGCCACCAGTTCGGCTGGAACTACACGTATCCGGAGGGCTTCACAGTCCAGCAGGAAGGGACGCTGGCCGGCGACGTGGCACCGTTCGTGGTGCCGATCAACAAGCTCATCCGCCTCCGGATCCAGGGCACCGACGTCATCCACTCATGGTGGGTGCCGGCCATCTCGGGCAAGACCGATGCCGTGCCGGGGTATGACAACTTCACCTGGCTCAAGATCGATCGCGTCGGGACCTGGCGAGGCGAATGTGCGGAGCTCTGCGGCGCCGGCCACAGCACTATGCAGATCATCGTGCAGTCGATGAGCCAGTCCGACTACGACGCGTGGGTCCAGCAGCAGCTGGCGGCGCAGAAGTCGGCGTCAAGCGCCTCGCTGAGGCCGAGTTTAGGATGAAGCCGAGTTTAGGATGAAGACGTAATGGCGGCCACGCAGGTCCTGCCCCGCCCGAAGGCGTACGACGACACCTTCTGGAAGCCCATCACCCTGTGGCTGACGACCACCGACCACAAGCTGATCGGGATCATGTACATGGTCACCGGCCTGCTGAGCTTCGTGATCGGCGGCATCTTCGCCCTGATCATCCGGCTGCAGCTGGCGCAGCCCAACCTGTCGGTGGTCGATCACGAGACGTACAACCAGCTGATCTCCGCCCACGGGGTGACGATGATCTTCTTCTTCGTCACTATCTTCCTGACCGGGATCGCCAACTACATGGTCCCGATCATGATCGGCGCGCGCGACATGGCCTTCCCGCGCGTGAACCTGCTCGGGTTCTGGCTGGTCCCGGTTTCTTTCCTTCTCTACTACGCCGCCTTCTTCACCGGTGGAGCGCTGGACGCCGGCTGGACCGGCTATGCGCCTCTGACCGAGAAGGCCTACCAGGGGCACAGCCTCGGCGTCGATTTCTGGGCCTTGAGCATCATCGTCTGGTGTGTCTCCGGGATCATGGCCTCGACCAACTTCCTGACCACGATCGTCGCCCTCCGCGCCCCGGGCATGAAGCTGACCCGCCTGCCGCTCTTCGTGTGGGCCCAGATTTCAACGTCGATCCTGCTCCTGGTCGTGGGCGCACCGCTCGCGGCCGCGATGATCCTGGTCGAGTTCGACCGCCAGCTGGGGACCCAGTTCTTCACCACGCAGGGGCGGCCGGTGCTGTACCAGCACCTGTTCTGGTTCTTCGGCCATCCCGAGGTCTACATCATGATCCTGCCCGGGTTCGGCATGATCTCGGAGATCATCCCGGTGTTCGCGCGCAAGCCGATCTTCGGCTACATGTCGATGGTCGCGGCGCTTTTCGGGATCGTCTTTCTCTCCATGACCGTGTGGGCTCACCACATGTTCACGGTCGGCATGAACACCTACGTCGAGGGCTTTTTCATGCTGATGACGATGCTGATCGCGGTGCCGACCGGGATCAAGTTCTTCAACTGGATCGCGACCGCCTGGTGGGGATCGATCGATTTCACCATACCAATGAAGTTCGCCTTCGGCTTCCTGGCCACGTTCCTCATCGGCGGCATCACGGGCATCTACCTGGCCTCGGTGCCGGTCGATACGCAGCTGCACCAGTCCTACTACGTCGTCGCCCACCTCCACTACGTGCTGTTTGGAGGCAGCGTGTTCACGATCTTTGCCGGGCTGTACTACTGGTTCCCGAAGATCACGGGGCGCATGCTGAATCGCACGCTCGGGGAGTGGAACTTCTGGACGCTCTTCGTCGGCTTCAACGGGACCTTCCTGATCATGCACACGCTGGGGTTGGAGGGGATGCCGCGCCGCATCGCCACGTACGCCAATCCCGCATGGGCCACGACCAACATGATCATCACCGTGTCGTCATTTCTGATCGCGTTCTCGGTCCTGCTGTTCTTCATCAACGTCATCCGCAGCTGGTATGGCGGCGAGATCGCGGGCGACGATCCGTGGCACGCCAATACCCTCGAATGGGCGACGACCTCGCCGCCCCCTCCCTACAACTTCCCCAAGGTTCCACCCGTGCGCAGCTTCATGCCGCTGCGCGACCTGCGGGAATCAGGAGAGATCCCGACCGAACCGGAACCGGCGCCGGTGCCGGCATAGAAACGTGGTGTTACTCGCCGGTGAATGGGTCCCCGCCTGGCTCGCGATGAGCGTCACGTTCCTGGTCGCATTGATAGGCGTGGGAGGCCTGGGTTGGTGGGTGCTGCGCGGGGACGCGCGCAACCGCGCATCCGAGGACATCGACACGGCCCCGCCCACCAAGCACTAGACTCCCCAGCGCGTTGGGGAGCTCCCCGCGCAGCGGGGTGAGGGGAGAATCGCTCTGCTAAACCTCATCGACCTCGTGATCGTGGGCGCCACGGTGGTCGGGCTGGTGAACGGCTACCGTCGCGGTTTCTGGCTTTCGCTGGCGCAGTACGCAGGCCTGGTCGTCGGCGTCGTGCTCGGCGCCGCGGCCGCCGGGCCGCTGCTCGATTACATCGGCGTCCACAACCCCGTCGCGCGTCCGCTCGGCGCCGTTCTCGTCCTCATCATCGGTGGGAGCCTGGGGTCGAGCATCGGTTTCGCGGCGGGCGAGCCGATCCGGCGGAAGATCTTGCGCAAGGGCGTACACACGATGCCCGATTCGATCGGGGGCGCCGTACTGTCGACGATCGCGGTCCTTGCCATCTGCTGGTTTCTCGGCCTCAGCTTTTCCAACGGCCCCAGCCAGGAGGTCGCTCAGCAGATTCAGCGCTCGACGGTGCTTCGCACGCTCGACTCGGTGGCTCCACGGCCGCCGGCATTTCTCGCGCGCGTGGAGGGCATCCTCGGCGGGGTCACGTTCCCACCGGTGTTCGCGGGGCTCGAGCCGGCCCTGCCCGCCCCGCTCCCGATCCCTTCCTCTGTCGACAAGCCGGGCGTGAAAAGCGCCGCGCAGGTCGTGGTCAAGGTGACCGGCACGGGTTGCGGCGGGCTCGTCACCGGCAGCGGGTTTCCAATCGGCAAGGGCTACGTGGTCACCAACGCGCATGTCGTCTCGGGGACCGGAAACCACCGTGTGGAGACCCCTGATGGGACCGCGCTGAGAGCCGAGGTCGTCTATTTCGACCCCGATCACGACGTGGCGCTGCTCTACGTGCCCGACTACACGAGCGCGGCCCTCGATCTCGGCCCTGCCGAACGAGGCACGCAGGGAGCGGTGATCGGTTATCCCGGCGGCGGCCCTGAGTCGGTGCAGCCGGCTGTCGTCGACGGTGCCATCGAGGCGGCAGGCCGTGACATCTACAACCAGAAGCCGGTGACGCGCGAAATCTACGTGATCCAGGCCAGGGTCAGGCCGGGGAACTCAGGAGGTCCGCTCGTCGACCTGCAGGGCCGTGTCTTGGGGATCGTGTTCGCGACCTCCGCCAGCCAGCCCGACCAGGCGTATGCGCTGACAGACGACGAGATCACTGTGGCCCTCCAGAAGGCGCATGGCTCCCAGGCCCCGATCGACACCAGCCGTCTTCAGTGCGCTGCTTAGCCTCCCCACCACGTGGGGAGGTCGGCCTTGCGCGAAGCGCAAGGCCGGGTGGGGCGGATCACTATTCCTCTGACTCCGGCTTGCCTTCCTCGATGAGCAGCACAGGGATGCCGTCGACGATCGGATAGAGCACCTTGCAATGAGGGCATCGGAGGTGGTCCGGCTCTTTGAACTCCAGTTTGGTATGGCACTTTGGGCACGCGAGAATCTCGAGCAGTTCTTGAGAGATCACGTGGCCATGGTAGTACCGTTCGACCCGTGATTCTGAGGCGGCTCTACATCTACCTGGCGAGCGCGGCGGCTCTGGTGGTGGTCGCCTTCGGCCTCGCCGGCCTGGGTGTCACGCTGCTGCAGGTCGCGTTCAACGGAGCGGATGAGTTCAGTCGCAGTGCCCTCGCCGGATTCACCGCGGCCGTCGTGGTGTCGCTGCCGGTCTGGGCGATCCACATGTGGTTCGGATTCCGCTTCGCACGCCGAGACCCTGCCGAACGTGCATCCGCCATCCGCCGGCTGTACCTGTACCTGGCCTGCGCGGGATACTCCATCGGCGCGGCGATAGCGCTCGCAAGCACCGTCACTCTGGCCACACAGCAAGGGCTCGAAAGCTCGAATAATCTCCAGCTCACCATTGCCCAAGCGGCATGGGTGACCGTCGTGCTCGCAGCGATCTGGGCGTTCCATTACCGCATCGCAGCCCGCGACCGAGCCGCCGTCGGGGAGATCGGCGCCTCCGCCACGCTGCGGCGTTGGTACATGTACATCGCCCTCTTCGTCGGCTTGTTCATGATGCTTGGCGGCGCGCAGGGTGTGATCCAACTGGCGTGGGTCAAGACCCTGAAGAGCTCCGTCTACACCAACTTCCTGATTTCGATACCGGCCGGCCAGCTCGCCGGCGGTTTCTTGTTGTGGGCATTCCACGCGCGAGTCCTCGTCACGCGATTTGCCGAAGACGATCGCCGGTCGACATTGCGCGCGGTGGAGGGATTCATCGCGGTCGCGATCTGCATCGGCGCGGCGCTCGTCAGCGCCAGCCAGATCCTTTACTTCAGCGTGGCGCACATCCTCGGTGTCGCCAACCCGGGCGGCACCGACAACGACCTGCTGTCGGCCTTCGCCCAACCGGCTTCCACCATGGTGGTGTACGGCGCCGCGTGGCTGTTGATCCGAAGGCGCCTGGCGCAGGATGCCGGCTCTGGCGAGGGCGCGCGTCAAGCCGGGATGCGGCGTTTCTACACCAACCTTGCTGCCCTGGTATCGATGGGCGCCCTCGCTGTCGGCGCGGTTGGCGTTCTCGGGACTCTGCTGACACAGGCGGAGGCCCAGCTCATCGGCGTGACCGCGAGCGATTGGAGGGACCCGCTCAGCCTGTGGGTCACTCTGCTGGTCGTGGGCGGCGCCGTCTGGCTGGCCCACTGGCGGCCGGTGCCGTGGCTCGGAGAGAGGCAGGCGATCAGCCGCCGCATCTACCTGTGGGCGGCCCTACTGGGCAGCGTGCTCGGCGTGCTGGGAGGCGGGATCGGCGTTCTTTACATCGTGCTCCGGCAAGCGTTCAGCGGCCGGCCGCAATTGAACGATCCCAACAACCTCGGCTTCGCGCAATCCTTTGCGCTGATCGTGGTCGCGGCCGCGGTAGGCCTCTACCACTGGCGGATCCTCCGTTCTGATGCCTCGTCGCGGCACGCTGCCCCCACGCCGGCGCCCGCTGCAGCACCGGCGGTCACGGCACCGGCGCCTGCAGGCGAGCCGGTGCACGCCCCCGAGGCCGCCGCCGGCCTCCACTACTCTCTTTCTGTGGTCGGGGCGACCGAGGACGATGTGCACCAGGCGCTGGCCAATCTTCCGCCGCAGGCGAGCTACCACCTGACACCGTCTGACCAGCCCACATGAAGGAGCCTTTGGACCCACATACGCTCCTCACCACCACCCGTGCGGTGCGGAAGCGCCTCGACTTCGACCGGCCGGTTCCCCGCGAGCTCATCCTCGAATGCATTGAGGTGGCGGTTCAAGCGCCCACAGGTTCGAACCGGCAGGGATGGCACTTCGTCATCGTCACCGACGCCGACAAGAAGAAGGTCATCGGTGACCTGTACCGGAAATCGTGGTCTGCGTACTCAGGCAGCCGTGGCCCGCAGTATGCGGAGGGCGATCCCCGACGCGAGCAGCTGCCGCGCATCGTCTCGTCTTCGCAGTACCTGGCCGACCGTATGCACGAGGTGCCCGTGATGGTGATCCCGTGCATCCACGGACGCGTGGACCGTCCAGAGGTTACGAACCTGGAGATCGCGGGCCTCTACGGCTCGATCCTTCCCGCTGCGTGGAGCTTCATGCTCGCGGCCCGCCACCGCGGCCTGGTCGGCGCCTGGACCACGCTCCACCTCAAGTACGAACGAGAAACGGCCGAGCTGCTCGGCATCCCCTATGAACGCATCACTCAAGCGGCGCTCATCACCCTTGGCTTTCACACCGGCGGCGAGTTCAAGCCCGCGGAAAGGATCCCACTCGAACCGATCGTGCACTGGGACGCTTGGTGAGCAGAGACCCAGTAGCTCTCCTCGACCTGGTCGACTGGAGGCGCAGGGTTGGAGATCTGTATCGACTTGGCGGCCCGGATTCCCTCGATAAATTCAGGGCCGGCCGCGACCTGCTCTTCAAGTCACATCCGCAATCGCCGATCGAATTCGAGGAACGGCACGCTTTCACGGGCCTCAAATACTTTCCTTACGATCCCGCCTATCGCGTGCCCGCGCAGGTGCTCGCCGCCGACGGTTCGGAGCTGCTCATCGACACCGGCGGCGAGGATGGCGCCATCCGCTTTCGCAGGGCCGGCGAGCTGCACTTTCGGCTCGCGGGTGAACCTTGCAGGCTGACTGTTCTCAGCCTCGTGCAGTACGCGGGCGGACTCTTCGTTCCGTTCAAAGACCCCACCGCGCCCCGCCAGACGTACGGCGCGGGGCGCTACCTCTTCGACACCGCAAAGGACACGGACGGCCTCGTGCTCGAGACGACGCCCGGATCGCCCGACATCGTGATCGACTTCAACTACGCGTACAACGCGTCGTGCGCGTACAGCCCTCGCTGGGCCTGCCCTCTGGCGCCGCCCGAGAACTTCCTTCGCGTTCCGGTCACCGCCGGCGAGCTGAATTACAAGCCTTAGATCGAGACTGAGCGTCCCCTCCTCACAAGGTGGGGAGCCTAGGCCGGGACCGCGCTGCCGCGCACGACCTTGATCAGCTCACCGAGGAGCTCGATCGACTCTCTGGTCTGATAGATGTTGTTGTTGAAGGTGAAGCCACCAAATCCAGCGTCCATGTATTTGCCTAGAAGCTCGGCAGCCTGGGGAACGGTCGCAGTAGTCGCCATCGCGCGCCGCTCCGGCGTAAGGCCGTCCAGGATGGTTTTGGCATCTTTCTCGTTTTCCGCCAGGACCAGGGTGACGCCAAGAGTCAGCAGCACTTCCGAGGGATCCCGATTGACCACCGCGCAGTGCTCCTCGAAGATCTGCTTCTTTCGCTTCAGCTCATCCAGACTGGCGGCAAACCAGTGCCCGATGTCGCCGTGCTCGGCGAGAAGCCGCAGAGTCCGCCGTTCGCCCATCCCGCCGATGAGGATCTTCGGGCCACCCGGCTGTATTGGGCGTGGGACATTGAGAGCGCGCTCGATCCGGTAGTACTTGCCTTCGAATGACGGCCGGTCCTGGGTGAACATCAGCTTCGCGATCGTCAGCGCTTCGCCGAGGCGGTCCATGCGCTGTCCGATGGGCGGAAATTCGATGCCGTAGCCCTTGTGCTCATCTTCATTCCACGCGGCGCCGATGCCGAGGATGGCCCGGCCGTTGGAAATTACGTCGAGCGTCGTCACCTCCTTGACCAGCAGCCCAGGGTTGCGGTAGGTCACCCCGGTGACAAGGGTCCCGAGCTTCACGCGGGACGTTTGGGTCGCGAGCGCAGAGAGGGTCGTGTAGGCCTCCATCATCGGTTCGGTCTCGGGACCGATCCCACGGATCTGATAGAAGTGATCCATGACGGTCACGAGGTCGAAGCCGGCCGCCTCGGCCGCCTTCGCGTTCTCGGCCACGCGATCGAACAGGCGGTCGTTGGGAACGCCAGGGAACGTGAAGGTGGGCATGTGGAATCCGAAGAAAGCGTTCATGAAACTAAAAACGGGCCCCGGTGGTTCAACATTCCGCCCATGAGATGGTCTACCGCCGTCGGCATCGGCGCCGCCCTGACCGTACTGGCTTATGGAACCGTGCTCGTGTTCATGGCGTTCGACCGCAACTCCAACTCCGCCAGCGACACGATCCGGCCCTTCGTCATCACGATGGGCCCCGTCTGGGCGCTGGCGATCTGGTCGGGAGTTTCGCTTCTTCGGCGCCATAGATAGAATTTGTGGCCACGGCCGTGGCCATAGACGAGACACGTAACGGCAAGGTCAACTCCCTGCAGCTGGTCCAGGTGGAAGGATTCCTGGAGGTGGCGCGACGCGGCAGCGTCAGCCGGGCTGCGGAGGCGCTCTTCATAACCCAACCAACCCTCACCGCGCGCCTCCACGGTCTCGAACGCGAGCTCGGCACATTGCTCTTCTTACGCACACCGCATGGGATGCGCCTGACCGACGCAGGGAAGGCTTGGGTGCCTTACGCCGAACGGGCCCTGCGCGCGCTCGCGGAAGGCCGCGACGCGCTCGAGCAGGTCATGACGGCCTCGGCCGGTCACCTGATGATCGCGGCAGCCCCTGCCGTGAGCACGTACGTCCTGCCCCAACTGCTCGAGAAGTTCGTCGCCACCCACCCGCGCGTCGAGGTGTCAGTGCGCACCGGCCACTCGGAGGATGTGGTGGAGCTCGTCCTCCGCGACGAGGTGCAGCTCGGGCTTGGTCGCGCCATCCGCCATCCCGACCTGGTCCTGACGCCGTTCCATACCGAAGAGCTGGTCCTCGTCTGCGCTCCCGAGCATCCCTTCACGAAGAGGCGCACCGTGACGATGGCGGAGGTCGCGGGCCAAAAGCTGATCATGTTCGACCGCACCTCGAGCTACTACGAGATCACCCAATCGGCCTTCCTTTCATCAGGAGCGATGCTGCGAGGCCTGATGGAGCTGGACTCGATCGAGGCCGCGAAGAAGATGGTCGAGCGAGGCCTCGGCGTGGCTCTGCTGCCGCGCACCGCCGTCGCGCGTGAGGTGGAGGGCCGGACGCTGCGGCTGGTCCCGATGAAGGACGCGCCGCCGATGCACAACTCGATCGTGGCCTACAGGCGCCGGGATGCCGGCAAGCCGGAGGGCATCGTCGCGGCGTTCCTCGCCCTGCTGAACCCGATCGAGTAGCTTTCGCCAGCTATCGGTTTTATTGATCGTGAAGATCAAATCAATTAATTGGACTTATACAGATCCAATTGATAGTTTGGCGCTCATGGAAAGGAATGAGTTGTCGCAGGAGCTCGAGACCCAGGGCGCAACCGCGTACGAATGCGAGTGCCCGGAGCCATGCAACTGCGACCACGAGAACGAGTAGCAGTCTCATGGATTTGATATCCACGCCTCTCCTGCCGGAGGGCTACAAAGTCCCGGCGTCGCGCCACGAGGACCCCAGCCGCCGCCTGCGCCGGCTCCTCGCCACAAGGCCCTATGTCTTTGGCCCAGGCGTGTACGACCCGTTCGGCGCCGAGCTGGTCATGTACCACGGCTTCGACGCGGTGTATTTCAGCGGCTATTCGTTCGCCATCGGTCATCTCGGCACCACCGACATGGACATCTACTCTTCGGTCGAGATCGCTGACGGCGCTCGCCGCACGGTCAGCGCGCTGCGCAAGTTCCAGCTGACGATGGCCATGGGCGACCCATCGATCGGAGTCGCGCCGATTCACCTCGAGATCCCGCCCATCGTCGTCGATATGGACGCGGGATACGGGAACCTGTTCAATGTCCAGCGCACGGTCGACCTCTACGTGCGTTCCGGAGTTGCGGCGGCGCACCTCGAAGACCAGGTGATGCCCAAGCGGTGCGGCCACATCGCGGGCAAGGCGCTCATCTCGGCCGACGAGTTCGTGGGCAAGCTCAGGATGATGCGCAACGCGGCCGACGACCTCGGCCACCGCGACTTCGTCATCATCGCGCGGACCGACGGTGTCTCCGCCACCGAAGCTCCAGAGAGCAAGCGGGGCATCCAGCTCGCCATCGATCGCGGGCTTCGGTATCTGGACAGCGGCATCCCAGACCTTCTGTGGTGTGAGTTTCCGACCGCGGAGCGCGGACCGACAGAGCAGTTCTGCGGGGAGATCCGCAAGCGCTTTCCCGGGGCGCGCTTTGCGTTCAACTACTCGTCGTCTTTCAAATGGCAGAACGAGAAGAACCCGATCACCTGGGATGAGCTGGGCGATCTCGGTGTCGGTTTCATCTTCATCACTCTCGCCCTCCAGCACGCGGCCGGTCAAGGCATGTCGGTCCTGCTGGACGATCTCAAGCTCAGGCAGGAGCAGGGCTACATGGCGCTTCAGCGAAAGGAGTGGGCGGAGGATGCCGACATCCCGACCAGGAGTCATCACCTGTTCACGGGCGTGCCCTACCACCAGCATGTCGGCCAGCAGTACGGAGCGACCCGACTGAGCGAAAACCTCGACGAGCACCTCGAGGTGTCGAAAGTAGTCTGACGGGCCACCGCGCCGCCCAACTAAGCTTGATTTGGGAGGGCGGGTTTTGATCTCCTTTCCGTTCCGCTACGCCTGGTGGCTGCTGTCGAGCCTGCGGCGATCGATCGGCAGGACGCCCGACTACGTCATCTTCGTGCTCGACGACGCGCTGCCCACGCTGCCGGATCCGCCGGGGCCCTTCTGGCAGCGGTTCGTCTCTCGGCCGCACCTCAGCGTCAACGAGCTCAGCGAGCGATTCGACGTCATTGCGCGCGATCCTCGAGCGAAAGGCGTTGTGCTGCATCTCCGCCCGGTGCCGATGCCGATGTCGACCCTGCAGGACCTGCGAGACCTGGTGACGAAATTACGCGCGCGCGGCAAGCGCGTCGTCGCGTGGTCCTCTTTCTACACGACCGCCAGCTACTACCTGGCCGCCGCCTGCGACGAGATCCTCCTGATGCCGGCCGGCGTGGTGCGCCCGCTCGGATTCGCGTCGACGGGGGTGTTCCTCGCTGACGCCCTGGCCCGGGTCGGGATCAAGGCAGACTTCATCCAGATTTCCCCGTACAAGTCGGCACCGGACCTGCTGACGAAATCGAAGATGTCGCCAGAGCAACGCGAGCAGGTGACATGGCTGCTCGAGTCGAACCACGAGGAGCTCGTCAAGGCGGTCGCCGAAAGCCGCGGAGTCGACAAGGAGATGGCGGCGAAGCTCATCGACGGCTCGCCGTACACCGACAGCGCCGCCCTCGAGCAGCATGTGGTCGACGGGCGTCTGCCGGAGGAACAGCTTCCCGATCACCTCGGCCGAGGTGGTGAGCTGGCCAGGATCGCGACCTGGGACCAGGCCCGCCGCCGGTTCAGGGTGCGGCGCCCCACCACTGGCAGGGGCAGATACGTAGCTGTCATGCGCATCAAGGGCACGATCGTCGACGGGCGCAGCGACAGCCTGCCGTTCAAGCCGCCGATCGACCTGCCGCTGGTCGGCCAGGATCGAGCCGGCGACCTCAGCGTGGTTCCGCTCGCCCGCCAGGTCGCGGCGGACAAGCGCGCGGCGGCCGCGGTCCTGTTCGTGGACTCACGCGGAGGATCGGCGACCGCGTCCGAGGCGATCCGCCAAGCCCTCGAGCTCGTCGCCAAACGCAAGCCGCTCGTGATCGCGATGGGCGCGGCCGCTGCCTCGGGCGGCTACCTGGTGGCGACCCCGGGCAGGTGGATCGTGGCGCGACCCGGCACGCTGACTGGCTCGATCGGGGTCTTTACCGGCAAGCTCGTCACCGGCGACCTGTTCTCGAAGCTGCTGGTAAATCGCGAGACGGTCGCCTTCGGGAAGCACGTCACGCTCGAAGGTGACGATGATCCATTCACCGACGAAGAAAGGACGATCGTCCAGCAGGGGATCGGCCGCGTGTACGAGCTGTTCCTGGATGCTGTGAGCTCGTCGCGCCGGATGACGCGTGAGGAGGTGAATCCGCTGGCGGCTGGACGGGTCTGGACAGGGAGCCAGGCCCTCGAGCGGAAGCTGGTGGACGAGCTGGGCGGCCTCGAGACCGCTCTGCGCAAGGCGCGAAGCCTCGCCGGGCTCCCTGAGACGACGCCCGCGCGCGAGGTGAGGTCGCCGCGGAAGCCGGTCCCGCCTCGGGCGATGCCCACCGCAGCGGGCTTCGCGGGCTATGTGCTGGAGGGGATCGCGCTGCTCAGCCGGGCGCCGGCCCTGGCGGTGATGGAGTACCTCCCGCCCGACGTGTCCTGAACCGACGGCGTGCAAAGGCTCAGCGAGTCGGGCGTGGGGTCGGAGAGGGGACCGGGTGAGAGGGGCTCGGCGATGCCGTGGCCGTCGGTGGTCCGGTCGGGTGCGTGCTCGGCAAGGGACTGGGACTCGGCGACAGCGAAGGGGAAGGACTTGATGAAGTCGCAGGCTTCGGGCTTGCAATCACTGGGGGTTTTGTGGGTCCGGTACCTGGCACGCCCGTGCTTCCAGATGGTGATGGGTTGCCCAGTTTCGCGATCACGGGTGGGAGAGCGGCGTTGATCGCCTGCTGGAGACTCGAATCAGCTCCAGGTGAGGTCACGATCGCCGGCGTCAAGAGGATGGCTGCGACCACGACGATTGCCGCAACCAGAAGGCGCCGGTGGCGATATGTCAGGGGGGACGGCCTGGCACCGGTGGTCTGCGGCGAGCGCTTGAACAATATTCGGGCCGGTGTGAGCGGGATTTCCTGCGCAAGCAAGCTGGCCACCGGCGCACTTCCCCACGTAATGGCCTGCCAGACGAGCAACGTTGCGACCGCAAGGCCCAACGTGTGAGGCCCAAACAGACCCACCGCCACCGCCATCACGGCGCATGCCGCTGCCACCAGGGTTTCCGGCAGAGTGCCCAGAACGGCCCTGCCCAGGCGTGACGGGGTGCGTACCTTTGGCGTGCGTAGGAACACCCCGCGTTGCGTCACCAGGGCGCCCACGCAGGCGCGCGTGACAGTCCAGCTCAGCGCGAGCATCACCATCGCAGCGAGGGGTGTGTCTCGCCACGGCGCCCCGCATGCCGCATGAATGCTCCACGCCAATCTCAGCAACCCAGCGACCAGCAAGAAGATCGGCAGCACCAGCAGTACCCCGACAAGCTGGCGCAGCAGCAGCGGATGGCCCAAAGCGAGAAAGGGACTCGTGGACAGCAGGAAGAATGCAAGTCCGACTCCGAGAGGGTCCGCGAACCAGCCCAGACCTCCAACCAGGTAGTGATAGCGCTGGGCGAGCGTCAGTCGCGATCGCCTTAAGCCGACCAGCATTCGCAGATGGCGGCGCAAGATCTGCACGCCCCCGAACGCCCACCGAAAGCGCTGCCGCCGCAGCCCGTCGAAGTCGAGCGGCATCAGGCCAGCTCCAAAGACCTGGTTCAGGTAGACGGATTGCCAGCCGCGTGCCAGCATGCGGAGAGACGCCTCTGCATCCTCGGTGATGCACCATTCCGCCCAGCCGCCGATTTCTTGCAGCGCGGTTCGCCGGACAAGGCCCATCGTGCCCCCGAAGATGATGGCGTTGAACCGCGCCCGTGCCACCATCGTCACGTCGAAGAAGTACCGGTACGCGTAGAAGAGGCCGCGTAGGTACGGCGAATCGTTCCAGTCCCGGTAGTGCTGAGGGGTTTGCACGAAGGCAACATCGGGACTGGCGAAGAAGGGCACGCATGCATGGAGGAAGTCAGGCTCGACGACGTAATCCGCGTCCACGATGCCGACGATCTCGACGTCAGGGTCGAGGCGGCGCGTGGCCTCGTTGAGCGCGCCGGCCTTGAACCCGGGCCAGCTCGGGAGGTGGATGAACCGGAACTGCTGTCCAAGCCTGCGGCAGTCCTCTTCCACGGGGCGCCACAGTTCCGGATCGGTGGTGTTGTTGACGATCACCTGGACAGTGAGCTCTGGGTAGTCGAGCCTGGAAAGGGCTTCGAGCGTTTGCCGCACGAGGTCGGGGGGTTCGTTGTAGGCGGGCACCTGTAGACAGACGCGAGGCCGATAAGCCTCGGACGTCAGCGGCGTCGGGGTTGTCCTTTCGCGACCGAGCGCATCGGCGATCTCGAAGGCGAACACAAGGGTCAGCGCGAGCGTGCCCATCTCGAGCACGACCAGAACGATCGACAGTCCCAGGCCGAGAGGGGGCGCCTGAGTTGTGAAAGTGACGGCCAGCAGTACGCCCGCGAACACGGCGGTGGCTGCAACCAGGGTCGAGAAAAAAAGCCGGGCGGGCCAACGGAAACTACGCACCAGGACGTCCAGGGTTACGACGGCCAGGGTCAGGATCACGAAGATTGGCCCGATCGAAGCCGAGTCGCCGAGCGCGTTGCCCACTGTCGCGGCCGCCGCCCCCGTGGCAAGCACCATCACCGGCAGGCCAATGGGCCATTTGGCGACGCGGGAGCGACCGAGAGCCATAAAGGCCCCAAGTCCGATCAGCGCAAGGAGCGCAGCCGCGAGCGCGAGCTCAATCAACCTCGACTACCGCCCCGTTGCCACGTCACGAAAGAACACAGTGAGGAGCGAACCTACCCGAGCGACGCTAATGCCAGGCATTGCGGCCTGGCTCAGGATTCGCAGGCCGCCTCAGCCAGTAGCTCGAGTGAATCAATCAGCCGAGGGCCCGGTCGATTGAAGTAAGCAGAGCCGTCAAAGACAACCACGCGCCCGGCGCCGGTGGCCTCGATCTGAGCTCCGATCGCGGCCGCCTCGCGGTCGGCTCGATCCTTGCGGAAGCCGCACGGGGCCAGGACGAGTAAATCGGGTCGTGCCTGGACCACGTCATCCCAGTGAATCGGTATCGAGGGAAATCCGGCTCGGGCGAGCGGGTCGTCGATGCCTGCGAGCTCGAGCAGATCGGGAGTCCAATGCCCTGCCGGGTAGGGAGGGTCTAACCATTCGAGGAATACCCCCCGCACACGCGGCCTCTTTGCCGTCGCTTCAACCACCTTCCCAATCCGATCTCGCAACCTGCGGACGAGAGGTCCGGGATCCACCGAGCACTCTGCCGCCAGTTCTTCGATGTCTGCGAGGACGTCTTCCAGAGAGTGAGGATGCTGGCGGATCATCCGGATTCCTTCGAGGTCCGCAGCCACCTGGTCCGCGGAAACAGCGCAGACCCGGCAGACATCCTGCGCCACGACGAGGTCAGGCTCCAGATCCTGGATCGCCTGGGTGTCGACGAAATAGAGCGAACGGCCGGCCACGGCTGCCTCCGAAACCGCGGTCTCGATGCCGGCGCTGTCTCTGTCGTGCAAGCGCAGAGTGGAGCGCGTCACGATCGGCAGCGAAGATGCTTCTGGTGGGTAGTCACATTCGTGCGTGACCGCCACCAGGCTGCCGCCGAGTCCAAGCGCGAATAGGGATTCGGTGGCGCTCGGAAGAAGCGACACGATCCTCATACGTGGTCGTCGGTCAGGTCGAGCTGGGCGAAGCCTGAATCGAGGCGCCGTTCGCCCGCAATCCACGCGAGCGGCTGATTGAAGACCGGACCCGCGAAGGCGAACGAGTGATACTCGCCGTTCTCTCCACAGGGGTCGGCGCCGGTGGTTCCGATCTCGCTTGCGAAGCGCTCGTCGATGATGCGGCCGAGCCATGCCTCGTCCAGCTTCGCGAGGTCGACGCAGGTAATCACGGCCCGCCCGCCCGAGGTTGCGAACTCACGAAGGAGGAGCTCCGGTGGCTCGCCCCAGATCGGCTCAACGTGCTCGAGCCCGACAGCGGTGACGCGGTCCTCGTACCACGCCCGAACGTCGGCGAGGTGGATGTCGCCGAAGATGACGCCGGTGAACCCGCCCTCGCGGAGTGACGCCAGCTCGTGACGGAGGTTCGCGTCCATCTCGGCCCAGGTGGTCGGGATGGCGCGGAGACCGATCCCGACCGCCGCCGCCTGCGCTTCGAGCATCTCGACCCGGGTGGCGTGGAAGCGAACGCGCCGAGTCGTCGAATCGTAGAAGGAGACGAGGCGGGCGACCTCGAGTCCTCTCCTGCTTGCACGGTCCAGGGCGAGGGCGCTGTCCTTGCCGCCCGACCACATCAACGCATACCTACCGCTCAATGCCACTCCGGCGAATCAAGGCCGGCCTCGAGCCAGTCGATGATGGCCCCAACCCTGGCCCAGTCCTCGGCCTTGCGAGCCTCAATCAGGTCGCGCAGAGCCTGGGGCTCAATCGCGAGCAGCGCTTCGGCGCCGGAGCTGGCATAGCGGACGAGCGCGTGATGGACGACGTCGTCATACGTCAGTCCGGTGTTGCGGGCGAGGTTCTCCAGCGTGAGCCGCGGGTCGACCAGCCGCGAGAGCGCGACGGCGGACCGGAAGTTCTCATTCGAGTCCTGAGCAGTCACGATGTGGAACCTACGACTTCGAAGCTCAGGCGCACCCGCAGCCTGGCCAGCGCAGCCAGCACCGGGGCCCCCAGCGCCACGACCATCAGCACATTGCCCACCGCGCGGAAAGTGTCGTACGCGAGCGAGGTCAGCAGGTAGAAGCGGCCGAAGTGAACCAGCGATGTCGCCGCGTCCATTCCGGGCAGCCAGCCCAGAGTCGGGTTGCCTCGATAAACAGGAATCCAATCCGTGATGTCGAGCAGCGCGCCAACGACCCAGCCCATCACTCCACCCACGGCCGCCAGCAGCAGCACGTCGCGCCAATCGGGGACCCGCGACCCGCGACTCCATCGACCCGCCAGCCCGGCCGCGACGCCAACCCAGCCGACAGCGAAGACCTGGTAGGGCACCCACGGGCCCATCCCACCCCCCGCCAGGGCGGAAACCAGGATCGACAGCGCGCCGGCCAGAAACCCAAACGATGAGCCGAAGACGTAGCCCGCGCACAGCACGAGGAAGAAGATCGGGCTGAAGCCGCCGATGCCTTCGATCACGGCCAGGCGCAGGGCGGTGTCGATCGCGGCGATCGCGGCCAGCAATGCCACGGCACGCGAATCGAGCTGGCGCATCCCGGCTTCGACGAGAAAGAGTCCGACCACGCCGGCGAGTGTGAGTGTCCAGGCAGGGGTGCTCGCCGGCAGCCCGCTGCCGAGGAACGGCCAGGCGAAGAGGATGATGCCGCACAGCGAGACCACGCCGACCGGCAGGGCACGGATCACGTTGGCACCGCGAAGCTCATTTCGGCGACCTTGCCGTCGCGCACGTTGATGACACGATCGGCGAGCGCGTCGCGCAGATCGTCGTCATGTGTGGCCAGCACGACAGAAGCTCCGCGATCGCGAAGTCGTGCGACGAGCGCCACGAGCGCGCCACGGGCGCTCGAGTCGATGCCGCGCGTGGGCTCGTCGAGCAGGACGCAGGCCGGGCTCCCGCCCAGCACGGCCGCCAGAGCCGCCCGCTGGCGCTCACCGCAAGAGAGGTCGCGCGGATACCGATCAGCCACCGGCAGCAGGCCGAGCTCCTCCAGAATCGTCTCAGGCTGCTCCAGCTCCCCGGACCGTTCAAGGGTGAAGCTGACCTCGTCCCGAACTGTCGGCAGGTGCAGCAAGACCGTGGGGTTCTGGGGCAGGTAGGCGACACGACCTGGCCGGCGCCAGACGTTGCCGGCGAGCGGCGTGAGGCTGCCCGCGATCAGGCGCAGAAGGGTGGTCTTGCCGCCGCCGTTGGGTCCCGTCAGGACGACGATCTCGCCCGCGCGACCCGCGAGGTCGACCCCATCCAGCACCGGCCGGCGGTCGAATCCGGCGCTGACGTGTTCCAGCGACCAGGCTTCGCCGCCCGCGGGCGCGACTCGTCCAGGCCGAAGCGACGGGGCCGGAGGGCGCCAGTCGTCCGGTTCGGCGGTCGTCACGTTCCCGCGATCCACGAGCACCAGGCCGGCCGCATGTCTCAGCAAGCGGTCCAGCCGATGTTCCGAGATGATCACCGACCTCCCTTCGTCCACAAGGTTCGTCGCGGCTGCCAGCACCATCTGGGCGCCATCGGGATCAAGCTGCGAGGTGGGCTCGTCGAGCACGACGAGGCTCGGCCGCATTGCCATGGCCGAAGCCAAAGCGACCCGCTGGCGCTCCCCGCCACTGAGCGTCCGCACGGCTCGCCCGGCGAGATCCTCGACACCGGCCGCATGCAACGCTTCCTCGACACGGCCGGCAATCTCGCGTCTAGGCACCCCGGTGTTTTCCAGCCCGAAGGCAACCTCGCGGTCAACGACGTTGTAGACCGTTTGCAGCTCAGGATCCTGAAAGACGAAGCCAACGTGGCGGGCCATCTTGCGAGTGGGCGTGGCGATGACATCGAGTCCCATGACCTCAGCGTTGCCGGCGATCCGTCCACCATGGAAGTGCGGCACGAGACCGTTGAAGATTCTGAGCAACGTCGACTTGCCGCCTCCCGATGAGCCCGCGACCACCGTCAACCCGTGTTCGATCCTCAGGCAGGCGTCCCTCAACGCGGGTTTGGCGCCACCGGGATACCAGTACGAGAGGTGGGTCAGGGTCGCGATCGCCATACCAGCACCGGTGCGAAGAGGAGCAAGCAGGCCGCCGTGGGCCATGGATGGATGGTCGGGACCGTCAGCGTCGGGTATGGAAACCAGTCGACCGCCCACCCGGCAGCGCGGGAGATGGCGAACGCGGCCAACGCCAAACCGGATGCGGCCACGAGCAGCCAGTCCGAGCGTCGCAGGGCGTGTGACGCCATCGTGGTCCTGGCACCGGAACCGAAGCCGCGTGCCTCCATCGACTCCGCCAGCTGGATCGAGTCCTCGACGCTGGTGAGCACCAGCGGGACCACGACCTCCATCCATGAGCGCGGCCCGCGGGGCCGCCACCCGCGCAGCCGCTGCGCCTCGGTCACCTGGACGAAGGAGGTCGCCACGGCAGGAACGAGGTTGAGAGATGAGGCAATGACGACGCCGCTTCGCGATAGTGGCGCCGGCAGGGCATCCATCACTTCATGTGAGTCCAGCAGCAGCGAGAACGGGGCGGCAGACAGGATCGCGGCGGCGATCGTGATCCCTCCCGAGGCGCCGAAGGCCAGCGCCTCGAGCGTGTAGGGACCGCCGAGAGCGGGAATCTGCGCGGGTAGCGAGAACAGAACGGTGGCGCCGAGATGGGCCGAAACGAAATTGAGCAGCATGGCGAAGGCCGCGATGAGGAGCACGGCGACGAGCAAGCCGCGGATTCGTCGAAGGCCGGCGCCGGCGGCGAGCGCAGCCAGCGCCGCCGCCAGCACCATGACCTTGTAAGCAGGATTGGTCGTGGAGAGCACGATGAACAGGCAGCTGGCCGACCAGGCTGCCACCGCTCGGGCGTTCATGTCCTGAGCTCAGGTCTCCTTGGCCAGGGGCGGCGCGGCAGGATTCTGATCAGCCGAGTCGACGTAATGCCAGCCGAGCGCATCCTTGTCGTGTAGGTTGACGGCGGTGTAGCCCGTCTGGGCCGCGGCCCACGCGCCGCCCGTTTCCACGAACAACGACCAGTAAGGCTTGTTCTTGGGGAAGCACTCGCTGAACTGCGCGGGTTCGTTGTCAATCGCACAGACGCCCTTGCCGAAGCTGAACGTCTGCGTCTGATACGCGATCGTCGATTGATCCATCAGGCTTGCGCCGTCGATCGTGTCGCCGGCGAATCCCACGCACTTCTGTAGTGAAGCGCCCGAGAGATGCTCGATGACGACATATGCGTGGTGGGCGGCACTAGCGTTGACGCAGGAGTTGGCCGGACTAGAGGATGACGCCGGCGACGAACTGCCACACGCGGCGATGACGAGAGCCAGTGTCGCGCTGGCCCATATGAGGCGATTGCGCACGTGGTTTCCTCCAGGCGGTCAACCACCCCGAACGCGCCGCTGAAAGCCGACCGCCAGGAAGCTTCCGTGCCGTTGCGCGCGGACGGGTCGCCGGTATGGGCGTTCAGGTCTCCTGGCTTGCGGATCGCCGCCCCAGCCCGCCTTCCCGAGGCGTTCTCCTCAGTGGCGTTTGTCGGACGGGGACTCCCCGCTCACAGTTGCGCGACAGCTCCGGTTTCGCACCGGATTCCCTTGGTACCCGCTGGAATCTTAGCGCTACTCCAGGGGGAGGTATTTCTCGGGGTGCCGCTCCCGCATCAAGCGGTAGATCGCCTCGACGACGCTCTCCCGGTTCGGCTTGGTGAAGTAATCGCCATCCGGCCCATAGGCGGGCCGGTTGGGCGAAGCCGCGAGCGTTCGCGGAGCGGCGTCGAGATGCCACCAGCCATCCTGCCGCTCCAAGACCTGCTGCATCATGAACGCTGAAGCACCACCTGGCATGTCCTCGTCGAGGAACAGCACGGCGTGCGTCCTCTCGAGCGAGCGGACGATCGAGTGCTCGATATCGAATGGATGCGCGGAGCACCTCCGGCACGCCAAGCGGCACGGTGAACTCGCCGATGTTGTCGGGCACCCGTTCTTTTAGTCGGTAGCCGTTGAGCACCTCGATCACGACGGCAGGGTTGTCGCCTCGAAACAGGGTGTTGTAGAAGCCCGCAGCCTGCGTCATGTTCCGCGGGACGGCTATGTACATGCCGTGGAGCGCGTTGATCAGCACCGCCATCGGCGAGCCCGCGTGCCAGATGCCGACGAGACGATGGCCCTTCGTGCGCATGATCACCGGCGCCTTCTGGCCTCCGGCTGTCCGCCAGTGAAGGCTCGCGAGGTCGTCGGACGCCAGCTCCAGCGCGTACAGGAAGTAGTCGAGGTACTGGATGTCGCAGATCGGCCGCAGGCCACGCATCGCGGCGCCGATGGCCTGGCCGAGGATGGTCGCCTCACGGATGCCCGTATCGGTGAGTCGCAGGTCGCCATATTTGGCCTGCAGTCCTTCGAAGACGAGGTTTACGTCTCCCAGCCGCCCGATATCCTCGCCGATGACGAACAGCCGGGGGTCGCGCGCGAAGTTGGCGTCGAAGTTGCGCAGCAGGACCTGGCGGCCGTCCACGGTCGGCGACGCATCCGAATACGCCGCCGGCACCGCCGCCACTTTGAGCGGGGATTCGTTCGAGGTGCTGTAGACGTGTGATGTGTAGCGCTCGTTGTTCTGGCGCCTGTACTCCTCGATGAACTGGACCAGCTCAGTTCGTTCCGGCGACTCCGCGCCGCGCAGCGTGCGCAGGGCGAACGAAGCGCCGGAGATGATCGCCGACCGCGTGACCTTGTTGGCCTCGTTGAGCGTCGAAGCGACCTCGGCCACCTTCGGGGTGTCGATCCGCCGCAATATGGAGACGGCGCGGTCCCGCTCCCTCCGAATGGGCGCCTGGTAGGCCTCCCAGGCGAGATCGCGAGCCGCCTCCACGGACTCCTTGTCGGCCGCTTCCCACCCTTCCAGCTGCGACTCGCCCGCGATTCCCGATTCGATGATCCAGTCGCGCATCCGGGCGATGCAGTCGTACTCGACCTCGAAGCGGAGCCGCTCTTTCGACTTGTACCGCTCGTGGCTGCCGCTGGTCGAGTGGCCCTGCGGCTGAGTGAGCTCGATAACGTGGAAGATCGCCGGCTTGTGCTCAGTTCGCACCCGCTCGACACCGGTGCTGTAGACGTCGAGGAGAGCCGGATAATCCCAGCCCCGGACCACGTGAATGTCGACACCAGGGCGGTCGTCGGGGATGAAGCCGCGCAGTACGTCCGAGATCGATGCCTTCGTGGTCTCAGCGCTGACGGGCACGGAGATTCCGTACCCGTCGTCCCACACCGACAGCGCGATCGGAACCTGGAGGACGCCCGCCGCGTTGACCGTCTCCCAGAAATGGCCTTCGCTGGTGGCCGCGTCACCGATGGTGCCGAATGCCACCTCATTGCCGTTGACCGAGAAGCCGTCCTGCGCCTTTCGCAACTGCGGGTTGTTCCGATACAGCTTCGACGCATACGCCAAACCGAGGAGCCGCGGCATCCAGCCGGCGACGTTGGACACGTCTGCCGCGGAGTTCGGCATGTCGATCGACCGCGTGAACGCGCCTCGATCGTCGACAAATCGAGTCGCGAAGTGGTTGCCCATCTGGCGGCCGCCCGATGCAGGATCGGAGTCGAGATTGGTGTTGCCGTAAAGCTGCGCGAAGAACGCGCGAACGTTCGACATTCCAGTCGCCCACATGAAGGTCTGGTCACGGTAGTAGCCCGCCCGCCAATCGCCAGGACGGAAGGCCTTCGCCATCGCCAGCTGGGCGACCTCCTTGCCGTCGCCGAAGATGCCGAAGGTGGCGTTGCCGCGCAGCACCTCGGCGCGCCCGATGATGCTGGCGCGGCGGCTGCTGTACGCGAGGCGGTAGTCGGCGATGATGGCTTCGGCGGCCAGCGCGGGCTTGGAGTTGCGAAGCGTTTTTGCCATCTAGGACGCTGAACTTACGTTATCACGGGGAAAATTGATCGTCCCCACCCGGCCGGCTCGCTACGCGAGCGGGCCGGCCTCCCCACAAGGTGGGGAGGCGAGATTTAGGCTGAGCCGGCGCGTTCCGCCGTCCGGCGGCTTGTTTCCGGGACCAGCCCCGGCCGGCTCGCCGAGAGCGCGTTCTTCATGTGCGCGTACGCCTTCTGAAGGTCACCGCGCCGCTCGAGGATCTCCGCATACATGCGGTGGCAGCGCAGCAGCCGCTCGCCCGACCCGTACTTGGTCAGGCCGTTCAGGGCAAGCTCGAACTCTCGGTCGACCGCCTCGCCGTCGCCGCGCTCCTCTGCCACCCTGCCCAGCCACATGTGCGCCTCGGCGATGGCAGCCCCCTCCTCCATGCGCTCGGCGAGCCGCAGCCCCTGTTCGGCCAGCTCCGCCGCCGCATCGACGTTGCCCTCCTGCAGGCTGAGCTCGCTCAGGCTGAGGAGCATGCTCGCCCGTCCAACCTCAACCTCGGTCTCTTCCGTGAGGTCGAGGGCGCGATCGAGGTGCTGGCGGGCGCCCGCCCGGTCCCCTTTGGCCATCATGAGCAGACCCAGGTCGTTTTCGATGCGCGCCAGCGAGACGCGATCGCGGAGCACTTCGAGCAGCGTCACCGACCGGTTCGCGTACCTGACGGCGGCCTCGTTCTGTCCGGCGTGGCGGTAGCTGGCCGCCATGCCCTGATACATGAGCGCCAGGCGCCGGAGGTCGTCCAGAGAACCGGCCGCCTCGATGGCCTCCAGGTAGAACCGCCTGGCGTTTTCCCATGCGCCCTCGGCGAGGTGGGCGCTCGCCAGGACCCCGAGCAATCGGGCTTCGGTCGTCACCGGGACTGGCTTGAGGCTGCGACAGAGCTCGAGCGCGCGCTCGGCGATGGCGACGGCCTGCTCGGTCATATACGCGAGCGACGCCTGCAGTCCCATGCATTCCGCCAGCATCAGCGCATCGCCCACCGACTCGAAATGAGCTGACGCCTGCCGCAGCAGCTGGCCGGCCGGCTCGGGCTTCCCCAGCTGCAGGTATGCGCGGGCGATGTGGTACCGGATCGGGCCAAGGCGGTAGGCCGACGACCCCAGGCTGAGCAGCTTCTCGCCCAGATCGATCGCTTCCGCGTACCGGCCGTCCGCCAGCAGGACCTCGAGCTCGACCAGGCCGTCCTTGGTCTCGTCGCCGGCCCCGCCGGGATCGGCGAGGAAGTACTCGACCGGCTTGCCCGTCTGCCGCGCAATGTGCTCCAGCGTCGGGAGCGAGGGCCGCGTGCGGCCAGTCTCGATCAGGAATATGGCCGGCGCGGTGACGTGGCCCTTGCCGACCTGGGCCAGGCTCAGTCCTGCCTCCGCGCGCGCCTGTTTGACAGACCCTGCCCGAAGGTTCACACCAGGCAGTCGTCGCCGCTCTGGCTTCTGTGGCGCGCTCTCCGCAACAGATGCGCCCGCCCGCCGCCCCACGAGGTGAGAGCTTAGACCAAATCTACTTAATGGGCGTAGATCAGCCTGGCTGAAATATCTGTTACATCTCAAACCTGCGACTGCCCCCCGGCCGCGGGTGCTAGGCGGGGTAGGTCCCGAACAGCTTGATCTCGGCCGAGGCCTCCTCGAGATCCTTGAGGGCCGCCTCCGCAGCCGCGGGAGCTCCGGCCTCGCCGTTGATCGAAAAGTCGAGGTAGAACCTGTATTCAAAGGGCCGGCCGAGCATCGGCCGGCTGTCGAGCCGCGTCAGGTTGACGTTGCGTCGCGCGAAGCAGTCGAGGGCGTGGGCAAGGCTGCCGGGTCGGTGCGCGGCGACGAAAGCAAGGGAGCACTTGGCCGACCCAACACCATCGCCAGGCCGGGTCGGACTCCCCTTCTCCACGACCACGAATCGGGTCCGATTTTCAGAATCGTCCTGGATCGACTCGGCGAGCACATACAGGCCATATCGCTTGGCGGCAGCCCGGCTCGCGATGGCCGCCGTACCGGGCTGGCGCTGCTCGGACACGGCGCGCGCGGCGCCCGCGGTGTCGTGGAACGACACAGCGCGAATCTGTCGCGAGTGCAGGTAGCGACTGCATTGGGCGAGCGCCTGGGGGTGCGAGAGCGCGCGCTCCACCGGCCCGGGCCAGCCGAGGAGGCAGTGCTGCACAGGCTGTACGTGCTCGCGCACGACCCGGAGACCGGGCAGTTCCCACAAGAGGTCGGAAACCTCCTGCACGATGCCGGCGCTGCTGTTCTCAATCGGCAGTACGGCGGCGTCGACCGCGCCGACAGACAGCGCTTCGAAAGTTAGCCGGAACGTCGCGTACCCAACCGCGTCGGCGCCTGGGAACAGCGCCGAGACAGCCTCGTCCGAGTAAGCCCCAGGCTCTCCCTGGTAGGCGATCTTCAAATGGTTGGGGACTCTATCCGAAGATCATGTGCCGGAGGGTGTCGGCGACGTGGTTGTGCTCGTTGGGCACATCGATCGCGATCGCGTGACCATTGCCATTGGACTCACCCGACGCGATCTTGCGCAGGTCGTCGTCTGTGACCTCGCGCTTGGTGTCGGCGACCTGCAGGAAGCGCTGCCACGCCGGCTCCGCATTGCCCTCGTCCAGCTTGATGCCGATCAGGCCGAGGCGGTGATGGAACGCATGCCTTCCGGAGCGCGCCGTCAGCACGATGCGCGAGTCGTCGAGCCCGACGTCCTCTGGCTTCATGATCTCGTAGTTCAGCCGGTCCTTCAAGACGCCGTCCTGGTGAATCCCCGATGCATGCGCGAACGCGTTGGCGCCGACGACCGCCTTGTTCGGCTGCACCGGCGTGCCTGTGAGCTCGGCGACCAGCCGCGAGGCGCGGGTGATCTGAGTCGTGTCGATGCCACACTCGAGCCCAAGTGAGGCCTGCCGCACCCGCAGCAGCATCACGATCTCTTCCAGCGAGGTGTTACCCGCGCGTTCGCCGATGCCGTTGATCGTGCACTCGACCCGACGCGCCCCGGCCGCGATCGCGGCCAACGAGTTGGCTGTGGCGAGCCCGAGATCGTTGTGGCAGTGAATCGAGAAGAGGGCGTCGTCGCTGCCCCGAGCCTCGGCGATCACGCGCCGCACGATGTCGCCGAACTCAGATGGCAAGCAGTAGCCGGTGGTGTCGGGGATGTTGATGACGTTGGCCCCGGCCGCGATCATCGTCTCGACCGTCTCCACCAGGTAATCGACGTCGGCGCGACCCGCGTCCTCCGGTGAGTACTGGACGTTTTCACACAGCGAGCGGGCGTACGCAACCATCTCCGCGCCGCGCTTGAGGACCTGCTCCCGTGTCATCCCAAGCTTGCGGTTGATGTGAACGTCGGAGACGGACAGGACGATATGGATCTGCGGTGTCTCCGCGTCTTTGATCGCGCTCCAGACCGCATCGATGTCCTCGCGGACCGCTCTCGCCAGAGCGGTGACGGTTGTGGTTCGAATCTCGCGCGCGATCTGCCGGCAGGCCTCGAAATCCCCCGGGGACGAGATCGGAAACCCGGCTTCGATCACGTCGACGCCGAGCTTCTCCAGGTGGCGCGCGATCTTCAGCTTGGAGTTGGCGTCGAGGTGAAATCCTGGAGACTGCTCGCCGTCGCGCAGCGTGGTGTCGAAGATGTATACGCGATCTACATTGGCTTCCTTCGTCATTTCTCCACCGGCTCCAACCAGGTCATCATCGAGCGGAGGTCGCGCCCGACCTTTTCCACGGGGTGTTCGGCGTCCTTCTTTCGCATCGCCAGGAACTTGTCGCGCCCGTTCGTGTTCTCGTCCAGCCACTTCTCCGCAAACGAGCCGTCCTGGATCTCCCGCAGCACCTGGCGCATGTTCTCGCGCACGTGGTTGTCGATCACGCGCGGGCCAGAGACGTAATCCCCGTATTCGGCCGTGTCGGAGACCGAGTAGCGCATGAAGCCGAGCCCCCCTCGATACATGAGGTCGACGATCAGCTTCAGCTCGTGCAGGACCTCGAAGTAGGCGAGCTCGGGCTGATAGCCGGCCTCGACCAAAGTCTCGAAGCCGGTCTTGACGAGCGAGCTGACTCCACCGCACAGCACCGCCTGCTCGCCGAACAGGTCGGTCTCGGTCTCCTCTTTGAACGTGGTCTCGAGGACGCCCGCGCGACCCGCACCGAGCGAGCGCGCATACGCAAGCGCGCGCTGCCAGGCATGACCCGTCGCGTCCTGGTAGACCGCGATAAGAGCCGGCACGCCCTGGCCCTGGACGTAGGTGCTGCGCAGCAGATGGCCGGGCCCCTTGGGCGCGATCATCGCCACGTCGAGCTTGGCGTCCGGCTTGATCTGCTCGAAATGGATCGAAAAGCCGTGGGCGAACATGAGCATGGTGCCGGGCTGCAGGTGGTTCTCGATCGACTCGCGGAAGAGCTTGCCCTGTCCCGCGTCTGGGGTCAGCACCATGACGACCGTCGCCTCGGACACCGCCTCCGGCACCGGCACCGCGCGGACGCCGTCCGCCTCCACACGTTCGATCGACTTGCTGCCCGGGTACAGGCCGACGCGGACGTCCTCCCCGGAGTCGCGCAGGTTCAGCGCGTGGGCGCGGCCCTGGCTGCCGTAGCCGATCACCGCGACCGGCTCGCCGAGCCTCGGCGGGCAGTCCGCGTCGTAGTGGATCTTCATGCGCTTCTCCTCATGACAACCGGGCCCGAGCGGACCACGTCCTGGATTCCATGCCGTCTCAACTCTTCGACGAAATCGCCAACCTCATTGCCGTCGCCGGCGAACTCGACCGTGCTCTCCGTAGGCCCGCTGTGGAGCAGCTTGGCCCCCAGCCGAAGCAGGTCGGACAGGTCGGATGCGCCGACCCGGGCCACCACCAGCTCGCGACTGTGCACCTCGTGGCCGGTGAGGTCTTCCACCTCGACCACCTCGACGAGGCGCTCGAGCTGCTTGCGCACCTGGTCGGCTTCAGCGTGACCGTGGTCGACCTGCAAAGTAAGTCTGGAACGGCCCGGAACGGGGCTAGGGCCGACCGAGATAGAAAGGACGTGGAAGCCACGGCGCCGGATGACGCCTGAAACCTTGCTCAACGTGTTCGGTCCGTCCTCGACCAGGACCGACAACACGCGCACGCGATTGTCACTCACTTGTCGGGAGCCTCCCAGAAGTCGTTGAGTGTCTTGCCGAGCGGGACGATGGGGTAGACGTTGGCTTCGGGATCGATCCGGAAGTCGATCAGGAACGGTCCCCTGGTGCGCTCGGCCGCGTCCATCGCCGGTCCGATTTCGGAGAACTTGTCGACGCGCATCGCCGGCATGCCGTAGGCGTCGGCCAGCTTGACGAAATCGGGCATGTGGGTGAGGTCGACCTGTGAGCGGACGCCGCCGTAGAAGTCGTCCTGGAACTGGCGGACCATGCCGAGCGAGAAGTTGTTGAGGAGGACGATCTTGATGTCGAGCTGGTGCTCGACCGCGACCGACAGCTCCTGCGCCGTCATGACGAACCCGCCCTCGCCCGCGACGCACCAGATATCCAGGTCCGGCCGGCCGAACTTGGCGCCGATCGCCGCCGGCAGGGCGAAGCCCATCGTGCCGGAGCCGCCCGAGTTGAGGAACAGTCCCGGCCGGTCGTAGTTCCACCACAGGGCCGCCCAGATCTGGTTCTGGCCGACGTCGGCGACCACGATCGCCTCGTTGCGGCACCGCTTGTACATGTCGATCAGCACGTCCTGCGGCTGCAGGTGGCCGTTCGAGTGCGTGTACTTGAGGGGATGCTCCTCGCGCCACGCATCGATCTGCGACAACCACTGGCCGCGGCCCTCGTGCAGCTCTCCGATGTGCGGAGTCATCGCCTCGAGAGCGTTCTTCGCGTCGGCCACCAGCTCGATCTGCGGCCGCACGTTCTTGCCCATCTCCGAGCCGTCGATGTCGATGTGGATGAAGGTCTTGACCTTCGGGGCGAAGTCGGCGAGGCGGGCGGTGACGCGGTCGTCGACGCGCATCCCGACCATCATCAGCACGTCGGCGTTCTGGACCGCCTTGAGGTTCCAGCCGGTGCCCATGAAGCCGGTCATGTGGAGGGAGAGCGGGTGGTTGACGGGGAACGCTCCGACGCCCAGCAGGGTCGTGCCAACCGGCGCGCCTGCCTTCTCGGCGAACTCGCGCAGCTCGGCCTCGGCGTGGCTGAGGATCACGCCGTGGCCGGCCAGGATGACCGGGCGCTCGGCGCCGGCCACAGCCCGCGCGGCCTCACGGGCACGGTTGAGGTTGACGTGGCCGTTGAGCTGGTAGCCGGGGATGTCCAGGCTTTCGGTGTTGATGCGCTCGGCGTCGGCCTGCTGGACGTCCTTGCAGATGTCGATCAACACCGGGCCCGGCCGGCCGGTCGTGGCGATGTGGAACGCCTCGTGGATCACGCGTGGCAGCTGGTCGATGCTGGTGACCAGGTAGCTGTGCTTGGTGACCGAGCTGGTGGCGCCGATGACGTCGGTCTCCTGGAAGGCGTCCCGGCCGACCATGCTGCTGGCGACCTGCCCGGTGATCGCGATCATCGGCACCGAGTCCATGTATGCGGTGGCGAGGCCGGTGACCAGGTTCAGCGCGCCGGGGCCGGAGGTTGCGAACACCACGCCCGGCCTGCCGCAGGCCCGCGCGTATCCGTCTGCCATGTGCGCGGCGCCCTGCTCGTGGCGGACCAGGATGTGTTTGAGCTTGGGATGCCCGGGCAGGTGCTGGTAGATCGGCAGGTTGGCGCCGCCCGGGTAGCCGAAGATGTACTCGACACCCTCGCGCTCCAGCGCCTCCAGGATCATGTCCGCTCCGGTCAACTTGGTCCGTGACTCCTTCTAAAAATGAAGAAGCCCCCACCTCTCGGTCGGGGGCTTTTGCGATCTACTCTGTGGTCTGGTTAGTTCGCGCGCGCCCCCGTTCGTCCGAAGCCAATAAGGCCCAGGAGTCCAATAAGGAGTACGAGGGTGCGGGGCGAGCTGACCATGTGAGCTTCGAATACTAACGATCGGCGGAGCCCTTTGGTTGTGTCCAGGCCACAATTTCCACCCCCGAGCTTTGCGTAGAGTTGTCGTTCCCCATGAGCAAGACCCTCGCCCAGAAGCTGTGGGACGCCCACGTGGTTCGGGTTGCGCCGGGCGAACCCGACCTGCTTTACGTGGACCTGCACCTGGTCCACGAGGTGACCTCCCCTCAGGCTTTCGAGGGTTTGCGCCTCGCCGGCCGGCGGGTCCGGAGGCCGGACCTGACCCTGGCCACGATGGACCACAACGTCCCCACGCAGGGCGGCATCAGGGCGGCGGACGACCTGTCCCGGCGCCAGATGGAGCTCCTGGCGGAAAACTGCCGGCGGGAGGGCATCCCCCTGCACCAGATCGGCAGCCGCCGCCAGGGCATCGTGCACGTGATCGGGCCGGAGCTTGGGCTCACCCAGCCCGGGATGGTGATCGTATGCGGGGACTCGCACACCTCGACCCACGGCGCGTTCGGGGCGCTGGCGTTTGGGATCGGGACGTCCGAGGTCGAGTTGGTGCTGGCCACGCAATGCCTGCCGCAAAAGCGCCTGGGCGATCTTGCCGTGAACGTTTCCGGAGAGCTTCCGCTCGGGGTCACCGCCAAGGACATCGTGCTGGGCCTGATCGGGCGGACGGGGATCTCCGAGGGTCAGGGCCACCTGGTCGAGTACCGGGGCTCGGCGATCCGCGCGCTTTCGATGGAAGGCCGGATGACGGTTTGCAACATGTCGATCGAGTGGGGCGCCAAGGCGGGGATGGTCGCGCCGGACGACAAGACCTTCGCGTACCTGCACGGCCGCCCGCACGCGCCGAAGGGCGCCGCCTGGGAGACCGCGCTGGACTACTGGCGTTCGCTTGCCTCCGACGACGGCGCTTCATTCGACGGCGAGATCTCGATCGACGCGTCCCACCTAGAGCCGCATGTCACATGGGGAACCAACCCGGGCCAGGTGGCGCCGGTGTCCGGGCGGGTGCCGCAGCCTCGGTCCGACACGGACGAGCGCGCGCTGAAGTACATGGACCTGATTCCCGGCACCGCCCTGGCGGACATCGCGGTCGACCGGGTGTTCATCGGCTCGTGTACCAACGCGCGGATCGAGGACCTGCGGGCGGCCGCGAGCGTGATCCGCGGACGGCACGTGCATCCCAAGGTGCGCGCGATGGTCGTTCCGGGATCGATGACCGTGAAACGGGCGGCGGAGGACGAGGGCCTGGACCTGATCTTTAAGGCCGCGGGGTTTGAATGGCGGAACGCCGGCTGCTCGATGTGCCTGGGCATGAACACGGACATCCTGGCGCCGGGCGAGCGGTGCGCCTCGACCTCGAACCGGAACTTCGAAGGCAGGCAGGGGTCGGGCGGCCGCACGCACCTGATGAGCCCGCCCATGGCGGCCGCGGCGGCGGTGACGGGACACGTGGTAGACGTGCGGGAGCTGCTGTAGTGCACTCCCCAAACCCGCATTCAACCGTCCGATGCGGGTTTCGTCACATTGTCAAACCCGCATTCGACGGTCCGATGCGGGAAACGGACGCTTAGTGGAACCGGTCTCGAAGGTTTCGGGTCGGATGGCGCCGCTCGACCGCGCCGACGTCGACACCGACCAGATCATCCCGAAGCAGTTCTTGAAGCGCATCGAGCGCACCGGGTATGGCCCGTTCCTGTTCTTCGACTGGCGAGCGGGCGGAGGCTTCGTGCTGGACAAGCCGGAGCATGCGGGTGCAACCGTGCTCGTGACGGGCGCGAATTTCGGATGCGGCTCCTCGCGTGAGCACGCGCCGTGGGCGCTGCGCGA
>WNFD01001788.1_pt1 | contig 45275 bp, 46 predicted proteins | sample 5400491 | NCBI WGS metagenome assembly WNFD01 (sample SAMN13153343, study PRJNA577476) | soil metagenome | isolation source: 120 cm saprolite under Douglas fir tree site 2 hole 2 replicate 2 | place: USA:California | collected 2015-04-18
GAGATGTTTAGGTCGGACTGAAGCCGACCGAAAGATTACAGGCGAGCCGTGGTCGTCGACGCAGAGAAGAACGAACAAGAAAGAAAACGAAAGAGAAAAACTCTTTTAGGTGAAAAGAAAGAAGTGCGCTCAAAAAGTGCTTGACAGGGCCGACGTTGTTAGAGATGCCTGGTTAGCCGGGTTACCGGACATGTGGTTTTGGACCGATATCGGACTAAACGATCCCATACGCAGAAGCGCGTTTCCCCTTCTTCCGGTTCTTCCCGATTCGCATTTATTCCTTTCGCGTCGGCGCCAACAAACCCAATCCGCTCATCTACGCAAAAGCCCTTCGCGCCTGCCAAGTCCGCGCCGAGGAAACCATCTTCATTGATGATGTCCCGGCCTATGCCGAGGCTGCGCAACGGCTCGGGATGACTGGACTCGTCTTTCTCTCCCACCAGGTGCTCCAAACCAGCCTCCGCGAACTTGGCGTTAAGGTGGACTGACGCTCTGCCAAGCAAAAATTCCGTTGTTCGCTCTCTGTTCGCGTAAACTTTGCTAGGACTAGTACCACCTCCTGATTTTCATTTCCCTACAACCATCCTTTCCTCTACGACTTACCGCTCCTCGCGTTCACTTCCTTTGGCGTGTTGGATGCAAACTCATTGTTACGGGCCGATTTATACGGCATCAACCCCAAAGGGGTAGGAGAGATATTGACTATGTCAGAGGATCGTATAAAAGTGAGAGAAGGTTCTTCGTGGCAGCTTCCCGCGATTATCGTTCTCGGGTTGGTTGCCCTCGGTGGTCTCGCATTCGGCTGGAACGCTTCATCGAAGCTCGATAGCACGCAGCAGGCGGTAGCGACGCAGTTGAAGGCCACGCAGCAGTCGGTTCAACAAGATATGTCATCTTTGAAGGACCGCCTCGCACAGGACGAAAAGTCCAATACCGAACTTCAGGGCGACCTGAAGGTTGTCACCACCAAGCTCAAGATTACCCAGGGCCAGCTCAAGAAGGCGCGTGAGGAAGCCGCCAAGCTCAATGACGCAACCACCCAGAAGGTGGTCGCGCTTGACTCCTCCGTCCACTCCGAGCTCGCCAACAAGGCCACCAACGATGACGTCAAGACGGTTGACACCAAGGTTGTGGGCGTCAAGACCGACCTCGACGCCACCCGCGAGGACCTGAAAATGGCTCGCAGCGAGATGGGCACCCTCATCGCGCGCAACCATGACGAAATTGACCAGCTCCGCCGCCTCGGCGAGCGTGACTACGTTGAGTTCACCATCGTCGGCAAGAACAAGCCGCAGAAGGCGGGCAACGTCACCGTCGAACTGAAGGGCGTCAACGAAAAGCGCAACCTGTTCAGTGCCGCCGTGACTGTCGAAGACAAGCAGTTCGAAAAGAAGAATCGCGCCATGAACGAGCCGATCTTCTTCTATATGTCCGGCACGCATATCCCGGAGGAAATTGTCATCAACAAGGTAGGGAAGAACACCATCAGCGGATACGTCAGCATCCCCAAGGCGAATTCGCAGACGGCCGCTACCGCAGCAAAGTCTGGCAACTAATAAAACAGAGAGGTGCCCCGGCTGAAGCTGCCGGGCACGTGAGAGGCGGGCAGATTCTTCTGCCCGCCTTTTTCTTTCCCCAACGTCGGTGGCCGAGACATTCCGGTAGAATGAGCCATTTTGCCGGAGCCTCGCTTGGGCCAGACTTCCAGCATTCTCTTCATCGCCGTCGATTACCGGGCAAGTACCAAAAACATCTGTTTCTGGCGGGATGAGATAGTCAGGAAAGGACCGCTGATTCTTAGACGTTTACGGGAGCAGTTTCAGAGGGGTTTCTGGCGGATACCTGGGCCGACCGTCTGACCGTTCCTTCTCCCAAGCCAAGCGCCTCGCCAATTTTCGCCCAAGAGAGTCCTTGCGAGCGCAGCGCCGTAATCTTCGCGGCATCCACAATCACACGCGGACGGCCAAGCCGCTTCCCTTTCGCCTTCGCGTTACGCAGCCCCGCTCTTACCCTCTCAACGATCAGCGACCGCTGTAATTCCGCTACTGCCCCTAGGACAGTAAAGACCATCTTCCCGGCAGGCGTGGAAGTATCCATCTGCTCAGAGTAGGAAACGAAATCAATTCCGAGCGCCCGGAAGTTCTCCAACGCACGTAGCAAGTGAGAGACGGAACGGGCGAACCTGTCGAATCGCCAGACGCAAACCGCGTCAAAGCGCCGCTTGTGAGCGTCTGCCATTAGCCGGTTCAGCTCTGGCCGGGAGTCTTTAGCTCCGCTTACTCCCGCGTCAATGTATTCACCCGCGACCGTCCAGCCGCGTGCTTCAGCGAATTGCCGAAGCTCCCGCGTTTGCATGGAAACATCCTGCCCGTGGTTAGTCGTGGAGACTCGGGCGTAGATCGCTACTCTAGTTGCCATCGCATTCTCTCTCGCTGGCAGGGGAGTCCTTTGCAGACTCCCCCCGGATGTAATCGGCTGCCTTTTGCGCAGCACTGGCAGCGGAGACGACTAAGCGAGAATCCGCCTTGAGTCTCTTAATCCAGCTATGGAGATACGCGGCAGAATTGCTGATCGTGGCCTGTTCGATGCCTGCGATTACGCCGACGGCAGCGCGATGCTGACAAGATCGGCACTGGCAGGACTTCGACTGGATGAATTGACTGACCAGCACGCACAGCAGTTCGCTAGGCAACATTCTAGTCTTTCGCCTTCCGGCATCAATCGAGGTTTGCGGACATTGCGCCGTGCCCTGAATCTTGCGTTCCAGTGGAAAAGTCTGGACAAGCCTGTCAAGGTCACGCTTGCGGCGGGTGAACGCCAGCGTGACCGTGTGCTGAACGAGAGCGAGGTCAAGAAATACCTTGACGCCTGTCCGCAACCTTGGAAGGACTGCGCCACAATCATCTTGGATGAAGGCTTCCGCCCCAGTGAGGTATTCGCCTTACGATGGTCACACGTGTTTTTCAACGAGGATGGCACGGGATTGGTCCAAGTGATGGAAGGGAAGTCTAAGGCTGCTCACCGCATGCTGCCGATGACACCACGCGTGTATGAGTTGTTGCGGAGCCGCCACGAATCGTGTGGCCATCCAAGCGAGGGATGGATTTTCCCGAGTTCCAGCGAATGTGAGCACTTCAACGGCGACGCCGCGAAAGACCAGCACAAGAAAGCCCTGACTGATTCTGGCGTGAAAGTCTTCGTGCCATACACGCTACGGCATACGGCGCCTGACCAATCTTGGGGAAAAAGCTGGTGGCGATGTGTTCGTACTTGCCCGAATCGCTGGGCACAGTTCGATAACGGTCACGCAACGCTACATCCATCCGCAGGCAGACGCCATCAATCGCGTGTTTGCAGCGTCGCAATCGCAGGTGGGCACAAAACTGGGCACATCCAAAGGAACGCAGAAGCTACAGCAGAGCAAGAGGTTTTAGCCAAATATAACGTAAATGCTAGAACACACAGGGACAAATTGGTGCCCGGGGTGGGAGTCGAACCCACATGAGGAAAAATCCCCGGAGGATTTTAAGTCCTCAGCGTCTGCCATTCCGCCACCCGGGCAGGGCAGATAAGAAAAAGTAGCATGGGCGGGGAAAGGGCTCAATTGTTTGTTGAAAATGGGTAGTGGGTAGCGGTAGACGCCAGGCGAGACCTACCATGTTCAAGCGAGCGGGTTTATTCGTTTTAGCGTAAAATCCCTTCACCCGATTGGTAGCGCGGCGCATCTAAAATCTGTCCGAAAGCAGCGGGTGCCCTTCTGCCCGCTACGGGAGCGAATGTGAGCCAGCCGAAAACGCAACTGGACCTCGATCAACTGAGCATCAACACCATCCGGACGCTGGCGATCGACGCGGTTCAGCAGGCTAATTCGGGGCATCCCGGCGCTCCGATGGGGCTGGCGCCGGTGGTGTATGCGCTGTGGCAACGCTATTTGAGATACGACCCTCTTGATCCGACCTGGCCGAACCGCGACCGCTTCGTTCTTTCCGCCGGGCACGCTTCGATGCTGCTCTATGCGACGCTGCATCTTACTGGGGTTCGCGCCGTCAACGCGAAAGGCGAAGCTACGAACGATCTTGCTGTGCCCATGGAGGAGATCAAGCGGTTCCGGCAGATTGGCAGCAGAACTCCTGGACACCCCGAGTCGCACTTGACCACCGGAGTGGAAACCACCACCGGCCCGCTGGGACAAGGCGCCGGAAACAGCGTGGGGATGGCGATTGCGAGCAAGTGGCTGGGGGAAAATTTCAATCGCCCGGGCTTCGAAATTTTCGATTTCAATGTCTATGCAGTTTGCGGAGATGGCGACCTGATGGAAGGGGTGGCGTCGGAAGCCGCTTCCCTGGCGGGGCATCTGAAGCTTTCGAATCTCTGCTGGATTTACGACAACAACCGGGTGACGCTGGACGGGCCGGCCGAATGGTCCTTCAGCGAAGACGTGATGACGCGGTTCACGGGCTACGGGTGGAATGTGACGCGCGTCGCGGACGCCAATGACTTGACCATGCTTGGGCGCGCGTGCGACGTATTCCTGAAAACGAAAGACCGGCCGACGCTCATCGTGGTGGACAGCCACATTGGATATGGATCACCACACAAGCAGGATTCCTACGAAGCGCACGGCGAGCCGCTGGGAGAAGCAGAAGTCAAGCTGGTGAAGCAGTTCTACGGATGGCCGGAGGATGCGAAATTTTTCGTGCCCGATGGCGTTTACGATCAATTCAAGAACGGCGTGGGGAAGCGCGGGGCTGAATCGCGCGCGGCATGGAAAGCGAAATTCGTGGAGTACAAGAAGCAATTTCCACAGCAAGCCGATCAACTAAACCGGATGCAAACGGGGCAATTGCCGGAAGGCTGGGACAAGGATTTGCCGAGCTTCCCTGCCGATCCGAAGGGGATGGCCACGCGCGAATCCTCGGGAAAAACTTTGAACGCGCTGGCGAAGAATATTCCGTGGCTGCTGGGCGGATCGGCGGACCTGGCCAAATCCAACAAGACGAACTTGACGTTTGAGGGCGCGGGGGAGTTTTATCCCCTGCAGTATCGCGGGCGCAACGTGCATTTTGGAGTGCGGGAGCATGCCATGGGTGCGATCGTGAACGGCATGACGCTCTCCAAGCTGCGGGCGTTCAGCGCGACGTTTTTCAATTTCAGCGACTATATGCGGCCGAGCATGCGGCTGGGCGCTTTGATGGAAATTCCCGCGATGTATATTTTTACGCACGACTCGATTGGCGTGGGAGAGGACGGGCCGACGCACCAGCCCGTGGAACAACTGGCTGCGTTTCGGGCGATGCCGAACATGCTGGTATTGCGGCCGGGCGACGCGAATGAAGTCGTGGAAGCGTACAAGGTGATCCTGCAACACACACATGGCCCTTCGACGCTGGTGCTGACGCGGCAGGCGATGCCGACGTTCGATCGCGCGAAATATGCAGCAGCGTCAGGCGTTGCCAAGGGCGCGTACGTTCTTGCCGATGCTGCCGGCGGAAAGCCGGAAGTGATCCTGATGGGAAGCGGGAGTGAAGTTTCGCTCTGTGTGGAGGCGTTCGAAAAGCTGAGCGCTGCAGGAATCAAGGCGAGAGTCGTCAGTATGCCGTCATGGGAACTTTTCGAACGGCAGGGTGCGGCATACAAGGAGAGCGTTTTTCCTGTGAGCGTGACGGCGCGCGTGGCAGTGGAGATGGCTTCCGTGTTTGGGTGGGAACGCTACGCGGGAACGAAAGGCAAGATTATCGGCATGCGCAGCTTCGGCGCGTCGGCTCCCCTGAAAGACCTGCTGAAGAAATTTGGATTCGAATCGGACAAAGTCGTGGCGGCAGCGAAGGAAGTCCTCGGAAAGTGAGCCGGCAATGAAACTGGCACTTGGCGCGGACCACGCGGGATTTCAATTGAAAGTGGCGATGGGCGACGTGTTGCGTTCGCTGGGTCATGATGTGCTGGATGTCGGCGCGTTCAATGAAAATCCATCTGATTATCCGGACTTTGCGGAAGCAGTGGGCCGGGCGGTGTTGGATGGGAAAGCGGAGCGCGGCGTTCTGATTTGCGGGAGCGGGGTGGGCGCCAGCGTGGCCGTGAACAAGCTGCCGGGGATTCGCGGTGGCATGTGCCATGACACGTATTCGGCGCATCAAGGCGTGGAGCACGACGATATCAATGTGCTGGTGCTAGGCTCGCGCGTGATTGGCGTAAAGCTCGCGGAAGAACTCGTGAAGGCTTTCCTGAGCGCAAAGTTTACCAACGAAGAGCGGCATGTGCGGCGGCTAGGAAAAGTGAAAGCGCTGGAAGCGAAGTTTGCGGCGAATTCGAAACGATAAGAAAAACGATTTGTGTTCGCGGCGAGAAGCGCGCCGGCCTGCCTGGGCGTACAATAGAGTTTCGAGAATTTCGGCAAGCAAAGGAGAACCCTGATGACGACGACAACGACAGTTCCAAGCATTTCGACCGGCGGGGCGACGAATCCGCTGAAGGGCCTGCTGGCCTTTGGGCAGTCGCCCTGGATGGATTACGTTCGCAGGGACCTGCTCACGAGCGGTCAATTGCAGAAATACATTGATAACGACGGACTGCGGGGGATGACGTCCAACCCGGCGATTTTCGAGAAGGCCATCACGGGAAGCAACCTGTACAACGATATTCTCCTGTCGGCGGAAGCGAAGAAGCTCGACGCCAACGGCATCTTCGAAAAAATCGCGATTCGCGACGTGCAGAATGCGTGCGACATATTCAAGCCGGTGTATGCGGAAACGAAGCGGCGCGACGGTTACGTCAGCCTGGAGGTTTCGCCATTCCTTGGCTTCGATACCAAAGCCTCGCTCGCCGAAGCTCGGCGCCTGTGGAAGGCCGTGGATCGCCCGAATGTCATGATCAAGATCCCCGGCACGCCCGAAGGCCTCCCCGCTATACGCCAGGCTCTCGAAGATGGTATCAACATCAATATCACCCTCCTGTTCGCACAGTCCGCATACGAACAAGTCGCCGAAGCATTCCTTTCCGCTCTCGAAGCTCGCGCTGCAAAGGGCCAGGACATCAGCCACATGGCCAGCGTGGCGAGTTTTTTTGTCAGCCGCATAGACACTCTTGTGGATAGCAAGATCGACGAAAAACTCAAGACCACGGCGGACGCCGGTCAGAGGGAGCTGCTCGAAAGCCTCCGCGGCAAGGTGGCTATTGCCAACGCCAAACTCACCTACAAAAAGTATCAGGAGCTGTTCGGCGGCCCGCGCTGGAAAGCCCTGGCGGCCAATGGCGCTCAGACGCAACGGCTGCTTTGGGCCAGCACCAGCACCAAGAATCCCAAATATCGGGACGTCATGTATGTCGAAGAGTTGATCGGCGCGGACACGGTTGACACGATTCCTCCGGCGACGATTGATGCGTTCCGAGAGCATGGAAAGCTGCGGCCGAGCCTTACCGAAAACGTTGAGGGTGCCGCTAAAACCATGGGCAATCTAGCCAAGGCCGGGATTTCGATGAAAGAAGTGACGGACAAACTGATGGTGGACGGCGTCAAGCTGTTTGCTGACGCTTTCAAAACCCTGCTGGATGCGGTGAGCAAAACGGCAGGTGTACGCGCGTGAGCCTGAACCGCCAGACCTACAAGTTGGCCGGCCCGCTTGCAGGTGCGGTCGCTGCGTCCATAGAAGACTGGAAAAGAAACAACAAAGTCGCGAGGCTATGGCAAAAGGATGCTTCGCTCTGGACAGGCACGGATGAAAGCAATTGGCTCGGCTGGCTCACCATCACGGAGGAGCAGCTCGCGCATATTGATGCTCTGAAGCAAATTGCCGCAGACGTGAGAAAGGCGAAGTTCAAACATGCCCTCTTGCTGGGGATGGGCGGTTCGAGCCTGTGCCCGGAAGTTCTGCGCATGACGTTTGGCAAAATCAAAGGCTTTCCCGAGCTGCACGTTCTGGATTCCACGGATCCCGCGCAAATCAGAGCTATTGAGTCCAAGGTGGACCTCAAGAGCACCATTTGCATCGTGTCGAGCAAGTCCGGGAGCACGCTCGAGCCGAATATTTACAAGCAATACTTTTTTGAGCGGGTGAAAGCCAAGGTGGGCGAGAAGGAAGCCGGCAATCGTTTTATCGCTATCACTGACCCAGGCTCCAAGATGCAACAGGTCGCGGAAGCGGACAAATTCCGCAGGATTTTTATGGGTGTGCCCAGTATTGGTGGGCGATACTCGGCGCTTTCGAATTTTGGCATGGTGCCCGCGGCGATTATGGGCCTTGATGTTGCGAAATTTTTGAAAAACACGGAAGAGATGGTGAAGGCGTGCGGCGCTTCTACTGCTGTCGATTCGAATCCTGGCGTCATCCTGGGAAACATTCTCGGCGTTGCTGCGAATCACGGACGCGACAAGCTCACGATTATCGCTTCGCCGGGGATTTTCGACCTTGGGGCATGGCTCGAGCAACTGATTGCGGAATCGACAGGGAAAATCGGCAAGGGCATCATTCCTGTGGATCGTGAGCGCCTGGCGAAGCCCGCTGTCTACGGCAACGATCGGGTATTCGCTCATCTGCGGCTGGCGTCGAAGCCCAACAAGGCGCAGGATGCTGCCGTCGCTGCGCTCGAAAAGGCCGGGCATCCCGTAGTGCGCATCACTCTCCCGAATATCTACAACTTGGGTCAGGAATTCTTCCGCTGGGAGATCGCCACGGCCGTCGCCGGCTCCGTCATCGGCATCAATGCGTTTAACCAGCCGGACGTAGAAGCGAGCAAGATCGAAACCAAGAAACTGACGAGCCAATACGAAGCGACAGGAAGCCTTCCGCCGGAATCGCCGTTTTTCGAGGACCAGGGCATCAAGCTGTTCGCCGACGAAAGGAACGCCGGGGCGTTAAAGGGCGGCGCGAAACTTGCCGACGTTTTGAAAACACATCTCGCGCGCGCCGGGGCGGGCGATTATTTTGCCGTGCTCGGCTACATCACCATGAATTCTGCAAATGAAACAACTTTGCAGGGCATACGGCATGCCGTGCGCGACAAGAAAAAAGTGGCCACGGTTCTCGGCTTTGGCCCGCGCTTCCTGCACTCGACGGGACAAGCCTATAAAGGCGGCCCGAACAGCGGCGTTTTTTTGCAGATTACCTGCGACGATGCCAAGGATCTGCCGGTCCCGGGACAAAAGTACACGTTTGGAATTGTGAAGGCGGCGCAGGCTCGCGGGGATTTCGCCGTTCTTGCGGAACGTGGCCGCCGCGCGCTGCGCGTTCACCTGGGGAAAAACTTGAAGTCCGGGCTCGCTACGTTAGCGAAAGCCGTGCAGAAGGCGCTCGCCTGAAGCAGTGAACAAAGTTTCTCTTACACAAGACGCAGAGGAGCGGACACGATGCAGCTTGGCATGATTGGACTGGGCAGGATGGGCGCCAACATGGTGCGGCGGTTGGAAAAGAACGGACACAAGTGCGTCGTCTATGACCGCAGCGCGGATTCCGTGAAGCAATTAGAGAGTGAGGGTGCAACCGGCTCGACTTCGTTGGATGACTTCGTCAAGAAACTTCAAAGGCCCCGCGCGATCTGGCTGATGGTGCCCGCGGCAGTGGTGGATTCGACTTTGCACGATCTGGTGGGCAAGCTGGAGAAAGATGACGTGGTCATCGACGGCGGAAACTCCTACTACATTGATGACATTCGCCGCGCCAAGGAACTTTCCGCGAAGGGCATTCACTATTGCGACGTGGGCACAAGCGGCGGAGTCTGGGGGCTGGAACGCGGGTATTGCCAGATGATCGGCGGCGAGAACGAGGTCGTGAAGCGCATCGATCCGATTTTCAAGACTCTTGCGCCTGGACGCGGCAACGTGGAGCGCACACCGGGACGCGATAAAGTCGGTGGAACTGCCGAAGAAGGCTATTTGCATTGCGGGCCCTCGGGAGCGGGGCACTTCGTCAAGATGGTGCACAACGGAATCGAGTACGGCCTGATGGCTGCGTATGCGGAAGGTTTGAACATTTTGAAGCACGCCAACGCTGGCAAATCGCATCGCGAAGCTGACGCGGAAACCACGCCGCTGCGAAATCCGGAGCACTATCAGTACGATTTCAATCTGGCGGACGTCACGGAAGTATGGAGACGGGGAAGCGTGGTGGCTTCGTGGCTGCTCGATCTGACGGCCATTTCCCTGCTGGAGCAACCGACGCTCGAGCGCTTCTCCGGCCGCGTCTCGGATTCCGGGGAAGGCCGCTGGACGATACTCGCAGCCATAGAATCCACCGCGCCCGCGCCGGTTCTGACCGCATCCTTGTTCCAGCGGTTCACATCACGCGGCGAAGATGAGTTCGCGGCAAAGGTTTTGTCCGCGATGCGCTTTCAGTTTGGCGGGCACATCGAGAAGAAATCCGGTCACTAGGAATTACCGAAGCCATCGCACGCGTGCTGGCAGAAAGTCCCATTCATGAACCTGAACCATCCGGATTCGAATCCCACCGCCGCGCCCTGCGTCATGGTCATTTTTGGCGCAACCGGCGATCTGACAAAACGCAAACTGATTCCCGCGCTGTGCAATCTTGCCGCGGACGATCTTATTCCAAAGCAGTTCGCTATTGTGGGCTTCGCCACGAACGATTACACCACCGAAAGCTTTCGGAAGATGCTGGGCGAAGAGATACCCAAGTACGCTGCAGCGCCAGTCGACCTCAAATGCTGGGACTGGATGGCTGAACGCATCTATTACGTCCGCGGCGATTTTCAGGACGCCGAGGCCTACAAGCGGCTGAAGGAACAGATTGAACAAGCGGACAAGATTCATAACACGCTAGGAAACAGATTCTTCTACCTGGCGGTAGCGCCGCGATTCTTCTCTCCGATCGCAAAAATGCTCGGTGGATGCGGACTGACGAAAGAAGAAAACGGCCACTGGGCGCGGGTGATCGTCGAAAAACCGTTCGGCCACGATCTGGAATCGGCGAAGGAGCTCAACCAGGATCTGAAGCAGGTCCTCGCGGAACAGCAGATTTATCGCATCGATCACTATCTCGGCAAAGAGACCGTACAGAACGTGATGGTCTTCCGCTTTTCGAACAACATCATCGAGCCGCTGTGGAACCGCAACTACGTGGACCACGTTCAGATCACGGCGGCGGAGACCGTCGGCGTGGAGCATCGCGGCGGTTTCTATGAAACCGCCGGGGCCCTGCGCGACATGGTGCCGAATCATTTATTCCAGTTGCTGACCATGACGGCCATGGAGCCGCCGATTTCCTTCGATGCCGATCAAGTGCGCAATAAGCAAGCTGAAGTGCTGCACGCCATCCAGCCGTTCAGCCCCGAAGATGTCCTGAAAAACACGGTGCGCGGACAGTACGGGGCGGGCATGGTGGACGGCCAGCGCGTCGCGGGGTACCGTAGCGAACCGGATGTGGCGCCGGATTCGAACACGGAGACGTTTGTCGCCATGAAATTGCTGATCGACAACTGGCGGTGGGCCGGTGTGCCGTTCTACCTTCGCACGGGTAAGCGGCTCGCGCAGCGCACGACGGAGATCGTGATCCAATTTCGCCGGACTCCTTTCGTCCTCTTCCGCAACACGACGGTGAAGAACCTTGAAACCAACCGCCTGGTCATCCATATTCAGCCGGAGGAAGGCATTTCGCTGAGCTTTGGCGCAAAGGTTCCCGGTTCGGTCATGAAGCTTGGCCTCGTGAACATGGATTTCGATTACTGCACCTATTTCGGAATGGAACACAGCACCGGCTACGAGCGGCTGCTGCGCGATTGCATGGCGGGCGACGCCACGCTCTTTCAGCGCGCGGACATGGTCGAAGCGGGCTGGACGGTGATTCAACCCATTCTGGATGTCTGGCATGCTTTGCCCGCGCGAGGATTCCCGAACTATGCGGCAGGCTCGTGGGGCCCCATAGAAGCGGAAGACCTGCTGGAGCGTGACGGACGTTCCTGGCGGCGCATCGGGGAAGAGGAACTCGACAAACGTGGCCGTGTCGCCGCGCCGGATCGGGCCGGGATCATCACGTAATAGGCATGCTTGTAGACTTGAACATTCGCGTGGATCCGTCTGTGGGCGGCATCGCATGAGCGACAATCGCGCAAACGCCGAAGTGCGAATCCTGCAAGACGCAGCGGCCATCGCCAAGCGGGCTGCGGAAGAGTTCATAAAATCCGCGAATACTGCGGCAAAGGCCAAAGGCTCTTTCAGCGTTTCTCTCGCCGGCGGTTCCACGCCGAAAGCGCTGTATGCCCTGCTGGCCAGCGATGCGCTGCGGGGGCAACTGCCCTGGGACAAGATGCAGTTGTTTTTCGGCGATGAGCGCCACGTAGAGCCCACGTATCCCGACAGCAATTTCCGGATGGCGAACGAGGCGATGATCTCCAAGGCTCCGCTGAAACCGGAACAGGTGCACAGGATCAAAGCGGAGAATCCGGACACCGAGCAGGCCGCTCGCGAGTACGAACAGGAGTTGCGTTCGCACTTTCACCTGGCCGATGGCCAAGCTCCGCCCTTTGACCTTGTGCTTCTCGGCATGGGAAATGAAGGCCACACGCTTTCCCTCTTTCCGGGAACGAAGGCTTTGCGGGATAATGGCCGGTTGGTGATGTGCAACTGGATCGGCAAACTCTACGCTGAGCGCGTTACGCTAACCGCGCCAGCCGTGAACAACGCGGCACAGGTGATTTTCATGGTCGCTGGCGCGGATAAGGCGCCGGCGTTGAAAGGCGTACTGGAAGGACCGTATGAGCCGGAGCAATTGCCGGCGCAATTGATCGATCCAAAGCATGGCAAGCCGTTATGGCTGGTGGATACGGCTGCCGGTGGAATGCTTTCAAGAGGAATTCGAGAATAAACTAGGAGAAAGAAATGGCAACGACAGCAAGCCTGGGACAAATTGAGACCTATCTCGGCGCAAAGGCGGAATCCCTGCTGGGATTCAAGTCGCCGAAAATCGCGAAGGAGCGGCTGCATCTTCCCGGCCCGGACTTTGTCGACCGCATCTACGCCGGGACGGACCGCAATCTCCGCGTGCTCACGAACCTGCAGCGCCTGTTTGGCCACGGACGCCTGAATGGGACTGGTTACCTTTCGATTCTGCCCGTAGATCAGGGCATCGAGCACTCGGGCGGTGCGAGCTTTGCAAAAAATCCCGACTATTTCGATGGCGGGAACATCGTGAAGCTGGCGATCGAAGGCGGCTGCAACGCGGTGGCTTCCACGTTTGGCGTGCTCGGCTCGGTCGCGCGAAAGTACGCGCACAAAATTCCGTTCATCGTAAAAATGAATCACAATGAACTGCTTACGTTTCCAAACAAGGCCGATCAGATTCTGTTCGGCACGGTGCAGCAAGCCTATGACATGGGCGCAGCGGCTGTTGGCGCCACGATTTATTTCGGTTCGGAGCAGGGCGGCCGCCAGATCGTCGAAATCTCCCAGGCCTTCGCGCACGCCCACGAGCTCGGCATGGCCACCGTCCTATGGTGCTATCTGCGCAACAACGCCTTCAAGAAAGACAAAGACTATCATCTCTCCGCCGACCTCACCGGACAGGCCAATCACCTTGGCGTAACGATCCAAGCGGACATCATCAAGCAGAAACTACCGGAGAATAACGGCGGCTACCTGGCGCTCAATATGGGCGATTCCAGCTACGGCAAATTCGACAAACGCATCTACACCGATCTCAGCAGCGACCATCCCATCGACCTGTGCCGCTACCAGGTCGCGAATTGCTACATGGGCCGCGCGGGCCTGATCAACAGTGGTGGGGCTTCCGGCGCAAACGATTTCGAAGAAGCGGTGGCCACGGCGGTGATCAACAAGCGCGCCGGCGGCACCGGCCTCATCTCTGGCCGTAAAGCTTTCCAGCGACCGATGAAGGAAGGCATCCAGCTACTCAACGCCATCCAAGACGTCTACCTCAGCACCGAAATCACCGTAGCCTAGCGGGCTGCAAAATGCGCCGGGTGCAAGGGCTGCATAGTGGTTAAAATTGATTGCTGGTCTGCGCGGTTTGAGGAAGTGGAAGAGTGCGAGTGATCAGAAGATCCCTGGCATCGGAGAGGCTGAGATCGCCGGAGACTGCGCGGAAATCGGACCGCCGCTCATATTGGTCTTTGTTGACGGTCTTAAATATCACTGCTCGCCCAGAGAAGTGAATATTGATGAAGGCGGTCTTCCACTGCTGAGGGCCGACCTCTACTCTCTCAAACTCCAGTGTGCCGCTGTCAATTCGACCCAACAAACCAAAACCAAAGGTCACATGATTTATAAGCTGACCCGAGACTCTTGCCAGGCGCGTCTGCTTCGAGTTAATCAAAATGGTTCCGGCCAGGCTATGGATTACGCGAGCTTCGTAGGTTGGCGGACTGTAATCGGGATTGGGGCGAAACTTGACCCGGAGAAGGTTTTCTTCGATTCCATCATAGTCAAAAAGAAAAGCTTGGGGCATTAGGCTCAAGAGCTTCTGGAGCTTGAGCTCGTCTTCGTCCTCCGCTTGCTTCAACTTCAGCAAGGGCCTGGGATCCTTCATCAGCTTGCCAATGCGCGCATCGTCCTGTTGCCGCTGGTCGGAGTTAAGCGCTGTGCCGTCGGATAGCTAGCAAACGGAACAGTGGACCTTCCTTAGTCTCTACTTGCACTTCGGTGAGCGTTTGCTTCCCCGCCCGTTTCTCAATCATACAGATCACTTTCGCAACTTCTCACGGTCCGCTAACTCATTTGCGACGACGGCACCCACAAGTTCTCCCGCAGTCGGAGTGTAAGCTTGTTCTGGATCGTGGCCGGCAACAGAAACTGCCTCTGGGGACTGCGCGCCGGGGATACGTTCTGTAAGAGAGCATTCGTCTCGGTGCGCATCGCGGAAACTGCCTCGCGGGAGAGATTCTTCTGCCGCATCTCCGGAGAGCGCGTAGCTCGCCATACCAAACAAGAGGCTGCCTGCGGCCAACACAAACAAGAGAGCAAATGTTTTGGGCTTTTTCATAGCAATATAAACTGACGAGATGCTGGCGAATCTCTGCGCTTCAAGCAGAGTAGCGCGTCGAGAGTGTGGCTGCTGTGCAATTGGGAACAGATTTGCTCTTGTGCCTATTGAGACAGACAGCCGGATCCCCGCTCGGTACACTTTTTTCGCTGGTAGGCTGTTACCAGTTTGAAGAAAAGATTAGGTATTGCTATGTGGGCAGAAAAAATGTCCAGTTTGCCGGCAACCAATGGAAAAGAAACTTCCCGCCGAGACAGTCTCCTGCACCTGCGGAAAGCACGTCTGGAAGGGCTAGCGTTTTCAAGCGTGCGCGAGGGTTGCGGAGCGGGCCGCTTGCAAGAGCTTGCGGGTGTTTTCGGATATGTCGCCCTTGCCGAAGATGGCGCTGCCGGCAACCAATAATTCCGCACCCGCGCGCACAACGTCGCCAACGGTGTCTTGCGCTATGCCGCCATCCACTTCAATGCGAAACGATTGACCGAGCGATTCGCGGACTTCCACGAGCGTCTTGATTTTTTGCAGCGCGGCAGGAATGAATTTCTGGCCGCCAAATCCAGGGTTCACGGACATCACCAGAACGTGATGAACGATGTCCAGCACTTCATCCAGCATGTGAACGGGAGTCGCGGGATTAATGACTACACCGGGCTTGCAGCCATGGGATTCGACGAGCTGCAACGTCCGATGAAGGTGCGGGCAGGCTTCCTGGTGAACGGAAATCCAACTCGCCCCGGCGTCGGCAAATGCGGGAATGAAATTGTCGGGATTCTCAATCATCAGGTGGCAATCGAGAATGACGCCGGGAAACGCTTTTCTCAAGGAAGAAACGACGAGGGGACCGATCGTGATATTCGGCACGAAATGACCATCCATGACGTCGACGTGAAGGAGGGTGCCGCCGCCATCGAGCGCCGCTTTGGCGTCGACCGAGAGCCGCGAAAAGTTCGCGGACAAGATCGAAGGTGCGATTTCAATAGCCATATCCGGAGCGGCTCTCCTTCCCTTGCCAGAAGAGAGAGATTATACGCGGAAGTTCACTGGAGCTTACCGAAAAGTGCAGGCCGGACACCTGCTCGCCTGTCACCACGGAATCGTGCAGCGTTTATGACTGCTCGCTCGCGCGAGTTCCAGTAAGCGCATGACGTCGAGCGGCCACTCCGGCGTGACGGCCAATTCCGCGAGGCCGAGAATCGCATCGCGTACATTCGCGTAGTAATCACGGTAGTCACAAGATGCCGATGGAATGCGCCGGTGTTCGAACACGTCTCCCGAGGGAATCGTTAAGACGCCCCAGTTCTCTTCTGGCTCAGCGCCCCAAGCGGTGTCCGAGGGAATATGGCCCCGACGAAGATTCATTTCCTGGGGATCGAAGGATTGCTTGACGAAGCTGCCCTGGGTTCCCAGCACGACGAAGCGCGGGCGCGGCGCGGCAGCAAGAATGCTTGAACGAAGGACCGCGCGCAGGCTATTGGGATAGTGGAGAGTGATATCGAAGGCATCGTCGGCGACGGCGTTTTCGCGCTCGACTCGAACGTCGGCCGTCACAGCTTCCGGCAACCCGAAGAGTACCAGCGCGTGGTCGATGAGGTGCGGTGCAATATCGAAGAGGATTCCGCTCCCGGGCCGTTGCGTTTCGCGCCAGGCGCCAGGCTTTAGCTGTGGGCGATATCTGTCGTAACTTGTTTCGAAGCGAACGATGCGGCCCAGCGTGCCGGCGGCTACGAGCTGCCGGATCGCTTGAAAATCGCCGTCGAACCGGCGGTTCTGATACACAGTGAGCAAGCGGCCCGCACTTCTTGCAAACTCTACCAGCGAGATGGCCTCCTCGAGAGTGGTTGCGAAGGGCTTGTCGACAACTACGTCGCGGCCTGCCGCGAGGCATTGGCGTGCCAGCGGATAATGCGTGTCGTTGGGAGTAGCGATGACGATGAGCCGGATTTCTTTCATCGCCAGCAGTTCGTCCAGGCTGCGCACGATTCGAACGTCACGATATTTTTCCGCCGCCTCGTTGCCGGATCTTTGCAGGATGGCCGCAAGATGCAGGCCCGGGACAGCACGAATTACAGGTGCGTGAAACGCGCGACCGGCGAGCCCGAATCCTACGAGTCCTACTTCAATCATTTTGCGTTGCTTCCCAGTCCCTTGCGCAGGCTACGGCTTCGTTGCATGAAATGCTTGGCTCCGGCAAAATGCCATGATGTCCTCGAAAACGCAAATCTTGGAAAAAGCCGCGCGTTCTTCTCAGAGCGTGATTTTCGGTCTGCTTTGCGCTGGTTTCGTCGTCAATGGAATTGTGATCTCCTTCATTGGACCGATCCTTCCCGTCTTCATGGTCAAATGGGGATTGGACGACAGTCGAGCCGGGCTTTTCTCGCTCGTGCAATTCTCAGGATCGTTCGTAGGCGTTCTGGTTTCGAGCGCTTTGGTCTCCGCGAAAGGATTCAAACCTGCAATCACACTGGGCCTTGCGATGCTGGGGCTCGGCTTTGGTCTGCTCAATGCGCCGACGTTTGCACTCGCTCTTACGGCCAGCGGCATCTATGGCCTTGGCTACGGATTCGCCACACCGGGAACGAATTTGTGGGTAGGCGAAATGTATGGAGAACGCCGCGCCTCTGCTTTGAACATCATGAATTTGGCTTGGGGCGCTGGCGCAATTTCTTCCTCGCCTCTCGCCATGCTGACGATGCGCACGTCGCACGTCACGCTGCTTCTCTATGTCGTCGGGGCAATTTGCGCTGCGCTGGCGCTTGTGCTCTTGCGGATGTCCTTTGGCAAGCCACTGCATGAAGAAGATTCCACTCCTGCCGGAACGAACGTCAAAATAGCGGGGGGCGGTGTAGCGCTCCTGCTCGGAATTTTGTTTTTTACGTACGTAGGGACAGAGGTTGGGACTTCCTACTGGGCTCCGGCGCACGCGCAGCGAGCGGCGACGTGGAGCAGTAACATCTGGACGCTAGCCCCCATGTTTTTCTTCGCGGGCCTGCTCGGCGGGCGTGGAGTCGCGGCGGCAATTCTTCTTCGATTGAAGGAAGTAACGGTCGCTGTGGGAGGAGTCCTGCTTGCGGCAATTGGTGAATTGATATTTCTGAGTGCTCACTCTCATGTGGCGTTATTCGGCGGCGCCTTCCTCGCAGGACTAGGCCTGGCAAGTCTCTTCCCGATCTTCATTGCTTGGCTTTCCAAATGGTTTGGCGTGCGCGCACGAAAAGTTGGAGGCGTGATGTTTGCAATGGCGGCTGCCGGGAGCGCGCTCATGCCGCCGCTTGTGGGTGTCGTTTCGCGGTACGCGGGGAGCCTGCGCATCGGGCTCCTGGTACCGCTCGCCGGCTGCGCAATAATGTTAGCCGTGATCTCTTTACTACGGCCTAGCACTCGCGGCTAATCTGTTCTGCTCGCTATTTGCGCGGCTTGCAGCGCGCCAGGTGGCGGCGTGAGGTATTCTTAGTCCGTGCAGAATGCCGCTCCCTCGCATCGCTCGCCAACAACTGGACTATTGCTGGGGCTGGTGATCACACTCGCGGCCGTGCTGGCTTATGCGTATTACATCACGGCGCAGCTCGCCGGCCTGCGAAAGCTGCAAAGTGAAATGGTCGACAGGAACCGGAGAGACTCGCTGCAGCTGTTGCGAATTCAAAACGATTTGAATTCCATCGCGCTCGCGATGCGCGACATGCTGGACACGACCGAGCCATATCCTCTCACCGCTTGGTCGGCCCAATTCGACCGCATTCATCAGGATCTGGATGCCGGCCTCAAGCTCGAGGAGAGCCTCGCGGTGGTAAACCGTACACCGGAGCAGCGGCAGTACCTGACACAATCGCTGTCGCAGTTCTGGGACGCGGTGAATCGGATGTTCGCGCTGGCGCAAAGCGGCAAAGAGGCCGAAGCGCGAGAGCAGATTCGACTGTCGCTCCAGGCGCGCCAGCAAGCTCTCAGCACGGCTGTTTCGCGGCTCCTGGTGGAAAATAACGAAGGCGAAGAGCAAGCCGCGGCACGAATCGCTCAGATTTACGATGGCGTGCAGCGCCAGCTCTACATTTTTTTGGCGGCAACGCTCATCGCGATTGCAGCGACTAGCCTTTATCTCATCCGCAGCAACAAACAGATTTTTGCGCGGCTTGCAGAACTCTCCGAACAGCGAAGCGAATTGGCGCAAAAACTAATCTCGACACAAGAGTCCACTCTGCGGCATATCTCCCGTGAACTGCACGATGAGTTCGGCCAGGTCTTGACTGCCATCGGGTCCATGTTGCGCCGCGCTGGAAATCACCTGCCGGAAGGATCGCCTCCTCGCGAGGAGTTGAAAGAAGTCCAAGGCATCGCGCAAGCGACATTGAACAACATTCGAACGCTTTCCCAGGCCCTGCATCCAGTTCTTCTCGAAGAGGCGGGGCTGGAGAGCACTCTGGACTGGTATATTCCCACTGTGGAGCACCAGGCGGGCCTTACGCTGCACTATGAGAAGACCGGGAAGCCCTTCCCTGTGGAAACAGGCGCAGGCGTGCACGTCTATCGCGTCCTGCAGGAGGCGCTGAATAATGTGAGCCGGCATTCCGGAGCGCGCGAAGCGTGGATCCGGCTGAAGTTTTCCGCGAATTCTCTGGAGCTCGAGGTGGAGGATCATGGCACGGGCTTTGTGGCCGAAAAAGTGCAACGAGGGATCGGCCTCGTAGCCATGCGCGAACGCGCCGAACTGATCGGCGGTGTGTTGGCGGTATCGCCCCGCGCACCAGGCGGCACGCTCGTGCGGCTTGAGGTCCCTCGGGGTAAAGCGGAAGTCCATGGCGCATAAAATCACAGTGTTGCTTGCCGACGATCACGCGCTCGTCCGGCGCGGGTTTCGCCGCATGCTGGAGGACGACGCGGAGATCTCCGTCGTCGGAGAAGCCAGCACCGGCAAGGAGGCCGTGCGTCTCGCCCTTGAATTGCGGCCGAAGGTGATCGTCATGGACTGCGCGATGCCGGAGCTGAGCGGCATCGAAGCCACGCGCAAGATCCTGGAGAAATTTCCGGAAGCGGAAATCCTGATGTTGAGCATGCATTCCGAGGAAACCCTCGTGGGCCAGGCTCTCGATGCCGGCGCGCGCGGCTACGTTCTGAAAAATGCCATGGATCTCGACCTGGTGAGTGCGGTGAAGAGTGTGGCGGGCGGCATGACCGTGCTCGATCCGCAAGTATCCCCCACCGAGAATTTGCGGGGGGAGCGCGGGGGCGGATTGACGCCGCGCGAGCTGGAAATCCTGCAGCATATCGTCGCCGGCAAATCCAACAAGGAAATTGCCGCGGAACTGAACCTCAGCGCGAATACCGTGGCCGTTCATCGCGCCAACATCATGGATACGCTGGGAATTCACAAAACGGCGGAACTGGTGGTCTACGCCATTCGCAACGGCCTGGTCACGCTGCCGTGATTCGACGGGATTTCCTGTTGGGCGCTTGCGCAACGGGTTTTGCGGCTGTTTTGACTCCGGCCCGGTCTCAAAAACAATCGATCCCCGGACTCACGTTTCGCTTTTCGGACGTGACCGCCGCTGCGGGCATTCACTTCCGGCACAACAGTGGCGGTTACGGCGGCAAGCTCCTCCCCGAGACGCTGGGTTCTGGTTGTGCATTCCTCGATTACGATGGCGACGGCTGGCAAGACATTCTTCTCGTTAACGGATCGGACTGGCCCGGACACAAACGCCAGCGCTCCTCCCTCCGGCTCTACCGCAACAATCGCAACGGCACGTTTACGGATGTAACGCGAAGCGCGGGCCTGGATATCGAGATGTATGGCATGGGTGTGGCTGTCGGTGACTACAACAACGACGGATTTCCTGACATTTTCATCACCTGCGTGGGGCAGAGCCGCCTTTTTCGTAACACCGGCAGAGGAACTTTTGTGGATGCGACGCGTGTAAGCGGCCTCTTCGGGCACCGGGGCTTCAGCACTTCTGCGCTCTGGTTTGACTACGATCGCGATGGCTTGCTGGACCTCTTCGTCTGCAACTACGTGCGCTGGTCGCCGGAACAAGATGTGTTCTGCAGCCTCGACGGCACGCACAAGTCGTATTGCACGCCGGAAGCCTACCGCGGCGACACCTGCTGGCTCTTCCACAACCGGGGTAACGGAACCTTTGAAGATGTAACGGCGACGAGCGGAATTTTTGACAGCAGTTCAAAATCGCTGGGCGTCGCGATGTTTGACTACGATCAGGATGGGTGGCCGGACCTGCTCGTAGCAAACGACACGCAACCCAACAAACTGTATCGCAACTTGCACAACGGCAAGTTCAAGGATGTCGCGGTGGAGGCTGGCCTGGCTTTCAGCACAGAAGGGAAAGCACGCGCAGGCATGGGTGTGGACGTCGGAGATTTCGAAAACTCCGGAAAGCCCGGAGTAGCCATCACCAACTTTGACAACGAGATGATCGGGCTGTATCGTTTTCGACGATACCTCCATCCCCTCCGGAGTCGGAGCTGCGTCGCGAAATAGCCTCGGGTTCGGCTGCATGTTTCTTGACGTGGACCTCGACGGTTTTCTGGACCTGGCGGTCGCCAATGGCCACATTGATGAGACCGTTCGAAGCATTCGGGGGAACACCGGATACGCGCAACCTCCACAACTCTTCCTGAACCGAGGCGGCGGAAAGTTTCGAGATGTGGCTGAGGGCGCTGGCGGCGGATTCGAAACGCCCAAAGTGGGGCGGGGACTTGCATACGGGGATTTCGACCGCGACGGCGATCCGGACATCCTGATGACTACGAACAATGGTCCAGCATATTTGTACCGGAACGATCAGGCAGAGCGCCATCGCAGCATTCGATTTTACTTGCGAGGGCTGAAGTCCAATCGCGACGCCATCGGCGCTTCCGTTCGCATTTTCTATGAGGGGCAAATGCAATCGAGAATGGTTCGGGGTGGTTCCAGCTATCTTTCCCAATCGGAGTTGCCGATTACATTTGGACTCGGCACGCGCGACAAGATTGATCGCATGGTGATTGACTGGCCCAGCGGCCGTACCGAAGAATTTAAAGAGCTTCGTAGTGGAAGTTCCTATAAATGCTTGGAAACAAAAGGGATAGAGGTGCAACCGGGCTTCTAGTGCTTTTACAGTATTGCCAGCTCGAATCTCGAACCATATAAATGACCGCAATAGTAGCTCCGCCTCCCATCGAGCGTTGCTCGGCTTGCTTCGAGGCACCCCAAACTGAATTGCGGCCGGATGTTACTCAGACATCCGGCCGCTGTCGTATTATGCGAGAACCGCGCGCGGGCGGACATGATGGCGATTGATTCTCAGAAACGTTGGTTATCCCGAAGCTTGATTGCGCTGGTAGCGAGTGCTGTCTATTTGTACGCGTATCCCTCTGCGACGATTTACTTTGGAATTGTGGTTTTGTTTCATGTTGCGGCCGGAATCGTTTTTTCTGTTCTGCTGGGTTTCACACTGTTTCGTCTGCTCGGAAACGAGGGTCTGCTGGCGCGATTTGGTTGGATCTTGTTGGCTATGGGGGCGATTCTCGGCATCACGCTGATCAAGATTGGTACACCGAGTCATTTGAAGTCCTGGCTGTACGCCCACATCGCGATGTGTATGTCCGGGGCATTGTGCTTGCTCGCTTCGTGGCTGGCGTCGCGCGAATGGCTGGGCCGTGGCGCCGCCCAACGCGGCTTGGGATTTGTTGCGCTACTGCTCTTAACTGCGGGAATCGTCGCAGGCGCCTGGTGGACTCGCGAGATCGCATGGCAAAAAGCGAACCGCATCTCCAATCCGCTGATGCCGCCGGAGACGATGAATGGCGAGGGCGACGGGCCGCAAGGCAAATTTTTCCCGAGCTCCGCGCAGACCAGACATGGCGGCAACATCCCGTCCAAATACTTCATGCAGTCCGACGCTTGCCAGCGCTGCCACGGCGACATCTACAAGCAGTGGGACAGCTCGATGCACCATTTCTCTTCTTTCAACAACCAGTGGTATCGCAAGAGCATCGAGTACATGCAGGAAGTCGCGGGCGTGAAGTCGTCGAAATGGTGCGCCGGTTGCCACGATCCGGCGCTGCTCTACAGCGGCTTGTTCGATACGCCGATCAAACAGATTGTGGATCGCCCGGAAGCCCGCGCGGGTCTCGGATGCCTGATGTGCCACAGCATCGTGCAAGTGAAAAGCACCATGGGCCAGGGTGATTTTTTCCTGGAGTACCCGAAGCTTCATGAACTGGCGGCCAGCGAAAATCCTGTGGTCCGTTCGCTCCACGACTTCCTGGTTCGCCTGAACCCCGAACCCCACCGCCGTACCTTTCTCAAGCCGTTCATGCGCGCGGACACGGCGGAGTTCTGTTCTTCCTGCCACAAGGTTCACCTGGATGTCGCGGTGAATCGCTATCGCTGGATTCGCGGCTTCAATGAATACGATAACTGGCAGGCCAGCGGAGTTTCGGGACAGGGCGCGCGCGCGTTCTACTATCCGAAAGCGCCCATGAATTGCGCGGACTGCCACATGCCCCAGGTGCCGTCGAACGACGCTGGCAACATCAAAGGATTGGTGCATTCGCATCGCTTCCCCGGCGCCAACACCGCCGTGCCCACTGCCAATCAGGACCAGGCGCAATTCGAATTCACTAAAAAATTCCTGCAAGACAAACAACTGACCGTTGATATCTTCGCGATTTCCCCAGCGGGTAACGAAGCGAGTGCGCCCGTCAGGACCGAGATGGGGAAGCCTGAGCTCTCGACGACCTTCGCCGTCGGCGAAGAATCTGATGTCTCATTGCCGAAAGGACCGGCCGGCGAAGTCCGTCCTGTCACCGCGCCCATCGATCGCACGGATGCGGCAGTTCGCCGGGGCGATGACGCTCGCGTGGACGTCGTTGTGCGCACGCGCAAGGTCGGGCACTTCTTCCCCGGCGGGACGGTGGACGCTTTCGACGCCTGGCTTGAATTGCAAGCCAGGCAATCCCATCAATAAACGAAACGCTTGGGCGACGCGGTCGGTTGTCTACGTTCGCCTCATTCCTCCAGGCGCGGCGGATACGGCGCACTATCGCCTGCACATTCCGGAAAATGCGGGCGACAAGATCACTCTTCATGCCAAGCTCAACTATCGGAAGTTCAGTTGGTTCAATACGCGCTTCTCTTTTGCGGGCGTCGAAGCGGACAAAACGGGGCCGGAAGACCTCAGCACAGCAACCACGCCGGATTACGACGATCGCCAATGGTATTTCAACGGCGACACGTCGAATGTCTCAGGCAACCTTAAAGCGATTCCTGATCTGCCCATCATCACCATTGCCGAGGACACCAAAACGTTGCGGGTGCTCCCGCGAAATGTTCCGCCGCCCCAACCGAAGACCGTTTCCACAAAAGAAGAGTGGACGCGATGGAACGACTATGGGATCGGCCTTTTCTTGCAGGGGGATTTGAAGGCGGCCGCCGCGGCGTTCGAAAAAATCACTCAAGCCGATCCGCACAATCCCGACGGCTGGACCAACATCGGGCGCGTTTTGGTGCAGGAGGGTGATACCGCCGGGGCGCGAAAAGTGCTCGAGAAATCTCTGGCGATCGACCCGCGCCTTGCACGGACGAATTTCTTTTACGCCCGGGCCCTCAAAGAAGACGGCGACTATGACGGCGCGATGGTTCATCTGCGGACGGTGCTGGAGCAATTCCCGCGCGACCGCGTGGTGCGCAATGAGCTGGGCCGCGTTCTATTTCTTCAGAAGCGCTACGCAGACGCCGTGGAGGAATTTGAACAAACGCTTTCCATCGATCCCGAGGATTTGCAGGCGCATTACAACCTGATGCTCTGCTACAACGGACTGGGTGACGATGCCAAAGCGAACAAGCATAAGACGCGTTACCTTCGATTTAAGGCCGACGAATCAGCCCAGGCGATTACCGGGCCCTACCGCCAGACGCACCCGGAAGATAACAACGAAAGGCAGCCGATCCACGAACACGTCAGCGTTGCGCTTGCACCGGCGCAGCGAAAGAAAGTTCCCGCACGGCAGGCCGCATCTCGCACCGCAGTTCAGGAAGGATCTCGGCCCAGTGGCTCCCGATAAATCCTCCTTTTCAATGCACATCAAGGAGCACTCCGCATGACATGGATCAAGACTCTTCGCATGGACGAAGACGAGCGCGTGAAGAAAGCCATCGAGGACGAACGAAAGCTCTATCCGGCGGAGTATCGCACTCCGGCGCCCGCAGTCGATCGCGGCGAGGCGGAAAGCATTACGGCGTCGCACTCGCTGATTCCCGATGCTCTCTTTCACTCGTTTTCGGCGTTCGGCGTCATGCTGTCTCCCGACCTTCCGCTGAAGCGGCGCCAGCACGAGATGATCGCCACGGTGGTTTCGATAACGAACCGGTGCCACTATTGAATCGAATCGCACGCAGAGTTTCTGCGTAGGGTCACGCTGGATGAAAAGATGGTGGACGCGCTTCGCATGGACTATCGGACCGCGCCGATCAGCGAACAAGAACGCACGATGCTGGATTACGTCGTGAAACTCACGAAGGACGCCACGAAGTGCCGCCCGGAAGACCACGCGAAGCTGCGAGCCGCCGGCTTCGACGACAAAGGGATTCTGCAGATCACGCTCATCGCCGCGTGGTTCAACTACATTAATAAGGTGGCAGACGCGCTCGGCGTGGGCCGCGACTGAATCATGGGGGGAATGGTGAAACGTCCGCTTGCGATTGCTCTTATTTTCTTGCTGGAAGCACTTCTCATGACTAAAACAGGAATCGGAGCAGCCGCTGAAACGGTGTCGATTCAATTTCGCGACGTTACGCAGCAGGCTGGGATTCGTTTCGTCCACAACAATGGCGCCTTCGGGAAGAAATTCCTGCCCGAAACGATGGGCCCGGGCGTGGCCTTCATTGACTATGACAACGACGGCTGGCCGGACATTTTCCTCGTCAACGGGATGGACTGGCCGGGCCACGTTCAGAAACATTCCACGCCGAAGCTGTATCACAACAATCATGACGGCACGTTCACGGATGTCACGCATAAAACCGGCCTGGACGTGGAACTATTTGGAATGGGCGTGGCCGTGGGCGACTACGACAACGATGGCTACGACGATCTGTTCGTCACCTCGTACGGGCAGAGCCGCCTCTTCCACAACAACGGTAACGGCACGTTCACAGATGTCACCCAAAAAGCAGGTTTGCTCGGTCCGAAGGAATTCAGCAGCAGCGCAGCGTGGGTTGACTACGACAAGGATGGCCGCCTCGACCTCGTCGTTGGAAATTATGTGCAGTGGACGCCGGAGACGGATCTCTACTGCACTCTCGATGGGAAAAGCAAATCGTACTGCACACCGGAATCCTACAAAGGCACCTTCGTGCGCCTGTGGCACAATCGCGGCGATGGAACTTTTGAAGACGTAACGCAAAAAGCTGGCCTCGACGAGCCGACCTCGAAAACGCTGGGCATCGCCGTGCTCGATTACGACAATGACGGCTGGCCCGATCTCTTGTTGTCGAATGATACGCAGCCGAACAAGCTTTACCGCAACAACGGAAATGGCACCTTCACGGAGAAAGCCGTCGTCGCGGGCGTTGCATTCAGCGAGGACGGAGTCGCGCGCGCTGGCATGGGCGTGGACGCATCCGACTACGATCATTCGGGCTTTCCGAGCCTCCTGATCACCAATTTTTCAAACCAGATGATTTCTCTCTATCACAACGAGGGAAAAGGATTGTTCGTCGATGAAGCTCCGCGCTCGGATATCGGGCGCGCGTCGCTCCTCACACTGGGATTCGGCTGCTTTTTCTTCGATTACGATCTGGACGGCTGGCCCGATGTTCTCGTCGCCAACGGCCATATTGATGCGGACATTCAGCGCGTGCAGTCCAACGTGAAATACGCCATGCCTCCGCATCTCTTCCGGAACACCGGCAAGGGGAGATTTGAAGAAGTCACCAAGTCGCTCGGCCAGGCGTTTACAACCCCGCGTGTTGGACGTGGAGCTGCCTACGCCGATTTCAATAATGACGGCCGCCTGGATTTACTCCTTTCCACCAATGGCGGTCCGGTCTACCTATTCCGGAATGATGCACAAGGCATCGCAGCATCGAACAGGAGCCTACGCATCAAGCTGATTGGCACGAAATCCAACCGCGATGGCTTGGGCGCAACGGTGCGCGTTACATCTGGTGGGGAAACGCAAACCCAGATGCTCCGCAGCGGCTCCAGTTATCTTTCGGCGAGCGAACTTGTTTTGACCTTTGGTCTCGCGCAGCGCGAAAAGGCCGACAGCATCGAGATCCGCTGGCCCAGCGGCCAAGTGGATCGGCTCTCCGGGGTGTCCGCTGGTCAGACCGTCACCTTGACCGAAGGAAAAGAGATCACTTCCTCGCGCACCTACGAAAAGAAGAAATGAGCCTACTTCACCGGCCAGCTTTCCGTTGTCGTCGGTCTTTGACCTGAGTCTGAACAGAAAACTCTTACAGCAAAATAAAAACGCCCCCGATTCGATCGGGGGCGTTTTTCATTGCCTTAATGCATTAGCTCTAGAAAAGATTCCAGAGGAACTGGTTGTACACCTCGTGGTGGTATTGCACTTCGGGCACCTTCACGACTGTTCCGAGAGAGCGCGGGCAGCGGTCGGCGGCGGCGCGCTTGAGGTCCGCGTACCGAGCCTTAACGTCGGCGCCAAGGAGGGTGGTGGTCCAGTCGGCCTTTTCGAAGTTTTCGAGTGCCGTATAGATGTTGTCCGGCAAGTAGCGTTGAGCCGAGCGCAGATTCTTAATCTTGGCTACCTCGCCGTCCAATCCAGACTTGAAGATCGAGTACATCACCATGTACGGGTTTGCGTCAGGAGCGACTGCGCGCACTTCGGTGCGCATGCTGCGTTCGTTGCCAATGGGGATGCGCACCATAGCTCCGCGGTTGACGGGCGAAGCATTAAGCTGATTAGGCGCTTCGAAGTGCGGGTCAAGGCGGCGATAGGCATTCACGCTGGAGTTGAAGAGCAGGCAGATGTCGTTGCCATGGGTGAGGATACGGTCCACGAAGTCCCAACCAAATTTGCTGAGCTTTTCTTCCCCCTTGGGATCCCAGAAGAGGTTTTTGCCGTCCTTGCTGACGGAGACGTTGGTGTGCATTCCGTTGCCATTGACGCCGACGACCGGCTTCGGAAGGAAGCAGGCGGTGAACCCCATGTTGGTGGCGACCTGGCGGCAAATCAGTTTGTAAAGCTGAATCTGGTCGGCGGCGGATACCACTTCGCCGTAGCCGTAGTTGATTTCGAATTGCGAGGGCGCGACTTCAGGATGATCTTTCTCGTTCTGGAATCCCATGGCTCGCTGGACTTCGGCGGTGGTATCAATAAATGTGCGGAGCGGATCGCCGGGGAGGGAGTGGTAATAACCACCGGTATTGACGTATTCGAATTTGCCGGTTTCGTTGTAATTCCGCTCCGCGTTCTGGCCTTTGAAAAGGAATCCCTCGATTTCATTGGCGGCATTGAGCGTGTAGCCTTTTTTCTCGTGGAGAGTGTCGGCGTAACCCTTCAGGACTCCGCGAATGTCGGCGGAGTAAGGCGAGCCGTCCTTGTCGATCACGTGGCCGAAGATGAGGACCTTGCCGGATCCAAACACATCTGCAGGCGCCCAGTAAAACGCACCCCAATCCATCGTCAGCCGCAGATCGCTCTCCCGCTGCGCGGTGAAGCCGCGGATCGAGGAGCCGTCGAACGTCAGGTTATCCCAGCTCTTGATGAGAAACTTCTTGTCGTAGTCGAGCATGTGCAGGCGGCCTTCCAGGTCGCTGAAAAGCACGGTCACCGCCTTGATGCGCTTCTCGTCGGTCAAATACTTGATGCGTTCTTCCTGAATCTTGTGCACGGCAACGCGTCTTTGGCGCTGCTCCTTGGCTTTCAGATTCAGTTGCTCCAGCTCGTCATAGGAAAGGGCTAGAAAATTGCGCAGTTCGTTCGACATGAATCTCCTCAAGTTGGGATAAGACACAAACTCAGGGGTAAACTCTTGGCTGACTTGGACCCGCCAACCCGGCATTAGGGTATCGCGCGAGTATTCCGACCGTCAATCCAAAGACCTGATGCAAGAGATTCAAGAAATTGCAGTAGTTGCTTCCTAGCGCAGTTTTTGGTGAGAAAGGCCGTGGGGCTCGGAGGCTGTACAGGGAAAGATCGGAAAAAAGCTTACAGCTAGGATCGAGGGCGACACGTTTGTCTGCCGGTCCGCCGATGTCCCCCTTCTCGAAATCCCGTTGAAGACAGTGACGGAGATCAGCCGGGACGACGATAAGGATTACGCGGTTTCCCGGTGGCTGATGAATGCGGCAACGCAACGCTCTAGCGAGCACCACCGCTTCGGTAGCAGGGCATACCGGGAAGACCTTGAGGCAAGTTTAGGACTGGCTCTTCTCAGCATGTTTGCGTCGCTCTTCCCCTCGCATAAAGAAGTGGTCCGCTTGAGCTGGACCGATGCACAAGGCCAGCACGATGCCGATTTTTACTTGGGGCGCACGGAAGGGCGAGCGCTTCTCGCGGAGATCAAGAAACAAACAGGGCTCGAACCGCGCGACCTCGAAAAGGAACGCAAGGAGGAGAAAAAAAAGCTGAAGTCCTTGCAGCGGCAGAATTCACAGCGCTCCAACGAAGTGCGCGAGAAGAAGAGCGCCCCCGAAGTTCCAATAAAGGAATGAAAATTGAGGGAGAACCCAGACGGAACGGGCAAGTCCGAAGAAAATCTTCAATTTGTCAGACTTGGTAGCGATACCGGGATTCGAACCCTGATTTTAGCCTTGAGAGTCCTAATCTTTTCAACATAATGCTTGACAATATGCAGTTTTCTGGTACAGTTGTACCCAGGTTGTACTCAGGGTACAACCAGGCTAATCGGAGGCTTTATGACAGAAATTACGGGTGAAGGATTCGTAAGCAAGCACTCAACCGCTAACACTTATTACATGTTCCTGACCATCGATGGCGTCAAGACACGCCGGGCAACTGGAACCAAAGATCAGGTTGAGGCTGCTGAAAAGCTAGAACAGTGGAAGCTGGAAGTTAAGGCCGGAGTCAAGGAAGAGACCCGCCTGCGCTATGAAAAGCTTCGTGACACCTACTTGGAAAGCGGCAAGCAGGTCCAGGGGAGCATCCTGGAAGACCTGAACATGTACTTCAAAAATAAATATGTTCGCTCCATCACCACGACGGTGCTCAAGGGATTCAGGAAATTTCGTGAGAGCAATGTCGAAGTCTTGAAATACAAAGAGTTGTCTTACCAGCAAGAAGTTGCCGTCCGCAAACTGGCGCTTAATCGAAAGCCTACCGCGAAAGAACTGACTGACATTGAATCCACGTCACGCGAATGGGTAGAGAATGCCTCTAAGGCAACGACAAACCGTCGTCTAACAACTCTTCGGGCCATGTTCAACCACGCCGTCAAAGAAGAGTTAATCAGCAAACATGATGTTCCCTACTTCCCGATGGCCGTAGGCGTGGACAACGTTCGCAGAGTAACCGTATCTGACGAACTGTTCGAAAACATTCTGAAAGAGATTCCCAAAAGTCTCCACCCTTATATGCGATTCCTAGCTGCTACAGGCAAGCGTTCCGGCCAGGCTGCAAAGCTGACATGGGACGAGGTAAACCAGGACCGCGCCATTCTGACACCTAAATCAAAAACAGGAACAACAAAGGGAGACGCATCCATCATCCTGGTCGATTCCAAAGGGAACGCGTTCGACTGGTCCGAATGGATTGTTAACAAGGGCGTTCGCATGAACGGCGCACCGATCTTCGATACAACCGACTTCCGCAGCCAATGGAGACAAGCGTGCCACAAACTCAAGGTCGGCATCTATGACCCGGAGAAGCAGACGTATCGCGGACTGAAACCCCACGATTTCCGGCGCACAGCGATCTCAAATATGACTGCAAAGGGAATCGGCAAAGGCGCGGCAAAAAGCATCAGCGGTCATAAAACTGACAGCATCTTCAATCGCTATGATATCAAGGACCTGAAGGACCAGCAGAACGCATTCGAAGTTATGGCTGGTAAGTGATAAAATCTACCCACGGCGGTATCGACTAGGGGTTCAGGTCGCCAGCCTCTCACGCTGGAAACACGGGTTCGAATCCCGTTACCGCTACCACTCACGCCGCTTTCCGCAATCCCTGGTCAACAAACTTCTCCAAGTCCACGCGCCGAATGATGTACGGCTTCGGGCTGACAACTGGCAAGGTTCCGCTGGTGATCGCTTGACGAAGCGCCCACACGGAATACCCTGTGTGCTTTGCAGCGGCCTTCAGGTCCATGCTGTACGGTAGTGGTTCAGAGCATGGCGCAGGAACAACTGGAACTGCGGGTACGAGAGGGGTTATATATTTTCGCTTTAATCGAGGCATGTTTACGCTGCCTCCCGCAACACGTTCGACTGAGCGTGCTCTCCGAAATATTCATGAGCAGCACGATTGTAGGCGCGTGCAGCGTCTATTTCGGATTCGAAAAAACCTAAATGAATACGTTTTCGATTAACCCCGAAAGTGACCCCAATGCGAGCATGGAACTTCCCTATAGCCTTGTTCCAGTACACGCCGATAAATCTGCTTGTTAATCCGGTGCGACGTTTCTTCTGATTCTGTCCCTGAATTGACCTAGTTGCGGGACGAAGATTGCCTCGGGTGTTATCGAGCGGATTTCGATTTATATGGTCTACTTCATCCGTTCCAGGCAAAAGTAGTTGATGGATGTATAGAGTGCGTCCACCAGTTTTCGTAAGAGCACGTATGTCCGAATCAGGGCTAACCCAGGGCGACCATGAGAACTTTTCTATAATCGCGTAATCTTGCGTATCGATAAGGCAAACAATTCGAGAACCATCTCTGCGAAGTAAAATTATCTCAGTCGTTCCATCTGAATAATGGATAGCTTCGTTCCGTTTATACGGAGCGCCCAAATCCCTTCGAGGAATAACTTTACGAGGAATCGTTTGAAGAACTTCTTTTACGCGAGACGCACCACGGACAAACGGAACGACAGCAGATGCTATTTTGGCGCGACGGCTATTACTGGAACCGAAACACGGCGCAAATCGGGCGAGGACAAGCGCGAGTTCGCAGAACTTCTCCTGCGGGACTGGCTGGAGTTTGAAGGGCGGAGAAAACAGCACACGCAAAAAAAAAACGGCGTACGCGGCACGCAAATTCGTCTTAGCGCTTCACGTCTGCCCCACCCGCCAGCCGCCGCCGCGCGTATACCGCCAAGAGCGTGATTAGCAGTAACCCAAGCAGTCTCCAGATCACGAGCCGACCAGACGACATACCCAGTTGGTTCGTCGAACCAGCGACATGGAGCAGCTTTGGCCATATGCCCCCGAACCCATCCGTGGAAATCGCCATGCAAATGACAAGAGCAAATCCAATCCATGCTGTTAAGCACAGAGCGAAGACTACATTAGCGATTGTCCGCAACATATCGCCCTCGATTTAATGCGTGTCCGGTCGTGTGGCAGGGGAGAGTGGGCGACCACTCCCCCTATGCCGATTCTAACTAGACGCCTGCCTTGCCGCATCGTCGGCGTCGAGAATGTCATTTGAATCTGATTGCGAAGATGACTGCAAAAAATAGGATACCTAGCAGTGTTTCCCTTCAGAATGATTAACGCCATTTTAGGCCCCCTCTGCTACCCACTATTAATCAACGCTACGCCGACAACCGCCATCACGAGAACTGCGATCAGGGGGATTCTCCCAGAAACCACGAGAGGAGGTCTCAGGAAGGGAAAGTCCAGTTCAACCCCCGTTGCCGACATCCATTTCGGCACAGCCATGAGCGGGATTCCGAGGGCCACCAATACAAATCCGATTATTTTGCTAAGGCGCCCCTTCTTCATGAGTGCCCCTGACTGGCCTGCTTCATTTTGTATACGAGGACGAGGAACAATGCGAGACATCCTGCTGGAATCAATCCTGTCACGAGCAACCCGATCCACACACCAAGCGGACCCGACCAAGAGCGGGCAATCGCAAAACCGAGAACAAAACAGAGCACGAGGGCGGTCCACCACAATGGGTTCTGGATTGTGTAAGCCGTGAAGACTGTGATTCCAACGGCTCCCGGCCCTGGCGGAAGTCTACGGAAGATCGCAAAGTACAAGTAAGTAATCGTGCCGAACCCCAACAGCCACAGACTGAGCAAGGCTCCTTTGGCCATCCACATGGGCAACTCCTATTCGGCGCAATACGGACGCAGCTTCGACCGAGAAGTCAGAGCTAGAGATGAGGCTACTCTAGTTTTTCGAGTGTGGGGTCAATTGTTGCTGTCGCACCTGCGCCGACGGTCAGAGTTCTTTCCCAAATCTTAAATCCTGACTTTTCTAGCCTGATCTTGTGGTCGCCTGCCGCCAATCGCAGCGACGACGGGGTGCTTCCCATGAACTTGCCGTCCACGGTCATCTCTGCTCCGGCAGGAGTGGACCTAATCTCAACTGTTGAAAGTACGGCGTCCGAGCCGTTCCCATTTTGTGCCGGGGCCGCATCGGTGGGTGCCTGGACTGTCGAACCTGCCTCAGGACTGGCAGTCGTCTGCGTCGCAAACTTCTTCGGGTCCAGCGGAATATCTCCATTGATGTAAGCAGTGATTTCGGTGCCTTTCGGAATGGTGATGTCTTTCCCATGCACGAGAAGAAAAAGAGGAGCTGCCGGGAAAAATATAATGCTTGTCGCCACAATCGCCCCTGTTATTGCACCCTGATGCCCGCCGCCCTTCACATCTTTGACTGCCCGCAAAGCCACTTTCTCACCAGAAGTAAGACGCACATTGTCAATGTTGATGTTGAGCTTGCCTGCTCGTCCCATTCTTCTCTTGGGTTGGGCCTCAGTTACCGTCGCCCAAGCTGTACCTCCACGGGGAATCACAACGGCATCGTGGACCTTAACTTCCTCAAGAACTTCGAAATCAACGGTTTCATTGACGTGCGCATCGGCGGACGAAATGTTCCTATTTATGCGGAGCTTGACCGGGGTGGCATCCTCTAAACCGAATGCGAGAGGTTGCTTGACGACCGGAGCCGCCGGTTGAGGCACTTGAGCGGGCTGTTTGGCATTCTTATCTTGTGTTGTTTGCGTCGATGGCAGCAACGCGCTGGGGAAAAGAAGTGATGCCGATAGAATTAACGAGCAAGCTGCTCTCATGGGCTGAGCCTCCGTGGAATCTGTTGTTGCGGGGAGTTACTGTTCCTACGGTCTACCCAAGGTGAATGGGTGTCAAGGGATACTAATGTTGCCGTTGCTAAGCGAATGAGTTATGCATGCACCGGCACGGGTACTGATTAGAATAAGATTCAAGGGGAGGAAATATACGATGGTTTAGTATTCGAAAACCCGAAAAGCGTTTCCATTATGTCCCATCCGCGTGGCGAGAGAATGGCGTAATGCGGCCACCTTCGCTGAATAAGGCTTGCTCAAGAAAATCCCATCGTACCCGGCCCTGGTCGTCAACACAGTGACTTGCTAAGTCCCGGAATACTTTGAAATATTGCTTGCGTTGGACAGCCTCCGACCTGCGCAGTTCAACGATCTCTTTTTCCGCCTCCAACAGTTTGGCCTGCAATTCTTCGTTCGTCATTTTCTCGCCTCCAATTGTAGCGCAGGAGAAGTGGGAACCAAAGTTTTACTTGTTCTTGCAGTGCCGAAAGTACTGGCGCGGCGGTACCGTGGGACCATTCGCTGTCGCAGGTTCGCGGAATATCCTTCTCCTTCGAGCGTCTGCGGAAACGAAGGAAGAAGTGAAACACCTGTCACCTGTGAACGTGCCATTTAGAGTGCTCGTATTTCTCCTTATCAGCACAGGGGGAATCGTCGTCGCGTCCCGATTGGTAGCGCCCAAGAAAGCGGTTGCCTGTTGCAGTGCTGACGTCTGTGCTCGGAACCACCACCATGAATGAAGCCAATAGAAATTAGGCTTCGTTTCTGTGTTCCTTGACCACGCTTTTCGGGTTCTTGTCCTCACGTAGTCCCACAAACTTCGAATGCCTGAGATGGTCCGCATCAGTCCATTCGATGAATTCAATCTGAGCAACGATCTCGGGCTTTAGCCAGACAGCTTTCTTCATCTTCTCGGCGTGGAGTTCCTCGCCAAACCGTGATTTCTTTGTCTCGGGCAAATTCACGAATGGGCACTCTGGGGTCACGAGATGCTTCAACTTCGAAAACACTTGTCGTCTGGAGGCCGGAACAAATCCGTTTCGTGTCCGCGCAACGTACATCAGTTCCTTGCCGTCGTAATAGCCCACGATGATCGAATCGAATCCGTGTGGTCCAGGGAAGTAGCCGCCGATCACGAATTCTTGCCCTCGGTTGATTCGATACTTGACCCAGGTTCCGGTACGGCGTCCTGGCTGGTACAGACTGTCCTTTCGCTTCGCGATGACGCCTTCCAATCCTTGTTGTTTGGCGGCTGCAACCATGTTGGCTGCGGAGGTTTCGAGGAAATCCAAGACTTGAATCCTCGGAGACTGAAACTTCAACTTGCGCAGCAGCGCCCGACGTTCGACCAACGGCAGAGATGTGGTATCACGATTGACGTAACAGAGCAGATCAAAAACGAAATAGCGAATACGGCGTGCCTCACTCCGATAGTTCTGCAACAGATTGAACTGCGGTCGTGCAGAATCGTCCAATGCCACGATCTCACCGTCAATGACCGTGCCGTCCGGAAGATCGCTCAGGGCTTCGACTATGTACGGGTATTGCAGATTGAACGACTTCTGACGACGGGACAACAGCCGAACTTTGTCATCGGACTTGACCGCCATCGCCCGATATCCGTCAAGTTTGATCTCGTATACCCATTGTGAACCCTCCAGCAATTTTGAGACGGGTTCGCATTCCATCGGCTCGATAAACACAGCGAGTTTCTCTGGAAGCGATTGAAGCCCTAGGAATCGTGCCGTCATTCGAACAGTGTATGCTGTTTCGCGGCTGGCGATTCGGGGTCTGGACAATTACAGATCGCTACGGCATCCGGCACGGACAGAACTAGCCTTGCATGGGGTCAAAATTGTCGCGCTTCGCGATGCTCATTACCCCCATCACGAATCGATTGTTTGTTAGCAATACCACTGCCGCGATGATGTTGTGATGTCGGTCTACTTGAATACTGAGGAGAAGTAGATCGGAATCGAAACTCCCAACACTACGCCGCCCCGGTAATGAACAGTGAGCGGATTGCCTGCATAAATAAGCTTCCCTGTCGGGTCTGTGACGGGGAAACCGTCAAAGGCGTTCGGGGAGTTTTTGAGCATCGCATTAGGGTCGAATTGCAAGTCCAACTGTTGTTTTTGTTGTTCCGTCACGAATTGCGCAGCAGTTTGCCTAAAACCGGGAGAAGCCTCGTTTATCGGGGTCAGCGAATATCCAACCAAAATATTCATATACTTCACGACTGAGTATGAGGCACCAAACACGAACCCATTTATTGTCTGACTAGAACTGGGAGAAAATTTGAGGCTTACGAACGCGTTCCAAGGTCTTTGCTGCCAACTCTCATCTCCACGGAATTTTGGAAAGTTGGGAATCTTCGAGCGGAATGAAACGCCTGTCAGAAATTGGGGCGTTGCTCGACCAATGTTGTTAGAGTGAAGAACGTTGGCCTGGTCCGAATAGTCGGTCGAACCCGAAGCGACGATTAGCGACCCAATGCCAATAACCAGGGCAAAGTTCGGGTCGTTTTCGGCTTTGAGCGCGTCCTCGATAGCCTTTCTGGTAGCTTTATTTTGGTTAATTGCGTCAACGATTTGGCTATCGCTCGGCGTGGACTTCGGTTTTGGCGTTTGATCCTGTGTTGGTCCTGCATCTTGAGCCTGTGTGCTCGACTGCGCGGTCTGCGCTAACACGCTCGAACACGGAAACGCCGTACACACCATAAAAATCGTGATGCACTTGAGCACTATACACCTCTATCTATTCACTTGTTTTTACGTTTTTTTTTTTTTAGTTACAGATGTATTTTTATCTGATTAGAATGCTTTCGAATATGACTTTAATTAATGTATATACCTGAAGCGTACATACCTTCTAGGAAGCACAACCGCTTTCCCGTGAGTCAAGCGACCGTAACACTGGTTTCGACGCAACGGCCAACAGAGATGTACATCCTGACTGCGTGGACAAAGAAAACCACTCTCGTGCGGCACAACGGCAGCGTGTTTATTCAAGCCGGAGCGTGGAGCGAAACGCGGGTCATATGAAATCAAGTTGAAGGCGTCATCTTTTTCGGAACTGGGTTCTCAATTTGAGCCATTGAGTCCTTAAACCAACCACGTCTGCTTGCTGTACACCGAGATCCTGTGACATTCATCTGCTCAATCAAATCGCCGCCGTCAATTGCCGCCTGTTGGAGGACACGGTAAGGCGAAACACTAGGGTTCCAAAAACTCAACTGGATGTGGGTGCATCCACAGTAGTGACAAGCGCCTGTAGGCATAGCTTCCCGGCCCGCCGAAGATCACCCAGAGTGAAATGGTACAATACGACCCATCAAAATAGAATCCATGAGCAACCAAATGTCCCATCGAATCATCTTGCTTAACTTTCCTGCGAAAGCCGAAGAGCTACTATCGAAGGCGGGTTTTAACGTCGAGCGCGGATATCTCGGGGCCTACGAAGCAAAGGACCGCCTGCCCTTTCAGACTCCCCATCCCTTATATGAATATGATGTATTGATATATGACTCTAACTACGGCACTGACCTACTTAAGGAATTCAGTTCTCCAATCAACCTATTCGACCAGAAGGGGTCGTATGAGGCCCTCGCATCATTCGACGGTCCGCCTTTCGTGAGAGTGGCCTTCATTGGAGGCACTAACGGTGCGAAACGACTATTTCACGCGGGGCTTAAGTTTGTGAATCTTTTTGAGGCTGAAAAGAGTGTTTCCTCGTTCGTTGAAGCGAAAACGGTCCAGACGTTCGCGATTCCCGAACTCCATGACGTTCTGGTGAATTTCCAGGGGCAGATAAGAAACGTCCGACAGTTTTATTTAGAGGACCAAGACCACTATCCGTTTTATTGCTTCCCTGTGCTGTGTAGTAGAAGCGGCCAGCGCGTAATGGGCTACGGGACAACGTATGATTCTGCGATCATTCCTCGCTATGTGATTCTTCCAGAGCTTAGGGACCACACTCAAGCAGTTATCAAATTACTGCACTGCATTGACATTGTCTGTCCCTCGCTATTTCCGGACAGGAATAAGCGAAATTGGCTCAATGCAGATGAATTTCTGCTACCCGAGGAAAGGACAATTCAAAAGGAAATAAGGGAAACAATTGATCAAGCAACGAAAGTGATTGAAGCCAAGCGAGCAGCACAGGAGAAAATAGCAAGCGAAAACGCCTTCGTAAAGCGCCTCCTTTTCGCGACCGAAGATAGCAAACAAGAGCCGGGTGACAGATTATCTGGGGTGGTGAAAAAGGCTCTCGAATATCTAGAATTTGTGGTGGAAGACATCGATCAAAAAACAAAGAGTGCTATCAAGAAAGAGGATTTTTGGGTCAGCGAGCAAGATTTCCTAGCAATTACCGAAGTAACGGGAACCGCCAACAAAAACCCAAAAACAAAAGAATGGAATGACATTCTTGCCAGAATGACGACCCTCAGCAACCGAAGAACAGACCTGGAATTGCCATTAGACAAAATCATTCGTGGCCTGCTTGTGCTCAACTATGACATCGACAATCATCCGGCGAAGAGGCCGCGCGTTTACACGGGAGAAGATGAATATATCGTGGAGACAGCAGTTGAACAGGGAATCGGGCTGCTCTCAACTGTAGAACTTCACAAAATCATCGTAGCGATAAAAGAAGGCCGACTGACCAAGGGCGAAGCGCGAAAGATAATCCGCAAACCAGGTCGCATTGAATTCGACACGACCAAAATAAAGCCCGCCACAGACAACGCCAAGGCAGAGGCAGATTGAGCGAGTAAAAAATAAGCGACGATATGTAGACCCGGTGTGTACCACGGCACCATTGGAAGCATGATTATGACCAGAGGGAAGCGAGTGAAGAATCAAATCGTATCGAATCCCGAACTCGCGGCAGAAGCCAAAGCGATTGTCGCGTTAGCCTTCCGCAATGGGCCTATCGAAGACGTACACGCCGGAAAACCTTGTCCAACCTGCAGCCGCGATGCGAGCTATTCACGAATTTCGGACGCGGAAATGAAACTCATCATGAAGGACGCTGTAGACCAGGTTTATTCGCTGCTGTGGATGAAGCAGAACAAACCGATAGCATTTGCTGCGAGCCTGGAATTGGGCCGTCGTTACGCAACTGCGTGGGACGACCCGGTTTTGAAGCTGCCCCCAATCTTCCGATGGCTGAAGGCGATGTACGAATCGAAACGCTTAGGGAAGAACCGCGTTACAGTATGCCCATTCTTACCGGAGGTGCCACAATGACAGCGGAGGTAAATCCCATAGGGTTCGAGACAGTGACGGCGCAAGAGCGAGCCAAGGAAATTGACACGATTGCAAAGATCGTCACAATGGGTGCGATATCCGAGGTGTGGCGCACACTGTTACTGCCGCTGACCCTAGTCGGCCTGTTGGCTTGGCAAGTCAGCCCTTGGACGATGCTGGCAAGCATGCCTCTGATGTTTTTGTGGATTAACCCTCGATACCTGCGATACCTGAAGAACGTAGGACCGATAAGCAGCGACAAGTCTGAAGCGCCAGGTTCGTAAATGGGATGGGAAGATTTCAATTTCAGTCTGATGCAGGCTGGCGACTTCTCAATTGACGCGCACAGTTTAATCCTGCGCGTATTTGAAATTGCGAGTAGCGCCCTTGATGAAGAATGGAAAAAAGACAAAGAGTTCTTCAATAAGAAAATCGCAGAAGCCTACGCGGTTGACGAAGGAGAAGGCGGCTATTTATCTCAAGAAAAAGATTGGGAAGAACACCTATATCGACAACGGATGCAAGGCGTTGGCGCATTAGCACTAGACTGGCTGATGTCTAAACTTCAGGAAGCACTTCACAGTGCGAAGAGATACTTAGATTCAACTCACCCGCCTAAGCCTCCATACAAGGGTGATGGTTGGATAGGAAAAGTATCAAACGAATTCCAACAGCGATTCAACATTGACTTCAGCAAGGGGCCTATACCCTTTGAGCGTATCCAGGAACTTGTGCTAGCACGGAACGCGGGTATCCATCGAGATCAGGGCAACCTGGAAACATATCTAGTGAAGATTTCCAAGCCAGCTTTTGTCGATGAGGAAAACCAATTTTTCGTGACCAAAGACGCTCTCGTTCTCATCATTGGGGAGTGCGAGAAATTTATTAAGTGGGCTGTCTCCGAAATAGAAAAACTGCGCCCACTGCCCAAGCAAAGCAAATAAGCAAAGGCAAGAAAGACCATATCGAAGGCCCGTGATGCAAGACAAGCAAATGCATACCTTCAGTCCTTGGCAGCAAATGTGTTCACAATCGAAGGCCACCGCGCATCAATTCGTTCGAGAATGAAGACGGCGTCGTCGATTGCTTTGTCCACGAAGTAGCCCTTCGCCATATTCGGTTTGTTCGGGTCCATGTCGATCAGCTTCCGCGCAGCCAAGATCGTTGCAGCGAACAGGATGGCGAACTTTCTTTCCTCGGTCATTGAAATCCCCGCAGTTTGGATTTGTCGCGGGTAGAGGCAGGAGCTACATTCTACCTCCTGTTCAAGTAATCGCAAGGACTGTTGATGGAGTCCGCGCCTTGCGTTGTCGGGATGGCATGGTTACAACCCAAAGAAGCATGAAGCGATGTTGCGGGGGAACACTTCGTCTCAGACAGAATCAGTCTGTGTATATTATTCTTCTATAAATAATAACAATTAGTATTGACATTTGCATATAATAGTGAAACTTTTCACCAGCGCAAGGACACACCTACCTGATGCCCGCACGCTGAACGGTCAAAAGGAGAAAACTAAATGTTCACTACGAAAAGGTCGCTAATAGCGGCCTTGCTCGGAAGTGTTGCTTTGTTCCTTATCCTAGCGTTCCTGCCGTCGAGGGTAGTGCAGGGGCGCTCGGCTCCGTCGCAACAGGCAGTTGACCCCCACATACACGATGCAACTCCGGCGCGTATGATCGACGGAAGCATTAACCCAGAGATGATTCAAGACCGGGAAGCCTTCCGTCTCTTCTTTCTCGCAGCGGCAACTGATGCAAACCCAATGCCGGAGGAGAAGGAACGTCAACGTGCAATTCTGTCCTCGGCTCGGTTCAGCGAGGAAGAGTTGGCAATCTCAAGCACAGTTCTCGCCGATTTCAAGAGGCAATACGATGCCGCCGTTCAGAAGTATAACGACGCCGTTGCATCAGCGCGGTCACCCAAACAATTTCCCGATGGCAAACAGTTGGTTGCAGAACTCGATGCACTGGCACTGGCAGCCAAAGCAAAACTGGAATCCTCCATTTCAGGAGACAGCTCTCGCCGTCTGTACGCTCAGGTACAAGGTGAGAAATCAAAAATGCGCGTCACGGTTGAATAGTCAAACTAATACGAAAGGAGAACAGATCAATGAAACAGAGGATATTCGGATTCGTATTCGTCGCCGCGTGCTGGCTTTCCTTCCCAAGGAACGCCAGTGCAACGCTAGACTCAGGTTGCTTCGCAGCGCACTATAGTTCCTACACTAGCACAGACCTCGGCAGTGACCATGCCAGCTTAATCCAAACGGTTCAAGTGAGCGGATACACCGAAGCGCTGAATCCGGCTGTATATATGGGACCGCAACTAGGTTGGCAATACCCATGCACCAACCAGACCAATCAGATGCAAAGCAGTACGCATACTTCCAACATCAGGAACGTTGTGGGTTCGACTGGCGGTAATTACAGTCAGGGGCCGACTCCCGCGCTTAGCTACAACAACTAAGTAGTCTCAATAACCGCTCCGGCCACGCATGGAACTATCTATAGCAGCGAGACGAACACCGAGGTGATCTGCCAAGTCGCAGGGTCAATTTTTCTGTGGCCTATATGGTCGTACATCGAAATCGCCTACACGCGCGAGCAGAGTACGGGCGTAACGTCGAATTGCTATTGGTTGACAGGGCCACTGGCCATAATGGATTGCAGCATTGCTTCCGAAACGTTTTGCACGCCAGCTTCAACGCCGCCAGACATGCATATATCTCCCACAGAATGGCAGGTGTATCCGATTCCACCACCGAGTTTTTGGGATACAATTGCACCTTGCGGGCGCTTAAGTACATCGGGTAGCTGGCATTGCGGTCATGGATGGTCAACTCCGTATTCTGTGGCAATTGGTGCGACGCCGCAGCCGGGTTTTTGTGATAGGAATCCATAGAGGGACACTTACGATGGGGGAGGGGTGGGCCTTTTGCTTGCGTCTGCCTCTTCCCGCAAGCTTGATGCGTGCAAACGAGGAGGTGAGTATGCGAATTGTGAAAGGCATCTTGCTAGGTACGGGGCTTTTCTTAGTCGGCTCCATCGTCTACTTGGTCGTTATGATTTATGCCAGCGGAGCCAGGGCGACAGGAACAACGGCGCTCCAAGCGTGGACTATACAGAATCCCTTTTATTGGCTCGCGTTTGTTGTCATGATCGGCATTGGATGTCTAATTGTACGAGCGCGGCCTGTCAAGACTTAAGCCCACTAGGTAGGCCACTCGCGCTCTAAAATCGCGTGACTTCTCCCAGGAGGTAGAAACTGCCTTGCCAACCGTCTGCGGTGAAGGCGGAAGTACCGAGCAGAATCCCCGGCAAAGAGTACGGGCGCTTGATCTTTAGCTCGCTTACGAGTTCAGCCGCCTTCTCCAGCTTCTCCATCGGGACTAGGGTCGGGTTGCGAGTTGGCTCTACTTTTGGACGTTGCGATTTCATGGTCGAGTGATTTTACACCGGCCCGGACTGACCGAGGCGCAACTCTAAATTCTCGGCCAGTTCAACGACTACAACTATGAAAATCCCAACCTGACCATCGACCAGTCTTTTGCCGTGAATGTTTAGGAAGCAAAGCGGTTGGTGCCCCGTGGTTAGTAATAGAACATCAGTACCATTGAAAGGGTTTCGGAAAGTGATATGACAGACCAAGAAGCGGAGCCAAAAGCCCATGAATTATTTTTCACAGGCCGACTTTCAAACGTTCTTGGCAGGTTACATAGGTCGTCTCCGACTAGAATGGCTTGCGCTTACCGGGCGTGTGTTTACTGTCCGTGAGAATGAGGAACTTCGACGCAGATTAGAAAGTTTCTTCTGCCACCGCAAATCCGGGAAGACGCGAGGTCGCCAGATACTCGAAACGTTCTGGGAGGAAGACCGTTAACCCGTTGTCTTAGGCCGCGCCTTCTACTTTCCGACCACGCATAGTCATAGTTCTTTTTCAGCGCTGCGAGCGAAGGCACACGGTGCGTGCAGCGATGAAGATTCTAGGCCGTGAAGTAGCTAGCGGCGGAAAGCCGATTGCCAGGAAGAAACGAGTGATGTCTGCGGCTGCAAGAGCGAAGATTTCGAAGGCAACAAAAGCACGATGGGCGAAGTTTAGAGCAGCGAAGGCGAAAGGGAAAAACTAGGCTTGCTCTTTGACCACGCTGCGAGCGTCTTTGTCCTCACGCAGTCGGACAAACTTTGAGTGCCTGAGGCGGTCCGACGCTGTCCATTCCAAGAACTCGATTTGAGCAACGGCCTCGGGCCGAAGCCAAACACACTTTTTCATTTTCTCGGCAGTGAGATTCTCGCCCCATCTCGAAGGATGCTCGTCCGGCAGGTTGGCGAATGGCATTGCCGGAGAAGTGAGATGACGGATTCTCTCGAACACCTGTCGCCGTAAAGCTGGAACAAAGCCATTGCGGACGCGAGCGACGTACATTAAATCCTGCTAACCGGAGAAGTCCGAAAACAACATGTCCGGTTATGCGACTTACCAGATGGGCCGCCTTTGCCAGGGCCGCTTGCTGTGATGAGGAGATTTGTTGGCAGTCATTCTGAACCATTCTCGGCTAGCGATTCGTTCAAAACACGACTCGCCGAGCAAGGCAGCTCGGCGAGTCGTGTTAGATTGTGACACTGCTATTTTTTCGGAAGGTAACTCAAATCTGGCCGAAACTGGACAATCTCGCTAGTTTCGCTTTCGGTGGAGGAGTCAAACCTCTTTGTGATGGAATCTGCTTCCGCCTGTCCGAATGCTTCCTTGAGCATTTCCGGGAAGGGTTTCATATCTGGTTTCTCTTCGAAATCCGCCCAATTGTCGTGCGGGATAACAAGCACATATGTAGGCACGGTGCCGCCGTTTGCCAGTACGTACCAGAGAAAATGGACGGGCCATTTTGTTTTCTCGATTGCCTCGGTAGTTCTGGTCATGGCGCTACGGAAATCTTCCCCTTTGCCGGGGCGTACACGGAAGGTGATGACTTCCGAGAACTTCGAGGGAGCTGGAGAATCGGGCGGTTTGCTGAGCTTGGGCAAAAGTGCGTAGTAGCGCGTGACAAGTGACTGTACATACGCGCCAATGACCTTGTTGAATTCGTCGATGTCGGCCTGCTCGGGAACGGATGGCTTGTCGAAATCAGCCCAGTGCTGCCCCAATCTCCCGACGATATATGTCCCGGTGTGATCACCGCTGACTGTCTCCCATACCATCAGTGGCTGAGCGTCCTTTTGCTGTTTGTGCCATTCCGCTTTCTGCTTCCGCCCGTCCTCATATTGCTTCGCCATGCCGCTCTTGGGGGTCTGAAACTCCAGGGAGGCAATGGTGCCGGGTTTTTCCTGAGCGACACCTGAAATCACTGCAAGAAGCATGATCCCAAATGCTGACAGCAATTTTTTCATAATCATCAAACCTCTCTTTTTTTTGAAGGTAACCAAATCTAGATTTGGTGGAAAGCACTTGGCCGCATCACAAATCGTGGAGGCAGCACAGAATGACGGCTCAACAAGCCCGATAAACTGACCGCTCAATAATGTGTGATCTGAATATGGGATAAGACTATATACCAATCCTGGGACGAGGCAAGGAATTAGTCGAATAGCCTCGTCATCTCTCTTTGGCTGGCTGCAAGTGAAACTCCTGGATGTATGCCTGGCGATCAGCCTGATAGCTGTTGAAAAATGCCGATGGTGCCCGTACGTTTCAGGCTCCCTCGAACGAGCTTACTTGACACTGGCGTTCCTCTAGAACGTTGTCGGTAACAGGGATTATCACCAGCCAAATGGACCCAGTGATCTCATAACAACGTCGGCTCCTTAGACCCGGGTAGACTGTGGTTGTGTGACGACCAAAGGCTCGGGAGAAAGGAGCCGAACGTGATCATTATAGGCGTGGATTATCACCCGAGCGATCAATACATCGCGTT